>JAABUH010000580.1_pt1 | contig 51090 bp, 45 predicted proteins | sample 5559121 | NCBI WGS metagenome assembly JAABUH01 (sample SAMN10711871, study PRJNA513364) | rock metagenome | isolation source: Antarctica rocks | place: Antarctica: Victoria Land, Battleship Promontory nord | collected 2015-12-28 | reverse complement strand
CATGATCGCAGCCCGGAAGGCGGCAGGGTATCCCCGATGAGGAAACAACCGACTGGAGAGCCGGATGCGGGAGATCCGCATGTCCGGTTCGGTGGGGAGGGGGCTTCGGCCCCCTTACCCAATCCGGTCGGTCGTCATCGGTCGAGAGCGGCCTGTAGCCCACCCCTTGCACCCCATTCGGGGCACGAGCTGGGTGGATCGGCCCGCAGGCCGACACGACGGTGCCATCCGGCCAGGATACCCCGCCATGGGGGGCATACCCCGCAGAAGGGGGCACACGGCAGGCAGGCCGAGCTAGGGGCGCTGCGGCGTGCATCGCCCTGAGCGCCCCTTAAGTCAACCGTATTGGTCTGAAGACCGATTCTACGGGGTCAATGTACGGTGGATCGTGGCCGGGGGGCGAGGCGGTGCGGCCACACCGTCACCAAACTGTCCGCCCATGACCATCCCAATGCGGGGGGAGGGAGCACTGGTAAGGAAGGACCTTCTATGGTGCAGGAGTCGCCGTCGGCTGCGGATTGAGCGGAGCGTAGATCGTGAAGGACGGCGTTTTCGCGCGGGTCACGTCCAGCACATCCCACATGAACGCGTCCGCATGGTGGGCCACCTCACAGATGATGGCGTAGGCGCCGAGGCGCGAGGCCGTGAACGAGAACTGGTCGGTCGCGCCCGGCGCTGTTCCCGCTGCGGGATTTAGCGAACTGGCGCCGCGGAACGCGAGCGGATGCGATCCCTCACTGCTTCGGTCGGCGTAGGCGGTGATGACGGCACTATGCGGAAAGGTGCTCTTGTTCGAGAAGTTGACAGTGGTCTTGTAGCCCTTGGGGATGCTCACGATCACCCCGCCGGCGATCGCGCCGTTAAAGTTCAAGGTGTGATTCGCGCTGGTGTAGCCCGCGACAAGACTAAGCGTAGCGGTATGCTTCTTTGCATTCCAGGTCAGGAATGGCGACTTAGACGCGGAGGATACGGTCGTGATCTGCGTCGCAAACGTGACCGTCAGCATGCCGGTGATCGCGGCTGCGCCGAGGACGAGGGATCGAGTCATGGAAAGCCTCCAGGAGCGACGCGCCCGGTATACGATCTACAGTCATCGACCGTGCGACGTCGCCAGTTGGGTCTACGTACGCAGGGCGAATACTGACCCCAGTGTATCCCACGGAGCAACAGCAGCAATCCGGTCAACTCAACTTGGACCTTCAGCTATAGCAGCGGCTCGACCACGGTGACCGATCCCATCAACCATCAGACGACGTATACACACATGGTATAAGTAACGAATAAGCCATAATTAAGTAACAAGTAAGCCATAATCAGGTGTGCTGCGATTCCCCGAGTGGCCAACAGGTGGTACACGCCGAGAGTTCCTCCCCTGGTTAATGACTAGTAGCCCGTGAATAGTGAGCGGGGAAGAGTGTGCTTCTATGCCCGAGTCACATAAATCCCCGGTAGAGTTGCCTGAGGGAGACCAAGGGGATCTGTGTCTATCTGCGCTTCAGCGGAAGGTGCTAACAGCGCCAGATGTCACGCTTTATGCTGGACAGTCATCGGAGAATGAGCGGGCTTTCCAAACGCTCGAAGAGGCTGGCATAACCTTTCGGGTTATCCGTTGTAACGGCGTCATAGCTCCAAGCGTTGACTGGGGTGGCGTTCGCTTTGATCGCGTCGAGGGTATCGAACATCTCGCGGGTTTGCTGACGCGATTTAATACCGCCGCGCTCGAGACTGGAGCGATGGCGCTACCTGACCTCTTCCAGAACCCGGATCCACGCCTGCGTTCCTGGATGAAAGAGACAAGAAGTGCCCAACTGCAGGAAGCCCGAGCGACACTGGATGGGCATCCTCCCGCGGAGGATGCTGAGTAGTCGCCACTCGGACAGCAAATTAATCGATCAGAGAGTCGTGACTGGCGGCTCCGTCCAAATACCCTCAATTAGGTCCTCGTCAAGCAGCGCAATTTGCACATGACCTCGGCGAGTGATTGCTGATCCAGGAAAGACTTGCTGATCCTCGCCGTACGGCGCACGTACACACCGTATCCTCACGCCATGCGCCGAATAAAGCCGAATCATCTGATTGATGACGAGACAACCAAGCGTATGTGCTTGGCCGATTTTCTGGGATGGCATGCTGCTGCCTGCCGCCTCACGCGCGCTCTTTAATTCCTCATACACATGTTGCAAGGGGCCTTCCCAGCGAAGGGCATCGAGAAAATCCATGCAGTCGCTTAGTCGCAATACAGCGCCGATCACGGCGGGCCGCTCATTCAGCTGCTTTCTCGCTTTTCCCTCCGCCCAGTACCACGCCAGAGCCGGAGCATCTTGCCAAAAGTACATGCCGGTACCCAGCCAATCATGGGAGTTCTCACTGGGAAGGAACTGCCCAGTACCGAGAATTGTATCCACCGCTGACTCTGTAGTCCCGTGGAAGGCGCGAACAGGCAGGACTTGGCGCACCCGTGAAATTCTCCGCAATTTACTCCGCCCGTCTCTAACAAACCACCGCTAACAGCCAGGCGACCGCACTACAGACTGGGCTGGGCGAGAGCCGGCGCGCCCACGGCGGATACGAAATTCCGTATTAGCTGCTGGCCAATGCGACCGCTGCGCTCTGGGTGGAACTGGGTACCCCAGATCGTCCCGGCCGCGACCACACTGCAAAACGGCCCGCCGTAGTCGGTCAGACCGGCAATCATGGCTGGATCGCGTGGCCGGCAGATGTAGGAGTGAACGAAGTACAGGTACGGATCGTGGGGCATATCGTGCCACAGTGCACTGTGGCCTTGAGGCCTGACCTGGTTCCAGCCGATGTGCGGAACTTTCATGGCGCCCTGGAGCAGCTCGACGGTTCCGGGCAGCAGCCCCAGGCAGGTGGTATCTCCCTCCTCGCTCCCGTCGAAGAGGAGCTGCATTCCCAGGCACAGCCCCAGCACCGGCCGGCCACTCTGGGCCGCCGTCAGCACCGGCTGCTCCAGGTTGCGCGCCCGCAACTGCCGCATGCCGGCGGAGGCGGCGCCGACGCCGGGGAGAACCAGACCGTCGGCTCGTGACACTGCCGCTGGATCGGCCGTGATCGCGGCCTCGACGCCCGCCGCACGAAAGGCATTGCGCACGCTGGCCAGGTTGCCGAGACCGTAATCGACAATTGCAATCATAGCGTTCCTTTGGTAGAGGGGAGATCATCGCGGACCACACGGCTCGCCGTGTGCAGGGCCACCGCCAGGCTCTTGAACACGGCCTCCAGTAAATGGTGGGTGTTTTCGCCTCGAATGCGGTCGACATGCAGCGTGAGCAGGGCGTGGAAGGCCAGCGATTGGCAGAAGTGCTCGACCAACTCGGTGTCAAAAGTCCCGACCCTGCTCGTCCTCACCGGAACCTGGTAGACGCAAAAGGGCCGGCCAGAGAGGTCGAGGCTGGTGCGCACCAGTGCCTCATCCATCGGGACATACGCCCACCCGTAGCGGGCTATGCCTCGCTTGTCGCCGAGGGCCGAGCGGACTGCCTGGCCCACTACGATGCCGACATCCTCCGTGGTATGGTGATCGTCCACCTCGGTGTCGCCGTGGGCCTCGACCGTCAGGTCAAAGCGGCCGTGGCGAGCAAAGAGGGTGAGCATGTGATCGAGAAAGCCCACCCCGGTAGAAATCTCGGCGGCGCCTGCGCCATCCAGATCGAGATGCACGCGCACCTCGGTCTCGGCGGTCTGGCGGTGGATGTCGGAGGAACGGGGAGGGATAGTCATCAGCCGGCAAGCCTCGCATACGTTTCCTGCAGCGCCGCCAGGACCATCTCGGACTCGCGCGGAGTGCCGATCGAGATGCGGAGCGCATCCACCGGGTCGTGCAAGGCGCGGAGCAGGACGCCTTGCTCGGCCAGCCCCGCCTTGAGCGCGGTGGCGGAGACATCGCCGGTCTGCCAGTACAGGTAGTTGGTCTCGGAGGGGAAGACCGTACCATACGGCAAGGCGGCTAGCTGCCGGTAGAGCTGCTCACGCTCTTCCACGAGACGAGCGACATTGGACATCAGGTAGTCGCGATCCCGCAGCGAGGCCACTCCTGCCGCCTGGGCCGCCACACTGACGTTGTACGGCGATTTGATCTTCTTCATCTCATGCACCAGTATCGGGTCGACCACCGCGTAGCCGAGCCGGAGTCCGGCCAGCGCGGCCCACTTGCTCATGGTCCGCAGCACGATGAGATTGGGATAGGTTTCGGTGAGATCGACCTGCGTTCTCCCCGCGAACTCGGCGTAGGCTTCGTCCAGCACGACCATGCAGCCAAGCTCCAGCAGGCGCACGATGTCCTCCCGTGGTGTGGCGTTGCCGGTCGGGTTGTTCGGGCTACACAGAAAGATAACCTTGGTTCGGCCGGTGCGGGCACGCTGCACCGCATCCACCTCGACCGCCCAGTGCGCGCCGCGCGGCACGCGGATCACCGTCCCACGGTTGTACACGGTCGATAGCTCGTACATCACGAAGGAGGGCGTGAGGTCGATGACCTCGTCGCCCGGCTCCAGAAAGAGGCGCAGGAGGAGATCGAGCATCTCGTCGCCACCCGCGCTGCAGACAATGCGCGCCGGATCGACCCCCACGTGCCGGCCCAGTTCCTCGCGCAGCACCGTGCTGTCGGGGTCGGGATAGCGCTCCGCGCAGCAACGGCTGAGGGCTTCGGCCACCCGCGGCGATGGACCGTACGAGTTCTCGTTGGCATCCAGCTTGACCACCCGCCGGCCGATGCGCTGTTCGATCTCGATCAGATGTGGGGGCGGTGGATAGGGCGCCAGCGCCATCAGATCTCGCCGCATCAGGTTGCTGGGATTCATGCTGGGTCTCGCCTCAGGCGAATCTCGACCGCTCGTGCGTGGCCTTCCAGACTTTCCGCCCGCGCCAACTGCTGAACGGTGGGGGCAATCGCGGCCAGACCCTCCGCGCTTACCTCCTGGCACTGCAGCATGCGGCCGAAGCTGTTCACCGATACTGGGCTGAAGGTGCGCGCATAGCGCGCCGTGGGCAACACGTGATTGGTTCCAGTCGCGTAGTCGCCCGCTGCATTGGGCGCATATGGCCCCAGGAAGATCGAGCCGGCGTGCTGGATGCGGCGCAGTACCTCCCGCGGCGCGTCCGTCATGATCTCCAGGTGTTCCGGAGCATACTCGTTGGCGAGGTCAATGGCCTGGTCCAGGGAGTCGGTCAGCACGATCAGGCCCCATTGATCGAGCGCCGTCCGAGCGACATGTTCACGCGGCAGGGAGAGAAGCTGGCGCTCGACCTGCCGGACAATCTGCTCGGCCAGTTCCGGCGAGGTGGTCACCACCACGGCGGGAGAATCTGGCCCGTGCTCGACATCGGAGAGCATATCCGCCGCGATCCACGCCGGTTCCGCGCCGGCATCGGCCAGGATCAACAGCTCCGAGGGACCGGCTGGAGCGTCCAGGTCGCGCGCGGGAAAGGCCAGCAACTTGGCGGCGGTCACGTAGGCATTGCCGGCGCCAAACAGTTTGTCGACCCACGGCACCGACTCGGTACCGTAGGCCATGGCCGCAATCGCCTGCGCTCCCCCCAGCTTGAAGACACGCTCAATACCGACCAGTTGGGCCGCCACCAGCGTTGCTGCCGGGATCGTGCCCTCCGCATCGGGCGGCGTACACATCACGACCTGAGGGCAACCCGCAATAGCCGCCGGCACGCCCAGCATCACCACGGAGGAGGGATAGGCCCCGCGTCCGCCCGGAACATACAGCCCGACCCGTTCGATAGCCCGCCACTCGCGCCACACGCACACTCCGGGGGCGGTCTCGACCGCTTCCTCATCAGGTAGCTGTACCTGGTGGAAGGTCCGCACCGCGCGAACTTGCGAAACAAGGGCCGCGCGCACCGCTGGACTAATCGACCGTTGCGCCTCCGCAAACTCCTCGGGCGATACCCGTAGGCTGTCGAGTTGGGCGCCGTCGAAGTGTTCAGTATAGCGTCGCAGGGCTGCGTCACCCTCGGTACGCACCGTCTCCATTATGCCGCACACATCCGCCCTGAGATGATCGAACGAGTGGCCACGCTCAAAGAGGGCGATGCGATCGCGGCTGGAGAGGTCGCTCTGGCGAACGATGCGCAGGGCTGACATAAGAGAGACAGACTCCCGATACAGTGTTCGCGGACAATACAGGTCAGACGGCTCCCTTTTAGCCAGCGGACGCCGAAAAAAGCCCCTATCTCGTTACCCTATCGTACCGACTGGTCTGGGTAGAGACAAAACTGTCCCTTCTCCCCCAGCGCCGCAGAGATGCCTGCCTGTGCCCCCCAACGGCGCGGGGGGCAGGTCGGCTGGGAGGATCGTGCCCGAGCGCGGGGGAGGGTGTCGTCGCTGCGGCACCGAAGGCTGGCCGGGGTGGAACCCGGCCCCTACGGGGACAATGGCTCGGATGGAGACGACGTCGCTAACCCGACATTGGTGACGTAGGGGCCGTGGGCTCCTGCCCGACCCGCCCAACGGTGTTGCCCGTAAGTACTGGCATCCCGGCGACCACGCAAGGCGGGCCAGCCAGCAGCATGCCCAGCGAGTCCATCCCCGACCAGAATCGTGATTAGCCCAGGGCAACCGCTCGCGCTGCGTCCTGTGCCACGCCGAGTCACAGGTGTGGGCGATTCCTGCCTCAGCCAATCACGTGAACTCGGTGAAACTGTCCGCTCATGAACCCTCGCGGGGGGAGGGGCGATGCCCTGCCTGCGACGCGAACACCCACAGGCAGGGCAGCGTTTTTCCTCTCGCCACTATTTCGCTCGGCGTACCGATCAAGTGTCCCCCCTCCCCCCCGCGAGGGGAAGGGGGTTAGGGGGAGAGGGAGCCGGCTGCGAGGTGTTTAGCCAGGCGTGGCCGGCTTTGTCATCCACCAGCACCAGCCAGGCCGCCTCGAGCGGAGCCGCGCCGCCGGCCACGGGGATTGGGCGGCGCAGGCTGGAGGTGTCCACCACGATCTTCCAGACATCGTTGATCTGAATGCAGCCCGGAATTAAGCGCTGCCAGGAGCCGTACTCGGCGCTGATCGGCAACGCTCGTAGGTCTTCGTTTCCTTCCGTCTCCAGAACCTCGGCAATCGCCTGGCGCTCAGTCAACTCCGGCATCTCCAGCGGTTGGTGGAGGTCCCAGGTTTCCAGCGAGCCGGGCGATGACATGGCCACCAAGGCGGTGAGGCGTCTGCCGGTGAAGGCATCGACCACCATATGCCGGCCGTACCCCGTGTGATCCAGAGCGTTCTCTGGCGCGCCGTCAGCTCCGCCCTGGATGGTTACCACCCAGACCGGGTGGTCGAGATAGAGCGTGGTTCGGATGCCGGATGGTGCCATCCGAAAGCGACCCTTTTCGGTGTACCAGGCCGCGGTAGGGTGTATATCGACCGTGCTCGCCGCACCCCACGCCGACGATTGCACCCGCTCGACCGCCTCACCTGCGGAAATCGCACCCGCGGCTAGCCGCGTTGGGGTAAAGATCCAGCCGAAGCTTTCAAGTTGTTCCAGGTCTGGTAGCACCACCCACCATAGCGTGAGTGGCCGTGCCCCCCCCTCCCCCAACCCCTCCCCCTCCAGGGGGGAGGGGAGCTTCTACGGGTAACAGTGCCTCTGAAAAACACATTCCCCCAGAGAAATGGGAGCTACTACGGGAAGCCGTTTCTTTCAAGAACTCCCCCTCCCCCCCGCGAGGGGGAGGGGGCTGGGAGGGGGGGCTCCGCCGGGATCCGTCCCCAGAGACAAAGGAGTACTTCTTCCTGGGTTTAATGTGACCTTTGGAGGGATATACAGACGCGCATGCGCGGTATCATGCGCGGTATACGGTGAAAGTATCTCGCACAGGTCATCGTAGATCGGATGTGCGTGGACTGACGCAACAAGAATAGCCGCGGATGTAGGGATAGATCCGCCGGCGTTGCACGCACCGTTGTGCAAAGCGGTGAAGGAGAAGGATGATATGCGCACCCTATCGGGATTAATTGGAACGGCAAAGAGTTTCGGTGTGTCACGCCAGAATGTGCTGCTGACTGTTGCTCCCTAACCGCACCGTGTTGCAGGAAACCATGAACGTCATGCGAGAACGCTTGCTGCCCCAACCCTTGATCGGCATCCTCACGGCCACGGCGGGTGTAGCCGCGGTCATGGTGTGCTGGCTCAATTCTCGATCGTTTGCCCCCGCGATGGATCCACGGTTGGCGTTGCTGACCATGGGTCTGGTGGCGGCCGTCGTGGTGGCGAATCGCTTCCCCGTTCACATTGGGCACAACACTAAGTTGAACGTCTCCAGTGTGCCGCTCTATCTCATGGTGGTTTTTCTGCCTCCGGCTCTGGCGGCGTTGGTGGTGGGTATAGCGGTACTTCTAAGCGAACTCTCGGTTCGCCGCATGCGCCCTACCTATCTCTGCGACCTGGCGACCGACTCCGGTCGCTGGATGATCGTGGCTCTGAGTGGATCGCTCATGGCCCATGTCCCGGTGGGCCACGTACTCCAGGTTCTGCCGCTGGCGGCTGCCGCGATCATCCTCTGGGCCGGGAATATCGTAACCAGTCCGCTGCTGCTCTCTCCAGTCCGTCAGGAACCCCCCGGTCGTATCATTCGCCAGCTCGTGCGCGACACCGGCCTATCCGAGGGTTCACAATATCTTGTCGGGTTGGTGGGCACCATCGCCGCACTTCACCAGCTCTGGGCCATCGCCCTGCTGATCCTGCCCACGGCACTGGTCTATCTGGCCACCAAGCGGGTCAAGGAGGTGCGTCGGGGCACGCTCGACGTCCTGGAAAGCATGGCCGACGCAGTGGATCTGCGCGATGCCTATACCGGCGGCCACTCTGCCCGGGTGGCCTCGCTGGTGCGAAACATTCTCGAGACGATGCAGATTGCGGGTATCGAGGCCGAGCTGACGATCATGGCGGCTCGCGTGCACGATATCGGCAAGATCGGCATACCGGATTCAATTCTGAACAAAGCCGGGAGACTCACACCAGAGGAAGAGGCCGAGATGCACCTTCATCCTGAGCAGGGCGCCCAGCTGCTAGCCCGCTACGCGGACTTTCGGCGAGGTGTCGATATGGTTCAGCATCATCATGAGGCCTGGGATGGCACCGGGTATCCCCACTGCTTGAGCAAGACCGATATCCCCCTGGGCGCCCGCATGATCGCTGTCGCCGACAGCTTCGACGCCATGACCTCCGATCGGCCGTACCGCCGCGCGCTCTCCATCGACCAGGCGACCAGCATCTTGCGCGCCGGTCGCGGCAGCCAGTGGGATCCAACGATTGTCGATGCCTTCCTGGCCAGTATCGCGGATAGTCAGGATGCCTATGCGCCGACGCTGCTGGCGCCCCTGGGGGCTCTGGCCAGAGCGTAAGATAGCCACGCTCAGTGGAAGATGCATCTAAATGGTAAAACTATGCGTACACCTTTATGATGCAAACAGTCAGGCGGATTCTCTGCCTTCTGGTCGTCGTCGGGCTCTTTCCCGTGCCCACTGCCTTCTCAGCGCCAAACAGACATACCCAGTATCAGGGACTGTCCTCGGTGGAGCGAGCGCAGGGAGCGGCTGCCGCTCGTCTGGCCGGCCGGCAGCCCAGCGCCGTGGCGCATTGGCTGCGTCACCAAACCGACGTTTCCGCGGCTGCCGTGGGACCAGACCATGCGACGATTGCTATCTCGTTTCGAGACGGCGCGGAGCTGGCCATCCTGCCGGCAACCCTACCGCACGCTCGTCCCACCTTTCTGCCCCTGATGCGTCCGGCTTCCAGCGCAGGTTCGATCGCTCATGACCCGGGTGCCACGGGAAGAGCGATCGTTCTGGAGCCATTTGCGACTGAGTTGGGCCTAGGCCCAACTGCTGGGCAGGATGAAGCAAATGCTCTGATGCGTGCCGGATTCACCGTGGATGTGCTGCGCGATGCTCAGGTGACGGTGGGCACGATGGGCACCCTTAGCTCCTACGGAGCAGTCTACTTTCAGACCCACGCCGGTGTACTTCCGGATGGAGATGCGGTCGTGGTTACCGGGCAGACCGATTCAGCCCCATACGGCGATCTCTATCGGGACCATAGTCTGATCCAGGCGTTTGTGGCTGGAGACCCGGCAAAAATATTGTATAACGCGATTACTTCGCACTTTGTTACAGGCCATATGGGCGCATTCCCCAGCGGCAGCATTATGTTCCTCAATGGATGCGCCGTTCTCAGTGCGCCCGTGTTCTGGCAAGCGCTCCAGCAGCAGAACGTGAGCGCACTGATCAGTTGGAACGGCGACGTGTATTCCTCGTCGAACGAAGTCGCTGGATCGTTCGTGACCACCAGGCTGGTGAACGGGGACAGTGTGTCGACAGCAGTGGATGATGCCCGCCAGGCAGGCGTCGGGTTCGATGTCGTGGGCGACACGGTGGTGCATCTTGGATTCTCGGGGGATGGCGCCGCGACACTCTCGGCGGTACTGGGCCGAAAGGCCACCTCGACCCCCGTGCCGCCGACTTCCACCCCGACCCCGGCGCCGACCGCCACGCCAACCCTCGTGCCGACCGCCACACCAACCCCGCTGCCGACTGCTACCAAGACTGCGCGGCCAACGTCTCCCACGGTGAAAAAGCACCGGCGGTGTAGACGCAGCAACCGGCACTTCGTTCACGGGAAGTGCCGCAAGAAGCCGGCGCACAGGTGAAAAAACCTCGTGGCGACACATGTCATGGTGAAAGAATGGTATACAGAGAGGCAAGAAGACCACGTACTGCCTCTCTCTCACCCGGCAGCCGGTACCGAACAACCGGCCGGACTACATGGCACAATCAAGGAAGCAACCAAGAAAGGAGAGCGTTTCCACACACGGAGGATGAATGTCAAACGATGATTTCGACGCATATGCTGAACATGATAAACTACAATTTGTGCTCAGTGACCGACGGAGAAAGGAGCCATTGACGATGGCTGAAGCCCCTACGAACACTCCAGAGACCACGCCGCTCAATGCGTTTGAGCAGCGGATACCGCGCAAAACACTCCTGCAGGGAGCGGTGGCGGCGAGCGCCGCAGCCGCCAGCCTCGAGCTGTTGAGCCGGACCGGCCATGCCCAGACCCCGGAAAGCGCGACCACCATTTTCAGCATCGCGGCCACCGCGGAGCAGCTGGCGGTCACCTTTTACACCAACGGCGTCAACAACGCCACGGCGCTCGGACTGACCGGCGCCACGCTGGACGCCTTCAAAGCGTTCCTGATTGAGGAGCAGATCCACCTCAACTTCTTCGTGGCCAATGGCGGCAAGCCGTTGACCGGGACCTTCAGCTTCCCCAAGGGCGCGGCCACCTTCACCAGTCTGGCCAACTTCATTGCCACCCAGCAGCAACTGGAAGGCGCCTTTGACTCGGCATTTATTGCCGCCGCCTATGAGTTTGCCCAGATGGGTATGCCGGATCTGACGCGTATTGCCTGTCAGATCGCCATGATCGAAGAGGGGCACCGAACCGTGGGCCGCTATGTTGGTGGCCTTGATCCGGCCGAGGAACTCGCCTTCGCGCCGCAGTTGGTGGCAACCGTGGGCGATGCGCCCGCGGTTCTGACCGCTGCCGGCTATTTGAGCCCGGTCGCCGGGAACACCTACACCTATGCCGCCGCGGACTTCACCAGTGCGGCGCTGGCCCCGGTGTACGCCAACATCAACAACAAGATGCCGACTCACGTCTAGGGATGAGGCGATGAACCCATCCATCGTTTCCACCTCGTGCTCCGGCACAGACGACGATGGCGCCAACGACCGTCAGGAGGAGCCCCGAATCATGACTGAAACCGAATCACTGGAAACTGTCGCAACCCGTCTGAGCGAGCAGTTCGCGTCACGACGGAACTTTCTCAAGGCCATGCTGGCCGCGAGTGTGGGCACGAGCGGAGCGGGTCTGCTCCTCTCCTCGGCCCACGCCCAATCAACCACCACGACTACCACCACCACCACCACCGGGACCACCACCACCGCGACCCTGGACACCCCGGCGACGATCTTCAGCATCGCCGCCACCGCCGAGCGGCTGGCCGTCACCTTCTACAGCAACGGCGTGGCCAATGCCGCGGCCCTTGGCCTGACCGGCGCCAGCCTGGATGCCGTCAAAGGCTTCCTGATCGAAGAGCAGATCCATGAACTCTTCTTTGAGGCGAATGGTGGCGTGGCGCTGACCTCGACCTTCAGCTTCCCCATGGGCGCCGCCACCTTCACCAGCCTGGCCACCTTTATTGCCACCCAGCAGCAGTTGGAGGGCGCGTTCGACTCGGCCTTTATCGCCGCTGCCTACGAGTTCGCGGCGATGAATAACCCGGCAGTGGCACGGATTGCCGTGCAGATCGCCATGATCGAAGAGGGCCATCGCACGGTGGGCCGCTTCATTGGTGGCCTCGATCCGGCGGAGGACAACGCCTTTGCCCCGCAGCTCGTTCCCAGCGTGGGCGCCGCGCCCGCTGTGCTCGCGGCCGCCGGGTTCCTCAGCCCGGTTGCCGGCAATACCTACACCTACACACCGCAGGACTTCACCAGCGCCTCGCTGGCTCCGGTCTTTGCCAACATCATGCAGCAGAAGCCGTTTGCCGCTACTTCCGTAACGCCGCCGACCTCGGCGACGCCATACTACGGCAAGAGCCACCACAAGCGCAAACCGCATCACAAGCACCACTAGGCACTGGGGCAACCCCCAGAGAGCAGCAAGAAGGCCCCGGCGATGCCGGGGCCTTCTTGCTGCCCCATCCAAGGCGCCGTCCCCGTAGTGGCCGTGGCTTGTCCAGCCCTGCGGCGCTGCGGCTCCGCCCGGCCAGCCTGCGGTGTCTCAGCGGCGACACCTTCACCCCGCGCAACTTGTGCCCCAGATCAGGTACCGGGCGCCAGCACCCCAGCCGGACAGAATGCCTCAGGCGATATCCCGTCGCGACCTCTACCGGCCGAGGCGAGTCGCACACAGCCAACGGCGTCTGCTAGGCCTCCAGACTGGTCGCGGGAATTTCCATCCGTCAAGCTCGCCTCCATGACTTGGCCGGCTCCGACGCCAGGGCATAGGCAATAGCTTCCTCGAGGGCCATGGCTCGCCCCTCAGCCACCAGCACATCCCACCGGCACTCTCCCAGCCCAACTCGCACGGCTGCCATAGCCGCCTCAAGCCGTACATGCTCTAGCCAGAGAGGTGCAGCCATATCTTGTTGCAGACCGGCTGCGGCTCCGATCAGTCGGGCGGGCCTCTCCAGCCGTCCAGCTCCAGCGTCGACTACGGCCAGTCCCTCCAGGGAGTGAGCTAGTCCCACCTGATAGTCCGTTTCCTCGGATATCCGCAGACTCTCCACAAAAAGCTCTCGCGCTCGTCGAAAGCGTTTGCGACCGACCTCAAGGTGGCCCAGATAACAGCGGGCGGTCACCGAGATGTATTTCTCTCCAGCTTCGCCAAAGAGCTTCAAGGCTTCTTCAATTTTGGAAGCGCCCTGGGCAACGTCACCCTTCTCGGCTAGAGCCATACCCAGATTGAACACCGACGGGGGAAGGAATTGGCGGTTGTCGAGGTGGCGACAAATGTCGACCATCTCGTTAAAAAGGAGCGCCGCCTTGTCTGGATGTCCAAGCCTGAGGCTGGATAGTCCGAGAACGCAAAGCGCATGGCGCACCGCCAGCTGATCGCCGAGCGCACGCGAGAGTGCTAGGTTCTCCTCGCTCAGGGCCTGAGCTCGGTGATACTCTCCTTGATGTTGCGCCAGGAAGGCGGCCGCGAAGAGGGCCTTGCCCCGAACTTCCGGCTCGACTGTCTCTCCCGCGGCCAACCCTTCCTCCAGCCAGGCGCGCCATTGCGCATAGTTCCCTTGCCAGATCCAAAAGCGCCAGAGACAACCGAGGATAGTGAGGCCCAGGCCGAAATCACCCGCCGAGAAGGCATACTCCAGGGCAGCGGAAAGGTTTGCCGCTTCCAGCGCGAGACGGCCGAACCACTCTCCCTGGCGTTCCGCCCATAGCTCTGTCTCGGCCCTCTCGGCAAGCTGTCGATAGTACTCCGCATGCAGTCGCTTAACCTCCGGCTCTATTCCCGCAGCCCGTACCTTTTCGAGAGCATGCTCTCGAATCGGCTCGAGAAGCGTGAAGCGAGCTTCGCCGCGCATGGAGCAATCCCGATTGACCAGGTTCTTCTCGGTTAAAGAGAGTAGATGGGCCTGCAAGTCACGCTCACCTCCAGACTCCTTCAGGCTCACTGCTCGAGCGGCGTCGAGGCTGAATCCTCCACGAAATACACCGAGAGAATTGAAGATCATCCGCTCACGCTCTTCGAGCAAGCGATAGCTCCACTCAATGGCGGATCTGACACTCGAATGCCGCGGCGAGGCGTCGCGGGGGCCGCCCGTGAGGAGGTCGAGCTGTTCGTCCAGGCGCGAAAGCAAGGCCCACGGTGAAAACTCCTTAACACGAGCCGCTGCCAGCTCAATCGCCAGGGGCAGCCCTTCCAGCCCTCGGCAAATGGAGGCGATGGCACGGGCGTTCTCGTCGGTGAGGGAAAACTCGGGCTGGATTGCCTTGGCCCTCTGTGTGAAGAGCTGAATGGCCTCAACCTGCATCAGAACTCCAGCGTCGACTTCTGATCGAAGGGGAACATCAAGAGATGGAACAGGTAGCCGTTGCTCGCCACGAATATGCAAGGGCTCGCGGCTGGTGGCAAGGATGTGAACACCCGGGCATGCCTCCGCCAGGTGGGCGACCGCAGGCGCCGCTTCTAGGACGTGTTCGAAGTTGTCCAGGATTAACAGCGCACGCTTGTGTAGCAAGCGCGCAATCAGCACTTCCTCTAACGTAGCGTCTGCGCTCGCTTTGAATCCCAAGGTGGTAGCAATCCAGGCAACGACATCGCTCGGAGACCTCAACTCGGCCAGAGAGATGAAAAACGTTCCGTCGGGGAATGAGTTGGCGGTCGAGTGACCCACCTCGATTGCGGTTCGTGTCTTGCCAATTCCGCCTGGACCAATCAGCGTCATCAGTCTTGGCCCTGGACGGTGCAAAAGATCGCGGACATGTGTCGTCAAGTCTGTTCGGCCAACAAACGAGGAAAGTGGGGCCGGTAGGTTGGACGGAACGTCTGCCTGGCGCTCCCCGTGAAGAAGCCCGTGGACAGGTGATGCCACCTCCGCGGTCCCGTGCACACTCTCTGAAACAATCCGATGGGTGGCAGGCTCCGGCTCGCCCCCTAGCTCCTCCCTCAAACGGACCTGAAACCCTTGGTAGCGACGCAACGCTTCGACGCGCTTCCCGGTGACCAAGAGAGCCTTGAGCAGTTGGCGAAGCGCGGTCTCGTCCAGAGGGTCATCCTGGAGTACCGCCTCCAGATAGGGAATGGCCGATTGGGGTCGCTCCTCTTGTATGTGCCGGCAGGCCAGTTTCACCATCGTCTCCCGCCATTCCCGCAGAAGCCGCGCACGAATGGGGATGGCCCAATCGTCGTAGCGATGTTCAGGGAGCGGTTCGGAGCGATAGAGAGCGATGGCCTCTTCCAGCACTTCACGATCTGCCCCTTCTCGAATCCGTTGCTCGAACTCCTCTAGGTCTATCTCCCACGCATGAATCGGGTTGAGAGAAAGCCAGCCCTTCTCGAAAAGCACGGGTGACGGCTGCCCAGCACCCAGTCCCTGCCGCAGCAGATGCACTTTAGAGCGCAAGGTGCTGGTCGACGCCTCCACGGGAGCATCCGGCCACAGCGTGTCGAGGACGATGTCGCGTGACTGCCGATGATGCGGGTGGATGACGAGGAGCTTGAGCAGAGTGGCGACGGGCCGTTGCCAAGTGCTCACATCAACCGGCCGGCCATTCTTGCTCAGTGCAAACGGACCGAGCAAGAGCACGCGAAATGTGGACTTCCCTGGAGACGACACTCCGGGTCCCTTGCTAGCTTCAAGCAGCGGCCATAGCCCCGTCGGGGGATGAAAAAGCTTCTGCTCTCAGAGGCCTTCATTATTGCCAATTCTACTCGCCGGAGAACCCGCACGCAACGCTGCTGGGACGTTTACGCAACGCGCAGGGAGTACCGTGATAGTCATGCACGAGGCAAGTCCGCCGTATCGGCTCCGTCCTCGCCGCCAATTACCTACAAGGAGATGAGAATGCGCGAACGAGAGAGAGACATACCCAAGAATTCGATTCCCACGGTCGGTGGCGCCCCGCACCGAATGAACCGAGCGCAGTTGCTGACCTGGGCCGGCGCCGGTATCACGCTCGCTGCATTTCCGCAGGCGGTCGGCGCTGCAGGTATTCCTGGACGGCTGGAGTTTCCGTTCACCCCGCAAGTTCAGGGCAGGTACGAGCCGGAGGATATTCGCGACATCTTCAACATTCTGGACACCCTGCAACACTTCGCAGTGGCCGTCAACTTCAGCAACCTCACCGGGGCCATCGATCCGACTATCAATCCCGTTCAGCTATCGAGCCAGAAGGGCGCAATCGTCAAAAACGTGGCGCGTGCTGATTTTCTCGAATCCCTGGGCGCTCACTCCCTCACCGATACCTTTACCGTGGGCCCCCTCGCACCGTTCACTACCGTGAGCCTCAAGCGGGCGGAAGTGGTGATCACCATCTTCGTGGGCGCCTATCTGGCGGCGGCCCGCGAGTTCGCTGAGCTGGGCCAGCCGCTTCTAGTGAAGTGGGCCTTTCAGGCCGGCGCATCGCTCGCCGAAGAGCGCGCGATGGCTCGCGCTCTCATGGCCCTGCAAAACGTGCCGGACGCCGATCCACCCGACAACAAAGCGTTCGAGACCGATCTCTTCCTCTATGTGCGCGACGCCTACGCTCTCATGACCAAGCTCGGATTGTTTGGTGGGCTGCCGGTACGGATACCCTATCCGAGTCGCGACCAGGCCTTGGCTATCGCGGGAACAAGTGGCGCAAAAGTGATTCAACGCGTGCCCAACAACGCCACGGTGAGCGTCACCTCTCCTGCTGATGTGACCAAGGAGCGGCCATAGAAGTGACGGGCGAGAAAAATTGCCGGGCTGCGCGTTCCCAGGGCAGTCGAACGAGCGGACTTTCGTGGGACAGGAGGCATCTGCCATACAGAGGGAGGTACACACCAGGGATACACCAATTCTGCGTGTAATGTGTGGTCGATCGTGTGGTTCGTGTGTGTTCATCCTGCTCCCCAGGGCGCACACTAGAGACATCGGCGTACCGTGTGGTGTTGCCACGGACGCCGGTGCCCCCCCGCTCATCAATCGGGAGGCGATCAGCCACCACCGCCGGAGATCGTGCCCTTCACCGGCAGGTCACCCGCACCACATATCAAGCAATGACTACACACACCGATGGAGAGGGATAATGACGACCGACCACCAGGGAGACGGGATCATCGAAGAATTGCGCGCGGGGCTCCGCGAGCAGCAGACAGTGCTCAGCGAGCAGCAGTCCGTGCTGGCGGCCCAGACCGAGCGGATCGCCTTGCTGGAAGGGCAGCGACGTTCCCCCCGCACCGCACGCCCCACGGCGGACGACGTACCGGAACGGCGGCCCCGCCGCGTCACACGCGGCGGGATGCTCAAGGCAGCGGCCATGGGAGCCATCGGCCTGGCCGGCGCGGAGGCGGCGAGTACCTTGGGGGCAGAAAGCGCTTTTGCTGATACGGGTAGCGCGACCAACTACGTCGCAAATGGGGTAGGCGGAGGCGGTACTGGATTCCAAACTGCAACCAATTCTATGTTCGTGATCGGAGGAAGTTTCGAGGCGCTAACAGGTGTTGTGGCCATAGGGACGAATTTTGATGCGGTCCGTGCCGACAGCTACAGCGGGCACGCGGTGTACGGCACCTCACGCACAGTGCCAGCCGGTGGCTCCGTCGTCCTTGGTCAGACAACGTCGGGAACAACGATCGCAGTTGATGCTGCCGCCGTGCGCGGGCAGATAGACGATACAGGCACCTATGGCGTCGGCGTCTACGGTGTACATGCTGGACAGGGCATTGGGGTCCGGGGAAAAACCGCTGGAGGCACAGGAGTAATTGGGAGTAGCGACAGCGGTATAGGGGTATACGGTAGCTCCCAATTCGCTAACGGAACGACCTTCAGTGTAGATGCTGGCGTGGAAGGTTATAGCGAAGCCGGCTCGGGCGTATACGGATTCGCGGGAGAGTCCCGCAATGCGGTGCGTGCCGGCTATGGCGGCCGGTTCGAGATCTTTGACAACGGGCTGGCGCAGCTCCTCCTCACCCCATTCGGCTCCGGCGGCTATCCCAAATCAGGCACTCACGCCACCGGCGAGATCTTCATGGACCCCAACGGCAACCTGTTCGTCTGCGTTGTTGGCGGCACCCCTGGCACCTGGAAGCAGGTGGCCTACTCGGGTACCGGCCCCACCGACGCGCGCCTTCGTCACTTCACTATCGCCCGCCACGGCGACCGGGTCGACTTCCACTGGCACATGGCCGATGGCAAAGGTGTCGCCGGCTTCGAGTTGTATGCCGCCGGGCGCCGCCTGAACCGCGAGACCATCCGGCCACACCGCGCCAAGACCTACGATGCCTCCGCCACCTGGAAAGGCGAAGGCCCGTTTGCCCTCCATGTGCTCATGCGCGACGGCAGCGTCATCACCGTATGGCCGGAGTAGTCATCAGTCCCACATGCTCACTCGTACGGGACAGTCCTGGAACGACCGAAATACAATGGCCGGGACGCCCTGCGGCGTCCCGGCCATTGCCCGTGTGTGATTCTGGTTGGCGAGAATTAGGTGCCGGTGAGCACGCAGCCGGAGGAGCGATTACTCCACTCTTGCTGCATCTCGTAGCGCCCGGTTCCGATGTTCTGGTTATACTGGCCGCCATTGATCGTACCCAGGGCGGTGCCGTAGTTATAGGCGCACTTGTCGCCGTTCTCGTTGCCCGATCGGTCGTACCAGGCATTGCCCAGGCCATCGGTAATGGTCTCGTTGGCCTCGTGTGAAACCACGCTAATGGTGGCATCGGCCGCGGCATTATTGTTCGGTGAGCCCACGGCGCCGGAGCACGCACCCAGGTTGTGGCCCGTGAACGGCTGGTTCGCATACAGCACATTGTTGCCCGATGTATCGAGATAGTGCGAGTGGTAGGCGCAGAACTGGCTGAAGGCACAACTGGTGCTGCTGATGCAGGTGCTCACACCGTTCGCCAGAAATACGAAGTACTCCGCGTTCAGCCCATCCGGCCAGCCGTTGGCTGCTCGTGCCTTGGCGACTTCCGCCTGCAACTGAGCGTCGCTGACGCAGATTGAGCCACCGGCCGTGGAACTGCAGCCGTTTGAAGTGGGTAGGGTTGGGTCGCTATACGTGCCACCAAAGGCTTCACTGTAGGTGATGGGGGTGGTGGTGCTGTTCAGGGTCTGGTAGTACTGCGTGTCGCTGTAGTAGACGTTGGAGGTCTTGCCGCTGTCAGCAGCCACATTCTGAAAGTAGCCGTCGATCAGTGGCTGATAGGTGGTGGCGCCGTTATACGAAAAGTCGGTGCCCCAGTAGATCGAATAGGTGTGGTGCGTTCCGGTCTGAACCTGGCCCCCCGCGTGGTAGACCAAGTTGCTGCTGCCGCCGCTGGGTCTGCTGGTATTATGCACGGGCACGATGCCCAGAAACCTGCCATGTGGATTGCTGTCGGGAGCAGCCCCCGGAGCCGCTGCTTGGGTCGTGATCGCGCCAAACAATAGGAGGCCCATCACCGCAAAAACGCTGAAAATCCGATGCACCTGGTATCTCCTTGCCTCTACAGGCCGTACAAAACGCTCCCGAGACCTGAGTCTTTTCCATGCTCGGCAGCAACTGACAGAATGAATCGCCTCTGGCCAGAGCCGGCCCTCGTACCCCTCCTCGACGAATTGCTCATCGCTGGTCAATGAACTTACTTGTCGTTATAGCTGAACCAGGACATTTTTGCAATGGGATACTGGTCTGGTAGTGTCTGCGTTGCCTCAATCTCCACATTCACGTAGCCTCTGGCGGCATGCCGGCTTTCTTACACTGTGGGCCGGCCAGACCGTCTCGCTCTTTGGCTCTCGTATCACCCTGCTGGCGCTTCCCTTGACTGCCGTGCTGGTGCTGCACGCCAGTGCGGCGCAGATGGGACTGCTTGCCGCCGCCGGTTCTGCCCCCTGGCTGGTCGTCGGATTGCCGGCCGGCGTCTGGGTCGACCGGCTACGGCGCCGGCCCCTCATGGTGGCGGCCGATCTGGGCCGTGCGCTGCTGCTGTTCTCTGTGCCTCTGGCCGCCTGGCGAGGAGAGTTGCATCTCGAGCAGCTCTATCTCGTGCAGTTCCTGGTGGGTGTCCTAACTGTGGTGTTTGATGTGGCCTACCAGTCCTGGTTGCCGTCGTTGATACCGTCCCAGCATCTGGTGGAGGGGAACAGCAAGCTGGAGATGAGTGATTCGGTGGCGCAGATTGCCGGGCTTGGATTGGGGGGCGTGCTGATCCAGGGGCTTACTGCCCCAGTTGCCATCCTGGCGGATGCACTCTCCTTTCTGGTGTCGGCACTCTTGCTGGGCTCGATTCGCTCGTATGAAGCCGCGCCCCCTCGTGCCGACCGGGGCAGCATGCGGCGCGAGATCGCCGAGGGAGTGAGACTGGTGTTGGGGAATCCCCTGCTGCGTGCCCTGGCAGCCAGCTCCGCGACCTTCAATCTGTTCGATAGCGTGCTCTTCTCGGTGTACGTGCTCTATATGGTTCGGGCGCTGGGCCTCAGCGCCGGCGCCATTGGCCTGGTGTTTGGTCTCGGTGGAGTGGGCGGCTTGCTGGGCGCGCTGCTGGTTGGGCCGATTACCCGGCGAGTGGGGCTGGGCCGTACGATGACAGCCGCGGTGATTCTCGCCGCACTGGCTGAGATCCTGATCGCTGCCGCCGGTGGACCGGCGCTGGTGGCCGCTTCCATACTTACCGGCGCGGAGGCGATAGTGGAGTTTGGCGCAGTGATCTTTGCCATCAATGCCGTTACGCTCCGCCAGACGCGCACGCCGGAGCAGTTGCTTGGCCGCGTCAATGCCACGTCGCGCTTCGCGACCTGGGGCGTGGGACCGGTTGGGGCGCTGCTGGGCGGCACGCTCGGGCAAGCGGTAGGGCTTCGACAGACCGTGCTGCTGGCCGGGTTGGGAACACTGCTGGCATTTCCCTGGCTTGCGCGACTCCCCAGGGGAGAGAAGGGAGAATGGTAGAAGTGGTCACGACTACACCGCTGCTCGTGTGTCACATTGGGAGATACTTGTATAGCGTTCCAGGGCGTGAAACATAGCCGGAAGGGAGAAGTACCGGGATGACAGGGGTTGGCGGCGCAGGAGTTGAAGCCTTCCTGGGGCTCGTGATCCTGGTTGCGGTCGTGGCCGCCGCCGTTCGTTTTGTGCGCCTCCCCTATACGGTTGCGCTGGTCCTCACCGGACTGGCGCTGGCCTTTTTGCCCGATGCTCCCCGCTTCACCCTGACCCCGAGCATCATCCTCACCGTCTTCTTACCGATCCTCCTCTTCTACGGTGCCTACAACCTCAACTTTACCGACCTGCGTTCCGCCCTCACCCCGGTCACTCTCCTGGCCGTACCGGGAGTCCTGGCCACGGCTGGGCTGGTGGGAGCGGCGCTTCACCTCACCACCGGCCTGACTTGGTTCGCGGCCTTCCTCTTTGGCGCCATCGTGGCCGCGACCGATCCGGTGGCAGTCATTGCCATCTTCGGCGAACTCGGGGCGCCGCGTCGTCTGGCCGCCATCGTGACCGGCGAAAGCCTATTTAACGACGGTACCGCGCTGGTCTTCTTCTCGACCATGCTGGGAGTCGCCACCGCGAACACCGTGAACGTCGGCTCTACCATTGAGCATTTCTTGGTCAGCCTGGCAGGCTCCCTGGCACTGGGCGTGGCCATTGGCCTGGTAGGCAGTACTGCCATCCAGCGGATCGACGATGCTCTGCTGGAAATGACGCTCACCTTAATCATCGCCTACGGTGGATATCTGGTTGCCAGCCATCTCGGGCTATCAGGACCGCTGGAGACCGTCGCGGCAGGCTTACTGTTCGGGGTTCGTGGCATGGATGTCATGTCTCCCACCACGCGCCTCCAGGCGGGCGCCACCTGGGAGTTCCTCGACTTCCTGGCAAACTCCCTCCTCTTTTTGCTGATGGGGCTGGCCCTCCGTCCCATCGGGGAAGCCACCTCCTCGCACCTGGGCCGTGGCGTGTGGTGGCCTCTGCTGGTCGCAATCGTGTCAGTCACGCTGGTCCGGGCCGTGGTGGTGTGGGCCGTCCATGTTCTGCTGGCCCGCATTGGCCAGCCGCTGCCTCGCGGTTGGCCGACCATCCTGACCTGGGCTGGTTTACGAGGTGCTGTGTCATTCGCCGCCGCCCTCAGTCTTCCCGCCACCCTGCCGAATCGCGATCTGTTGCTGACCCTCACCTTCGGCGTGGTGCTCTTCACCCTGTTGACCCAGGGGTTAACGCTGCGCGTGGTGCTCGAACGTCTGGGTCTTGGGTCCGAGGAGGTGTCGCGCCACGATCTCGAGCTCACGCTTGGCCGGCTTCGCACCATCGATGCAGCCAGCCGTGAAGTGGAGGCCCTGCGGCACGCTGATGGAATCGATCCATCGCTCGCGGACCGCCTCATGGCCGGGTACGCGCACCGGCGTCAAGAGTTGCGGAGCGAACTCGGCGTCTTCTCCCTGCGCGGGGATGTGCTGGAGCAAGAGCACGAACATGAATTGCGTCGCCGTCTCCTACGGATTCAGCAGGAAGCAGCGAGGGCCGCATTGGCGCGCGGGCAGGTGTCGCTCAGCGTCTTTCGTGAGCTGTCCGCCGAGATCGACGGCGAACTCGGCCAGCTCGAGATTGCGTCCAAGGACCCGCCATCGGTCTAGCGCTTCCTCAACACAGCAGGAGCGTTATGGAGCAGCGCACTTTATTGGTCCACCATTCGTTCTCTTTGAGCGCGAATTCAGTGGCGGCTTTGTGGCCAGCCGCTCAGGAACGCGCTGCTGGCTCATGGTATGGATCGTCCAGCGGCGTGCCGATCGCGCACAAGGGGCACTCGGATGGGGACCACAGGCTATTCGCGAGCCGAGACACGCTGATCAAGGGAATGTTCTTCTCCTCGGCAAAGCGCCCAGCCGATTCGCCCAGAACGAGAAGCGAGGCCAGGGCGACGGGCTCAGCATGGCAGGCCAGAAGGTCGGTGTAGGCGCCCCGCACCGCCGAGCCGGCGTTAATCACATCGTTGACAATGGCCACACGCTTGCCCTGGACGCTGGAGCGGAGCACAGATGGGAGGCGGTACTCCACGGGGAAAAGCTGGTCGCTCGGCGCACGCTCGAAGCGCTCGGCGTAGTAGAACTCGACATCGAGCTGGGAGGCAACCATCAGCGCCACAAAGGCACCCTCGTTGAGGGGGCCGCAGACGGCATCCACCGTAAGGCCTCGGAGCTGCTCCGAGAGTGCCGCGACCGAGCCTTCGATCTGCCTCGGCCGGAGGCACAACAGTTCGAGATCGAGCCACAGATCGCCGTGATGGCCGGACTCGAGCAGGAAGTGCCCTCTGCGCATTACCGTCGAACCGATAAGACCGTCTTGCGTCATGTCACCCGCCGAGTACGAATATGTGGCATTGTCGCATTAGCGCCGGTTGCGGACTGGTAAGAACGTAGGGTGGGCCGCCGACGAGTTACCGCGGATTCACCCCTTTTCCGTCGGCCCATCTCCCCATCCGGCTCCCCGGTGTCTGGTGTCCGCGTGATTCGCGCTTGCCAATTCAGAGCATGTTGGTAGGAAGCCCGTAGTGGATCATCAGTCGAACTTCCTGACGACCGCGATGCGTGTCACTTCTAGGCCCTGCCAGTACCCGGAGTTCACGGTCTCGACTGTGAACCCAAGAGTCCTGAGGTGAGAGTCGATGGAGAGACTCGTATCGGTATTATCCCGTGCTCTGTATTCGGCAGCGAGCAGTCGACCGCCAGTCTGCAGGTACCGGTCCAGGACGCGGGCCACGTATTCCCGGTGGAGTTCGTTCGGCACGTAGACGAGTTCCGTGCGGACGTAGTCAAAGGTTTGCGGTGGCGTCCAGTTCCACACGTTGCCGGCGAACATATGGCAGGAGAAGGTGGGAAGCCGCGACTTCGCCAACGCTATGAGCCGTTCCGAGAAGTCGAGCCCAAATGGGACGATGGTACGGTCGCGTTCTTCCATCCAGCGCAGCAAGCACTCCAGGAGGTACCCGTTGGCGCAGCCGATGTCGAGGAACGTACCCGACGAGCTGACTGCATCGGCGACGGGTTTGCGGTGTGCCTCCCACTGTTCGTAGGTGTGGGCGCTATGCACCCCGAATCCCGACTGCTGCCACGGTTGTTGGCCCGCCATGTAGGCGCTCTCAAGGAGCGTCTTGTTGGCGGCGAACCACTGCTCCAGCTCCTGCTTGTTCATGCTTTTCTGCGTCTCCAAGCACTCTAGGTCCGGAGTGACAGGTCGAACATAGCACGGTGGTGGCGCCGCATCTCTTGTCGACCTTGCGGACGCCATCCCCGGTGCTGATTCAATCCTTCACGTCGGCAGCGGCCTCGCCCAGGTGTTCCAGGATCACGGCGGCGCGGCGCAGTGTGGCGAGATCGTGCGGCGGCAGGGATTGGAGTTGCTGGCCCAGATCTCGAATCCGGCGCTCGCGCGCCTCGGTCAAGACCTGACGCCCATGGCCGGTAGCCTGCACAGACACCACGCGTCGATCGGACGGCGGGATTTCGCGGCACACCAATCCCTGCTGCTCCAGTGAGGTCACCAAGCGGCTGATGGTGGGAAGCTGCACCTGCTCGGCTCGGGCCAACTCGCCCATGGTGATCGGTCCCCCGAATACAATGACCGAGAGCGCCGACAGGCGCGCTGCGCTCAGCCCGCTATCCGGATCGTGCCGGCGTACTCGTCGCAGCAGGTGAATTGCCGCCGAGTGCAGTTGATCGGCCACGGCCATGCTATCCGGCTCACTTGCTTTTCTTTCCACCACCTACTATAGTTTCCTTAGCAAAGCTAAGTATTACCATCATGCCCGTCATGATTGCCAAGAATTACGGAGAGGACTGCACGCTGGAGCCAATGAGCAATCAGGAAACAACCGATCCAACGGCTGAACTGATCGAGCAGTTCGTGCTAGCGGCGCACGGCAACTTCGCGCGCGTCCAGGAGCTGCGCCAGCAGCATCCCGACCTGCTGAATTGCAGCTACGAGAAGTTCAACGAGACCGCGCTGGAAGCAGCCGGACATATGGGACGGCGTGACATCGCCGACTACCTCCTGGCTCAGGGAGCGCCGCTCACCATCTACGCCGCTGCCATGCTGGGCCGCGGGGAGGATGTGGCGCGCTTTCTAGAGAATGACCCGGAGTCGGCCCGGCGGCCGGGGGTACACGGCTTTTCCGTGTTGTTCCATGCCGCACTGAGCGGTGACGTTGAGGTAGCGGAAGCGGTGCTGGCGCGCGGTGGCGATGTGGGCCTGGGTCCGGCCCTGAGCGGCGCGGTGAGCAACGGCAGGTGCGCCATGGTGGAATGGCTGCTGGCGCACGGTGCCCCGGTTAACTCGCCCGATTTCGAGGGCCAAACACCGCTGGCGGTCGCCATGGCGAACGGCGCCGACGACATCGCCACGGTACTGCGGCAGCATGGAGGCAGTGAGTCCGCCTAGTACGAGTTGCTATTGCGATGTAGGGGAAGTATAGAGTGTCTGCCAGTGAAAGCGCGCTCTCCGAGCAGTGGGTGTTCGCGTCCGAGGCACAGTATCGCCCCTCCCCCCCGCGAGGGCTTGTGCCCTCTTTATGAAGGGTGGGAGGGGACGGGGGAGAGGGGGCCAACCTCATAACGCATGCAGGAGCAGACCCACGGCGACGCCGGCCAGAGTCCCGCCGGTGACGATGGCCAGGAACTCTAGCCCCGCGCGAACCGGGCCGGTCTGGGTGTAACGCGACTTGAGCACTCCTAGCAGCAGAGCTGTGATCGCAGTCAGACCGTATGCCCAGAATTGCGGAAATGGGAGGGAGAGCAGCAGCGGGATGGTGGGAATGAGGCCGCCCAGCGCAAAGGCGCTGCCCACCTGGAAGCCTTCCAGCCAGGGGCGCTCGTGCTCTCCCTCCACCACGCCCAATTCATCGCTGACCAGTACTTTGAGCCACAGTTCGTCGTCCGCGGTAAGATCGTCCACCACTCGATCGAGAATCACGCCACGCAATCCCTTGCGTTCGTAGATGGTGCGTAGCTCGGCGCGCTCCTCTTCCGGCTCGTTGGCGATCTCGTGGCGCTCGGTGGCGATGCGATGCTCGAGCAGGTCACGCGAGGTGCGAGAGGAGAGGTAGCCGCCCAGAGCCATGGAGATGCCGCCGGCCACGACCTCGCCCAGGGCGATCAAAACCAGGTGGTTCGAGGCCACGGCACTGACGGCCATGATGAAGACCAGGGTGGTTACCAGCCCGTCGTTCAACCCGAAAACGATGGCGCGCAGCCAGTCGCCCCCGTGCGGGTGTTGCTCGTTGATCTCTCTCATGCGTCCTATCTCACCGTCTTCAGTACGCCTGCGTGCTAGGGGTGTGGTCGATGATCTTCAACTACATCAAGTTCCACGCCACGTGCGGCGTCCTTCGACATCGCAGCGTCTCGCTACCGCCGCGCTTTCGACCATTCGCCTGACTCGGTAGAATGGAGTACTACGCAACACATGCGCTTTCGTTGTGGGGTGGAATACCATGGTCTACAATCCTACTGCTCCGTTGATCGTGCAGAGCGACAAGAGCGTGCTGGTCGAGGTCGACAACCCGTTCTATAACGAGGCACGTGATACCCTGGCGGTCTATGCCGAGCTGGAAAAGAGCCCGGAGCATATCCACACCTATCGGATCACGCCGCTCTCGCTCTGGAATGCAGCCGCGTCCGGGGTAACCGCCGAGAGCATCGTCGAGGGGCTGAACCGGTTCGGCAAGTACGATCTGCCGGACAATGTGCGGCGCGACATCGACGACTATGTCTCGCGCTACGGTCGCGTCAAGCTGGTCAAGGGCGAGGGACGCAATCTGTTGCTGGTGTCGGACGATGTGGCGCTCCTGGCCGAGATTGCCCATCACAAGCGGCTCATCCCGTACCTACAGGGCCGCACGCCCGAGGGCGCGCTCATTGTCGACGAAATGCAGCGCGGCCATGTGAAGCAGGCGCTCCTCCAGTTTGGCTATCCTCCCGAGGATCTGGTGGGCTACGTCACCGGGGCGCCGCTGGAGATCCGGCTGCGGGAGCGCACCGCCTCCAAGGACGAGCCCTTCGCCTTGCGCCACTATCAGGAGGATGCCGTGGCCGTGTTCCACGCGGGTGGCGCCGCGCACGGCGGGAGCGGTGTGGTGGTACTCCCCTGTGGCGCCGGCAAGACCATGGTGGGTCTGGGAATTATGAACGAGCTGCAGTGCAATACCCTGATCCTCACCCCATCGATCGTGGCCGCCCGGCAATGGCTGGAGGAGATCGTCGACAAGTCTCATGTGCCGCGCGAGATGGTCGGCGAGTACACCGGCGAGCACAAGGACATCCGGCCGATCACGGCCACCACCTATCAGGTGCTCAGCTATCGGAAACGCCGCACCGATGAGTTCCCCCACTTCGCCATCTTCAACGAGCGCAACTGGGGGCTGATCATCTACGACGAAGTCCATCTGCTGCCCGCCCCGGTGTTCCGGGTCACCGCCGAGATCCAGGCCCGGCGCCGGCTGGGGCTGACCGCGACCCTGGTGCGTGAGGATGGGCGCGAGGGGGATGTATTCTCGCTGATCGGCCCCAAGAAATACGATGTTCCCTGGCGCGAGTTGGAGAAGCAGGGGTGGATCGCCACCGCCCTGTGCCACGAAGTTCGGCTGGCTATGCCAGACGAGCGCCGCATGGAGTACGCGGTGGCCGAGGAGCGCGAGAAGTACCGGATTGCCGCCGAGAACCCCCGCAAGATGGATATCCTGGATGCACTGCTGACCAAGCACGAGGGAGACCAGATACTGATTATCGGCCAGTATCTCAATCAGCTCAACGCCGTTGCCGAGCGCTATAACGCGCCCTTGATCACCGGCAAGACCGTGACCCGTGACCGCGAGAAACTGTACGCCGATTTTCGCGAGGGGCGGATTCGCCTGCTGGTCGTCTCCAAGGTGGCCAACTTCTCGATCGATCTGCCCGATGCCAACGTCGCCATGCAGATCTCAGGCACTTTTGGCTCCCGTCAGGAGGAGGCGCAGCGGCTAGGACGCATTCTGCGTCCGAAGCGCGACGGCCAGCTGGCGCACTTCTACTCACTGGTGACGCGCGATACGCGCGATCAGGAGTTCGCCGCCAATCGCCAGATGTTTCTCACCGAGCAGGGCTACGGCTACGAAATCCTTCATGAGGATGAGCTGGAGGACTACCGCCCCACGGTCCGAGCGGATGAGTTGTGTACCGTCGAGTCAGCGGAGCCGGCCGGTCAACCGGAGCGGCAGCGTGGACACTTAACCTTGGTGCGCGCCTCGGGCGGAGAGTAACTGGTGCCGCGCAAGCCGGTACCAGCTGAAGCGCCAGGCTTTTCGGTCGCAGTCTCGGAAGCGGATGTTCGGCGGCTGTGTGGCGAGGGCGCCTACGCCCGCGGGGACGCGTTGCAACGGGAAGGGCATGTGTTCGCGCCAGGCATCGAGCACCGGGGGCTGGCCGCCGAGGTGCTGGGCACCTGGCGGCGCGTCGATGTGGTGCGGGTCAAGGCCGGTGGCGGACAGCTGACATCGGAGTGTACCTGTCGATCGGGCGCGTTTTGCCGGCACGCCGCTGCGCTGCTGCTCCATTGGCTCCGTGTCCGCGACTCGTTCGTGGCGATGGTCGAGGAGGGCCCTTCTATCCTCGACCGAGAGTCGTTCGCCGGCGAATTGGACTATTACGACGATGGTGACGAGGATCTCGACCCGGCCGCGCCATATTCAGAACAGGAAGTGTCTCCTCAGGAGGAGTACGCGAGGCTGCTCGAGCCGGCGACCATGCAGCACCTGCGCACCATCGCGCGCCGCCGCGGTCTGCGCGTGGTGGCCAAGAACAAGGTGGAGATGGTGGCGCAGCTGGCCAGGCTGCTCAGCGAGCCGGCGGGGATCGAGGCGACCGTCGCCACCCTGGGAGATGATGAGAGGCTGACCCTGGAGGTGGCGAACGTGCTCAGTGGGGTTGGCGGCGCCGGTACCACCTCCAAAGCTGTCGCTCGCGCCTGCGCAACGCTGGGACTGGCGGTGAAGCCCTCGGCGCAGCACTTTCCTGCATTGGATACCCTGGCCGATCTCGCTTTGGTGGTTCGCAGTGAGACATATACCAGCGACGCCGCCAACCGCCGGGTACCGTATGCGGTAGCGGCCGCTATTCCACCACGAGACGTGCTGCTCGGTATGTCGTCAACCGAGCGGTCGGTGATACCCCCGCCGGCAAAGCTTGGTGTGACGGAAGTGTGCCAGGTTATCGGATATGAGCTGGCCCAGGGACACATCGGCGCCCAGCCGATGCCGGCCCAGGAAAAAGCGTATGCGGTACTGCCGCGTGGCTGGCTGGCGCAGCCCGATTCGTCGCCGTCCGGCCACCAGAGTGAGAGCGTCCGCGCGCTGCGGCCTGCCCTGATCACGGCACGCGAGGACCTGCGGCGGCTGGAGGAACTCACCGGTCAGACGCCGGCTATGATCGATTTCTCGCTCTGGATATTGCTGAGGCTCGGCATCGTTGAGGCCTATACCCAACAGCCTGGCTACGTGCTGACTATCCGTGAGGATCTCCTGCGCACGCTTTTTGCGCTTCCTTCCGACCAGCGGCTGGATGTCATCAGCACTGCCTGGCTCGATGCTACAGACCTACTGGAACTGGGCATGATCGTGGGTGAGAAGGGACCGCTTGCTCTCCATTACTCACTGAAGGGGCAGACCTACTGGGCTGCGACGCATCCCAACGCTGGCGCGGTGCGCGCCTTGGTGGCGCGAATCGTCGCATATCTCCCGACCGAAACGGAGTGGCACAGCGTGGAGTCCCTCCTCACCCTGTGCCGGAAGCTGGCGCCGGACCTGCTCGGCAACCCGAATCTGTATGGTGGGCCGCGCTGGTGGTTCTCGCGCCCCGGCTCCTCCCACCGCTTCGACCTGATGCAACCGGAGGATTGGCGCCGGGTGTGGGCAGCCCTGGCGCGAACCATCCTGACCGGGCCCATGAGCTGGCTGGGACTGATTGAGGTTGGTACCCGCCACGGGGAGCCGGTAGCCTTTCGGGTGCGTCCGGCGGCAGCGGTGTTGGGCGACCGCCCGGCGCCCCTGGAGCGGCCGGACGACGCGCCGCCCTTGCTGCTGGAGATCGATCCCAGCACGCACACGCCGCTGGTTACCGTGCCGCCCAATACGCTGGATAGCGGAATCCACTCCATGCTGGCCGCCATTGGCACCATGGCCGGCGCCTCGCCGCAGGGGCTGCGCTATCGCCTCACCGCGCAAGGCGTGCAACGAGCGTTTGATGGCGGCGCATCGGGGCCACAACTGATGGCGCTACTGGGAGAGCGCGCCGGCGGTACCCTGCCGGAGGCGGTGCAAGCGATCCTGGAGCGTTGGTGGGAGAGCTACGGCGCGATCCGCCTGTACGACGAGGTGACCCTGGTGGAGCTGGGCGACGACCTCCTCCTTCGCGAACTGCTGGCCGCCAGCTCGCTCCGGGAGGCGGTGCTGCAGACCTTCTCGCCGCGCCTGGTGGCGATTGATTCGGCGCGGGTCGACGAGTTGGTGGAGGAGCTGACGCGGCTTGGCTATACACCACGCGTGGTGGAAGAGGCATGACCACCCTGGTGCTGCGATCCCTCCCGGCGGCCACGCTTCTTGAAAAATACGGTCTGGTGTCCCTCCAGCAGATGGGACGGCGGCGTGGGGTCGAGATCAAGGGGCTGAGCAAAGCAAAGCTGGTCACGCTGCTCGCCAAACGGTTGTACGACCCCGTTACCATCACCACCGCGCTCAATGAATTGGAACCGCACCAGCGAGCGGTGCTGGATCTACTGATTCTGCGTGGTGGTGAGGTCACCACCACGGTCTTTCGCGATCAGTTGGCGTCCCAGAAGAAGATCGATCCGCCACCTGCGCGCAGTTCCTGGAGCTACTCACCGGAACGGGGCTCTCCAACCAAGTCCGACTCGAGAAAGTTCGAGGATATCATGGCCCGGTTGAGCGTCTCCGGCCTGGTCTTTAGCACGGGGATAGGAACCTCCCGGTCAAACGTCGAGTTCACGGCGCCGGCCGAGTATCTTTTCATTCCCACCGCCGTGTTCGAGCATCTGCCGCCGGTCACCATGCCGATTGAAACCGCCCCGCCGCCGCCCAGTGTGCGGCCCGCGGACCCGGACACGCTGCTGCGAGACATCTATATCATCCTCAGCTTTGCCCGCGAGGAGCCCATTCCGCTCACCATCCGAGGCCAGATTCTGAAGCGTGCGTTGCTGCGAATCGACGAGGCGCTGCGCCTGCCAGAGGGCGCCGCCAAAGTGCAGGTGGAAAGCGACCTGGGCCGCTTGCCGCTCTTGCGCACGCTAGCGCAGGAGTTGGGGCTGCTGGTCCAGGCGCCAGGTGGACTGATGTTGGGCGCCGGCGCTGCCGGCTTCCTCGCCGAGCCGCGTGGTCAGCGGCGACGCCGGCTCTATGAAACGTATCGAAAAAATGCGCGCTGGTCGGAGCTGACGCGTCTTCCGGACCTGACCATCACGCCCCGAACCAACCTGCAGGACTCGATGGTCGTGGCGGCACGGCAACGTGTGCTGGCCGAGCTGATCGAACTGCCGGCAGGTGAGTGGATTGCGCTGTCGCACCTCATCGAACGGCTGCGAATCCGTGCCTTTGAGTTCCTCTTCTCCCGGAGTTGGGCCAGCGACCGGTATTACTACCCGTCAGACTACCGGCCAAGTGTGTATAGCGGCGAAAACCAATTGGGCCTGCGGTTCGAGCGACTGAACCGGAAGGCCGTGGGCTGGAATGACGTTGAGGGCGAGTTTATCCGGGTGGTGGTGACCGAGGCGCTGTACTGGCTTGGCATGGTGGATCTGGGTCTCGCCGCAGAGGGTGAGCAACCCTCTGTGTTTCGCGTCACTGCCGAGGGCGCGATGCTGCTGCGTGGAGAAACACCCCCATCCGCCGAGCCGGAAACGCACGTGGTGGTCCAGCCAAACTTTCAAATCTTCGCCTTTGAGCCGACCGGCGAAGATGTGCTCTTTACTCTGGACCGGCTGGCCGAGCGAGTCCGCGCCGAGCAGGTGGTGGAATATCACCTGACACGTGAATCGGTGTACGCCGCGCAGCGCGACGGCATGGATGTGGCGGCGATCCTAGCCTTTCTGGAGCAGATCAGCGCCGCGCCCGTGCCACAAAACATACGGCGCTCGCTGGAGGACTGGGGCAGCCAGCACGATCGAATCCGTATACGGCGGGCCACTCCACTCCTGCAGACCATCGACGAGCAGGCTCTCGATGCGCTCTATGCCGATCCAGAACTTGGCGCCTCCCTGGGGAGACGGATCGCACCCGCCGCCGCCCTGGTTCCAGCGCGTCACCTCGACGCGCTCTATAGTGCGTTCGTAAACGCCGATCCAACCAAGGGCCGGCCGCTACCAGCCTTGAGTGAGGGGAAGGACACCCAGGAGCGGCCCCTGCTAACGGTGGATACCGAGGGACGCATCACCTTTCGTGATCGCCTGCCCAGCATCCACGTCCGCCACCAACTCGCTTCCTTTATAGAGGAGGCGCCGGACGGCGCCGCCCTCCTCACCGGCGCCAGCCTGCGACAGGGCGCCAGGAGCGGGCGAACGCCCGACGCCATCATTGCCGTTCTCCAGCGGTTTCACACCGGGCCGTTACCGGCCGAGGTGGTGACGCTGGTGAAGCGCTGGGCCAAGGACTGGGGCCGTGGCGCGCTGGACCGGGTCCTGCTCCTCCAGGTGGAGACGCCGGAGATCATGGCGGACCTGCTGGCGGAACGCGAACTCAAGCGCGCCCTGCAGCCCCTGCCCAACGCGCCCACCCTGGCCATGATTCGCGAGGACCAGGCCGAGGCAGTGCGCACCTCCCTGGAGGAACGTGGGATGGAACTGAGCGGGGACCTCTGGGGGAAGAAAGGCTGAAGCGACAAAAGGGACTGGGGCGAACGTTGTAGGGTGGGGAATGACAGTCGGATCTGAGCGCACATCCCCCCTGGTACCACTCAGGCGTAATCGCGATTACCTTCTGTTGTGGACGGGACGGACCGTGTCATCGCTCGGCTCCAGCGTCTCAATCATTGCCTTTCCGCTGCTGATCCTGGCATTGACACACTCACCAGCAAAGGCAGGATTCGCGGGAGCATTACGGGCCGCGCCCTATATCATTTTTAGCTTGCCTGCCGGCGCGCTGGTGGACCGCTGGAATCGAAAGACGGTCATGGTGACCTGTGATACAGGACGCGCTCTCGCTCTGGGCAGCATCCCCCTTGCGCTATGGACCGGCCATCTCACGCTCGCGCAGCTCTACCTCGCGACGGTTGTGGAAGGGACACTTTTTGTGTTCTTCCAGCTAGCGGAAACGGCAGCTCTCCTCCAACTCGTACCCCAGGAGCAGTTGGCTGCGGCGACAGCGCAGAACGAAGCAGCGTACTACGGAGTTGCCGCACTCCTGGGACCTGCGCTCGGTGGGGTTCTGTATCAGATAGGACGTGCCGTTCCCTTCGTGGTCGACGCGATTTCCTACGCCGCGTCAGTCTTCTCCCTCTTGTTTATTAAGACAGCGTTCCAGGAGGAACGGACTACCGTGAAGTCCGGCATCGTGCGACAGATACGGGAGGGTCTGACCTGGCTGTGGCGCCATTCCCTCATCCGTACCATGGCGCTTCTCACCAGCGGTTATGCCGCGGTGGGATCAGGACTGTACCTGATCCTCATTGTTTTGGCCAAGCAGCAGCACGCCTCGCCGGCGGGAATCGGCGCCATGTTCTCGATTGCCGCGGTGGGTGGCATCGCGGGATCGCTGGTTGGCGGCCGTATTCAGCGGTGGTTCAGCTTTGCACAGGTGATTCTTGGCGTGCGTTGGGCCTCAGTGCCATTGTGGCTTCTGTATGCCGTGGCGCCAAACCCGCTTGTTCTGGGGGTTATCACGGCAGGCATGTATGTGTTGATACCCATCTACAATGTGGTCCAGCTCAGCTATCTTCTTCCCGGCGTGCCAGAGCACCTGCGGGGACGCGTTGGAAGTGTCTTCCAATTGGTAGTCACCGCGAGTCAGCCCCTGGGGCTGGCGCTCACCGGTCTGTTGCTCCAGTGGATAGGAGCTAGTACCACGGTGCTGGTACTCGGCGTCTGGCTATTTGGGCTGGCCGTGGCAGCGACGCTCAGCCCCGCGGTGCGACATGCGCCGCCAATAGCCGCCGCCTTCGAGCCAGCACACCCCACGCACCCCGCCCTGTGACCAAGGAGCACTCATGCAAAGCGAACGACGAACCATAGACAACCGGGAACACTTCCTAATTGTCGATCTCGATCAGCGTTATCACGATGTGGCTCGGCATTTAGGGTGGACGGAGAGGGAAGGCGCCTTCGATTGTCTCGAACCAAACGATAGCCCGCATCTCGATCGAATTTACCGCAACTTTGCGGACAGCGCTGAATCACTCATCCTGCAGCGGGCCGGCGAGATGCCCATCCCCTGGGAGGAAGCGCTCTTCACGTTTTTGCGAGTCGTGGATGGAAGCCCAATCACCTGGTACCTTGTAGGAAGCGCGGCGCTTGCCGTGCGTGGCCTCGACGTGACTCCGGGAGATATCGACCTGGCGACAGACGCGGCAGGGGCGCACGCGCTGGATGAACTCTTGCTGGATTACCTGGTTCAGCCCACGTCTCGTATGCCCGATTGGATCGCCGAGTGGTTTGGGCGGTCGTTTATGGGCGCCTCCCTGGAGTGGGCCGGCGAGGTCAATGAGCGCGGCGATTTGCCGCTGCCCGGCGATTTCGGCCCCATCGCGGCCGGACGGCTGGAGACAGTCATCTGGCGAAACTACCAGCTACGGGTACCGCCGCTGGACCTGCAACTCGAGGTCAACCGACGCCGCGGCCGCACCGATCGCGCCGAGCAGATCGCACAACGGTTGCGGGAGATTCAGCGCCAGGTAGACGTCTGAAGCGGCGTCGCTACTCGAGCTTGCCGAGCGCCTTGCTGACATCAGCCGGCGTCTCGAATGACTCGTCGGGCAACTGCTCGAGTGCCGAGCGGACCTCCTGATCGGCGCCATTCTGCTCGGCGCGCTTGAGCAGGTCTTGCTTGTGCACTGGGTAATCGACGCCGCTGAGATACTTCTGAACCTGAATCGGATTGATTTTCGCCATTTTGAATCACTCCCCTTCTCTGTTTCCCTGTGGTAGTAGGTGTGAGCTGGTTGCCGTGCCACGCACCTGTCTGATATCTCTGGCAACATCTGTGCCGGTCCTGCACGGTGACCGACCGCACCCGTTATTCGTGTTCGGCCAGCCACTCCGCGCGGAGTACTTCGAACATGAAGCGGTCGCGCCAGATGCCGTGCCGGTAGAAGCAGTGACGCTTGCGCCCGATATTGCGGTAGCCGGAGCGCTCCAAGGCGCGGTGCATGCCGATATTGTCCGCCACGGAATTGCTCTCCAGCCGTTCCAGGCCCAGTTCCTGAAAGGCATAGCGGGTGCGCAGCCGCACCGCTTCCGTGGCAAAGCCCTGGCCCCAGGCCGAACGGTCACCCAGCATCAGCGTCGTTTCGGCCTGCCGGTTCATCCAATCGATGCCGACAATAAAGGCGGCGCCGATAGTCCGCCCTTCGCGCGCAATGCCCCACACAATCATGCGGTCGTACGTCGCTAGTTCCTCGTAGTCGCGCTCCATCTGGGCCGGCGTGGACGGACCGTGCAGTGGGGCCAGGTAGCGGAAGACCTCGAGATCGGCGTGCCAGGCCCGATGGAGCGCTAAATCCTCGCGTCGCAGCGGCTTCAGACTGATTTTTTCGCCGTGCAGTGCCGGCCCGAACATCATCCCCTCCGCGTAGCTGGTGTACGATCATACCCCGCCGCACGCATCAGCTAGAATCTGAGCGCGAGCAAAGGAAGAACATGTTTCACCCTTGCCGCTCTGCGCCAAAGGGACCCTGACGGCGTAGACGCACGGCCAATATCGGCGGAATCTGGTGATAGCTGGCCCAGGAGAGGGCACGGGCGTCATCGATCTGGGGAAAGGCCGGCTCCTCCAGGCCATCCAGCACGAATCCCGAGCTGAAGAAGGGGACCAGCAGTTGAGAGAGCGGCCGGTGGAAGTAGTAGTGCGGATTCGGCTCGCCGGGCATGCCGGCCCCGATGCCGGGCGGAACATCGAGATAGCCGGTGATCTTCATGGCGTGGACGACCCCTAGCCGGCCCTCGCGCTCCTCAGTCTCGGCCTGCATGGCGACTGCGTTGGAGTTAAAGCAGGGGTGTTGCACCGTAAACACGAAGCGCCCATTCGGACGCAGCAGCCGAGTCAGGGCCTCCGCCAGGGCGTCGATGGCCGGCATGTCCATCAGCGCCATGCCGGCCACTGCCGCGTCGAACCTGCCCTCACCCAGGGCCAGCAGTTGATCGCGATCGGTGGCGTCGACCATCTGGTAGGTAATCCGATCGGCCAACGCGGTGCTCCGCGCCCTGGCCCGCTCTAGAAAGACGCTGCTGAAGTCGAAGGCCAGCACCTGGGCGCCCAGGCCCGCCAGCCGGCGGGACAGAGCGCCATTGCCGCAGGCGATATCGAGGATCCGCTCGTTTGGCTGTATATCCAGCAGCCGAAGCGTCGCCGGCTCGATCAGCAGCCGGTGGAACTCGTTCCCCTCGCCAAAACGCTCGTCCCAAAATGCCGCCTTCCGGTCCCACAGTTCGCGCGTTTCCGCCACCGATTGGCTGCTATCCGTACCACTTGGCTCGTCGCTCATGACCACCTCCAGGGTCATACTATCCCGCTGTGTACTGTCACGCGCTTTCTGCGCCTACGCCCGAGATCAGAGCGGTGCCTCGATTGCGTTTACCTACGGGGAATACCGTTGGGCGGGTCGGGCAGGAGCCGCGACCCCTACGACAACAGTTTCTTGCTAACGAAGGCGTTCCCCATCTGAGACACTGGCCCGGTAGTGGCCGGGTTCCACCCCGGCCAGCCCACGGTGTCCCAGCTGCGACACCCTCCCCACGCGCTCGGGCACGATCGTCTCAGCCAGCCTGTCCCATGCCAAACGGCAGCGTCGCCTCAACGACCCACGGCGGGCGGAGCCCACGTGTGACCCAAATGCAACACGGCCCCACCGAATCATCGTATAGACGGTCGGGACCGTGCGGACGTAGCACCGCGGCCGGTTGACCTACCGCGTGAACACGAAATCCCATGACTGTCGGCCCATGAGCATGCGACACGGACACGCTTCGGCCTCCATCGGTCCACACTCTATTTTGTCGTATGATTGAATCAGGCTTGAACAACAAATGACAAGGCAATCAGGGGTGGTGCGCGGCGATGAAAGAACAGGTGCAGCGATACGAACTCGATCTGCATGCCATGGTGGTCGAGCTGATTGAGGCGCTGGCCGAACGGGGCTATCACACGCTGGAGCATACTCCTGAGCAGGTATGGCGCTTTGAGACCAGATGGGGCCGGGGCGCCGCGTACGGCGAGATCGGGAGTATGCTGTATACCCTGGTGGATGTGCACCTGCGCCAGCTGGAACCTTAGTTCAGGGCGCAACTCCGTCTTCAATTCGCTCTCGGGCATGAATGTTGCCTCATCACCTGCTGCGAGAGGTGCGCTATGGTGATCGAGCTGGTGGTTCGGTTCGTCCTGGGCGGCGTGGTGGTAACAGCGGTTGCGGTGCTGGGCGATGTGCTGCAGCCCAAGAGCTTTGCCGTCATTTTTGGCGCCGCACCGTCGGTAGCCCTGGCCACCCTCGGATTGACCTTTGCATCGCATGGTGGCAGCTATGCGGGGCTGGAGGGGCGGTCGATGATAGCCGGCTCGGCGGCCTTTCTGCTCTATACCGTGCTGACCAGCCGGCTGCTCTTGAAACGGACCGGCGACACGCTGGTGGTGGCCAGTATCGCCTGTACCGCCTGGCTGGCGCTGGCCTTCGGGCTGTGGGGGCTCTTCCTGCGATGAGCGTGTTCACCCCAGTTGGCAGTGACCCCGCCAAGATCAAAGAGACCTCCGCCAAGGACTACGCGATTCGCTTCGTGGGCGGTGGCGTAGTGACTGCTCTGGTGGGGATTATCGGCGCGACGTCCGGGCCGGCGGTGGCCGGCTTGTTCCTGGCTTTCCCCGCCATCCTGGTGGCGAGCCTCACCCTGCTGGGTGAGAAACACGGGAGGGGGCCCGCCGGGGCCGATGCGTTTGGCGCGCGGGCCGGAAGTATTGGTCTGGTGGCCTTCGGCGTCGTGATCTGGCAGTTGGGATCGCGGGACCCCGCCTGGGTCGCGCTGTTGCTGGCCATGGTGGCCTGGACCGTGGTCTCTCTGAGCGTCTGGACGTTCTACTGTTGGGTACGGCGCGAGCAGCGCCCCAATTGACCATCTTTTGCGCCAGGCCGTACAATCGAGCGTCGGTGGGGCGTGGCCAAGTGGTAAGGCAGCGGACTTTGGATCCGCTATCGTAGGTTCGAATCCTGCCGCCCCAGCACACTATCCACGCCCCTCACGGGATAAAGAGAGCAGAACACATCGGGTGCACACACAGCGGAGCCGCGACCAGGTGCTTCACTTTTTTATTCGCCTGGGCTGGGCGGCGTACGCAAGATGGTGGCCGGTAAGATGGGTATGACGGATGATCTGGTCCACCTAGCCGGGGGGCGGCTGCCGTGAACGAGGCTGCTCTGGTCCTCGCCGCCGGCAAGGGCACCCGTATGCGATCAAGCCTGCCAAAGGTGCTGCACCGGTTGGCGGGAATGACCATGCTGGCGCGCGTTCTGCGATCACTGAACGGCGCCGGTTTCGCTCGCCCCACGATTATCGTCGGATATGGCGCCGAACTCGTTCGACAGGAGGCCGGAGACGCGGCCCGGTATGTGGTGCAAGATCGGCAACTGGGGACCGGGCACGCCGTGCGGATTGGCATGGACTCGCTCCCCGGCGACGTGCAGCGGGTGCTGGTGGTCAACGGCGACGAGCCGCTGCTGCCCCCCGAGACGCTGCGCCAGATGCTCGATCTGCAGCAGCAGACCGGCGCTCGGGTGGTGTTGCTGACGACCCATCTGGCGAACACGCGAGGCTTTGGTCGGGTGATTCGCAACCAGGGAGGTGAACCGGTCGCCCTGATGCAAGAGCCGGATCTCTCGCCGGAGCAGCAGGCCATCGACGAGGTGAACCTGGGCGCCTATGTCTTCGATGCGCCCTTTTTGCGCGCGTGCCTGGCGCAATTGCAGCCGCATCCGCCTAAAGGCGAGTACTACGTGACCGATGTGGTGGCCATGGCGGCGGAAGGCGCCGAGATCGAGCGTCCGGGAACCGTCGCGGTGACAGTGTCCGGAGGGCCCGACGTGCTGGGCATCAACGATCTGGTCCAGCTCGAGGAGGCTACGCAGGCCCTCTATCGCCGGACCAATCACCGGCTCATGGCGAGCGGGGTGACGATTGTGAACGTCGCCAGCACCTTTATCGGAGAAGAGGTGGAGATCGAGGCGGACACGGTGATCGAGCCCGGCACCACCATCACCGGCCAGACCCGTATCGGACGCGGCTGCGTGATCGGACCGCACGCGCACCTGGTTGATGCACAGGTCGGCGAGGGCTGCCGGATTGTGGCTTCCACCGTGGAGGACTCGACCCTGGAGGATGGCGTGGCGGTCGGTCCGTACTCACATGTTCGTGGCGGCTCGCATCTTGGCCGAGGCGCCTCTATCGGGAACTTCGCCGAGATCAACCGGTCGGTGGTGGGATCGCGGTACAAAATGCATCACTTTAGTTATATGGGCGATGCGGTGGTCGGCCGTGAGGTCAACATTGGAGCGGGAACCGTCACCTGTAATTTCGATGGAAGCGCCAAGCATCGGACTACTATCGAGGACGGAGCATTCATCGGCAGCGATACCATGTTGCGCGCGCCGGTGACGATTGGTAAGGGCGCCAGCACCGGCGCCGGCTCGGTGGTGACGCGAGATGTGCCGCCGGGAAGCACCGTGGCCGGGGTGCCGGCGCGCATTATGAAGGAAGGACCTACACTTGATAACGATGAGCAGTTGAGGAGAGAGGGGTAGTGACAACTCCGTCAGCTCAAGCAGACGGCTTCTTGTGGCACGGGTGCGGTGTTCCGCTCCGTTCCGCCACAACGGGAGTGCCCCTCCCGCTTGATGAGCATTGCGCTCACGTGATCTCTGGGAAGCGAGAGGCCGCAGGAGGAACACGAATGCCAGCGGTCCTTCAGTGTTTTTTCGACTCGCACCCCACAGAGACAGGTTTGACTGGTTCCGGCTGGGTTCACGGCAACACAGACTCGCCCAGCATCTACCGCTTTGGCGTGAAGGAGGTGCAGGAACTGATTCCAACCGGCATCATTGATCGACCGAGCGAGACAGTGATTTTTGACCATGTTCGTGATGGCAAGGTCTTCATGACAGATCACGTCGAAGCGATCTACCAACTTTCGCGTTTCCTTGTGGTGGAAGTCGCGGCGCGTGTTTCGCACGGTGCGATGCTGCGCCGCCAGCCGCACTCGTGCCTGGTGACGATTGGAGCCTCCGCGCTTCTTCCGCGACAGCGACCGTTGGGCACGACGGAGTTTCGCCTGTGCCTTCCGCAGGGAGCGCGGGTTGGCAATCGTCTCCCCGGTATCAAGCGTGACAAAGTGGGTCAAGCCAAGGTCAAGGCCAACGCTTTGGTGCGTGGCGGGCAGCGGATGCGTCGGCGCGTCGCAGACGAAGATGGTGAACCACTGGCGCCCCTCGCGCTTGAGGGTAACGGTCTTGATCGGGCCTTCGGTCGGACGGTGGAGTTTGATCTTGATGTCTCCGACCCCTTGCAGGTACAACCGAGCCGTCAGTTTGCAGCCATCACCGTACCTCGGAAACGTGATGCTGTCGAAGCGGTCACGGCCCTTGAAACGCGGGTACCCGGATTTCTCCCCCGCCTTGCAGCGACGGTAGAACGCCTCGTAGGAGCGGTGGGCGCGACGGCAAACGGCTTGCAGCATCGAGAAGTTGACCGATGCCACATCGGGACACAGCAGCCGCAGGTCTTTGAGTTGGTTGGCCTGGTCGTAGTAGGTGCGCGAGACAGCGTGCTTCCACGCCTCGCGTCGCTCCTCCAAACAGGCGTTGTACAACTCTCTCGCCACGTCAAGCTGCCGCTGCATTGCACGTGCTTGCGCGTTCGTCGGGTAGATGCGATACGAAAAGGCTTTCACCTACCGGCCTTTTTGGAGTTCGATGTAGCGGCGAATCGTCGCCTCCGAGACCACACCAACCGTCCCCGCGTAGTAGCTCCTGCTCCACATGTTCGGAAGACGGGTCCGAAGAGACGGGAAGGTGTCCCGCAGAATCCGAGCCGACGACCCCTTGAATTGATTGACCAAAAACTGCACGGCCACGGTGGGGTCGCTTTCGACCAAGAGGTGCACATGATCGGGCAGTACTTCCACCGCGTGAAGCGTCACATCCAGATCGGATGCTTTCGCGGCCAGAATCGCATGCAGCGTCACGGCAACTTCGCCGGTCAACACTGGACGACGGTACTTCGGGCACCACACCAGGTGGTACTTCAACGCGTACACCGAACCAGCGTTCTTCCGGTAGCGCTCCATCCACCAGTATATCAGTTGCTAGCCGATAAACTAACAAACAGGGGAGGCGCGTCCGGCTTCCTCTGCTGCCTGAAGTCGGCAGTCCCCGCCGGAGGTTTTTGATGGGAGACCTGAAGATCTTCAGTGGCAACGCAAACCGGCCCCTGGCGCTTGGCGTGTGTAAGTATCTGGGCGTGCCGCTGGGGCATGCGATGGTTGGTACCTTCAAGAACGGCGAGACGCGCGTCAAAATTGAGCAGCATGTCCGCGGCGCCGATGTCTTTGTGATCCAGCCGACCTCGAGTCCGTCAGATCACCACATTATGGAACTGCTCATTATGATTGATGCCCTGCGGAGGGCTTCAGCCGACCGCATCACCGCGGTGATACCGTATTACGCCTATGCCAAGCAGGAGAAGAAAGCCGCTGGCCGGGAGCCGATCAGCGCCAAGCTGATGGCCAATTTGATCGCCACCGCCGGCGCCGACCGCGTGATTGCCGTCGATCTCCACGCGCCGGCCATTCAGGGCTTCTTTGATATCCCGGTCGACCACCTCACCGCCATCCCCATCCTGGCCGATCTCTTGAACATGCAGAACATCGGCGATGTGGTGGTGGTCTCGCCGGACAGCGGCGGAGTGTCGCGTGCCAATGAGTTCCGCTATCGCATCAACGCGGATCTGGCGATTATTGCCAAACACCGGCCGGAGCCGGACGTGGCCGAAGTGCTGGAGATGGTGGGAGACGTGCGGGGCCGGACCGCGGTCATCGTGGATGATATGATCTCAACCGGCGGTACCCTGGAAGAGGCAGCGGATATGCTGCTGGCACGCGGGGCAAAGTCTGTCATGGCATACGCCGTGCACCCCATCATGGCGGATAACGCCTGTGAGTTGATCCGCCGGAGCAAGCTGGAGCGCGTGGTCGTTACCAACACGATCCAGCTGTCCGACTCCTGCAAGGACCACAAGATTATCATCGAACCAATCGATTGGCTGATTGGCGAGGCCATCCGCCGGACGCACGAGGGCAGCTCGATCAGCACGCTCTTCCAGGCGCCGCGCTATCGACAGGAGCCGTTGATCCCCTAGTGAACGTACACCTAATCGAAGGGACGCTGCTGGTCGTCACGGTGATAACGGCGGCGATGTCGGCGGCGGCTGAAACCGCGCTGACGGCGCTGAGTCCAGCCCAAATACACAACCTCGAGCAGCACGGCGGCGTCGGTCAGGTCATCGCCTATCTCAAGCGCGACCCGAATCGCTTCCTGTCCACCATTCTCATCATCAGCTCGACCTCGCTGATCGTGACCTCGAGCATGGCCACACTGCTCTTTAAAGATTTGCTTCCCTCTCCCTGGAATGAACTGGTCGCGACTATTGGAATTTCCCTGGTGGTCCTGATCTTCGCCGAGCTGACGCCGAAAAACATCGCGGTGCGTAAGTCGGAGGAGGTCTCGCGCGTTCTGGCGCGTCCCGTGCGGGTCTTTTCCGTACTGCTTTCCCCGATCATTTCCTCCACCGGCAGCATTGTCAGTGTGCTGATGCGACTCCTGGGACAGGGAGGTGGTCTGCACACGGTGCCGGCCATCTCCGAGGACGAGGTGCGCTCCACCATCAACCTGGCTGAAGGCGAGGGTGGATTAACCGAGGAGGAGACCGAGCGGATTGAGAATATCCTCGATCTTGATAAGGTGATGGTCGATCAGGTGATGCGACCGAGCAACGACATGATCGCCGTGCCGGTCGATATGCCGCTGATGGACGCGCTCGACGTCATTCTCCGCGAGGGCCACTCACGCATACCGGTCTACGAGGACAGCATCGACAAGATTGTCGGCATTCTCTACGACAAAGATGTGCTCAAGTACATGCGCGAGAACGATCTCACGGTCAGTTTGCGCGACGTAGCTCGCCCCGCCATCTTCGTCTTCGAGTCCAAACGCGCCGACGATCTCTTACGCGAATTTCAGCGTCAGAAGGTACACATGGCGATCGTGTTCGACGAGTATGGTCGCACGGTGGGGCTGGTCACGATCGAGGACATCCTTGAAGAGATTGTGGGCGAGATTCAGGACGAATACGACACCGAGGAACCGCCCTATAGCAAGGTCAGCGAGGACGAGTACATCTTCGACGCCATGGTTCGCCTGGAGGATGTCAACGAGGAGATGAACATCCATCTGGTCGCCGACAACGATATCGACACCCTGGGAGGGTTTCTCTTCGAGCATCTGAACGAGGTTCCCGAGGTAGGCGATCTGGTCCACGCGGATAGCGTCCAGCTCGAAGTGGTGGAGATCGAAGGTCGCCGCATCAAGAAAGTTCGGCTGAGCCGAAAGCACGTGGCGGAAACAGGTAACAACGGGGATGAGCGGACAGCGTAGCTCGTCACTCCCGCCGCTCTTCCCACTGCGCCAAGGGGACCGCGATTATTCTTAACTTTCCTTTCCAACCTCCCCGATTCCTTGCCTCCCCGTGAGCCCAATCGCGTACACTTGCCTATATGCCTTCGCGTGCTTATCGTGGGGGAAGGACGGTCTCTCGTGCTTCCTTCTCCGTCTTTGCAGCCATCTTTCTCCTGTTTTCCACGTCCCTCGCGGCCGGTGTGGCCCATCAGTTGCACCAGAGTTCCATGGCCGCGGTACGGGCCGCGGCCATACCGCAGTACCTGGTGGTGCTGGTGCTGGATGGAGGGGAGCCGAGCTATCTCCATATCACGTCGCTGCCGCATCTCGATGCGCTGCGCGCGGCGGGTATAGAGTACGACCACGCGTTTGCCGGGATCCTCGAGTCCGAGACGCCGGCGGGCCACGCCACACTGTCGACCGGGTCCACGCCGGCTCGGGATGGGATGCTGGGCTTCAATTGGATATCGGACAACAATACCGCGGTTCGGCTCTTCAATCCCGACATAGTTCGCGCGGGCGCCATGGAACACGTGATGGAGCAAGCCGGCGTTCCCACCATTGCTTCACTCTTTAAGGCGCGCTATCCGCACGCCAAAGTTATCGCTGTTAGTGGTCATAAGTATTATGCCGCCGACCCGCTGGGTGGCCCGAACGCCGACTACATCATGTACTATGCGCCCGGCGCACAGAACCGTTACGTCCCCACCGCGATCCCCGGCCACGTGCCACCGGCCAGCATCCTGAATGCCACCGGTCTGTCTACTCCGAGCCCGATACTGCCGTTAGGCGTGGAAGATACGCTGGCGACCAAGCTGTCCATGGAATCGTTCAAACAGGTGCACCAGCGCGTTACCTTGATTAACCTGCCCGAGTTCGACTGGCCGCTGGGCCATGTAGATGGTGGCCAGCACGACAAAGCGGTCACCCTCATGAAAGACTTTGATCGAGACCTGGGCTATATCGAGGACACGTATCGCAAAGCAGGTGTCCTGGATAAGACGGCGTTTGTGATCACGGCGGACCATGGCATGTCGCCGCTGAAATATCAGATTCCCGACGCGGTTCTGGATGATGCCGTCACCAAGGCCGGGACGACCTCTCTGGAGACGACCTACTCGACGGCAGGGTACATCTGGCTGCAAAACGCGGCGATGGCACAATCGGTAGCAGAAAATGTCCTGTCCGCCAAGAATCCGTACGTTCAGTCTGTGTACTACAAAGTACACGCGCAAACCGGTGACAGTTATGTACTGGCGACCGGCCAGCACGTCACCCCACAGACAGATACCGCGAATCAATACCTGCTGCAGAGCTTCCTGGGGGGCAATGCGCCCGACGTGGTCACCTTCTGCACCGAAGACGCGGCCTTCGTGGCGCAGGGCGCGCCGGGCTGGAAGGGGAACCATGGCGGTGGCGCCTGGCGGTCGCAGCACATACCCCTGATTATTGCTGGGCCGGGTGTGGCGGCGGGTGTGGTATCAAATGCACCGGTGCGGCTGGAGGATGTTGCGCCCACCGCCCTGGCCCTGTTCAAGATCAAGTCCACGGGGATGCAAGGCTCGGTGCTGGCCGACGGTCTGCAAAGCCCGTCGCCCGCTCAGACCGCCACGCAGCAGCAGCTTTCGCACCTGCTGAATCCAGTAGTTTCCGGATTGATCGGTCAATCGCGGGCGGATCTGACGGCCCAGGTAAAGAAGTAACCGGCGTCATTGGCAGGTCATCAAGGCAGCGGTTGAGGTGGCCGCCGCATGAACCAGTAGGGCACCTCGAGTAGCTCTGTCTCGCCGACCGTTTCAAAGCCAAACCGTTCATAGAAGCGTACGTTGTCCAGTTTGTCCGTCTCGAGGTAGGTGGCATCGCCGGTCCCGTCGGTCTCCTGGCAGAACTCGTGCATGATGCGGCTGCCGATCCCCTGACGCTGTGCCTGGGGTGCTACCGTCACCGGTCCCAGGTGCCAGTGGCGCTCTTTCGGCTCATGCTTGGCCGCCGCCGCGCCGAACTGCAGCAGACGAGACGCTGTACTGGGGCCCAGGCGGAGTATCGACGCCAGCGTGCCGAGTTGTTGGGCCATGGAGGGGACGCAGGTACCGGGAGGCGCCGCGCTCAGCACTGCGACAATGGCGCCGTTCTGGCGTGCGGCGATGGCGGGATGTTGCCTGGTGATGAGCACCACCTGTCCCATGCGGCGCAGAATCCGTATGCGGCGCTCGCGGTTGTCGCCATGCAGAATGACATGCGTGGGGTTGTCGCAGAGGCTCAGAGCCACCACTTCCGCGGCCAGGGGAATCTCGCTCCGGCTCAACGCGGCCAATTCGAGGCCGGTGGGACCGAGACCTCCAGTGTCATCATGCATATCGGTTAGTCGAAGTCAGTGGGTAAGGTTGGATCGCGGTAGTGCGCGAAGAACCGGCCGATCTGGGTCTGTGTCACGCGGCCGATCGAGAGTTCCGGCAGGTCGTGTTCATCGAAAAAGCCCACCTCCTCGGTCTCAATACTGCTGGTTGGCGTGCCGCCCACGAGTTCGCACAGAAAGAAGAGTTTGTAGGTGTGAAAGGGAAATGGCGGATGTCCGTGTTTCGAGCGATCGTAGACGGCCAGGACCTTGGTGGCACGGGTGCGGTAGCCGGACTCTTCCCAGATCTCTCGCACGGTCGCTTCGCTGGGCGAGTCGTACACGTCCGCCCACCCTCCTGGCAGCGACCAGCAGCCATCGACTCGTTCCTTCACCAGCAGCACCTGGCTCTCCCGAAATACCACGCCGCGCACGTCCACCTTCGGGGTCGCGTGTCCCACCTGCCCCGCGAACAGATCGCCAATGCGTTCCGGCGCCGCGTCGGCGTGTGCCGCCATCATCTCCACTGCTACTCGACGGACGGCTTCATACCGTTCCAGATCAAAGGGACTGGGGTTATACGCGAGCCCATTCTGCGCCGCTGCCTGCAAGCGTTTGGCCCATTCCAGCCACTGCGGGTCCATGGCACTCCTCCCTGCCTCTCTGCATAGTATCGCGTGCGCACAGCGATACCGCAGCCGGCCACAGTTCCCCCATGCAGCACTATCCCGATCAAGGGTATGCTCCATGGCTATGCCCAACAAGCGACTGCTCGATTCCACCAGCTACCTCCTCTTCGGACTGCTTGGCTGGTCCGCGGTCCTGATACCCTCGCTGGTCCGCTCGGTCGAGCATGACTTTGCGCAGCCGGACAGCGCGATCAGCCTGCTGTACTTCTCGTCGTCCGGCCTGTTCGCGGTGGCTGCCGTGAGCGGAGGTTTCATTACGGAAAGACTGGGACGTCGTGGTGTACTCCGGGTGGGCGTGTGTATCGCGGGGGCCGGCGGCGCCCTGGCGGCAGCGGCTCCGGCGTGGTGGCTCTTTGTGCTGGGCGGCACACTCAGCACCGGCGGCGTCGGACTGATTGAGCCGCAGGTGACCGGGCTCTTCCTGGACCTGTATCCAGACGCTCGGGCTTCCTCTCAGAACGTCCTCAATGCGTTTTTCAGTATCGGCTCGTTGGTTGCTCCAGCGCTGGTGGGGCTCTTGGTGAGCGTCGGTTTCCCATGGCGATTGCTCGTGCTGGCCACCGGCGTGGGCTTCCTGCTCACCCTTCCCGCGCTGATCCTGGTTCAGATGCCCAGTGGACGTCGGGCGGACGCACCCACCACTCCCGGCGCGAATGGAGCGGAGCAAGGCGAACAAAGCCTGCTGCCCTTCACCTATCTGGCGATCACCATCGGGTTCTATGTTGGGGCCGAGATCGGCATCAGCAATTGGTTGGTGCGTTTTCTGGCCGGCGTATCGGTGATCCAGGCTACCGCGGTGCTCTCCGCCTTCTGGGGTGGATTAACGGTTGGGCGTTTCGCCTCGAACTGGATCGCCGAACGGCTCGAGTACTCGTCCTTCACCGTGGGCTGTGTGGGCCTCGCCTCGCTCTTTCTGGCGGGCGCCGTCTGGAGTCCCTCTTTTCCAGTCGCGGCGGTCCTCTTTACCCTCGCCGGCGCCTGTTACGGTCCGGTTTTCCCCATGATTATGGCCATCGGTGGCAGCATCTATCCGCACCGGATCGCCGCCTTAAGCGGCGGCCTCACCACGGCGGCGAGCACGGGCGCCATCATCTATCCGCCACTGATGGGTGTGTTGGCCAGCCGCATTGGACTGGAGGGCGGCATGTTCGGCGCCGCCCTGCTGGGCGTACCGATGGTCGTTGCTCTGTATGGCGCCCGTCGGACGGCGCAGCGATAGCAACCCAGAACAGTGAGCATGTCCAATGGGTCTGCCGCGGTAGTACTCTGAAGTGCAGCAGCGAGAACCTTCTGAGCAGCATTGGAGCCGCCTCCTGAGGGAGACCAGTGCAGCTGGCCGCATCCCTCTTTGACCTCCCGTGCTCGGGAACCGAGCAGGGAACTGCGCGAAGCAGAGCCTTATGGCGTTAGCAGGGATAGGTCTGCGATGCAGCAGGATGGCCGAAACAGAAGGTTGCCGATGGAGGAGGTGATGCGCCCTATCTCTCCCCTCTTGTAAAAATCGGTTTAGAAGGGGCTCTCCCGCAAAGTCGAGTCGAAAGTGCGGGAGAGCCATTTGCAGACCGGCGCTTACGGGCGTCGCGGCCCAAGTGCTGTGCTCTGGACGCAAGATCCTCCGGTTACCGTAGAGCTCGTTGCTTGGTGGTCTCCAAGTCCTCCCACACTGGCTTCACTGGTGGACCAATCGGGGAGAGCGAGTCAGCAACGGCTCGAAGGTATCCGTGCCGCATAGACGTCTGTCCTATTGTCCAGGTTCCCGGTATTCGCCTTCACGAATACGGCTTCAAAGGAGTGGTGCAACGCAGTCATGCCCTCATAGTCGCCCACAAAGTATCCCGACAGCGGCGGAGCCGTCTTGATGTCAAAGCGCGTGCCTAATTGCACAGGCCTCGCCAATCGACCGGTCCTGCCGATACACCGAAACCAGTACTGCGTCCACAGCGGGCGGGAACTGGTGTACGGCGCCTGCAAAGTGTAGTACGAGATCCCGATGTTTCCTCTAAAATCGATCTGCACCGCCGGAGTGAAAGCCCGATGAACTGTACCACTTACAAGTCTCGGTCGTGACCACCTCTTGCCACCATCGCGTGAGCCAGCTTCCACGATGCCATCGAAGGCGCCATGGTTAAACCGAGCGTCCTGCCAGACGACAACAAGGTCTCCCGTGGATGGAGAGATCGCTGCGGCCGGCACATATCTTCCAGTCCGGGGCGGTACGTACGCGTCTGGCGGACCAGCCGAGAGATCACGAGTCACAGATCTCGGCTGCGTCCACGTCTTCCCGCCATCGGTTGACCTGATAAACGCAATTGAAAAGGTATATACGTCGGAAGACTGCGCCTCGCCGACCATGCGGTAGCAGAGGCGCCGAGCGGCTTTGTTCCCGCAGGTCTGGTGTGCGTCGGAAGTGCGCGAGACGAGATCGAAGAAGTCGTAGAGTATCCCCCGATGCCGATCGACCACGATTTGGTCACCCACCGTGAGCCGTTCCTTGTTACCGGCGATCAAGATTGCCTGCGGGCTCCAGGTTCGCCCCGCGTCAGATGTCCTGGAGATCCATTCATCGTCTCCGCTGTGTATATCCGTTTCGCGCCACACGGCGTATGCAACTCCGGGCCTCGTGGGGTCCGCGGTAATTGAGTCTTTGTCAGCGCCGTTGGTCCCGCCGAGCATCTGAGCAGAAGACCACGATCGGCCACCATCAGGCGAGGTGCTGACCAGCACTCCGGTCACTGACCTGGACACCCCATAGTTGTTTTGTTCGGCCACAGCAGCCGCATAAACCGTCCCATCGGGCCCGATCGAGACCCAAGGGTCTGTCACTCTGTTGAAGCTGGCTCCGCCTGCCACACAGGAGGTGAAGGGAAGTCGGGTTTCAGCCCAGGTTCGTCCTCCATCCTCGGAAAAAGCGCTGCCGATCCCCGCCGCCAGGCCGTGCAGCAGCCGGTCTTGCTGCCACACAGCCACCAGGTTGACGCGCCCCGTCCCCAGCGACGTCGGATTGCTGGCGACGAACGGTTCCACCTCGCTATTTAGGTAACTCGTGTCGTCACTTCGTCGGTTGTGACAGTTCGAGAACGGACTCGGCCCGGACACGAGAACCGCCGTGGGATGGTCCAAGTGGTGTGCCAGCGCGCCGCTCATCATGGCGTAACCCACGCCACCAAAGAGAGCCAGTACCCCAAAGGCCCTAAATCCCACCGACAAAGCCCCGCTATTATCTAGCCACGATCATCATGAAACGAGAAGGACCTGAAAGAGTCCCCTTCCTCCGTCTTCATAATGTAAACAAGGTCTCACAGTCATTGTCAACATACGTTTCCAGTGGTGATGCTGTAACTGCAAATGTAGTCGCTGGGACAACTCGTAGCAACACAGTCGTGGCACTCGTAAGCCGAGCATGAAGTCGGAGACGAGCAGTAGCAACACAGACAATAGTAGTTATCGGTGGTATTAGGAGGACACGAGCTAGTCTGGCAATCGGTGCGACTTCGGACACTGCAGCCTTGCGAAGTATCCCCGCAGCAGGGTCCGACCGCCTCGGCTACGGTACTGCCGCCTGCCACTAACCCACCGGCCAACCCCGTTACGGTAGCAGCGCTCCCAAGTGCCAATTTACCTACGCTCCGTATAAATCCTCCCCGAGAGGAAGTTACAATCAATCGACGACTCATACGACCAGTTATGGATTCCACACTGTTCCTCCCAAAATTATTTATCGTCTCACTGTGTTCGTGTAAATGCTTCGGTGTATTCCCAAGCGCCTTGCCTCATCTTTAGAGCCTCAAGGAACTGGGACCTGCGGGCAGTTATCGGTAGTTTGTTGCCTAAAGTAGAGGGATAGTGGTAGAAGGGGTGGAGGAGGTGCAGGATGACCCAGCGCCAGGCCGTTCCCGCCGCACCCGGTCCGTTAGAAG
>JAABUH010000579.1_pt1 | contig 51185 bp, 46 predicted proteins | sample 5559121 | NCBI WGS metagenome assembly JAABUH01 (sample SAMN10711871, study PRJNA513364) | rock metagenome | isolation source: Antarctica rocks | place: Antarctica: Victoria Land, Battleship Promontory nord | collected 2015-12-28 | reverse complement strand
TGCGCCGCCTGTTGCTGGAACAGGGCGTACAGCGCGTCGGGGCCGACAGCGTACAGGGCATCGAACTCGGCGCGGGTCATCTCCATGCCGCTAGTCTACCCGCGAATGGCCCTCCTGAACAGTTACCTTCGAGAATCGCCAGTGCAACCTCCGCGCGACGAAGGTGTTGATGGCGGAGGGGGGCATCATCCGCAGCGCGCATACGCGCCACCCCTTCCTGCCGCTGCCCGAGGCGACACGCGTCGGCCTCCTCGACCTCGCCCGCCGCGTCGATCCGCTGATCCTCCGCTGGGCGCATTAACCGATGCCAAAAGGAATGCAAACAGAGCGGAGAGCTGGTATGCACCCGCCCCCTTTTCGTCGCTGCCCGCTCAGGCCAGCGGGATCGTCAGGCGCGTGACCGATTGCGCCGCGAACCGGTGCGTGAACCGGTCGCCCGCGACCGCGATCTGACGCGGTGCGCCGAGCGTCACCGTCTCCGGCGCGTCGAAGGTGTTGTGCGCGTGGATGTCGGCGTGCGTCAGGATCACTTCCTCCGCTGTGCCGGTCGCCGTCGCGCCGCGCAGCGCGATCGTCGCCTCGATCGGCGTGCCGATCGCCGGGTTGACCACCGTCAGCGTGAGGGTGCGGTCGCGCAGCGAGGCCGAACCGGCGAGGCCGAAGAGCGCGCCGTCGCCATCCGGCGCGGCGAAGGGGAGGCGGTCGGCCCCGAACTCGGCGCGCACCGCCCGCGCGCCCTGATGCGGCGCGTAGAGATCGTAGACGTGGTAGGTCGGCGTCTTCACGATCCGGTCCCCCTCCGTCAGCAGCAACGCCTGGAGGACGTTGATCGTCTGCGCGATGTTCGCCATCGCCACCACGTCGGCGTGCCGCCCGAAGATGTCCAGCGAGAGGGCCGCGACCAGCGCGTCGCGCAGGGTGTTCTGCTGCCAGAGGAAGCGCGGATGCCGCCCCGGTGTCGGCGGGTGCCAGGTGCCCCACTCGTCGATGATCATGCCGATCCGCCGCTCCGGGTCGAAACGGTCCATCAGCGCGCGCTGCTCCACGATCAGCGTCTCGATCCCCGCCGCCTGCGCCAGCAGCGCGTACCACTGGTCGTCGGTGTAATCGGTGGCGGTCCCGGCGCGCGCATCGCGGTTGCTGGTGTAGTAGTGGGGCGCGTAGCCGTGGATCCGCGAGAAGCCCTGCTTGGCCTGTAAGGTGGTGAAGAAGCGCTCCGTCCAGTCGAGATCGTGCCGGTTCGGGCCGCAGGCGATCAGGTAAAGCGGATCGGTGCCGAGATCGCGCAGGAAGGTGCTGAAGCGACGGTATTCGGTGGCATACTCCTCCGGCGTGAAATTGCCGCCACACCCCCAGTTCTCGTTGCCGACGCCCCAATAACGGACGTTGAACGGTGCGAGATCGCCGTTGGCGGCGCGCAGCGCGCTCCACGTCGTGTCGCCGGGGAAGTTGCAATACTCCCGCAGCTCGCGCGGCGAACCGCTGCCGACATTGCCGCAGAAGTAGGGCGCGGCCCCGAGCGCGCGACAGAGGCGCATGAACTCGTGCGTGCCGAAGGCGTTACTTTCGACCGTCTCGCCCCAGTGGATGTTGATCCGGCGCGGGCGGTCGGCGCGCGGGCCGATCCCCTCCTGCCAGTGGTAATCGTCCGCGAAGCAGCCGCCCGGCCAGCGCAGCACGCTCGGGCGCACCCCGCGCAGCGCCCCGACCACGCCGTCCACGAGCTTCCCGGCGTCGCCCTCACCGGTCCAGAAGCCGTCGTAGATGCAGGTGCCGAGGTGTTCCGCGAAGTGGCCGTAGATCTCCGGGGCGATCGTGGCGATCTGGTCGTCGAGCTGGATCGCGATCGTGGCGCTCATCCGTTCCTCCCCACTTCCGGCACAAAATCAGGCCGCGCGACGTTCTACCCACCGGCACGCAATCGACTCGTTCGGCGTTGTATCCACGAGCGACACAATCGACTCTTCCGGCGTTACAGGGATAGCGATCGTACGACGCGCGAATGGCCCTCCCCGCGTGCATTGTAGCGCCGCGAGAGTCCGACGTTAAGACGCCACATGGAGCAGCGATGATCGCGCGGCGATCCCAGCCTCGGCGGGCACTCACGCGGCGGGCGTTCCTCGCCCTTTCCGCCGCGCTGGCGCTCGGCGTCGACTCTCGTCCTGCGAACGCCGAGGTGGAGAACAACCCGCCCGCGCTGCGCGTGGGGCTCCAGGTCGGGCACTGGCAGATCGCCGACCTCCCCGAGGATCAGGCCCGCCTGCGCGACCAGACCGGCGGCAGCGGCGGCGGCTACCGGGAGGTCGATGTCAATCTCGCGGTGGGGCAGGCGACAGCGGCGCTGCTGACCGCGCCGAGGGTAACTGGTCGATCTCCTCCCGGCGGCGGTGCCGCGCGGCTATCATGCGGACGCCTTCGTGGCGATCCACTGCGACGCCAGCACCGACGGCGGGGCGCACGGCTACAAGCTGGCCCGCTACCGCGACAGCCTGATCGGCGAGCGCGACGATCTGCTGATCGCCTCGCTCAGCGACAGCTACGGGGCGGCGCTCGGCCTGCCGCTCGACCTCGCGATCACCCGCGCGATGACCGGCTATTACGCCTACAATCAGCGCCGCTACCAGTTCACGATCGACCCGCGCACCCCGGCGGCGATCGTCGAACTCGGTTTCCTGACCAATGCGGGCGATCGGGCGCTCCTGGTCGGTCAGCGGGCGCGGATCGCGGAGGCGCTCGCCGTCGGCGTGCTGCGTTTCCTGGAGCGCGATCGCCCGGCACGCGAGGCATTGGCGGCGATCCACCGCGACCTCAGCCCCCTCATGCCCTGACGACCAGCACTCCCAGCACAACCCTACGGTGCGGGCGGCGAGTTCTGTTCCTCGGGCACGATGACGGAGGCGACACGTCCCCGCGCCGTCGGCACCGCGAGCAGCGGGATCGGCGCGATCGCGCGGGTGACACGCAGGCGCAAGCGCAAGAAATCGGTGAGGGTCGGCACGGCGAAGAGCGCCCCGGTGAGCCCGGCGATCTCGGTGCCGATGATCACCGCCAGGAAGACCAGGATCGGGTGGACGCGCAACGCCTGCCCCTGGATACGCGGCGTCAGCAGGTTCCCTTCGAGTTGCTGGATGCCGATGTAGGCCAGCACCACCAGTGCGGCCTTCGTCGGCGAGATGAACGCGGCGATCGCGACCGCCGGGATCGCGCCGAGCCACGCGCCGATGTAGGGGAGGATCGCGGTCGCGGAAACCCAGGCTCCGAGGACGAACGGATAGGGGATGCCGATCGTCGAGAGGGCGATCGTGGAGACGGCCCCCTGGACGAGGATGACCACGAACAACCCCGCCACATAGCGCGAGAGCGAGAAGCCGAACTCCCCCCAGAGGACGGCGGCATCCGAGCGATACCGATGTGGCGCGACCTTGAGATAGGCCGCCTTCAGCTTGCGCGTATCGCTGAGCAGATAGACCGAGACGAACAGCATCCCGAACCCGGTGAAGATGATGTTGATCGCGCCGGTCACCCCGGACAGGAGCAGCGTCAGCGCCTGCTGCGCGAGGGTCTGCGCCCGGTTAATCAGCTCCTGCTGCGCCTGGGCGATCAGGTCGTCCGGCGTGCCGGTCGGCAGTCCGCGCTCCTGCAAGGGCGTCAGGATGTCGCGCAGCAACTGATCGGCCTGCGTGGCGAGCGTGGGGGTGCATTGACCAGCGCGGTTAACTGGTCGATCAAGGTCGGGATCAGGGAGAAGAGAGCCAGCGCGATCAGCCCGAAGAGGACCAAAAAGGTGATCGGGATCGCGAAGCCACGCGGCAAAAAGTGGCTCAAGGCACGGACGGGGAAGGACAACACCAGCGCGAGCGCGAAGCCGCCGAGCACGATCGAGAGGATGCTCGGCGCGGCCCGCACCAGGAAGATCAGCGCGATCACCCCGGCCAGCACGAGCAGCCAGCGCATCCGGGGCGAGATCATGATCGGGGTGGGCGGATGGACGCGCCAGGAGGGCACCTTGTCCGGTGCCGCGCGCCGCCGTATCATGCGCGTCCCTCACCCTCCGCCACGGGCGTCTCGACCGGGACTGAAACTGCCTCTACCGTTGTCTCGACCGGAGCCGCCGCCACCTCGTAGATCGCGAAGCAGGAGTCGCCGTGACAGCGCTGCCGGAGTTGTTGCAAGGGCGGCAGCGCCGGGGGCAGATTCACGCGCGGCGAATGGCCGATCACCACGACCGTGCCGGGCGCGACGAGCGCCGAGCGCCCCAACCGTTCGAGGAGGGGGATGATCTCGGGATCGGCGTATGGCGGGTCCATGATCACGAAGTCGTAGGGCACGGCGGGGCGCCGACCGAGGAATGACTCGACTTTCGTCTGGTGGACCGCCGCCCGCTCCGCGAATTTGGTGTGTTGCAGATTGTCGCGGATCACGGCGCAGGCGTCGGCTCGCCCCTCCACGAAATCGGCCCACCCCGCCGAGCGAGAGAGCGCCTCGATCCCGACCGCGCCGCTCCCGGCGTAGAGATCGAGGACACGCTCCGGCTCGATGCCGAGCGCCATCAGCACCGAGAAAAGCGATTCCTTGATCTTGTCGGCCATCGGGCGAGTCCGCAGCCCCTCCGGCGCTTTCAGGCGCGCGCCGCGTGCCTCGCCCGCGATCACGCGCATGGGACCATCCTGGCGCGCGCTGGCACTGCTGCCAGGGACGCGACGGCGACGAGCGGTGGCATGATCTCTCCCCCTCAAGCACAACTATGTAGAAGACTGTACGGGGTCGGATGCCCCCGTGCAGGGTAGCGCATGGCCCGGCCCGGTGCCAACGCACGCCTACGCTAGCGCGATCTCCAGCGTCAGCCCTTCCTGCGCGCAGAGGCCCACGGGATCGCGCAGGATCAGGCGCAGCGGCCGGCCGGCCGGCCACGCGAGATTGAGTGGGCGTATCCCCCCCTGCGCGATGATCGCCGCCAATGACACACCGACGCGCGGTGTGGCGAGATCGTCAACGAAGAGGTCGAGGATCAGGGAGAGATCGAGCTGCGCGGGATCGGTGCCATCCGTGAGGCGGACGATCAACCGGGAGAGCCTGCCGGGCGCGGGGAGTATCGCCGCGTCGGCGGTGTCGGCGTCGAAGAGCGTGGCGCTCCCGGATACGACCTGCGGGATACCGCTGAAGATCGTGGTCAGCCCGTGACCGCGCGGCGCGGCGGCGAACGCGGTCACGGGCGCGGATGGCGGGGGGGCGGGGGAGAAGGCACCCGTCAACTTATCGAGGAAGCCGCTCCGCCCGCCGGTCTGCTTGAAAAGATAGCGTTGCTCGCTCACGCGCCCCCCAGCCGGTGCCGGTGCCGCGAACGTCGCGGCCATTCGCATGAAGCCCCCGCCCCCGCCTGCGGCGAAGGTTGGCGACCATCCCGCAGGGAGCGCGTTGGCGACGATGACCATCGCCGCGACCCGCTCCCCCGCCTCGCGGCGCACGGCGACGAACGCCGTCTCGGCGCTCGCCAGCCCGTAGCGCAGCGCCTCGGAGACGAGCAGGGCGCGCAACGCCCCCTGCGTGTCCACGCGCGCATTCTCCTGATAGAGCTTGCGCTCGTCGCTCGCCGGATGCAGCGCCTGCGTCGGATCGTAGCCGAGGCGGGCCAGGGCGGCGCGCAACTCGTCCGGTTCGTAACCCGCGCCCTGCAAATGTTCGAGCGCCAGCACGCGCCGCGCGCCGAAGAGCGCCTTCAAGGCGGGCAGCAGCGCCGCATCGGGCAGCGAGGTCGCCCGCGCCTCGGCGAACGTGCCGTCGCCGTCGCTCGCTCGGAAGGTGGCCGAAGCGGCGGCGTTAGGGGTGCGCCCGACCGCCCAGATCGTGCGTCCAGCCGGCAGATCGCCGAGGGACAGCGTGGCGGCGGCGCCCCCTTGCACCCCCTCGATGCTCGCCCCATCGCTCGCGAGGCGGACATCCAGGCGGAGCGGGGCCGCCCAATCGGCCAGGATCGCGTCCAACGCCCCGGTGATATCTCCCTCTTCCGGGGCGCTCGTCAGGAAGCGCACCACGCCGCCGCCCCGCTCGGCCAGCGCCGTGGCGAGGTAGCCGTTGGGCGCGGCGTCGATGCAGAGGACGCTGATCCGCCGCCGATTGTCGCGCCGCGCCTCTTCGTCGGCGAGGCGTAGGATGCGGTCGGCGTCGGAGACCTCGGCGTCGGTGACGATCAGGAGGTGGCGGGCGCGTCCGGCGGCATCGCGCGGCAGGGCGAGCGCCTGTTCGAGCGCCACGCCGAGATTCGTCCCGCCGCTCGCCGTGTTCGTCAGCAGGAAGTCAGTCGCCCGCGCCACCGTCTCTGGCTTCGCCCCCTCGGGACGCGGCGCGAACCAGACCGTACTATCGTGGAAAACGCCGAGCGCGAAGGTATCGCGCGGCGTCAGGTCGCCGAGGAAGCGGCGCATCGCCCAGTCGGCGGCTTCCCACTTCGCGCCGCTCATCGAGCCGGAATGATCGACGAGCAGGATCGCCTCGCGCGCGCGCACCTCATCGGGCGCGGGCGTGGCCGGGGGGGCGAGGGTCGCCAGGAAATAGGTCTGCCCCGCCGTGCCGTCGTCCTGCGTCAGCACGCCGAGGGTCGGTCGCGCCACCTCCTGCTGCGGTCGCCAGGCGATCACGCAATCGCGGTCGGGCGGCGTCGCGCCGTCGCGCAGGGCGACCCGCTGTCCCCCTTCTTCCTTCGTGATCGCGAGCGGATGGGTGGGGCTGTCGATCGCGCCCGCCGCGCGCACGAGGAGATCGAGCGAAAAGCGATGCCCCGGATCGCGCAGAACCGCGAGCGGCTGCCCCTCGGCGGCGCGGCTCCCCGCCTCGTCCTCGCGCACATAGCGCGGGGCGGTCGTCAGCGGCAGGCGTATGGACCAGCCTGCGGCAGTCGGTGGGACCAGTTGCGCGTAGCTCGTCGCGACGACGATCGGCTGATCGGGCGCTAATCCCGTGAGGCGCAGCGTGAAGACATTCGGGGACTCGCGCGTCACCAGCGCCGCCTGCTGCCCGGCCTCCTTCGCCGCGCTGTAGGTCGCCTCGGCCTGCTCGCGATCCTGCAATTCGGCGTCGATCGTCACGTCGCCGAAGCGTACGGACACAGCGGTGATCGCCGCATCGCCGGGCAGCGGGAAACGGTAGAGCGCCTCGATCGGGCGGTCGAAGTCGGCGCGCGCGTAGCCGAACGTGTGGGTCGCGCGCAGCGCGGCCAGCGGGCCGGCTACCTCGCCCGCGATCGTCGTCTCGCGCAGGGGCACGAAGAGCCGTTCCCCCTCCTCGCGCGGGATCTCCAGCACGGCGACGCCGTCCGGCAGGGTGTTCCAAAAAGCCGCGCGATTCAGCATCGTGTCCCCTCCATCTGCGCGCCGTTTCGGCGATGACGCGCCCATCGCCCTATCTACGCGCCAGCGTGGCACAGGGTCACAGCACGCGCCCATTTTAGACAGGATACGGACAGCCACACGCTTGTGTACGTACACCTACTCTGCTACACTCCCGTCCGGTATGGTAATGACAGCGGAGGGGGCGATGGGGACGACAGAACGGGTGCGGGCGCGCGATCTCGGCATCATGCCGGGGATGCTGCCGACCGGCCCGGCCAACGCGATCACCGATGTGGCGGGCGTGCTGGTCGGTCACACCACCATCCGGCGCGGTGCGGGATCGCTGGTGCGCGGGGTCGGCCCGGTTCGCACCGGCGTGACCGCCATCCTGCCGCACGGCGACGATCTCTTCGCGAGCAAAGTCCCCGCCGCTGCCGAGGTCTTCAACGGCTATGGCAAGTCGATCGGCCTGGTGCAGATCGCCGAACTGGGGCAACTGGAGAGCCCGATCCTGCTGACGAATACGCTGAGCGTCGGTAAGGTGGCCGACGCATTGGTCGGCTGGGCGATCGAACGGCACCCGGCCATCGGCGTCACCACCTCGACGATCAACCCGGTCGTCGCCGAGTGCAACGACGGCTACCTGAACGATATCGGCGGTCGCCACGTCGGGGAGGCGGAGACGCGCGCCGCGCTCGACGGGGCGCGCGGCGGGGCGGTCGCGGAGGGCAACGTCGGCGCGGGCACCGGGATGTCCTGCTATGGCTGGGCGGGCGGCATCGGCACCGCCTCGCGACTTGTGCGCGCCGACGGCACGAACCTGGACCCTCGGCGCGCTCGTCCTCGCCAACTTCGGGCGCGCGGACGATCTGCTGATCGCCGGGGTGCCGGTCGGGCGGCTGCTGGCGGCGGCGGCGGAGACGACGCGCGAGCACGGCTCGATCATCGTCGTCCTCGCCACCGACGCGCCGCTCGACGCGCGACAGTTGGGACGCCTCGCGCGGCGGGTGCCGCACGGACTGGCGCGCACCGGCTCGCACGGCGGGCACGGCAGCGGCGATCTGGCGCTCGCTTTCTCGGTCGCCGACCGGATCGCGCACTATCCGCAGGGAACGACGCGGCGGACGCTGACCGTGGACGAGGGCCATCCGGTCCTCGATGACCTCTTCCGCGCGACGGTGGAGGCGACCGAGGAAGCGGTGCTCAACGCGCTCTGCGCCGCGACGCCGACCGACGGGCGCGACGGGCACCGACGCGAGGCGCTACCGCTCGACCGGGTGCGCGCACTCCTGCGCCGCTAGACCGGCGACAACGGGGTAAGGGGCGACGGCGCGAGCGCGCCGCCGCCCGCAGGACTGACATGGGGAAGGGGTGGGGGGCTGATGATACGAGGGCGACGCGCGATCGTGGCGGGGCTCGTCCTGGCGGGCTGGGCCTTCGGGCAGGCGACGGTGGGCGTGCCACAGAGCAGCGCCGCCGGGACACCGGTCGCCGCAACGCCGACCGTGGCAGGGGCCGCGAGCGCCGCCACCCCGACCGTGAACGGCGCGGCGAAAGTGGCGACACCGAACGCCGCCGCACCCGCGACGACCACGGCTCCACCCGCCGTGCAAGCTGGTTCGGACGCACCGTGGATGCGTTTCGGCCTGATCCTGATGCTGGGCCTGGCGCTCGGCAGCGGCGCGGTGGTGCAGTATCGCGCCACCGCCGCTGCGCCGCCCTATCAGCCGAAGCCGCGCCGCCCGCGCCGGACAGCGCCACGCTCCAGCGCCGCGTCAACCCCGGAGCCCGCCCTGACCAACCAGGCAACGGCCAGGCAAGCGCCGCTGCCAGCGTCGACCACACCGGTCGCGCAGGTGCCAACCGCCCCGGCCATCCCGAGCGCCGCCGAGCGCGCGCCGGTCTTCAGCGCTTTTCCGCGCCAGGGGCAATCGGGCGTCGTGCCTGCGCCGCAGTTCCGTCCGCAGCCGCTCCGTGTGGTCGAGAGCGCCCCCCGGTTGACCCGCGCCGAAGGGCGTTGCGCCCACGCCATCGCCGCCGCCTATCGCTACGACCGGCCCGGCACCCTCGCGGCGTTCGGGGAGGCGCTCGACGCCGACCTGACGCTCAAGCCTTCCGTGTTGCCGGACTTCTGGGAGATGCCCGCCGGGGGTCACGCGGACCTCGCGCTCGCCTATCTCCGGCGCGAGCAGCGCCTCGATGCGCGCTCGGTGGTGACAATGGCCCTGCTGACCTTCCCGCACAACCGGGAACTCAGCGCCCTGCTCCGCGAGATCGATCCGTACCGGCTCGACCGTCCGGCATGAGCGACGGGACGCGAGCGGGGGTGGCGATTGCCACCCCCGCTCGCATTGTACAAACCGCGCTCTTACATCATGCCGGGGCGCTCGATCGGGAAGTCCTTGAAGAGTTGGCCGGTCAGGTTGGTGATCAGCGGGATCGTGAAGATCCCCCTGGAATAGGCCAGATACGCATAGTAGAACTGCACCACCAAGAGGACCGGCATGAGGATACAGCCGACCAGCACCACGGTAAGAACCGAGGCGATGATCCAGCCGATCGTCAAGGCGATACCGAGGACCAGGGACTGATAGGCGTGATACTTCAAGAAGGGTTTGTTCTTCATATCCGTGACGAGGATGATGAGCGAGGCGAGGATCGGGAAGACGTAGCTGAGCGCCGCTATGACCTTGTCGTTGTCCTCTTGTGGCTGTAGCCCAAACTGCGGCTGCGGCTGACCGCTCGGAGGCTGTGGATCGCTCGGGGGTGTGAAGCTCATCCGCCACATCCTTTCGTCACTACGCAAGGGCGGGCGGACCACGCCCTGTGGCCGCTCCCCGCTCATCACGCGCTATCGAATCTACGCATCCTCCTACCAGAACATTTCGGTCTGTCACGTTAAATCGTGGGGCCGGACGATCGCCCGGCCCCACAATTATTTGTCCGCTCGCGATACTTCTTTTAGTACTACAGCGACACTTACTGGCCGCGACTCTTGTGCTGCGAGTATGTTCGCGGACTCGGGGCGTACTGTGGATGGGCAGGAACACAGTACGGACGTCAAAGTGTCGCTGTAGTATTAGAAGGGATATGGCCCCGCTTGCACGCTTGGCCGCTCACGCAAATACTTCTGGATCAGCAGGGCCGAGGCGACCGGGATGACGAAGTTGAACGGGATCAGGCAGAAGCCGATCGCCACAAACAGCAGCATGAATTCGACCGCCATGAAGGCCCAGAACCCGAAGAGCAGCAACAGCCCGAGGCCGGTACGCCCGGCCCACAGCCAGCCGATCCCGGCGAAGCCGACCAGGCCGAGCAGTTCGAGCAGCAAGCCGGTCGAGGGCTCTTTCGCCGGGCGCGGCATCGGCGTGAACGCCTGCTCCTGCACCTCGGCGAAGAAGGGCGGCTGATAGCCGCTCTGCTGCTGGCTCGGGGATGAATACCGTGGGGGAAACTCCGGCATCACGCGCGCTCCTCTCGCTCACCACTCACTCACCATCAGATACGCACGGGCGCGCGAAAACGTGTCGCGGGCGAGTAGGCGGAGTGGGAAAGTACGAAGTACGAACGACGAAGTACGAACTGGCGCATCGTCGCTGACAACCGACGACCGACGCCTGACGACTTCTTACTGGCCTACTTCGTCTACTCGCCCACTTCGCTCACTTTCTGAGATTGCTGAGGATGAAGAGGATGTTGGCCGGGCGCTCGGCCAGACGGCGCATGAAGTAGGGATACCATTGTGTGCCGTAGGGGACATAGCAACGGACATTGTACCCCTCGCTGGCGAGGCGCTCTTGCAGGTCGCGTCGGACACCGTAGAGCATCTGGAACTCGAAGCGCGACTCGGCGATTCCCTCGGCGGCGGCGAACCCCTGCGCCCGCCCGATCAACCGCTCGTCGTGGGTCGCGAGGGCGGGATAATGGCCGCGCGCCAGCAGCATCTCCATCTCGATGCGGTAGGCGCGGTTGGTGTCCGCCTTCTGCGGGAAGGCGACCGTGGCGGGTTCGTCATAGGCACCCTTCACCAGCCGCACGCGCGAGCCCTCCGCGATCATCGCGGCCACGTCGTCCTGGCTGCGCCGAAGATACGATTGGAGCACCGTGCCGACCGTGTCGGCGCTGTACTCGCGCCGCACCGCGCGGACGATCGCCAGCGTCCGCGCGGTATAGGCCGAGCCTTCCATATCGACGCGGACAAAATTGCCGTGCTCGCGCGCGCAGTCGAGGACACGACCGAGCTGTGCGGCGCAGAAGTCATCGCCGAGATCGAGGCCGAGCTGCGTCAGCTTGAGCGAGATGTTCGCCTCGACCCCCGCCTCGGCGATCGCGCGCAGTTCGGCGATCGCCTCGTCCGCCCCCGCGATCGCCTCCTCGCACGTCGCCACGTTCTCCCCGAGGTGATCCAGCGTGGCGCGGATGCCGCGCGCGTTGAGCTCGCGCACCGCCCCGAGCGCCGCCGCGCGATCCTCGCCCGCCACGAAGCGCCACGCCACGCCGCGTGTGATCGGATTGCCGAGGATCAGACGGCGACCCCACGCCTGCCGGGAGAGGGCGATCAGGAGTTGTCGGAGCACGTCGCCTCCTCACAGGTCGCGAGCTGATAGCGCCCGCACGCCCGGGCGCTCTGATTCATTGCGTTCAAGTATACAGGGATGGGTGGCGGTCGCGGGCGGGTGGCCTAACCCGCAGCGCCGATGGGCACCACCTACCGCACCGTCGCCGCCCAGTCCCCGGAGGCGGATATTGTGCCCTTCACGGGTACATTGTGCCCTTCACGGGTACATTGTGCCCTTCACGGGTAGAGTATGCCCTTCAGGGGGAGTGGCTGCCCTCCGGGGTACTGCATGGCCGCAAGCCATCCAGCCGGGACAGTGTGCCCTTCATGGGTAGTGGCTACCCTCCGGGGTACAGTGTGCCCTTCATGGGTAGTGGCTGCCCTTCAGGGGTACAGTGCCCTCCGGGGTACAGGTAGCGGCTGCCCTCCGGGGTAGGGGCTGCCCTTCAGGGCACTTCAGTCCGTCGGCACCCCACACCCGCCATAGCCCCCCCCACCAGCGCTTCGGTTTAATGTCCCGGTCGCCCATAGATACGGACCACATCGTCCTGCCAGACGATGACGCCATCGGCGAAGCCGACGCTGGCCGGGTCTTCTTGCGGGTAGAGGATCGCGTAGTCGTAGCGCGCGTTCGGGTCGGGCGCACCGGCGTACGTCTGGCCGTAATCGACGCGGACCCGCGTGTAGATCGGGTTGTCGCGCAAGATGTAGCCGAGCATCCCGCCATACGCCCCGGTCGGATCCTCGCGGGAGAGGTAGATCGTCGCGCCCGCCGGGATGCGCGCGCGGAGTTGGGCGAAGCGATCGGTCGGGGTTAGCGCGTAGACGACGTCCTGATCGAAGGTCGCCGCCTCATGGACCTGATCGGTCGCCGCGCCGAGGGTCGCGCGGGTCTTCGCCGCGCTGGCCGGGGTGAGTTGATCGTAGTGGACGATCAGCTGGGTGACGCCGAGCCCCTGCAAGATCGACAGCGCGTGCGGCGTCGTGCCGTCGCGCAGCTCGTAGTAGAGGGCCTGATAACCCTTGGGCGCGACGTTGCCGGAGCCGTTCACGGTCGGGCGCTGGTGGTAGAAGGAGAAGTACTGATACTGATTGTTCAGCAATTCCGCGCCCCGCTCCTTGGAGATCAGCAGCGGCACCTCGGCCAGGACCGCGTTCGGCCGCGCGGCGAGCCAGCGGTAGGCGGGCGGCATCGTCGCGGCGGTGGGGAGCGGCATGAGCGTATACGGCAAGGTCAGCGACTCCGCGACGATACCGGCGATCAGCAATGCCGCGAGGCCCAGCGGCAACGCCCGCCCCGCGACCCCGCTCAGCCGCGCGCGCCAGACCCCGACGCGCGCCAACAGCCAGGTCAGGCCCACCCCCGCCAGCGCGGCCAACACCAACCCGTAGAGGATATTGAAACGGGCGGGGACGCGCATCGAATCGAAGCCGGGCAGATGGACGTAGAGAAAACCATAGGGCATCCGCATCCAGATCCGCGTCGCCGGGTCGCCGGTGATTTGCAAGGTCGGCCCCAGCATCAACAGCGCCGCCGCGAGGCCGAGCAGCACCAGATAGACGACCAGACGCCGCCGCCATGCGCTGAGCAGCCCGAGCGCGGCCAGGAACAGGACGAGCGCGCCCGGAAAGGCGTTGCGTTCGGGGGTGTAGCGCCCCTGCTCGCGGAGGGGCGCGGTCGCCTGACCCCACACCCGATTGCGCTCATCGACCGTGAAGAAGCTGGCGAGGTTCGCGGAATAGAGGACATTCTCATCGAGCGAGCGCTCGAACGAGAACTCTCCCTGCACCGAGCGATAGGCCACCGCCACCGGCAGGACCAGGATCCCGGCGATCGCCCCCGCCACGATCAGGCGCAGCCAGACCCCGCGACCGGGGAACTGTCGCCGCACCGCCAACTGCACCAACCGCACGGCGACGAAGCCGCCGACGACCAGGATCAGGTACAAGGCGTAATACTGCGCCGAGAGCGCCTGGAGGGCCAGCAACAAGGCCAGGGCCAGCGCCTCGCGCCAGCGCGGCGCGGCGAAGAGGCGATCGAGCAGGAGGATGATCAGCGGGAAGTATTGCCCCGAGAGGAGCCCCAGGTGCGGCAGATGATCGAGGTGGAAGGGGGCGAAGGCGTACGCGGCCCCGGCGGCGAGCGCCCCCGGCGTGCCGCAGCCGAGATGCCGCGCCAGGGCGTGCATCCCCAGGCCGCTCAGGATGAACGTGCCGAGGATGGCGATGTTGTAAATCAGGATCGGGTTGGCGGTGAAGAGATGCAGCGGCAGGGTCAGCAGCACCGCGCCGAGCAGCAGTTCATCGAACAGGTAGGAGTTCCGATAGGGATAGAAGATGTTGGCATCGAGCAGGGCGGAGGGATGGTGCAACAGCTGATATTGCCCCTCCGCCACCCGCCAGACACTGTCGAGCGGGTCGAGCGGCGAGACGATCGCCGTGCCGAGCTGTGTCGCCAGCGGCCAGGTGAAGAGGATCGCCAGGGCGGCGTAGACGAGAGTCAGTCCCGCCAGGCGCAACGCTGTCACCCACGGTGCCGTGCCCGCGCTCACCGTGCGCGCGTACAGTGCGGCCACAGGCAGCGCCGTGGGAGCGGTCGCGGTAGATGCCAGCGGTGTGTGCCTACTCATGAGGCGTGACTATAACACGCCCCCCGACAGCCGTACCACGCGCGGGTACGCGGCACGGTCCTCTGTGGTGTGACCAGAACGACAACGCCTGCCCACCCGCTCGTCGGGTAGGCGGGCGTGGGTTAACCGGCGGTTAGCGCGCCGGGTTGGTCGGGGGCGTTGGAGTCGCTGTGATCGCCGCAGTCGCCGCAGTCGTCCCGTTCTGCGCGAGGAGGGCGTCGCGGATCTCGGTCAGCAGCACCTCTTCCTTCATCGGCGCGGGCGATGCACCGGTCGCAGTCTTCCGCGAGGCGCGCGTCATCATGAGATTCATTGGCTTGACGATCAGGAAGAAGATGACGGCGGCGATGATGAGGAAGGAGATGACGGTGTTGATGAAATTCCCGATCCCGAATTGACTGCCACGGATCGTGAAAGTGATCGCCGAGAAGTCCGGGGCACCACCGATCGCCGCGATCAGCGGCGTGATCAGATTCGCCACGAGCGCATCGACAACCCCCTTGAATGCGGCACCGATGACCACCGCGACGGCCAGATCGACGACATTGCCCCGCAGGATAAAGTCACGAAATTCCTTCAACGCCGTTTCCTCCTATCGACTCCGGCGCGCTCCCCCGCGCGTTCCTATTACAGCATAGTCCGTCAACCAGCGCGAATCGGTCGGATCGCCGCCGCGAGCGACAATGTCCGGCGGCGATCCGCGCGCACGTCGCGGTTTTGTCCCCCGCAACGCTGCCGTGGCATGGGCCGTGCGTTTCTTTAAGCGCGTAGCCGGCGAGACGCCAGGGTGTAGCCCCCATTGCCCCCCTATCACCCCCCACTTGCTCCCCGCTCCCACTCCGGCACTCCTTCTATTCCTACCCCTACCGTTTCGCTGCTGCTATAACGACCCCTGGTGCCAGCGGCACCGGGGGGTTCTTCTCTGCGCTCTTCCCGACGACCAATCCCTGCGGTACGATTAGCGCCAACGATCGCCCCGGCACGATACGGGCGGCACCTGTCAGCAGGGGGTCGCCGTTCTCGGGGCAGGGGCCATGTGCCGCCAAGGAGGGACCGATGATCGAAGGAGGGACCGATGATCGATCGAAGTTTCGGCGGCATTGGTGTGCAGGACACCGATCTCCTGAGTCGGCTGAACAACTACTGCGATCACCTGGGCCAACGACTGGAACAGGGACAGGGATGGCTGATCTTCAATAGCGCGCACGATCGCGGCGCGCGGATCCTGCGCCTCCTCGCCTCGCGGCTGGGCGGGTATGGACCGACGCTCGATTTCTGCCACCTGCCGTGGCGCGATTTCGCCCTCCACACCTACATCAGTACCGTCACCCTGCCGCAGGACGCCGCGCTGATCGCCACCGAAGAGGAGGGGAGCCAGCGCCGACGCGAGTACACGCTGGCGACCGGCGTGACGAATGCCACCGCGTTCCAGATCGCGCACGCCGATCTCCTGGTCCTCAGCGGCATCAATCCCACCACCCTGCCGGAAGTGCTCGCGCTCAGCCAGGCGACCAGCAACCGGATCGCCCGGCACCGCGCGACCATCGCCCTCACCGCGCACGACCCCTGGAGCCTCGCACGGGCGTTCAACGAGGCCGACTCCACCGGGACCACCTGGACGCAGTTCTACGAGGCGATGCGCCGCGCCAGTCTGATCGCGCATTAGCGACACGCACGCACCGCCGAGCAGCCACGATACGCCGATAGGGAGGGTGCGCGATGCCTGCCACGTCTGTCACCGCCGCGCACGCCAGCATGGGGGTACTCCTGCTTCATGGCTTCACATCGAGCCTCGCGACGGTCGATCGCCTTTTAGCGCCGCTGGAGGAGCGCGGCATCCCCTACGCCCTGCCGACCTTGCGCGGGCACGGCACCCGCGCGGAGGATCTGCGCGGCGTCACCTGGCACCACTGGTACGAGGATGGCGAGCGCGCCCTCGATACGCTCCTCGATCGCTGCGCGCGCATCGTGGTGATGGGGCTCTCGATGGGCGGGCTGGTCGCGCTGCACCTCGCCGCGCTCCGTCCCGAACGCCTCGCCGGGCTGGCGCTGGTCGCCCCGGCGTTGCGCCTGGACATCGCCGGGGCGGCGCTGATCCCCCTGCTCGCGCGCACCGGTCGGCACGCGGCGGTCGATCCGCTGCGCGCGTTCGAGGATCGGTCGCTGGCCGCCGACTCCACCAATTACCTCGACGCGCCGATCGCGGCGGTCCACTCGCTCGTCCAGTTCGGCAAGCTGGTGGAGCGCGAACTCCCGCGCGTGCGTGTGCCGCTGCTGATCCTCTATCCGCCGCGCGATCGCGTGGTGCGCCCGGAGAGCGCGCGGATCATCCACGAGCGCAGCGGCGCCCCCACCGCGCAGAAGCGCCTGCTGGCGTTCGAGCGATCCGGCCACGAGATGCTGCAAGATCGGCAACGGGACGAGGTCGTCGCGGCGATCATGGCGTTCATCGCGGAACAGCGCGAGGCGGGCACGGCCACCATAGCATAATTCGACGTCGCACGATTACAGCTCGCGCCGGGCGCGACGGCATACCTCCGGCTAGTCGTCACTATGGCGCGTCGTCGGTTTGGGAGGGTCAGGCGCTGGCGTTCTAAACTTCAAGATTGAATACAGGGATCATGAATTCGTCTTGTCCTCACCTGGTCGAGATTCATGGTGGAAGAGTCGCCAATAAATGACGATGACGGGCAAGAGGAGGACTTGGGCCAGGAGCAGGACGTTGCGCGGGCCGATGCGATCGGCGATGAGCCCGATGGCGACCGAGATGGTGGCTAGGCCAAGACTCCCTGCCAGCGCATCGAGCGAACCCATCGTCGCCCGCTGCTGCGGGTTGAACTCGCGTTGGGTCAGCGTCCCCTGGGCCACCTGCGCGGGGCCGTAGGTGAGGGCCGTGATGGTCAAGAGGACGGCCGACCACGGGCCGGGCAGGCCATAGGCTAGGAGCATCAGGACGCGGTCGCCCAGGAAGCGGCCGACGAGTGCCCGGAGCGCTCCGAGACGATCGATGATGGCCCCACTGAAATAAAAACCCGCCGCGCTCAACAGGTTCGTGGCCGAACGCATCACCCCGATGCCCCAGAGCGGTAATAGCGTCTGCAAGAAGATGGGCGAAAACTGGAAGGACGACTCGCCCAGGGCCTCGCTCCAGGTCTGGGCCAGTGTCAGCAGGCGCAGTCGGGGATTCTGCCGGAAGGCCGTCGCTGCCTCGCGCAGGTGGCGGTAGGGGTTGAGCGCCGAGCGGCTCGCCGAGGCCGGCTCGGCGAGCCGTAGCGTGATGGCGACGGCGATCGTCTGGGTGAGCACGCTCAGCCAGAGGGCGAGGCTGATGGAACGGCCGGCGATGACCCCGCCGAGCAGTGCCGCGAGCCCGAAGCCTGCCGCCTCGATCGCTCTTGCGCGCCCGATGGCGTGGTGATAGCGCCCCTCTTGCCCGATGTCGCTCAGCGCGTCATACATCAGCGCCTCGCTATTTCCGCTCCCCAGCGCGCGCCCCAGGCCCTCGACCACGGCACCGGCAAGTAAGAGCCAGTACCCCGCGCCGAGCGCATAGAGCGTGACCGAGCCCAATGCCGCGAGCGTCGAGAGGAGCGCCGTCCTGCTCCGCCCCAGCGTATCGGAGAAGACCCCGGTGGGCAGTTCCGAGCAGGCTTGGGTGATGGTGGACGCCGCGAAGAGGCTCATCGCCAGGGCGTACGACCCGGTGACTTGGGCGAAATAGATGACCTGGACCGCCGCGAAAAACCGCAGCGAAACGAAGAACGTCCCCAGGTAGATCAGTCGAATAGTGGGTGAGATCATGCACCGAGTATAGCAGGCGACGTGGCGGAGAATATGTCTCGTCTCATCGTATATGACACCGGCATGTAGTTAGCGCGGCAAGGATAGAGCGCCTCGGATGAGCGAAAGTATCTGGCCGGGCGTGCCGAAGCGGTCTGCTCATTCGCACTATCATCCGCTCGCCCTCGCCTTGTCACCACGCCCAGCGCCTGCCCTTACCACAACCGACGACACGCCGTAGCACTACTCGGCGGCGGCTACGCGGACATGGCATACTACCGCCACGAGCGGGTCGGCGATGCCCGGACCGAAGAGCGCAAGACGAGAGACCAGAAACCGAGGGGATATGTCGTACATCGGGACGCTCCGTCGCCAGATCGGCCACCAGAAGATCATCGCGCCCGGCGTCCGCGCCGTCATCCGCGATCCGGCAAGGCGCGTCTTCCTCCAGCGGCGCGGCGACTTCGGCACCTGGGGGCTCCCCGCCGGCGGCCTCGAACTCGACGAGAACGTCTCCGCCGCCCGCGCGCGCGAGGTGCGCGAGGAGACCGAACTGACGGTCCACCGCGCGATCCCCTTCGGCGTCTACAGCGATCCATCCTATAGCGTCACCTACCCGATAGCGCCACCTACCCGAACGGCGATCAGGCCCAGCCCTTCACCATCGCCTTCCTCATGGAGGAGTGGAGTGGCACGCCGACCGGCGACGGTGACGAGACGTTGGAACGCGACTTCTTCGCGCTCGATGCGCTCCCGCCCGAAGCGGCGATCCGCCAGCCCCACCGCAAGGCACTCCGCGATGCCCGCGCCCTCCCGGCGAACGGCATCCTAGATCGTCGATGAGCGGCAGCGCGCCGCAGCTACGTGTGGAGAGGACGATGAAGACGTATCGCATCCCCCTGGTGCCCGGCCCGGTCGCGGTCGCGCCGACCACCCTGGCCGCCTACGGCCACGACTACGGCTCCTCGAACATCGAGCCGGAGTTCGGCGAACTGTACCGCGACACGGCGCGGCTCGTCGGCGAGGTCATGTGTACCCGCAACGACGTGGTGATCGCGCTCGGCGAGGCGATGGTCGTGCTGTGGGGGACGATCAAGAGCACCCTCGGCCCCGGCGACCGCCTCCTCGCCATCTCCAGCGGCCTTTTCGGGGAGGGCTTCGCGGACATGGCGCGCGCGGTCGGGGCGGACGTGCGAATCGTGGCGTTCCCCTGGGACACGGTGCCGGACCCGGACACCGTGATGGCGGTGGCGCGCGAGTACAATCCGACGCTGATCACGATGGTCCACTGCGAGACGCCGAGCGGCACGGTCGCGCCGGTCGAGGCGATCGGGCGGCGACTGCGCGCGGTCGTGCCCGATGCGCTGTTCGCGGTCGATGCCGTCGCCTCGCTTGGCGGCACACCGCTCGACACCGACGCGGCGGGGATCGACTTCTGCCTTCTCGGCTCGCAGAAGTGCCTCGCCACCGTCCCGGACGTCGGGATGGTCGCGGTCAGCGCGCGTGGCTGGGAGCGGGTCATGCGGGTCAACTACCAGGGCTACGACGCCCTGGCCCCTTTTCGCCATGCCGCCACCACCCAATACTTCCCCTACACCCACTCCTGGCACGCCGTCGCGGCGCTGCACATCGCCAGCACGACGCTGCTGACGGAAGGATTGGCGAACGTGCAAGCGCGCCACGCGCGGATCGCGCAGTCCTGGCGCGATCAGACGCGCGCACTCGGCCTGGAACTCTACCCGCGCGACGAGGCGTACTGCGCGCCGACCGTCACCGCCCTCAAGATGCCCGCAGGCTTCGACTGGCCGACCCTGGATGCCCGCCTGCGCGCGCGGGGCATGGTCGTCGGGAACAACTATGGCCCGCTCGATGGCAAGGTCTTCCGCATCGGCCACATGGGTACGCAGGCGACCGACGAACTCCTGGAACACGGTATCGCCGTGCTGCGCGACGTGTTGCACGGCTGAGCGTGCGATACCGGCACACCAACGGCTCGCGCCGCGCACACGGCGCGACGGAGAACCTTTCCGTTGTATTCTGTGACTGTCGCGTCCCCCGAAAGGTACGTACGGCGGCGTGGCAATAAGACCAATGTGGCATGGTTCCCCGTACAAAGGCGACCTATACTGGGAGCAGCGTCGCGTCAGAGTAGCCGGATGATGCCATTGAGAATGACGATCACCGTATGGGGATGGCTTCGCGCTCGCTTGCTCGCGTGGCATCGGTCGGGCGGTGCATCGCCCGAACAACCAGATAGCGCCTTCGACGAATTCGACCGCCGGATGCGGCTCTCGATCATCCTGGCCTTCTTCGGTGGCTCGCTCATCCATCTGCTCGTCGCGCTCTTCGCGCCGGAAGCTGTCTATGGTGGCCCCAATTTCGCCTTCGCGATGGTTATTCTTGGGGTGACATCCGGGCTTGGCGTCGCACTCTTGCCCTGGCGGCGTTATGGTCGCGATCTCTTCGCGATCGTCCTCCTCTATGCGGCCCTGCTGATCGCCGGCTTGGTCTACTCGACCGGCGGGGCAACCAGCCCCTTCGGGCTTGTGTTCTTGCTGATCACCATCTCTACCGGCCTCTACAAGAGTACCCGTCTCACCGTACTGATCGCCGGGGCGTGCGCCACGCTCGGTTTCCTGCCCTTGCTCTACTCGACACCCGGCGCGCACTTCATCCTGCAACAAGCAGCACTCAGCGCCTGTGTCCTCGCCAGCGCCGCCTTCCATCGCCTGATCGTCCCGGAACTCCTCCGCCGGACGCGGACGGAGCAGGTGTTGCAAGATGACCTACGCGAGACACGCCTGCTGCGCGACGAACTCGCTCAGGCGAACGCATTGCTCGCGCAACAGGCCCGCACCGATCCGCTGACGGGGCTCGCCAATCACGGCGCGATCATCGCCGAGATCGATGCCGCCTTCGCGCAGCAAACACGCAGCGGCACAGCCTTCGCGCTCATCTTCTTCGACATCGATCGCTTCAAGCAAATCAACGACACCTACGGACATCGGGCGGGGGATATGGTGCTGACGCAAGTCGCGCACATCGTGGCCGTAAGTTCAGGGCTAAACGAGCGCCCCGGGCGGTATGGCGGCGAGGAGTTCCTGTCCGTCCTCGGCGGCGCTTCATTGCCGATGGCGCTGCACCGTGCGGAGCGTCTCCGTGCCGCAGTGGCGCGACATCCCCTCATCCTCCCGAACGGCGCGGGAATCGCGGTAACGATCAGCATCGGCGTCGCCGCCGCACCCGCACATGGCACACAGGCCGAAGCGCTGCTCAATGCGGCCGACGACGCGCTCTATCGCGCCAAGGACACCGGGCGCAATCGTGTCTGCGCCGCGAGCAGCGACGCCGAGGATCTCGGCCTCGCGTTACGCGCGATCGAGCAACACGAACGGGAGCGCGCCGCGCTGAACGATCACCCACGCGCGCCACAGCCGCCCACCCCGCCCCGGCGCGATGGCGAGTCTGTCGCGTCAGGGCGCTTCAGTCCATCGGCTCCCCACGCCCGACAAGTCGCGGCATCGCCAGCGATCGGACAATCCTTCGTGCTGCGTTGCACGGATACGCGGCGGGTTGGCCGGGGCCACGCCGCGTCAGGGCGTGCTGGTCGACGTTGGCGGCGCGGTCGGTGTGGGGAGGGTGCTGAACGGCGGCGGGGTCGCGCCCGCGACGGTGAGCCGGTTGTATTGCCTGATGGCGTTGACCAGATCCCACTCCTGGCCCTCGGTCAGTTTGCCATTCCAGGCGGGCATGGCGGAACCGGGAAAGCCATCGCGGATCGCGGTGAAGAGGTAGCCATCGCTATGATACGCGGTGTGCGGCAGGGTGAAGTCGGGCGGCGGCGGGTTCAGCGACACCGACGACGGGCCATCGCCCTGCCCGGTGCTGCCGTGGCAGGCGACGCAATTCTGGGCGAAGAGCGCCTGCCCGCGCGCGATCGAGGCGGCATCGGCCAGGACAGGGTTCGGGGGTTCTGGCGGACGGTTGACGAGCACCTCATTCGGCTCGCCGCTGTAGAGGAGGTAGCCACCGACGACGAGCGCGGTCGGCACCAGCATCAGCAGGGCGGTGCCGAAGCCGGAACCACTGCGGAAGAGCCTCACGCCGAAGAATGTGCAGACGATGGCGACCATGACGGCGATGATCCCGACACCGCGCGTGCTGTTCCACTGCGGCAACGACGGCTCGGCGAGGAGGGTTGCAGCGGCGGCGGTGTTCGCCACGGAGCCGACCAGGAACGAGAAGGACCGATCGAGGTCCGGCAGCCCCGTGCGGCGAGCCAGGACACGAACGTCCCACTGACCGCTCATCGAGAGGTAGGAGCCGCTGGCGGCATAGTGGCCGTCGCCGCGCGCGGTGGTGACCACCTCTGCCTCGCCCATATCCATCGCCGGTTCGTAGACCCGTAGCGTGACCTTCTCCGCGTCGGCGATCGGGCGATCGGTGCTCGCGTCGCGCAGGAAGATGTCGAAACTGTTGTTGCCCGGTTCGAGCGCGGCGAGCGTCACCGTCACGCGCACCCCATCGGCCACAATCGTCTGCGCCCGCTGCGGCCCGCGCGCCTGTGCCAGGGATTCGCGCGCGGGCGCGAACCCGACCATCAGCGAGACGACCAGCAGCAGCAGTGCCGCGATCGCCACCTCCGCTCGCACCGTACGCCCGAAGAGACGTGCCAGGCGCGATGCCGCTGGTCCCTGCGCCGCGCCGCTCTTCATCCCCACGCCGGACTTTGGCACCCCCGCGAGGCGCTCGAAGAGCCAGCGCTGATTGAATGCGCCAAAACCGAGGAGCACGGCGAAGAGGCCGAGTTTCACGATCAGCGCGCGCCCATAATCGGTCTGCGTGAGCGCGTCGAGCCCGCCGACGTGCAGCCAGGCGCTGTACGTCCCGGTGAGGGCGAGCACGATCGTGCTCCCCACGGCGAGTTTCGAGAAGCGCGCGATCGCCGCGACCAGCAGCGGACGCGCCGCGCCACTCGCGCGCAGGGGTGGGATGCTGACGGCGAAACCGATCAGGCCACCGATCCAGACGGCGGTGCCGAGCAGGTGCAGCCAATCCAGGCCAACGGTGAGCGGCACCCAGAACGCGGCGGCGGCGGCGTGGCTGATCAGGCTGAGGGTCAGGAGGTAGGCAACCCCGCCCGCGAGGCCGAGGGCGACCGGCAGGGGCGCACCGAGCGCCGCCGTCCGCTCCTCGTCACGCCCACCATCGTCGCGCCGCAAGGCCGCGCCGAGGACCGGGGCGAGGAGCATCGTCGCCACCAGCGGCAGCAGCAGTCGCGCGAGCCAGATCGCCCCGGTGCGGGTGTTGAGGAGGAAATCGCCGAGCGCACCGCCGGTGAAGCCGCCGAGGAATGAGCGCCCTGTCACCTTCGCCACCTGCAATCCGACCCCGATGAGGGATGCGAGCAGCAACACGAGCAGCGCGCCACCGGCCAGCAGGATCAGGCGGCGCGTGACGACGCGATCGAGCGTCCCCGCGCGCGCGGCCTCGGTCGGCTCGCCCCGGCGCGTCAGCGGCAGCCAGACGAAGAGGCGGAAACCGAGCGCGCCCACAACGGTCGCGACGGCGAGGATGGTGAGCCATTTGATGAGCGTCTCGGGGATCGTCGGCGGAACATACTCGGTCGCGGAAGGGGTAGTCGCGGCGGTCAGCGGGGGCGGTTCGGTGCCGACGGAAAACGCGAACGAACCGGCGGTGGTGTGCCCATCCACCGCCGAGCTCGAGCGCCAACTGACGGTATAGACCCCCTGGGGCAGGGCGCGCACCCCGATCGCCAGCCCCAGGGGCTCGCCGGGGATCAGTTGCAACGCCCCCTGTTCGTATGACTGTCCATTGACATCGTAGACCTTGATCTCGCAGTATTTCAATTCCGGCGTCTCGCTGAAGACGAGGCGGATCGTCGTGGGCGCGGTTGCGTTGGCACTCCCGGCCAACGGCTCCGAACGGGTCAGGTTGGCGTGCGCGGAAACCAGCGCGGGTCGCGCCAGCAGGAGCGCGACGCCGAGTAGCAGACCGAGCAGCAGACCGAGACGCGGCTTCATGGCTGTTCACCGTGCATACCGCGCTCGCTCGCGGCGGGTTCCTCGTTCACAGGCGCGTCGACCGCGCCCACGACAGGGGGCTCGCCTGGCTGTGGCTTCTCGCGCAGGACCGCCAGGGTGACCCCCAGGATCACCGTCGCGGGGATGGCGAGGCAGGCCACCTCATCCCAGATACCGACGGCGCCGTGTAAGACGATCGGGTGCATCTCTACTCGCTGTTCGTTGCTCGTCGTGTTGTCGCGTTGTACTTCCTGCGGTCGGCGCTCATTCCTCGCGACGCAATAGGGATCGGGAGGGGGTCGGATACCCGGCCCCCTCCCGGCAACATCAATCGTCGCCTTGCTCAGCCGGGCTCACCCGCCGACGCGGTGCGGCGGCCGCCGTGGCGGGCCGACGCATCAGCGCCAGCGCCGCGATCACCACGCCGAGCACCCCGAAGACGACGCCGACGAAGGCGACGTTGCGGGCCAGCCCCGCCGTCAGACGCGCACTATCGAGCTGCGCCTGGAGATCGGCGGGGGGTGTGGTAACCTGGTTCGGGAACTGGAGCGCCCCGATCGGCTCGATGTCGCTGAAGCGATTCGGCCCCGATTCGAACGTCTCGTCGAGCGCCTCGCCGTTGATCGTGCCGTAAATGTGGAAGCGGTACTGTCCGGCGGCGGTCGGCATGAAGTAGGCCGCGTACTTGCCGGGCATGTTGTAGCGTGACTGCACCGTCAGGTCGAGCGTCTTGCCACCGGCCAGCACCTGCGCCTTCAGCGTCTTTTCCAGACCCTCGATCGGCTTGGCGGTGCCGTCCGCATTCTTCTCGGTCTTGCTCGTCACGGTCAGGTCGAGGCCGTTGAGTTGCCCCTGATAGGCCGGCTCGTTCAAGAACCCGACAACACCCTGATACTTCCCGCCGCTCAGATCGCGCCGCTCGTGTGCGGAGGCATTCTGTGGCAAGACACCGGCCGTTAGCAACGCCAACAGCAGGATCAGTCCCAGGAGCGCACCGGTGCGCTTCGATGATCGCATCGTTCCCCACCCTTCTTCGTCGCTTTTTGGTGCAACACTCGCCGCACGCTGTCGCAGCTGTCGCGCTGTGGCCCGGCGGATATACGGCGCTGCGGCAGGCCAGGATTTGCCCGGACTACCCGATATCACCGCTACCGGACGCACAGCACCGTTCAGGCCGCTCGCGGTGGCGTCAGGAGGGGGGGCGGGGCGCACCCGTGACGAGGCAGGAGGGGGGGGATGGGGCAGCGGACGCCCCGGCGCGACAGGAGCCACAGGCCAGCCACGGCGAGCAGCCCGGCGGCGGTGTAGGTATTCATCTCGGGTTGGAGCCCGGTATCCCCTTGCAGCGAAAGGACACCCGCGCCGTCGGGCGGCGTGTCGGCGCGCTGTTCATCGTGTCCTGCGACCGGCCGCAACGCCCCAAATGCCTGTGCCAGGGCGTCGCCGTGATGGGCATGGTGGACCAACCCCAGCCCGCGCGCATTGAGCAGCAGATGGTCGTGGTACGGCAACAGGCCGATCCAATCGTGCGTCAGCGTGGTGAGGGTGAAATTACCGAGGAGGATCAGCAACAAGCCAAGCGCCGCATACTGCGTGGCGTCGGGCGACCGTCGTCGCCGTACGTGAGGCGCGCGAAAGGACTCCCGAAAGCGGGAGAATACGACCCCCGGAGAAGGATCGCCGCAGCGGGCGAGGATGCGCCACAGAACGCTCATGGTATGATTATACCAGAGGGGTTATGTCGAACCTATGGCCTTTTGCTCCCCCATGCGCGGCCCCGTTACGGTCGCGCCGACGACGAGGCAACACGCATGGAGCGGCTCTGGACACCCTGGCGCATGGGCTACATCGGCGGCGACAAGGGCAGCGGCTGCGTCTTCTGCGACGCCATCGCCGCGCATGACGATCGCGCGACGCTGATCCTCCATCGCGGCCAGCACGCCTTCGTGATTATGAACCTCTACCCTTATAACACCGGCCATGTGATGATCGTCCCGCATACCCACACCGCCGATCTGCCGACCCTCCCCGCCGAGGCGCTCGCCGAGATGACGGCGCTCCTGTCGTGGGTCACGGCGCTCGTCGGGCGCGTGCTGCGGCCCGGCGGCTTCAACGTGGGGCTCAATCTGGGGGAGGTGGCGGGGGCGGGGATCGCGGCGCATCTCCACATGCACATCGTCCCACGCTGGGCGGGCGACGCGAACTTCATGCCGGTCCTGGCCCATACTGCGGTGCTGCCGGAACTCGTCCCGGTGACGTATGCGAAGCTGCTGGGCGAGATCCGGCGCACCCCTTTCCCCGCGACTGCGGACGCGCTCGGCCTCACCGAGCAGGGCGGTGGGGTGCCGATCGACCGCGCGGGGCGTATCGCGCTGCGCCGCACCCATAGCGGCGATTGGGTCTTGCCGAAGGGGCATATCGAGGGCGGGGAATCGGTGGCGCTCACCGCCGTCCGCGAGGTCAGCGAGGAGATGGGGCTGGCGACGCGCATCCTGGATTGGCTCGGCGATCTGCGCTTCACCTATCGCAAGGAGCGCCACGTCGGCTACTTCCTGTTACGGGTGGAACGACACCTGCCGGAGTTCGCCGACCACGAGGAGATCGACACCTTCTTCTTCGACCCCGACGAGGCGATCGCGCGCCTCACCTTCGAGCGTGACCGCCCGATCGTGCAAGCAGCGGCCGCGCGCGACGCCGCGTTCCGCGCCGAGGAGGCGCGCGGCGATGCCTGAGCGACGCCGACAGCACCCCTGCCGCACGCCGCTGGTGCTCGTGCTCGTGGCACTCCTGCTGCTCGCCCCCGTGCCGGTGGCCCGGCAGAGTATCGCCGCGCCCCGGGGGATCGGCGAACTCTACCTCGCGCTCGGCGATTCTCTGGGCGTGGGGCTCCTCTCCAGTATGCCGGACACGCGCGGCTACGTCGCGCTCCTGCACGATTTGCTCGAAAGGAGTGCCGGACGGACGGTCCAACTCCGCAACCTCAGCATCAGCGGCGAGACGGCGCGCTCGTTCGTCGTCGGCGGCCAGCTCGTCGCCGCGCAAGGCGCGCTCGCCGAGGCCCAGCGCGTCGGCTGGCGCGTCAGCCCGATCACCATCGACCTCGGCGGGAACGATCTGCGCGCCCTCCAGGGTGCCGACGATGCGGCGCGCGAGGCCGGGCTGGTACAGTATCGCGCCGACATGGGCCAGATCTTCGATGCGCTGATCGCGGCGACGACGACCAACGGCGTGCGGCAGGGCGATATTGTCACGATGACGATCTATAACCCTGCCGGTGGCGACCCGCAGGTGGCTCGCTCCGATGCGTGGTGGGTCGCGCGTTTCAATAGCGTGCTCGGCGAGGAGGCGACCCGGCGCGGCATCGCGGTCGCGCCGGTCGCCGCGCGCTTCGCCGGGCAGGAGCGCACGCTGACCTGGATGCCGCTCGATTTCCACCCCAACAATGCGGGGCACCGCGCGATCGCCGAAACGCTCTGGGGCGCGACCGGCTACGACACCGCCGCGCCCGACGTTCAAGTCGTCGCGCCCGCCGCCGGGGCGCTACCGCGCCTGGTGCCGACGATCAAGGTCCACGCCAGCGACGCGATCGGGGTGACGCGCGTCAGCCTCCGCCTCGACGACCAGCCCCTCCCCGATCCGGTCTTCGCGCGCGATCTCGATCTTTGGGTCGGCTATTGGGACGCGCGCGCCGCCGCTGTAGGCTCGCATCGTCTCACCATCAGCGTCAGCGACGCGGCGGGCAACACGACCACACAAGCAGTGCTGCTCATGCGTTAGGCCGACGTACCCGGCATCATCCACCGCTACCGGGGCGCGGAGACGGCCACAAAATACACAAGTGGTCGCGGTACATACCTGTAAAGTACCGGGTACTTTCAGCGTTCGTTGTCGGGCAATTCGCACCTATCGTCGGTACAGGCACCGCTGCTATACTGCGACGGCAGGGACATCGACTATCGCGTAAGGATCGCCAATGGCACGCTTCGGCTTGACCGATCCCGCACTCGTCACCGACCCACTCGCTCGCCAGACATATGACGAGATCCAGCAGGAACTCGGCTTCGGCATGGTGCCCAATATTTTCCGCTCGATGGGCTCCAATCCGCCTCTACTGGCCGCTAACTGGCAGAAGTTCAAGGCGACGATCCTCCAGGGTCAATTACCGCGCACAGTCAAAGAGATGATCGGGGTGGTCGTCTCGGATATCGCCGGGAGCGAATACGCGAAACAGGTACATCTCCACAGCCTGAGCGTCCAGGGCATTCAAACACTCTGGCTACGACAACTCACCGACGAGAACGGCGACAACGAGGCGCTGCCCGACACGATCAGGGCGATGGTGGCCTTCGCGCGCCGGGCCGCCACCAGTCCGGTCGGCATCGGCGAAGCCGACTTCGCCGATATGCTCGCGACCGGCCTCACCGAGGAGGAAATTTTCGAGATCATCGCCACGGTGGACCTGTTCAAGAGCGTGAATACGTACACCGATCTCGCGAAAGTAGAAATCGACCAGCTATGAGTAGCGTAGTGCCACGCACCGCTCGCTTGCAGACGCTTTTTGCCGCCTCATCCCCGCGAGACGGCAAGGGGACGGCGGGTGCCGCGGAGCATGTCCTGGCGCTGCAACTGGCGACGATCGCGGAGATCGGCACGCGGATCGCCAGCGCCCGGACGGTCGAGGCGATCCTCAACGTCGTGGCCTCGGAGGCCCGCTGGCTCCTCTCCTTCGGGCGCTGCACGCTGGCCCTCGTCACCACCGACACGCGATACTATCGCGCATTAACGCTCGATACCGCCAAGCATGGCAGTTACAGTGCGGAAATATTCCCCCGTACCGAGGGGTTCACAGGCTGGGTGCTCGAACACAGACAGGCGCTCCGTCTCAGCCATCCCGAAGAAAACCTCGCCGCCGAGCCATCGGAACAAGCGCTCCTGTTGCCCCAGACGCGCAGCGTGCTGATCCTGCCGCTGATCGCGGATGGGACACCGATCGGCACGGTCAACTTCAGCGCCGCGCGTCCCAATGCGTATCCGGTCGGCACCCTGGCGATCGCGCGCCTGTTGGCGTTGCAGATCGGCGGGGCGGTCGCGCAGGCGCTCCTGCTCGAAGATCTCGATAGCAGCGAGACGGTGATCCTCAGTCTGGCCCACGCGATCGAGGCCAAGGATCCGACCACCGAGGGGCATTGCCGGCGCCTGGCACAGCACGCCGAGCAGCTCGGGCGGGCGCTCGGCTTCAGCGGCGCACGCCTCCGCATCCTCCGTATGGGCGCGACGCTGCACGATGTCGGGAAGATCGCGATCCCCGAGGCGATCCTCGACAAGCCGGGCGCGCTCACCGCCGCCGAGTACGCGATCATGCAGCGTCATCCGATCGCCGGGGCGGAGATTTGCGCCCCGCTCCGCTCCGCGCGCGACCTCATCCCGGCGATCCGGCACCACCATGAGCGCTGGGACGGCACCGGCTACCCGGATCACCTCGCGGGCGAGGCGATCCCGCTCGACGCGCGCATCATCGCCATTGTCGACGCCTACGATGCGATGACCTCCGATCGCCCCTATCGGCGCGGGCTGCCGGTCGAGAAGGCGCTCGCGATCATGCGCGAGAATCGTGGTCCGCAATGGGATCCGACGCTGCTGGCGATCTTCCTCACGCTGATCGCCAGCACCGAGAATAGCTCGCCCCATGCGGCGGGTGCATCCGAGACCCCGGCCACCGCGTTTGCGCCCACCCTCCCACCCTCCCTATAATCGGCGTCACCGAACCGATCACCTGGATGGTGCGCCCACGCGGCGCGCGGGCGGTGGGTGCGTGCAACGCAGGGAGACGGCGGACGATGGAAACAACGAAGCAATTGCCGCCCCCCGCGGCCACACCGCCGCAACCGTGGCGCGGCACGTTCCTGGCGGGCGTGGCCGAGATCCTCGACCGCCTCGCCGAGACGTGCCTCCAACCGGTGATCGTCCTGCCCCTCTTCTTCGCCGCCGCAGGAACCTCCGCCACCGGGGTCGGACGCGCGATCGCGATCGTCCTCGGGGTCGCCGCCCTCGCCGGGGCGCTCATCACGCCGCTCGCGGGGGAACGCTGGCCGCGCGCGCGCCTGATCGCGCTGATCGCCGCCACCGGGCTGGCGGGCAGCCTGCTCCTCGCGCTCGCGCGCGCCGGGGGCTGGCTGATCGATCAGCGCAACGACTTGACCGGCAGGCCGCTCCTGATCCTCGCCCTGATCGGCGGCTGCCTCGGCATCGGCTCCACCCTCCGTCCGGCGATCGCGCGGATCACGCGGGCCGATGGCTCCTGGCGCACGCGCTGGGGGCGCTGGCTCCTGCTCGGCATCGTCGGGACGGTGGTCGGCGGCTTCGTGGCGCGCGGACCGGCGGCGCACCTGGTCGACCCGTTCCCCGCAGGGTTCACCACACTCTTCGCCACGGCGGGCGCGGCGCTCCTGGTGGCGTCCGTGGTGCTGCTCGCGCTGCTAGCGCTCGGCCGGCGCGGGCGGGCGGGGGGCATACCGACGCGCACCGATCTCCTGGCGATCCCCGAACTCCTGGCGAATAACCTCGCCTATGGGCGTTTCGTCTTCTTCCGCGCGCTCTATGCGTGCGGCGCGCTCGCCGATCCCTTCTACATCATCTACGCCGTGCGCGAACTTGGCGCGACCGGCCACAACGTCGCGCTCTACATCGTCGCGCTCGTGATCGCGCGCGCGGTCGGAGCCTTCATCTGGCGCGGGCTGAGCATCGGCGCGGGCAACCCGCTCGTCCTGCAATTGGCGACGTTCGTCCGCCTCCTCGCCCCGATCACGGCGCTCACCCTGCCGCCGCTGCTCGGCTCCGCCGCCCTGCGCGATCGGCTGCCGGGGGGGGACGCGACGAGCCTGTTCGCGTTCGGCCTCGTCTTCGTCGCGTGGGGCGTCGCGAGCGCCGGGATCGATCTGGCCGCCCCGGCGATTCAGACCGCGCTCACCACCCCGCGCGAGCGGATCGCGGCGCAGGCGGTCACGGGTATCGTCCTGGCGCTCGCGATGTTGGCCCTGCCACTCGGCGGGCTGATCGTCGATCGCCTCGGCTACTCGTTCCTCTTCATCGGCGCGCTGCTGGTCGGGATGGGCACCCTCCTGGCGGGCGGGCTGATCGACGAGCCGGGCGTCCTCGTCCTGCGCGCCGCGCCGAACGAGCGCCCGCTGCTGCGCCGCCGCAGCGCCCGCCGCGAGGGCTAGCGCGCGCGGCCTCGCCTGCGCGCTGGCCTATTCGTTCCCCGAAACGCGGCTCAGACGTGCCAGCGGGCACTCATAACAGCGGCGTTGCTCGCAGAAGTGGCGACCCAGGTGGAGCGCGCCCTGTTGCGCGCGCCCCGTCCGCAGCCGCAGCCCCGGATCGCCGAGACGGGCGAGCACCGCGCGCGTCACCTCGTTGCCCCCGGTCGGCGGTGTACGCTCCCAGAGGGCGGCGGCGGCACCGGCGAGGCGGTCGTCCCCCGACCAGGAGGCATAGGCGAGCGCGAAGGGGACCGCGACGTTCACCAGGATTTCGGCGGCGCGATCCTTCCCGACGAAGCGCCCCTGCGGATCGGCGTCGCGCGGCGGGCCGAGCAAGAACGCCTGACACTCCGCGAGGCCCACGGCTGCTTCCTCCGCCCCGAACCCTTCCAGGGTCGCCGCGAGCAGGCCCGATCGCCCGGCCCGCGCCAGCATCGCCGCCAGACCGAGGAGACGGCGGAGCGGATGATTCGCCGGGCGACTTCGCGCCAGATACCACTCATCCGGCGCGAGGCGCGTCTCGCGCCAGGGCGCGCCCAACTCCGCCCAGGCGCGCTCGATCGCCGCCGAGTCGTCCGCATCGAAGCCGTCGAGCGCGACCAATGCGGGCGTGAGCGGCAGGAAGCCGCCGACCCCGAGCAACAAGGCCGCCGCCTGCCGGAACGTGCCGCGCGCATCGCCGGCAGACAATCGCGATTCCAGCATGGCGAGCGGGAGCGCCCCGGCCAGCCGGACCATCGGGGCACGATTGCGCGTGTAGCCGAGCGCGTCGAGGATCCCGGTGTAGAGCGCCTGCCCCGGCGACGCGACGGTGAACGCCGCCTCGAACTGCGCCGCCTTGGCGGTCAGGCGCGCGTCCCCCACACGGTCGAGCAGGGCGAGCGCGGTCGCCCGATTGGCGGCGGTCACCCGCGCCACGCACTCGTCCGCCGGGAGCGCGCCGAGCGCCGCGAGCGTCGGATCGTGCGGCAAGGCGGCGAGCGGGCCACGCAGGGCGGGCGCGAGGAGCAGGGTTGGAACCACCGTGCCATCCCGGCGCAGGCACGGCGCGACCGGGCCAGCGGCGTCGAGGACGACGTGGAGGATCACGTCATTGTAGGCCGGATCGAGGTGATGGCCGTGCTCGCGCCAGCCGGACGAGCGCAGATGGATCTCGATATCGCCGCGCCGCAACTCCGACCCGAACGCGATCAGCGCGCCGCGAAAATCGGGGCCGAAGCCGAACGTCCAGCGCCCACGATAGACGACCGCGAGCGGCTGCCCCTCGGTCGTCCGCAAGGCGTCCGGGCGGAACCAACCCGCCTGCCAGGCGCGGCTGACCGCCAGTTCATCGACCGCCCCAGGTGATGCCAACTGTTTCTTCATGCCACCATTGTGCCAGAGGGTGGCGTCACTGGCAAGTGCCTGAAACGGTAGCTGCGCGAGGATCAGCGGAAGCACCAGCGCGAAGGGCAAATAGGGCGCAGGGTGAGCGCCACCAGCCAGGCGCCTATACCCCCGCGCGGGGTGTTTCAATCCCCGGAATCCGTCGCACGGGCAACGCCGCCGCCGACACCCTCTTCAGCCCCGCTGTACTAGCGATACGGCCCGCCGCCACCCATGAGGCGACGCCAGCGATAGCGCAGCATCGCGCGGAAGCCGCGCGGGCGAATATCGACCACCTGACCGCGCCACGTCGTCGAGGGGGCCGGGGCGGGCGTGCCGCTCACCTGGCGGAGCAGCGGACTGAAGAACGAGAGGAACATCAGCACGGCGCAGATCGTCGCCAGGATCGGCGAGATCGCGCCGAGGATCAGGCCGAGCAGGCCGAGGCCGAAGGTGACCCCGATCCAGGCCCACCCCGCCATCGCGCCGAACTGATTGAAGATGCCGCGCACGCTGGCGAGGCGGTCGGAGGTCGCCGCACGCCGCCGCGTCGTCGCCTGCCGCGCCTGCCGCTTCACGCGCTGGGCGCGTGGCTCGTCGCGATCCATGCGGTCGAGGATCTCCGCGATCTCGCGCTCGTACTTCGGTGATTTATCGGGCATGGCACACCCTCAATGGTTGGTCATTAACGATCGGACCGCAGTCTGCGGGCATCGCGCGCGCGATACAATCGGACTTACTACGAAGTAAAGCAGTAGTGCGCCCGATCGTCCACTGATCGCACGCAGCTCATCCGCCGATCGCCGACCCAATGCCTCACAGCCCCACGTAGCGCGCGTAGAGCCCGCGTGCCAGCGCGGTATCGTCGGTGCCATGCACTATCGTGCGGCCATTGGGGAAGATCACCAACTCCTGATCGCTATCGGCGGGGCGGAAACGGAGCAGGTGCTCGTTGCGGCGCACGCTCCCCGCCGCCGCCAGGCGCTCCGCCAACCCGGCCAGGGCGAACGTCGGCGGGTTGGCGAGGGTGATCTGCACGGCGTTGCGCCCGCAGAGGGAGACGCTGCGACTGGCGGTGTCGGGATCGAGGAACGGGTAGGTGTGCGGGCCGTCGCCGCAGGTGGGGCAATCGGCCTGCCGCTGCGCGGGCAGGCGATCGACCGTCAGCCGCCAGACATCGAAGGCCAGGAGCTCGCGACTCGTGGCGTCGCGCGCGCCGGTCAGGATCTTCAACGCCTCCGCCGCCTCGATCGCGGCGATCAGCGCCACGGCGGGGGCTAGCACCCCGGCGGTGTCGCAGGTCGGGGCCGCGCCGGGCGGCGGCGGCTCCGGGAAGAGGCAGCGCAGGCAGGCGGTCTCGCCCGGCAGGATCGTCAGCGTCATCCCGTAGGAGGCGAGCACCCCGCCGTAGATCCACGGCAGACCCGCGCGCGCGGCGGCATCGTTGAGGAGGTAGCGCGTCTCGAAGTTATCGGTGCCATCGACGATCAGGTCGATCCCGGCGATCAGCGCGGCGATGTTCGCGGCGTTCGCGTCGTCCACGATCGGCTCGATCGCGATGCTCGAATTGATCCGCCGCAACTTCGCGGTGGCCGCGAGCGCCTTCGGCACCCCGCCTTGCAGATCGTCCTCATCGAAGAGCACCTGGCGCTGGAGGTTGTGCAACTCCACGAAATCCCGATCCACGATGCGGAGGAACCCGACCCCCGCGCGCGCCAGCGTGTCCGCGATGTGCGTGCCGAGCGCGCCGCACCCCACGATTAGCACCCGCGCCGCCCCGAGGGCGCGTTGACCTTCCTCGCCGATCTTGGGGTGGATCATCTGCCGGGCGTAGCGGCGCAGTTCGGGCGGGTATTGGCTCATGGCCGGGGCTCCTCTCGCGATGACGAGACTGGCGAGGGCGGCGCGAGCGGTGCCAGGCACGCTGTACGAGCGCCGCCGATCGCCTGTAGTACACTTCCTTCTTGTGCCGGACACCCCGGCCCGGCCCGCTGCGATGATCGGTATAGGACAGAGAGACGAGAAGGCTTCAGTGACGACTATACGCTTAAACGTGATCGACGCGGGCGGCGCGGTGAGCTTCGTCGGCCCAGCGCACGCCGCCAAGGTGCTGACCGCCGCATGTAGCTGCCAACCAACGAATCTGGGTGAATTGTTGCGGATCGCCCGCCCTTTCGATACGGAGATGATCGACGAGTTGATCGAGGGGCTCGCCCTCTTCGACCGGCATAACCAGCATGGCGACTACACGGCGATCCGCGCGCTGCTCGGCTCGCTCAGCCCCACCGCCACCCCGCCCTTCCGGGTGGTGGACGACATCACCCGCGTCGCCAGCCTGACGCCGGTAGCCGCCGGCCTGATCCTCTTCAACCTGAAGGCGCGGCGGATCGTCCAGGTCCAGAACTCGTATTCGGCGATCCTGCGGCAGGATCGGGGCCGGATCCGCGCCGAGGGCCGCCCCACGCGCCACCTCTATCGTTATGTCCTGCCGAACGAGTGGGCGCTGGTGCCATAGCCCGCCCGGGTGGCGTGGGGCGCATGTCCCCCGCTACTTCCGATCCTTCCGCTCGGGACGCTTCGTCTCGGTGTTGCCACCCGTCTTGCTCGGGTCGAGGCGCCGCCGCAACATCCCGCCGAAGAGCATCTGGCCGAACTGCCCGCCGATGCCGTTCTTGCTCAACTCCGCCTCGGTCTCCTGGGCGAGTCCGCCATCGGTGCGCTCGGCGGTGGCCCAGTCGGCGCGGGCGTCGCGCGCCTGCGAGAAGAACGCGCCGAGCTTTCCCCGCTGATCCGGCCCCTCATCGGCCAAAGTCGCGCGGAAGGCGTGCAATTCGGCGGTATAGGCATCGAGCCAACGCAGCACACTCTCGCGGTTCGTCAGGCAGATATCGCGGTGCATCTCGACGCCCCCGGCGGCGAGGCGCGAGACATCGCGGAAGCCGCTCGCGGAGAGGAGCTTCATGTCGCGCCAGCCGGGGCTGACGCTGACGGTATTCATCAGGGCGCTGGACAGCACGAACGGCAGGTGGCTGACGCCGCCGACGAAGCCGTCGTGCTCGTCGGCGTCGATGAACTGCGCCTCCGCTTCGAGCGCGGCGACGAGGCCGAGCACCGTCTGCACCGACGCCTCGCTGGCCCGTACCGAGGGGCAGATGCACCAGGTCGCGCCCTTGAAAAGCGTCCCTTCGGCCCCCTCGGTGCTCTGCGTCTTCCCGGCCATCGGGTGCCCGCCGATGAAGCTACAGGTCGTCGGCAGCTTCTCGCGCGCCCAGGCCATCACCTGCCCCTTCGTCGAGCAGACATCGGTGACGACCGAGCCGTGCTTCAGGTGATCGGCGATCGTCTCGAAGACATCGGGGATCGTGCCGACCGGCGTCGCCACCACCACCAGATCGGCGTCGCGCACCGCCGAGGGCATGTCCCAGGACATGTCATCGGTCGCCTTCATCCGCTTGGCCTGCTGCTGCTGCGCGAGGTCGATATCGAAGCCGACCACCTGTACCGCCTGCTTCTCGCGCGCGGCCCAGTCCCGCAGTCCCAGCCCGATCGAGGTGCCGATCAGGCCCAGGCCGATGATCGCGATCTTCTCCATACGTGGTCTCTATCCCTTTCCGGGCGCATGATCGCGCCACGGTTGCGGCGAATTTCGGCGGAAAACCACAGGAAGTATACCATCCGGGCGCGGCCATACGGGCGGCGAAGCCGATTCGGCGCGGGGGTGAGCATGCTGCGTCGGGCGGACTGGCCCTAATCGTGGAATGAAGAAGGCGATGGCGATGATCGCGTAGGCGAGGAGGAGTTGCACCCCCTCGTACCAGTTGCTCTCGCCATCGAGCACGAGCAGGTTGACGATGAAGACCGCGAGGCCGATCGCGACCAGCTCGAACGGGTTGAAGAGCAGGTTCATGTGCGTCGCGGACAGCAGGCTGACGAAGACGAGCAACGGCGCGACGAAGAGGGCGATCTGCGTGCTGGAGCCGATCGCGATGCCGATGCTCAGATCCATCTTGTTCTTCATCGCCACCGTCACGGCGGTGAGGTGCTCGGCGGCGTTGCCGATCACCGGGATCAGGATCACGCCGACGAAGAGTTCGCTCCAACCGAGGACGTGGACCGCCTCTTCCAGGCTGGCGACGAGCGTCTCGCTCATCACCGCGACGCCGAGGGTCGCGGCGAGGAGGACACCAACGCCCTTACCGATGCTCCACTGTCCCTCGTGCTCCCCCTCGCCGCCCTCGCCCGCATAGAGGTGCTTGTGCGTCCGCAGGCTGAAGATCAGGCCGATGACGTAGGAGACGATCAGCAGCGCGGCGATTACGAAGCTCAATTCCTGCTCCAGGAAATCGCGTCGCACCGTGTCCGTCGTGTTGAGGGTGAAATAGAAGGCGGCGGGGATCAGCAGGCCGATGATCGCCAGCGCCAACTGCGAACCGCTCGCCCCGGCGGCGGTGCGATTGAACTCCTGCTTCTCGCGCTTCCAGCCCCCCAGGAAGAAGGAGAGGCCGAGGACGAAGAGGAGGTTGCCGACGATCGAGCCGGTGATCGACGCCTTGACGACATCGACCAGCCCGGCCCGCAGCGCGAAGATGGCGATGATCAGCTCCGTGGCATTGCCGAAGGTGGCGTTGAGGAGGCCACCGATCCCCGGCCCCACATGAACCGCCAACTCCTCGGTCGCGGTGCCCATCCACTTCGCCAGCGGCACGATCGCCAACCCGCTTATGATGAAGATGGCGAGCGGGGGCCAATCGAGCACGCGGCCCAGCAACGCCGCCGGGATGAACAGCAGCAGCAGATTCAACGGATTACGCATCGGGCTCCCCCCCTCGTTCGCGCCGCGATCGCGCTCGCACAGCCGGCCGAGTATACGGCACACCGGCCACAGCGGTCCGCTACGATGCAGCAACGGCGAGGAACTGTCAAATAAGCGTCAGTATCCCGGAACCGTTGGGACCCTGGCGAAGGAGATCTGCCCGCACACCTGGCTACCGCGACACCCACCACCGCTCAAAGGAGCGCCAACGCTCACGAGCACACCGGATTAACCTCCCGCTAACACGCACTTAACGGGCGCTTAAGTTGCGCGCGGTACCCTTCAGCAAGCGATGGGTCGGGTACGACCGGCGCAGCGTCGAACGATGGCATCCTGCATCGCCATGAAGCGCTCGACCGGAACGCAGACCGGGTCGCGATCGCCATCGATGCCGAAGGATGAGCTTAGGGCAAGAGCGTGATAGCGATGCACGAAGACTGGCAGACCGAGTTCGCGGAGGCCGGCTGTTACGAAGTGCGCGGCAGCGTGGTCGCACAGCGGAGCAGCGTAATCGCCGGGGCCGCGATCGCGGCGGGCGCGACGCTCGGCCTCGCCAACTTTCTCGGCGCTCAAGGGCCGGTCCGGGTGGCGCACGCCGGGCACATCCTGGCGCTCTGCTACGATACAAGACGCGACTCCACCATCGTGGCGATCGCGCCGAACACGCCGCGCTGAAACACAATTGGCATAGTAAGTCGAGTTTATAGTACAATCGATGTTGGAAATTTGTCATCGGACGTTTTCCGCACGGTATTTGGGGTGTATCATGCTTTCCCCGCAGTCATAGCGCGATCGCGGTGTTGGCCGCAGCGCCACGGCACCGGACACGTTTGCACGTTCCGGCTCCAGCGCCTCACAGATTACCCCAGCGTTCCCACATCGTTTCTGATATGAACATTAGCGTGCGCCAGCGTACGTCGCGGCGTGGTGCAGCACGCGCGGATGCCCCATCAGGGCATCGGGAGGTACACCATGCTACGCGCACAAGCGCTGTCCGCCATCCGTGGCGGCGATACCCTGTTCAAGAATGTCTCCCTCACCGTTCACCCCGGCGACCGCATCGCGCTCGTCGGGCCGAATGGCGCGGGGAAGACGACCCTGCTCAGCTTCCTCTCCGGCAGCGCCGATCCAGACGGCGGGAGCGTCACCCTCGATGAGGGCGATACGCTGATCGCCCTGGCCCAGGAAGAGCGCGCCGGGTCCGGCACCGTCTGGGAAGAAGTGACCAGCGGCATCGGCCCGATCATCGCGCTCGAACAAGAGATGGCGGCGCTGAGCACCCAACTCGATGACGCCAACGCCTACGACCGTTGGGCCGCCGTTGAGGAGCAATTCGGCAATCTCGGCGGCTACGACTACCGTCACCGTGTCGAGGAGGCGCTGACCGGACTCGGCCTCCCTGAGGAGACCTGGGAGCGCGTGGCGCGGGAGTTGTCCGGCGGGCAGCAGACGCGCGTCGCCCTGGCACGCGCGCTCGTGGCCCGGCCCGACTTCCTCCTCCTCGATGAGCCGACGAACCACCTCGACACCGACGCGGTCGAGTGGCTGACCGACCACCTGGGGCGCAGCCACTCCGGCGTGATCATCGTCAGCCACGACCCGGCCTTCCTCGACAAGACGACCGAGAGCACCGCCGTCCTCGACGACGAGACGTTGCGCGTCTACCCCGCCGCCTACGCACGGGCGATGGAACTGCGGCAGGCCGAGAAGGATCGCCTCGCCGCCCTGGCAAAGGCCGCGCTGGAGCGCAAGGCCACCGACGAGGCGTTCATCCAGCGCTTCCGCGCCGGGTCGCGCGCCGCGCAGGCGAAGAGCCGCGAGCGCCAGTTGGAGCGTCGCCTGGAACAGGAGGCCCCGCTGATCGAGCAGGCCGAGGCCAATCGCAAGGTCTCGCCGATCGCGATCCGCCTCGGTGGTGGTGCCGGCGGCGGCGAATCGCTGGTCCGCACCGGGCCGCTGACGATCGGCTACGACACGACGGCGATCGTCCGCACCGCGCCGATCACCCTGGGACGCGGGCAGAAGATCGTGATCGCCGGGCCGAACGGGGCCGGGAAATCGACCCTGCTCCGCACGCTGGTCGGCGAGCTGTCGCCGCTCTCCGGCATCGTGCGCTGGGACGAGCGGACCCGCGCCGCCTACTACGCGCAGGGACACGAAGGACTCGACCGCGAGCTGACGGTGCTGGAGACGGTGCAGGACGGGCGGGCGATCGATCTGACACGCGTGCGCGCCCTGCTCAGCCGCTTCGGCTTCGAGTCGGACGACATCGGGAAGAAGGTCGGCATCCTCTCCGGTGGCGAGAAGAGCCGCCTGGCGTTGGCGCGGCTGGCGCTGACCGAGGCGAACCTCCTCCTCCTCGACGAGCCGACGAACCACCTCGATCCGCGCACCCGCGCGACGCTGCTCGACGTGCTCGCCCACTTCGGTGGCGCGATCGTGGTCACCTCCCACGACGAGGAACTCCTCGAACGACTCGGCGCGACGACCTGGACGATCGAGGCGGGTATCCTCGACGCCGCCGGGCGCGTCCCGCGCGAGGAGGATCACACCGACACCGATCTGCCGACCTGGGGCGTCCCGGCGGGTACGTTGCCCGAACTCGCCACGCTCGCCACACCGGGCGAGGCGGCGCGGCGCGGCGCGGCGAAGGACAATCGCGCGAGCGGTCCCGCCGAGGTGCAGCGCGGCAAGAAGGGCAAGACCTTCTCCACTGTCGGCATGACCACCGCCGTGATCGACCGCCCGGCGATCGACGCACCGGCGGACAAGAAGAAGAAGAAGAAGCTCTCGCGCGACCGTTCTGCGGAGGGTCGGCGCTAACAGCGGGCATCTTTCAGGTTCGGACGAAGCACAAAGGGCGGGTGGCACAATCGCCACCCGCCCTTTCGCCTGCACTACAGCGGTACGCCGGATGATCGACCCCAGCCCGCGCAGGCGGGCGGCGCCGGTGCCGCCTATGGCTGCCCGCAGCCGGGGTAGTGGCTGCCCTCCGGGGTAGTGGCTGCCCTCCGGGGTAGTGGCTGCCCTCCGGGGTACTGCAACCCCCGGCACCCCGCGCCATCGGGCCGACCGGGCCACGCACAACGCGCGTTGCGCGATTTCATACGTCACCCCGATCGATCCGCCGCCACGTACCATCTTTTAACGTCCCGTTAACAGGCCATTAAGGGAGCGTTTACAGCGGCTCGCTACCCTTGGTAGTGCCGGAGGGTCGCGCGGCGCGTCCTGCGGTATATCGTGCCTCGAAGGCCGAGGGCGGTGTGCGATGGCTGGTTGGAATCAGGAGGAGTGAGCACACGTATGAGTCCGACGATGCGAGACGAGACACAGCGACCTGTTCGGTGGCGGGGCGGGGCGGGGCGACTCCTGGCGTTGCCGACACTGTTCTTGGCCTTCGCGCTCATCCTGACCGCCTGTGGTGGTGGCACTTCGACCGCGACCACCGGCGCGGCATCGAGCAGCGCGCCCGCCTCTGGCGCCCCCTCGACCGGCGCGAGCACGGCACCATCGACGAGCGCGGCCCCGGCTCCGAGCGCGGCACCGTCCACCAGCGCCGCCCCGACGAGCGGCACCGGCGCGAGCAGCGCCCCGGCCACCCGCACGACCGGGACGACGGCAACCGCGCCCACCACAGCGGGCACCGCCACCCGACCAGGTAGCGCGGCGACCGCTGGCGCGGCGGCAACCCCGAACAGTTCGATCAAGATCACCGGCCCGTATCCGGGCGAGGCGAAAACCTTGAACGGCGCTGGTTCCACATTCGTGCAGGTGCTCTTCAGCAAGTGGTTCGACGATTACAGTAAGATGACCAATGTCAACATCAACTATCAGGGCAACGGTTCGGGTGCTGGCAAGAAGGCGATCACCGATCAAACGGTCAATTTTGCGGCTTCCGATGCGTTCATGACCGACCAAGAACTCAAGGACGCGCAGGCGAAGTGCGGCGATACCATTCTGCACTTTCCGATCGCGCTTGGTGCCGTGGTCGTCACCTACAATGTTCCAGGACTAGAGAACACCAAGCTTAAGATGGATGGTGATCTCATCGCTGGCATCTTCTCTGGCGCGATCACCAAGTGGAGTGATCAGAAGATCAAGGATCAAAATCCGGGAGTCAATCTGCCGAACAACGATATCGTGGTCGTCCATCGTTCGGATGGCAGTGGCACCACCGATATCTTCACCTCCTACTTGACAGCGGTCAGCAGCAGCTGGGCGAGTGGGCCGAAGAGTGGCACGACGGTCAACTGGCCGACCGGTATTGGTGCCAGCGGTAACGCCGGTGTTGCGGGTGAGCTGAAGAATAACCCCAACTCGATTGGTTACGTCGAACTGGCGTATGCCAACCAGCAGAAGCTCCCGGTGGCGGACTTGAAGAACAAGGCGGGGCAGTACACCGCCCCGTCCAACGCCGGAGTGACCGCAGCAGCGGAGCAATTCGCGCCGACCGCCCCCGCTGATCTACGCCTCAAAATCGTCAACGCTGATGGTGCGGCCTCCTATCCGATTTCCGGGATGACCTGGGTGCTGGTTTGCCCGAAGCAAACTGACCAGGCGAAGGCCGTCGCCCTCACGCGTATGCTATGGTGGGGATTGCATGACGGTCAATCCCAGAATGAAGGACTGGACTACGCGAAGGTGCCGAACAGTTTCGTCGTCCGCGAAGAGCAGTTCATCAACCAGATCACCGTCAATGGTCAGAAAGCTTTCCCCGGCAAGTAAGCTAAGGGCGACGGATGAGCAGGGGGCCTACGCCCCTGCTCATCCACGTATACGGAGGGCGACATGACGGCGCAGCAGGCGGCTGAGCCGCGACACGCACCGGCTAAAACAGCGAGAGAGATTCTGGCGAGTCGGCGTGGCGCAGCCAGTGCCGATCCAATTTTTCGCTGGACCACGATCGCCCTGGCCGGAGTAATCCTCGCGCTGCTCGTCGCAATCTTTCTGATTCTCTTCAACGACGCTCGGATGGCTCTGGCGCGCTATGGCATAGGACTGATTACCGGGCGTGTCTGGAATCCACAGGAGCAGATCTTCGGTATCCTGCCCTATATCTATGGGACGGTCTATACCTCGTTTATCGGGTTGCTGCTCGCTACCCCACTCGCAATCGGGGCTGCGCTCTTCATCGTCGAGTATGCGCCCGCCTGGTTGCGTGGACCAGTCTCGTTCATCGTCGAACTGCTGGCCGCGATTCCCTCGATCATTTATGGGCTTTGGGGCTTTTTTGTCCTCGGCCCGTTTATGCGCGACGCTATCGAGCGACCGATCCTGAAGAACAATCTTGAGAAGGTACCGGGCCTCAATCAGCTCGTGCAAGGTCCGGCGATCGGCAAGGATATTCTAGTGGCATCGGTCATCCTCGCCATCATGATCCTCCCGACAATCATGTCTGTGGCGCGCGAGATCATCGCCACGGTACCGGATACGCAGCGCGAAGGGATGCTGGCGCTGGGGGCGACAAAGTGGGAGATGATTAAAGGCGCGGTATTGCCGTATGCGCGCGCAGGCATCATCGGCTCAGCGATGCTCGGACTCGGGCGGGCACTCGGGGAAACGATGGCCGTGACCCTAACGATCGGCAATAGCTCGCCCAAGATCGGGTGGTCGATCCTGACCCCTGGGTACACGATGGCGAGCGCCATCGCCAATCAGTTCACTGAGGCGGATAGTCCCATCTATTTCAGTTCGGTCGTCTCCATCGCACTGACACTCCTGGTCGTCTCGGGTATCGCTAATCTGCTCGCGCGGCTGATCGTCAGCCGTTTCGGCGTGACACCCGCGCGACGGGGAATTAATCGCACGCATCGCGGCTGACGGGTAGCAGCGTCACAGCCTTACCTTCCCGATGCACCCTGCTCACTTGCCAGGAGGATAGCTCGGATGGCGACAGAGACACTCCGCACTCGACCGAATAAACAGCCACTCAATCTGCGCGCGACCAACGGGCGAGCAACAGTACGGCGCATCGTGAATATGCTCTCCGCCGTACTGATCGTCGGGAGTGCGCTGCTCGGCGTGGGCATCCTGTTCATCATTCTCGCGTACATCATCAAGAATGGCGCGCCCGCGCTGAACCTGGACTTTTTCACTCAGCGCCCGGCACCACTCGGTCAAGTTGGTGGCGGAGTCGCGCCTGCGATCCTCGGTTCCTTGACAATGGTCGGGGTCGGGGCGGTGATCGGTATCCCCGTCGGGGTCGGAGCGGCAATCTATCTGGCGGAGTTCGGGCGGGGGCGTTACGCCTACACCGTCCGCTTCGTCGCCGATCTACTCACCGGACTGCCGTCCATTGCGGTGGGTGCCTTCGTCTGGGCGATTCTCGTACGCCGCGTCTTTCATAGCTACAACGCGGTCGCGGGCGGCGTCGCGCTGGCGATCATCATGATCCCGATCATTACTCGCACAGTCGAGGAGATTCTACGCCTAGTGCCCAGCAATCTTCGCGAGGCCTCACTCGCGCTCGGTACGCCGACCTGGAAGACGATCCTCAAGATCGTCTTGCCGGTGGCACGCGGCGGCATCGTCACCGGGGTTGTGCTCTCGCTGGCACGCGCTGGCGGCGAGACCGCGCCATTATTGCTGACTGCCCTGGGGAACTCGTTCTTCAGCTTCAAATTGAATGAGCCGATGGCCTCGTTACCCGTGCAAATCTACAACTATGCGAAATCGCCCTATGCCGATTCACATACAAAAGCATGGGGGAGTTCGCTGGTGCTCATTCTGGTGATCGGCTCGCTCAGCCTGCTGACCCGCCTGTTAACGCGCAGGGCGCAGATCAAACGATAGGAAAACCGACCCTATTCGGTGCAGAGATGACGAATGACAATACGACGCGGGGTAAGAGAGTATCTCGTCGCACGGCGAGAGGAAGTGAGGGACCATGAGTAGCACGAAGCACGCTCCCATCGAAACGCCCAAACCAGCAGAGCGGCCAACCGCAGGACTCGCTACAAATGCGGTCACCCACTACGACGAACGCGCCGACAACACGCAGGTGGAGTCAAATGCGTACTCGCTTGTCGCAGAAACGGTGAATGCCTGGTATGGCACGAACCACGCGATCAAAGATATCTCGATGACCTTCCGCGCAAACGAAGTGACCGCGCTGATCGGTCCCTCTGGATGTGGGAAGTCAACGTTCTTACGCTGCCTAAATCGCATGCACGAGGTACTGCCAGGGGCACGTGTCGAGGGGCAAATTCGTATAGACGACCAAGACATCTATGCCAAGGGCGTCGATCCGGTCAATGTACGGCGCGTCATCGGCATGATCTTTCAGAAGCCCAATCCCTTCCCAATGATGTCGATTTACGACAATGTCATCGCCGGGATCAAGCTCAATGGCGGGCGTCGGAAAGCTGAACTCGACGGGATCGTGGAGCGCAGCCTGCGCGGCGCGGCCCTCTGGAGCGAGGTCAAGGACAAGCTGAAAGAATCCGGCGCGTCCCTCTCCGGCGGTCAGCAACAGCGCCTCTGCATCGCGCGCACGATCGCGATCGAGCCGGAGATCATCCTGATGGACGAGCCCTGCTCGGCGCTCGATCCGATCTCGACCTACAAGATCGAGGAGCTGATCGGCGAACTGAAGAAGAAGTACACGATCGCCATCGTCACGCACAACATGCAGCAGGCGTCGCGCGTGGCCGACTGGACCGCGTTCATGCTCGCGGGCGATGAGGGCTACGGGCAGCTGGTCGAGTACGGGCGGACGGAGCAACTCTTCACACAGCCGCGCGAGAAGCGCACCGAGGATTACATCACCGGGCGATTCGGTTAGGTCGCTCGCTCACGCAGGCACAGCGCGGCTGCGTGGTCGCCGCTTCCCGTGAGGCGCGAATGTACAGCCGCTATTCGATGAGGAGGGGCGGATGGCGCGTTCGGAATTCCATGCCCAATTGGCCGCCCTGCGGTCGCATACCCTCGAACTCGGCGGCCTGACGGTGACCGCACTGGAGCGCGTGATCGGGGCGTTGCAGGAGGACGATCGGCCCGTCGCGCAGGAGATCGCCGCCGCCGATGACACGATCGACCGGCTGCACTCCGCGATCCAGCGCGAATCGATCGTCATCCTCGCCATGCAACAACCGACCGCGCGCGATCTCCGCGCCATCACCGCCGCGATGATGATCGCCGGAGAGCTGGAGCGGATCGGCGACTACGTCACGGGGATCGCGAAGCTGATCTACCGCGCGCTGCGAGAACCGGCACTCCCCCCCGCGCACGATCTCTACCGGATGGCGCGCGCGGCGCGACGGATGTTGCAGCGCAGCCTGGATGCCTACGCCACCCAGGATGCCGCCCTGGCGCGACGAGTCTGGCACGACGATCCGGTGATCGACACCCTCCAGCAGCGCCTCTACAACGATCTCCTGGTTACGATGACGCACCAGCCGAACACGCTGACCCGCGCGACACACCTCCTCTGGACGGTCCACAACCTGGAGCGGGTTGCCGACCGCGCCACGAATATCTGCGAGCAGATCCTCTTCATGGTCGAGGGCGAGTGGCCGCGCTTCGTCGCCGATGGCACCGCGGGCACCGTCATGGAGAGCACATTGCTGCCGAGCGACGAAACGGAGGACGACGACTGATATGGCGTATGTCAGCCTTACCCGTATGTTCACAGTACGATATACTTGTCCTCTCCCCGGCACATGGTGTGCTATCGCTACCGGGAGAGTGGCACGATGTCGTTGAACCCTGCGCGGCACATCGCGCGCGGTGAGGTTGTGCTCATGCCGCGAGAAGGCTTCGACCGCCAGCTGCGCGGTTTGCAGCACGAGATCCTCACGCTCGGCAGCATGGTCGCGACGGCGGTGGAACGCGCGATCGTCGCGCTGCGCGAGCGCAGTGCCATCGTCGCGGAGATGGTCATCGCGGACGACAGCCCGATCGATGTGCTCGCCAGCCGCATCGAGGAGCGCGCCCTGCTGATCATCGCCATGCAGCAGCCGCTGGCGACCGACCTGCGGATGATCGCCAGCGTGATCGCGATCGCCGCCGAGTTGGAGCGGATCGGGGATTACGCCGAGGGGATCGCCAAGCTTGCGCTCCTCAGCCTCGACGAGCCGCCGATCAAGCCGCTGATCGACCTGCCGCTGATGGCGAGCATGGCCGTCGATATGTTACGGCGCTGCCTCGACGCCTTCATCAATGGCGATGCCGTGGCCGCGCGCGAGATCTGGGACGAAGACGACGCGATCGATCTGCTGCAAGGCCGGATCTACCGCGAACTGCTCGCCTGCATGTCCGGCGATCAGGCGACGATCGAGCGCGGCACCCGCCTCCTCTGGATCTCTCACAACGTGGAGCGGATCGCCGACCGGGTGACGAATATCTGCGAGCGGATCATCTTCACCGTCACCGGCGACCGCAGCCACTTCAACGCCTCGCACGCCTCCTGAAGGCGCACACCGCGCGTCCCTCGAACCAGCGCCGCGATCAGCGCCCCCGCTCAGGCTTTACCCTGCCGTCTCCGCCGCGATGATCGCCCCGCGCTCATCCACGGCGATCACCCGCGCGCCGGTCGTCCCGATGTCCAGACCGAGGAGGAGGGGCATCAGTGCCCCAAGCGAAAGGTTCAATGGGTCAGTGGGATGTATTAGGAGGGCACACTGTACCCATGAAGGGCAGCGGCTACCCATGAAGGGCACACTGTCCCGGCTGAAGGCTGCGGCCACGCAGTACCCCGGAGGGCAGCCGCTACCCATGAAGGGCATACTCTACCCATGAAGGGCACAATGTCCGCCCGCGCGGACTGGGATCGTGCCATCATGCTTGCAACGGCAATCACCAGCGCATCAACAGAAGCACCGCAGTGGCAATGGCTCCCGCTCCTCGGATGGGGAGAGGGGGTGGCGCGTGAGCGCCGGGGGTGAGGGTGGCTGCATCGCCGCTGAACCTGCGGGCAAGTTCCGGGGATTGAAATACCCCGCGAGGGGGTAGCCACTACCCATGAAGGGCACACTGTCCCCGGCTGCGGGTAGCCATAGACGGCACCGGCGCAGCCTGCCCGCGCGGGCTGGATCAGGATCCGTAATGTCGCAGCGTCACCCGGCAAGCCCCTCTCCCGCAACGGGAGAGGGGTGGCGAGCCGGGTGCCCTCCGGGCGGACGAGCCAGGGTGAGGGCCGCCGCCCCTATCTACTCGCCCACACCATCCCGCGCCGGACGATCTCGCGCGCTTCCGGCACCGCGAAGTCGCTGGCATGGTGGCCGAGAGAACAATAGAAGACCTTGCCCGCCCCCCAGCGGCGCTTCCAGACGACCGGCATCACCGTCCCCGCGATCCACGGCAGGTATTGGTCGCCGAAGGTGGTCGTCGCCAGCACCTCGTTCGCGGGATCGACGTGCAGGTAGTATTGCTCGGAGTGCATCGCGAAGTCGGCGAGACCGGCGGTGATCGGATCGTCGTGGTCGGTGATGGTGACGCGGTAGTCGATGATGTTGCCGGGGTGCGCCACCCACTGCCCGCCGACCATGAACTGATACTCGACGTTGTTGCGGAAGGCGTCGCCCATGCCGCCGTGCCACCCCGCGAGGCCGACCCCGCCGCGCACCGCATCGAGCAGCCCGCGCTCCTGCTGCAAGGTGATTGTCCCCTGCGTCCAGATCGGCACGATCAGGTCGAGCGCGGCGAGCTTCACAGGGTCGAGGAACGCATCGAGCGTGTCGGAGACCTCAACCTCATATCCCCCCTCACGCAGGATCGGGGCGAACAGCTCGGCGCACTCCCGTGGCTGATGGCCCGGCCAGCCGCCCCAGACGATCAGGGCCGATTTCATCGTCACGCCTCCCACCTTTCCCACCACTAGAAGCCGTTGCACCGCCCGCGATCGGGCCTCATATCCTGGCACCACAGCCCGCATGTATGGGACTGTGCAACGAATTCTTACTTACGACAACCCAGCATACGCACGCCGCAGCGGCGCACAGGCACGATCCGCCCCGCACGCCGCCAAGGGCTCAGTCGTCGAGCCGCCGTTCCGGCAATTCCGCCGGGAAGGCCGCCGGACGTTCGCAGCTACTCGTCAGTTCGATGTAGCGCCCTTCGGCGGACGATTCAAGCGCGGCGTGCATGATGTCCAGGACGTGGAAGGCCAGTTCGCCGCTCGCGCGCTGCTTGCGCCCCGAGATCAGCGCCTGCACCAGATCGGCCACGCCGAGGATGCGCGAGTTGTCGCTGTAGGGCCGCGTGACCGGCACCTCGGTCCACTCCTTGTCATCGGCACGACGCAGCAGCACCGGACCATCGAAGCGGTTCGGATCGGGTACACTCAACGATCCCTCGCTGCCGTAGATCTCGATCTTTGGCAGATTGTGCGACCAGACATCGAAGCTGGTGATCAGCGTGCCGATCGCCCCGCCCGTGAAGTCGAGGGTGGCGGCGATGTGCGTCGGGGTGTTGACGGTGATCGTCTGCCCCTTGAATGGCTCGCTGCCGATGGTGCGCGTCGCGAAGCTGGCGCGCGCCGAGGCGCTGACGCGCCGCACCGGGCCGAGGAAGTTGATCAGCGCGGTCAGATAATACGGCCCCATGTCGAAGAGCGGCCCGCCGCCCACCTGATAGTAGAAGTCCGGGTTCGGGTGCCAGCCCTCCGGCCCGTGGCCGAGCAAGAAGGCGGTCGCGGCCACCGGCTCGCCGATCGCGCCCTCATCGAGCAGTTGGCGACAGGTCTGGAGCCCCGCGCCGAGGAAGGTATCGGGCGCACAGCCGACGAGGACGCCCCTGGCGCGCGCCTCCTCCAGCAGCAATTGCCCCTCCTCCCGGCTGAGAGTCAGCGGCTTCTCGTTGTAGACCGACTTCCCGGCGCGCACCGCCGCCAACGCGACCGTCGCGTGCGCCTGCGGGATGGTGAGGTTGATCACCACCTTGATCTCGGGATCGTCCAGCACCTCCGCAACGCCGCCGCCGCGCGGCACGCCGAACTCCGCCGCCCGCGCCCGCGCCCGGTCGGTGTCGATATCGGCGCAGGCGACGATCTCGAAGGTGTCGAAGCGGGTCCGGTTCTTCAGGTAGATGGCGCTGATCGTCCCGCAACCGATCAGCCCGACCTTCATCTTCTCCCCGGCCATGTCACCCTCCCACGCAAGGCGGGCGGCGCGCTCGATTCGCGCGCCGCCCGCACATCCTGCTGTTACTTCGCCACCGCTTCCAGGTTCTGGAGGCTGGTCCGCACATCATCCAGCGAGCTCTGCGGGTGATCCTGCTCCACGATGTACCACTCCGCGCCCGACGCCTCGCCGACCGCGAGGAGTTGATCCCACGGCATGATGCCGGTGCCGAACGGCGTGTCGGCGCGCGCCTCGCCCGCCGCCATGTCCTTGACGTGCAACAGGGGCGCGCGCCCCTTGAGGCGCCGATTCCACTCCTGGGCGTCCGCGCCGCCGTATTGCACCCAGAAGAGATCGATCTCGAAATTCACCAGCGCCGGGTCGGTCTCGTTGACGAGGATATCGTACGGGAGGGTGCCGGACGGCAGCGGCGCGAACTCGAAGGCGTGGTTGTGGTAGCCGAAGCGGAGGCCGACCTCCTGCGCCAGCGCCGCCCACTCGTTGAAGTTCTTCGCCGCCGCGCGCAGCAGCGCCTCATCGTCGCGGTATTCCTGCGGCAGCGCCGGGACGACGGCGAACTCGCAGCCGAGCGCCTTGAGATCGGCCAGCACGCCGGACGCGCGCTCCTCGAACTGGGCGTAGGCGACGTGCGCCGCGATGGCGCGCAGGTTGTATTTATCGAGCGTCTCCCGCAAATCGGCGACCGAGAGGCCACCGAACCCGGCCAGCTCCACCGCCCGGTAGCCGATCGCGGAAACCTGGCGCAACATCCCCACGAAATCCTGCGCCGCGACATCGCGGACGGTATAGAGCTGCAACGCGATCTGCTCTTTTTTCACGTCTTCCCCCATCACACAGCGCTCGGCGGCGACATCCTTCGCCGGATACAGCCTATACCTTACCATCCTTCCCGACCGAACAGGAACCCTCCGTGGCGCGGAGCCGTTGCAAAGGGGACGTGGGCCTCAGAGACACAGCGATATAGAACACGGAAAAGAGAGGGGGCGAAGGGACGAAGGGACGGTTAACAGGAGACACAGAGACACAGAGGGGGCCGGGGGATTTTACTAGAGAGGCGTTGCAATAGCGTCCATCTGCCGCCCGGTACACAGGCTCACCAGCATAGCGCCCTCAGATCGTCCCTCCTCTCCCTCGTTCTCTGCACGCCCGGTCCGCTTGCGGGCTCTGTGCCCTCTGCGGCAATCGTCCCTTTTCCCTCTTTTCGTTCTCTGTGTCGCTGAGAGTTTGTGAATCAATCGCCTTCGGGGGGAAAGGCCGTGAGGTGGCCCGTCTGGGGGGGTGCCCTGCGCCCCCGGTCGTCCGGGTTCCCACGGGCGTGAGCCGCAGGGGCC
>JAABUH010000577.1_pt1 | contig 51220 bp, 54 predicted proteins | sample 5559121 | NCBI WGS metagenome assembly JAABUH01 (sample SAMN10711871, study PRJNA513364) | rock metagenome | isolation source: Antarctica rocks | place: Antarctica: Victoria Land, Battleship Promontory nord | collected 2015-12-28 | reverse complement strand
GTCGTCGTGGACATTGGCAGAATTCGCGGACGCGGCTGGGCTGTCGTCGAAGCAAATCCCGCTTGGAGTTCGGGGATTTACGGTTGCGATCCATCGCAAGTTCTGCCTGTAGTCGAAAGTGCTTGCGTCAGGATGGACGCGGTTCCCGACGCGCATTCGCAATGGATCATCAGCCGCACGGATTAGCTCATTAGAAAATCATCCACTATGAAAACACTCCCCCACCGGCTCAATCTCCTGTTCCTCATCGTCTTCCTGCTCGCGCCGCGCCTGCCCCTCCATGCCCAGGCCCCGCTGGATGACGGGCGGGTCATGCTGCAAGGGTTCACCTGGGAGTCGCATCGGTTCGGCCATCACGACAGGTTCCCGCAGTTTGGCACGAAGCACTGGTATGAGGTCGTCCGCGCGGATGCCGCCGACATCCATCAGGGCCGGTTCGATCTGGTCTGGCTGCCGCCGCCCTGCGACGCGGGCGACAACAGCGCGGGGTACAACCCCAAGCAGTATTTCAACCTCAACAACGACTACGGCACGTTCGCCCAGCAGCGTGCTCTGCTGACGACGCTACGGCTGGACGGCGTAGAACCCATCGCCGACATCGTCATCAACCACCGGGACGGCACGACGGGCTGGACAGGCTTTCAAAACCCCACTTGGGGCCTGTGGGCGATCTGCGCCGACGACGAAGCGTTCACCGACCCCCGCTCATCCGCCTATAACACGCCGCTCGCACATCGGGGGGCGCCGGAAGAAGCTCCCACGCCTTACGGGGCCGACAGGACCACTTACGCCTATCCCTCCTTCCGCGACGTTGACCACACCAACCGGCAGGTGCGCCGCGACATCCTGCGCTACCTGCTGGAACTGAAGTCGGCGGGGTATCGCGGCTGGCGTTACGACATGGTGCAGGGCTACCACGCCCGCTGGATCGCCCTGTATAACAAGCGGACGCAGCCGACGTTCTCCGTCGGCGAGTACCAATGGGATAGGGAAGGGGAGCAGCGCGGGTGGTCCTGGGCAACGGCGACCAGGCCGGACGACTTGGGCACGGCTAGCGCCGTGTTTGACTTCACCACAATGTTCGCCTTGAAGGACAACAAGGGCAACTACGGCGCTTGGTACGCGCGTGGGAACGGCTTGGGGCTGATGGGGGACACGACGGATGGCGTACCGTGGAAGCAAAGGGCGGTGACGTTCCTGGAGAACCACGACACCGGCTATTGCACGAAGGACGACGGGATGCCCCAGCCGAACCAGCAGTTCGACAGCTTCGCCAACAACTGGGAGGTGGAGCAGGGATACGCCTACATCCTGACCCACCCCGGTGTCCCGTGTGTCTACTGGAAGCACTACTTCGAGTGGGGAAAAGACCTGCACGATAAGATCACAGCCTTGATCAACGCCCGCAAAGTTGCCGGTGTCCATGCCGGGAGCGCGCTGGCCCCGCAGGAGAACGCGCGGCGCAAGGGCGTCTATGCAGCGCGGGTGCAGGGGAAGACAGGGGCGCTCTTTGTCCGCATCGGCGGCAATGACGCTGACTGGCAACCGTCGGCTTCGGGCTACAAAGGCTGCCGCGAGTACGCGGCGGGCACCGGATGGAAGGTCTGGGTGGCCCTGCCCGGCAGCCCTCCTATCCGGCATGCCCCCCTCCCGGCGGCCCTGCCCGCCCCGCCGCCGTACCGGAACGGCGATCAGATTCAAGTTCCCGATGCGTGGCTAGAGCCGTGACGGGGACATCAGGCATCGCGTAAGGAGGTCGAATGAGATTGCGTCCTATGACGGCCGCCGATGCCCCTGCCGTAGCCGCGCTTAGTGAACAACTCGGCTACCCAACGACAGCAGCAAAGGTTCAGGAGAGGCTGGCTTTCATCACCAGCAATCCTGATAACGCCTTTATGGTGGCTGAACTTGACGGGTCCGTTGTCGGCTGGATTCATGTGTACGGGGTTCATCTGCTGGAGTCGCCCGTCTCATACGCCGAGATTGGGGGCCTAGTCGTGGATACCAAGTTACGTCGTCAGGGAATCGGGCGCGCTCTGATGACCGAGGCTGAGGGCTGGGCAAGGGGACATGGCTACCCCGATGTGCGCCTACGATCAGGCCTACACCGTACTGAGGCACACCTGTTTTACCAGAACATAGGCTACACCCTCGTCAGGACGGCGCACGCCTTCCGCAAAGTGCTGATCCCTGAGCCAACGTCCCCGCAGTGAATCGCGAGGATGAAGAGATGCCCACCTTTCAGCCTCCCTCCGTCCATGTATAGGATAGGCGGGAGCCAGCCGCAGACGTTGGCCGAGAGCAATGTTCACGCGGCCTCTTGATGCGCGGCTTCCAGTGCAGCTTCTCCGCGCGGCGTTCCCGTCGTGCTTCGTGAACCTGCGCGTTGATGAACTCGGTGATTTCTTCTTCGTCAAGGGCGCGACGCAGGAGGTCGCGGATGCAGACGGAGCGGTCTTGTCCCTGCTGAAAGGCGCGCAGGTTCAGACGCGGGAGCAGGTCTTCCTCTATGGCGGTCACTTCAATCGTGTGGGTCGTCATTTCCGTAGCTCCTGTGCCGTTCTCACACGGCTGCCGTAGATATAGGACAGCAGGGCGATGAACTGGACGGCGGCCAGCCCGAATTTGGCCCAATGGGGCAGGGACGAATGAGAGACGTTGCCTTCGATCAGGGCGGCGATGCACCACAGGGGGACCGTGCCGACCATCAGCTTGCAGGCGTCCCGGCCGTTCGTGATCAGCGCGTCCGCGCGGGACAGGCGGCCCGGCGCGATGAGCGCCCAGGCGATGCACAAGCCCGCGCCGCCGCAGATCCACGTCGCCGACAGCTCGGCGACCCCGTGCGGCAGGATGCCCGCCCACATGGAGCTGAGATGTCCGGTCGGCTGGACGACGGCGATCAGCGCCCCCATGACGCTGCCGTTGTTGAGCATGAAATAGAGCGGCAGTATGAACGTGATGCCCGTCGCGAAGGCGAGAATGCCGACCTGCGTGTTGTTGGTCACGAGCTGCGACGAGAACAGCAGCCCTTCGCCGGGCGAGATGTCGCCGTGGTCCGCAAAGCCCTTCTTCCAGCCCTCGAATGAGTCCCGGAACTGCTCCGGCAGGAACAGGGCGACCTGCGTTGGGTCCCGATGCACCAGCACATAGGCGAACGCCAGTCCCAGCCCGAACAGGGCAATGGAGGCTAGGACGAACGGCATCCGGCGGCGCAGGACGGCGGGCAGGCCGTAGGCGAAAAAGCCCCACACGCGGCCCCAGCCGCCCGACTCCTCGGCATAAATGACGCCGTGCGCGTTGCCGACCAGCTCGTTCAGGTATAATACCAAATTGGGATTGGCGCCCTGCGCGCGCGCATATGCTAGGTCGGCGGCGGCCCGCCGGTACAGCGACCCCAGCGCGGGCAGCTCCTCTTTGGAAAGGTGCTTCAGCCCGCCGTTCTTGGTGCGCTCGACGATGATCGAGAGCCGCTCCCAGGTCGCCCGCTTGCCGTTGATGAATGCCCGCTCGTCTATTGCCATAGTACGTCCATTATACCGCGAAAACCGCCATGACCATTCGCTTCACCAAAGGCCGAAACAAGCCGGACACGCTGACCTGCCGACGCGACGATGGCTCCTGCACCTGGGCGGCGCTGAACCTGCCGGCGGGGCATGACCTCGGCCACTACGCCATCGAGACGACACTGGGCTTCCGCGACGCCTTCTTCGGCCTGCTCGCATCGGGGTGGGACATCCAGGACTTCGGGCGGGTGGACCCCAAGACCGGCAGAAAGCCTGCCATCCCGCCCGAAGCCATCCAGGCGGAAGCGCTGGCGGGTCTGCTGGACATGGAGCGCCGCTCCGCCCATCCGCCCGCGTATGACATCTTCCTGGAGATGCTGGTGAGCGCCTGCGCCGGGCTGGGCCTGCCCGCGCCAGCCCTTGACGCCGCCCAACTCGAAGCGATCCGCGGCCGCCACGCCGCCCTGCTCCGTCAATGGACGGAGGCTGCCGAGGGAACGTCCCTGGAACTGGACTTCTAACTATGTCACGCGAGATTCTGGTCGTCACGCCCGAAAACATTGAGATTGAGTACGAGCTGGCCGGGATCGGCTCGCGTTTCCTCGCCAACCTGCTTGACTCATTCTTCCAGACGGCGATCTACCTCACCCTCTGGATCGTCGTCGGCATCATCGCCCTCATCGTGAGTCTGACGGCGGGTGCCTTCTCGCGCGCGCTCGGAATCTTCTTCGGCGAAATTCAGCTTGCCTTCGCCCTGGTCGCCGGCTTCGTCGTCCTGTGGGGCTACTTCATCTGGTTCGAGACGGTCTGGAACGGCCAGACGCCCGGCAAGCGCCAGCTCGGCCTGCGCGTCGTCCGGGACGGCGGCTACCCGATCAACGTCTTCGCCGCCATTGTCCGCAACCTGATCCGCGTGATGGACGGGATGCCCCTCGCCGCCCTCGTCCTGCTCGGCGCGGGCTACTTCGGCAAATCGCCCGCCGTCGCCGCGATGGGCGGCCTGTGCATTTTAATCCCCGTCCTGTGCATGCTCCTGTCCCAGCGTTACCAGCGTCTGGGCGACTTCGTGGCCGGGACGATGGTAGTCAAGCAGCGCGCCCCGCGCGTCCCGACCCTGGAAGCGCTGGCCCCCCCGCCGCGCGTCCTCCCAGAACACCTCGCCCCCTACGCCCTGGCCGACATCGGGCGTCACGTCTACGAGATGACCGTCCCCGAATACCGCGCCGTCCGCCACTACATAGACCGCCGCTGGCAGCTCCCGCCCCAGGTCCAGCAGACCGTCGCCATGCGCCTGGCCGTTCCCCTGATGCAGCGGCTCGGCATCGTCCCCCCCGCCGGCGTCATCTCCGTCAACTACGCCGATTTCCTGGAATACCTCGCCGTCGCCTTCGAGCAGTACCGGGGCGTGAAGTAGGTATGGGAATGAAGTCAATGCTAAAATGCTGTGTCATCGTTCTCATTGCCGTGGCCTCCTGTCACACCTGCCAGGCGAAGGACGGCTCAAAGCCGCTGACCATCAGCATCCCGAACATCGAGGAGAGCTACAATTTGCCCCTTGAGCGCCTGTCCGACGCCACTCTGCGTAGTCCAAGACGTGCGCTTTTCCGGGTGCATTGGTATCTCTTGGCGACCTCTGTTAGTGCCGCTTTGTACAATCGGCCTCGGCACACCATAGACTACCGCTGCTTTCACTATTGGGAGGGTGGCAAGGACTACACGCACGTTCTCTTCACCGGTGTCACGGACAACATGATTCATCGGGCGGCCAAAGAGCACTTTAATGCTCAGTCAAGTGGTGGCAGGTACGAATACTTCGAGACGCTGATTCAGTACGGTGCCAAGTGCCACGATCTGCCGTATGGCCCTCTCGGCAGATTGCCTTGACCCCGCGCGACCCATCGCTTGTGCGTCAGCTTGAACTTACGCGTCTGTTGTACGTCAGCATGAAGCACAATACATAGGTGGCCTACACCACTTAAAGTTTTCAAGCGTTGTCCAGACAGGAGAAAGATATGACCTTACTGAAAGCCAGGCTTCTCATCAGATCCTTCGTGCTGTCTCTCGCCTTGTCATGTCATTTCACCTCCACCCTTTTTGCAAGTCCCACAGTGGGGGCTTCTGCCGGGCAGTTCTCAGACCTTCCTGCAAAAATGTCTGCTTCGGATGAGCGGCGGCAGATTCTTTGGACGTCGCTCCTGAAGGTATGGCCCCCAGCAAAAGGCGATTTGAAGAGAAAGATCAAGATTTATGCAGAGAGTCCTGACTTGACTCAAATCTGCTTTCGCTGTGAAGGAGATGATCCATCCATAACGTACATTTATGTGCTGGGGAAAAATTACATCTTTCCTGATGCAACTTCTAAGTACATGTCGCTAATCAACTGTATTACCTTTGAGCAAACCCCCAAGCCTTCCGCCACTAGCTTTGTCTTATGGAGCAATGGTCATAGAGAATTGACCATTCGTACATAACGATCATAGCAGGCCTCTCAACTGACCGGCGGTTGACGCACGCCCTCCTTTTCCAGTATAATAAGCGTCACGATGCGGATACTTATTACAGGCGCGGCAGGGATGCTGGGGACGGACGCGCGGCGGATACTGGCGGCGCAGGGGCATGAGGTCATCCCAACGGATGTCGGCCCTGCCGCAGTCGGAGACATTCGCCCGCTGGACATCACGGATGGGGCGGCGGTGCGCGCGTTTTTTGCGAAAACGAACCCCGATGTCGTCTTCCACGGCGCGGCGTATACCAATGTGGACGGCTGCGAGCGGAACCCGGATTTAGCCCATAAGGTCAACGCACTGGGAACGTGGATCGTGGCGGGCGCGGCGGAGGAAGTCGGGGCGGCCCTGGTCGCCATCTCCACGGATTTCGTGTTCGACGGGACAAAGGGCGCGGCCTACACCGAGTTCGATGCGCCGAACCCGATCAGCCACTACGGGGCCTCTAAGCTGGCCGGGGAGAACCTGGCGCGGGCCGCCTGCCGCCGGTGCTACATCGTCCGCACGTCCTGGCTGTACGGGGTGGGGGGGAAGAACTTCCCGTACACCGTGATCAACTTGGCGAAGACGAAGCCGGAACTGCCGATTGTCGCGGACCAGTTTGGGACGCCGACGTACACGGTAGACTTGGTAGAAGCGATCTCGGAGATAATCCAGACGCCGCTGTACGGTGTCTACCATGTCAGCAACCGGGGCGAGACGAACTGGGAAGGCTTCGCGCAGGCGATTCTTGCCAAAACGAACCTTGCCCATGTGCCCGTCAAGCCGATCACGTCCGACGATTACGCCCGAATGTTCGGCTCGCCGACCCGCCGCCCGGCCTACAGCGTCCTGCGGCATTACGCGCTGGAACTCATGGGCCGAGACACCCTGCGCCCCTGGGAAGACGCTCTGGACGATTTCCTGGCGGCGGCACGGGAGCAGGGAAAGATTTAACCCACCTCCTTGTTCGCTTCGCTCATAGGGGTCCTCCCGAGGCTTTATTGGGGTGAAGCGTGAGGACGAAGAGGTTTAGCCCTTCCCTTTGTCCGAAACTCTTCCCCCTCCCGTTTCGGGAGGGGTGGCGAGGAACGAACCGGGGTGGGTTCCGTGTACGATACAAAAATGCGAAAACGAACCACAACCAGTGTGATAAAAGACGTGATGGAACCGGCGCCGGCAGCCCCCTGCCTGCGCCGCGTGATTGGGCGCCTCTCGAAAACCCGGTAGGGGCGGGGTCTCCCCGCCTTTCCGAATGTCCACATCTGACCCGCCCTTGATCGAGAGGAAGCCCATGACTGAAGTTTACACCGAACCGGCGGCCACGACGCCTGCCGAAATACCTGACACTGTGAAGCCCGACTACAGCAAGACCCTGAACGTCCCCAAGCCCGACGTCAAGAACCCGGACGGTCTGGACACCAACGAGTCGTCCATCCCGCAGCGCGCCAATCTCGCCCAGCGCGAGCCGCAGACCCTGGAGTTCTGGCGGCGCAACCGCATCTACCAAGAATCCCTCAAAGGCACCACGGCGCGCGGGACGTTTATCCTGCACGACGGCCCTCCCTTCTCCAACGGCGACATCCACATCGGTCACGCCTTCAATAAAATCCTGAAGGACGTTGTCACCAAGTTCCGCACCATGGAGGGCTACACTGCCCCCTATGTGCCCGGCTGGGACAACAACGGCCTGCCTATCGAGGTGCTCGTCGCCAAAGAGTTCCGCGAGAAGAAGCAGACGCCGACCCGCATGGAGATCAGACGGCGCTGCCGCGAGGTGGCCGAGGAGTGGGTCGGCAAGCAGTCCGAACAGTTCCAGCGGCTTGGCATCCGGGGCGACTGGGACCACCCGTACCTGACCATGTCGAAGGAGATGGCGGCGCAGGAGCTGGACGTGTTCGCCGAGATGGTGGACCGGGGCTTCATCTATCGCGGCCTGCGGCCTGTTTACTGGTCTCTTGTAGACGAAACGGCCCTGGCCGACGCCGAGATCGAGTACGCCGACCGGACCGACCCGTCGGTCTATGTCCGCTTCCCCCTGCGCGCCGACCCCGACGGCGTGTTCGGGCCGGACGCGCGACAGGGCGACTGCTACACGGTCATCTGGACGACCACGCCCTGGACCATCCCCGCCAATGTCGCCGTCGCCGCCGGGCCGGGCCTTGACTACGTCGTGGTGCAGCACGGAACGGCCCGCTACCTTGTCGCCGCCGACCGTCTGGGCGCGACGATGGCCGCTGCCGACTTCCACGACTGGACCGTGCTCAAAACCGTCAAGGGCCGCGATCTCCAAAACCTGATCTTTCAGCACCCGCTGCCGTCCATCGAGCGCGGCTCGCCGCTCGTCTTGGCCGAGTATGTGACCACGACCGACGGCACGGGTCTGGTCCACACCGCGCCGGGGCACGGCAAGGACGACTTCGCGACCGGCCAGCGCTACCATCTGCCCACGATCCAGGTCCTGACCGGCGACGGCTATTTCAACGACGAAGCCGGGACGGAGTTCGCGGGCCTGAAGCTGGGGGCGGGTCAGGAGAAGGTCATGGAGCGCCTGGCCGATGCCGGGGCGCTGCTGGCCCGTGAGGAAATCTTCCACTCCTACCCGCACGGCTGGCGCTCGCACGACCCGCTCGTCTACCGCGCCACTGTGCAGTGGTTCGTGGACGTAGACAACAAGGGGCATCGGGGCAAGGCTCTGAAGGCCATTGACGGCGTCCGCTGGTTCCCCGAAGAGTCCCGAAACCGCATCACGGCGATGGTCGAGGGCCGCCCCGACTGGTGCATCTCGCGCCAGCGCGCCTGGGGCGTCGGCATCCCCGTCTTCTACGCCCAGCCCTCGGGGGAGCCGCTGCTCACGGCGGAGAGCATCGGTTATGTCCGCGCCCTCGTCGCCCAGCACGGCACCGACGCCTGGTTCGAGACGGACGTCAAGGACATCTTGCCCGCAGGATTCAAGCACCCCGAAACGGGCGAAATGGAGTTCACCAAGGAAACCGACATCTTCGATGTCTGGTTCGACTCGGGTTCCACTTGCCGCACCGTTTTAGAGCAGTGGCCGGGCCTGTCCTACCCCGCCGACGTTTACCTGGAAGGGGGCGACCAGCACCGGGGCTGGTTCAACGCCGCCCTGATGATCGGCATGGCGACCAAGGGCGGGCCTCCCTTCCGGCAGGTCATCACGAACGGCTGGACGCTGGACGAGTCGGGCCGCAAGATGTCCAAGTCCAAGCTGAACGGTGTCGCCCCCGCCGTCGTCGTCGAGAAATATGGCGCGGACGTCCTGCGCCTGTGGGTCTGCCTGTCGGACTACTTCGCCGATGTGCGCGTCGGCGACAAGATTCTAGAGCAGACGGCGACGAGCTACCGGACTCTTCGCAACACCCTGCGCTTCACATTGGGGAACCTGTACGACTTCGACCCGGTCCTCAACCCCGTCCCGCTGAACGAGTTAGACGAGATTGACCGCTGGGCCATGCACCGGCTCAACGAAGTCGTCCGCCGCTGCGTTTCGGCCTATGACGTCTATGAGTTCCCGCGTGTCGCCCAGACGCTGCTGACGTTCTGCGCGCAGGACCTCAGCGCCTTCTACCTGGACGTTCTGAAAGACCGGCTCTACTCGTGGGGGGCGGACTCACGCGCGCGCCGGTCGGCTCAGACCGTGCTGTACGAGATCACGAGCACGCTCACGCGCCTGCTGGCCCCAATCCTGTCCTTCACGGCGGAAGAGGTCTGGCAAAAGCTCCCCGTGCCCGGTAAGCCCGCTTCGGTCCTGCTGGCCGCCCTGCCAAGTTACCGCGCCGATGTCCGCTCGCGTGACCTGGAAGCGCGCTGGGAGCCGCTTCTGCAGGCGCGCGAACAGGTGAACAAGGCGCTGGAAGGCGTTAAGAAGAGGCTGGAGCTGGCCGTGACATTGACGGCGGACGCAGAAACTTATGCCGCGCTGCACCCGTATCTGAGTCAACTGCCCGCGCTTTTCTTGGTCTCGCAAGTCACGCTGCGACAGTCGGGCGTGCCCGGCCTGCGGGTCGAGGACAACGGCCCTGCACCTGGAACGCGCTGCGCCCGATGCTGGGTCGCCGTCCTCGACGGCGGCGACAAGGACCCGGCGGCCTTCTGCGCTGGGGGCTGCTCCCGCCGCTGGCTGGTATCGTCCGACGGCGAAGTGGCGTCAAGAAGGCTGATATAGGAAGGCCCCCACCGCCGGCCCCTCCCCCGCTTACGGGGGAGGGGCCGGCGGTGGGGGCGTCCTCTCACGAAAGGCAACAAATGACCAAAGACAAACTGGCGCACTTCAAGCAGGTGCTGCTGGACGAAAAAGCGCGCGTCGAAGCCGAGCGCGCTGCCTACACCGGCCCGGACCGGGATCAGTCCGAGGAGGACGAGGCCGGCGAGCTGTCGCACAGCGATATGAACGACCCTGCCGATGAGGCCACGAACCTGATGGACCGGGAGCGCAACTACGCCGCCGAGGACAACATGGGGCGCATTTTAGGCAAGATCGAGCGCGCCCTGCAAAAGCTAGACGAGGGAACCTATGGCCTTTCGGACATAGACGGGACGCCCATTCCCATCGAGCGTCTGAAAGCGCTGCCCTATGCGGCGACGACGGTAGAGCAGGAAGAGAACGCGGTTTGAGGACCAGCCTTTGAACCGTCTTGGCCTGTATAGCCTCGCCCTGCTGGTCCTGCTGGCGGATCAACTGAGCAAGACCTGGATCGTCGCTGTCCACTGGCACTGGCCGGACGAGGGCCGGGAGCTGATCCCCGGCTTCTTCGCCCTGACCTTCAACGTCAACACGGGCGGCGCGTTCGGTATCCTGCCGCACGGCACGCTCCTGCTTGCCCTGGCTGCCGCTGTCGCCGCCGTGGCAATCATCACTTACAGCGTCCGCGCTTTAATGCCCCTGCCGCGCTTGCTGGGCATCGCCCTCGCCCTGCCGCTGGGCGGCGCGCTGGGCAACCTGCTGGACCGCGTCCGGCTGGGACACGTCATTGACTTCCTCGCGCTTTATGCCGGGTCGAACCGGCAGTGGCAGTTCCCGATCTTCAACCTCGCCGACACGGCCATTTGCATCGGCGTCGGCCTGCTGGCGCTTTATTATGGCCGTCAGCCCGTGCCTGCCCACGAGCCGGCCCTCGGCCTGAAAGATAATTCCTGAAAGACAACTGATGCTCCCTGTCCTGTTCCACGTCGGCACATTTGCGGTCCATACCTACGGCGTCGTCCTCATGCTGGCCTTTCTGGCCGCACTGGCCCGCACCTATCAGGCCGCGAAGCGATTGAACGACCCAGGCGTCCCGCCGGACAACATCCTGGACGCCGGCATCTGGATGATCCTCGTCGGCACGGTCGGCGCGCGTCTCCTGTTCGTGCTGATTGATTGGAATAGCTACCGGCACGCGCCCAATTTCCCGCTTAACACTCTCCAGGTCTGGCAGGGCGGCCTGTCGTTCCATGGCGGCCTGTTCGGCGGCATCGGGGCGCTTGTCGGCTACTGTCTCCTCAAGCGCATGTCCATCTTGAAGGTCGCCGACCTGTTCGCGCCCTCCGTCATGATCGCCTACGTCATCGGCCGGCTGGGCTGCTTGCTGAACGGCTGCTGCTACGGGGCGCCGACGACGATGCCCTGGGGCATCCGCTTCCATGACGACGGTGTCCTGACGCCGCCGAGCCACCCGACCCAGCTTTACGCCAGCCTTCTCAGTCTGGCCTTCTTCCTCGGCCTGGTCTGGCTGGAGCGACGCCGCGCCTACTACGGCCAGATCTCGTGCTGGTACATCCTGCTGGCTGCGACCGAGCGGTTTCTGATGGAGATCTGGCGGGCGGGAACGACCTCAGACGTGGTCCGGGTGGGGCCGATCCACTTCCTGACCGACGTGCAATGGCTCTGCCTCGTCATGGCCGCCCTTGCGCTGGTCGGGATGGCAGTCCTGCGCCGTCGGTATCCAGCGCGACCCGAGCTGCGCCCATCTTCGCGTCTGCCGCTGGAGGCGGCTGCCCGGTGACCGAACCCCTGCGTATCGAGAACGACGAGACCAATCTGCGGCTGGACATTTATCTGGCCGACCGTGTGCCGCACCTGTCCCGCGCGCACATCCAGCGCCTGATCGGGACACAGGCCGTCACCGTCAACGGCGCACCGGGCAAACCCAGCTACCGGACACGGTTCGGCGACGAGATACTCGTCACCATCCCGACCGCGAAGCCCCTGGAAAACGCCGGGCCGGAAGACATTCCCCTGGACATCGTCTTTGAGGACTTGGACCTAGTCGTCGTCAACAAGCCCAAGGGCTTGGTCGTCCACCCCGCGCCCGGTGCGGAAACAGGAACGCTGGTCAACGCCCTGCTGGCTCACTGCGGGGCAAGCCTGTCCGGTATCGGCGGCGCTCTGCGGCCCGGCATCGTCCACCGGCTGGACAAGGACACGTCCGGCCTGCTGGTTGTCGCCAAAAACGACGCCGCCCATCAAAGCCTTTCCCGGCAGATACGGGAGCGGACCGCTGTCCGCAAGTATCATGCTCTCCTCTGGGGCCGTGTCCCGTTCAAGCACGCCGTCATTGATGCGCCCATCGGCAGGCACCCCAGCGACCGCAAGCGGATGACCGTGATCGAGCAGGGGGGGATGGGGCCAGGCGACCTGCCGCCCGGCGCGCGCGAGGCCGTCACCGAGCTGCGCCTGCTGGAGCACCTGGCCGAGTTCAGTTGGACCGAGGCGATCTTGCAGACGGGTCGGACACACCAGATTCGGGTCCACTGCGCTTTCGCCGGATTCCCGGTTGTCGGAGACGCCACCTACGGCGGCCAGCGTAAAGTCAGCGCGGACCTGTTTCGCGGGGCGCCGCTGCAAACGCTGAACGCCCTGCTGGGCCGGCTTCACGGCCAAGCTCTGCACGCGCATTCCCTGGGCTTTGACCACCCCCGGACGGGGCAGCGCCTCCAGTTCCACGCGCCCCTGCCGGACGAGATCGGGGAACTGCTGGACTTCCTCCGGCGGCTCGACGAAGCCTTCGAGTTCTAATGAAACAAAACGCGGCCCGTCAAAGACGGTCCGCGTTTGTCCTCTCCCGAGTGTTCTCTACCGCGACTGAGCGGCTTTCACCAGTTGCTGCCAGCGCATGAACTTGGCGCGCTGGCTCGGCGTCAGGAGCGCGCTGATCTGCCCCTCTTCTTTGCTGCTCATCTCCTTGATCTTCGCCGTTTTGACCTGGGGGGACAGGGCTTTGTCGGCGATGACCGCCTGCATCCGGGTCCGCATTGCGACACTGATGTCCTTGATCTGCTTGGCCTGCGTCGGTGTCTGGGATTTTTTCAGCTCATCACCGACCCGCATCGCCTCTGTCTGTGTCTGCCGCCGCTTCTGTACCAGCGTCCGCTGAGTGGGGGTCAGGGTGGCAAACGTCTGCGTGTCCGCTGACTGGACGAGCGCGAGGTAGCGCGCCTTTTTCTGGGCGTCCGTCAGGGTCTTGTCCGCTTGCAGTGCGGCGACATCCTTCTGGAACTGAGCGTTGATCTGCCGCCGCTGCATCTCCTCCGCGCGTTGCGCGGGCGTCAAGATTGCCATCATGTCCCTGTTCATGGCCTGCGCCATGGGGGTATACTTCGCCTGCTTCTGGGCGTTCGTCATCCTGGCGTCGGCACGCAAAGCGGCAAGGTCCTTCTGGAACTGCTCCTGCCGCGCCTGCATACGGGCCTGCTGCGCTGGGCTGAGGTCCGATCCGGCAGACGCGGCGGCGGGAGCCGTCTGCGCCTGGGCAGTCAGGGGGAGAAAAAGCAGCGCCAGGGCCGCCACGGGCGCCATCCGCCAGGCGCGGGTGAGTGGTGTCAACAGTGTAGATCCTTCCGAAAGTGTTTTGGGCTGGAGCCTTCTCCTTCAAAACGCAGGAAAGACGGGACAATGTTCCCGTCTCTCCTGTTTACCACGTTTTCACGCTTCTTGCAAGGGGCGGCGTCGGTTACGCCGCGTTCTTGAGGGCCGCGACCGCGATCTGGGGGATCAGCCGCAGCAAGCGCTCCGCCGCCATCTGCTCTTCGCCGATGATCGTCTGCGCCAATTGTGCCGTCTCCGAGTCGCCGATGGCGTTGGCGAATGCCTGGAGCGAGGTATACGCGCCGACCTCGAAGTGCTCCACTGAGTACGCCTTGATCGTGTCCTGCGTCTGCTTGTCCTCGTGACTGTGCCCGATGTTCAGCGCGCTGCTGGCCTTCGCCAGCACCGTGTTCAGAACGCCCTTCGGCTCCGATTTGTCGCCGCCCAGCGCCAGGATGCGGGCGCTCACCCGGTCCGCCTGCGACTGCGTGACGGCGATGTGATCGGTCACGGCCTGCTTCAGATCCAAGTCGGTCGCCAGGGCCGCCAGGTCCTTGAGCGCTGCCATTCCGCCGACTTCGGCGGCATACGAGTCGTTCAGATACCGGAGCAACTGCTCCTTGGTGTTTTCTGCCATTCTTGAGGTTCCATTCTAGCGTTTCCGCGTGAGAGTGTCACGGCGCTTATACCCGCCCGCCGCTTGCCTTTAACCTCCCCCGTACACGCGCCCCTTCCACTGGTTGCCGCGCCGCGAAAGCCCCTGGTAGGCAGACGACAGCGCGATCCCGATGGTTATCGCCCAGGCCAGCGGGTTCAGCAGGGCGTAGCCGCCCGCATCTCGCCCGAACCGCGCCGTCAGCCCCAGCCGGACGGCGGCCAGGCCGAGAAAGGACGCCAGTGGCAGCCACGTCCAGCCCGCTCCCTGCTGCCAGCCCCAGACGACCCACAGCGGCGGCAGGACGAAGACGTTTCCCAGCACGAAGACCACCCCCAGCAGCAGCGGCAGGTTCTTGGAGAAGGCGGGGAACAGGTTCTTGCCGAACCCGCTCCATATCTCGTCCAACCCGTGATACATCCGCACCGCATACGTCCGCGATCCGTCCCCGTACCACAGCGACTTGCCCGCTCGCTTGACGTGCTGCGCGAACTTGACATCTTCCGCGAGCTGCTGCCGCACGGCCCGGTGCCCGTCCACGGCAAAATAGGTTTCGCGGCGCAGGAACAGGAACGCCCCATTGGCCGCCGCGAACCAGGGGAAGGGTGTCCGGCGGATGAGCGGGGTGGGCAGGAACGCGAAGATGACAAAGTACTGGATCGGGATCAGCAGCCGCTCCCAGAACCCTTCGCAATGGAGGTCCGGCACCAGCGAGACCACATCCGCCTGCTGCTCCCGCTGCGCCCCCAGGGCCAGCAGCAGGGCGTCCGGCGCGAACACGCAGTCCGCGTCCGTCAGCAGCAGCCACTCGCCTTTGGCGGCGTTCGCGAGCTGCCAGCAGGCGAACGGCTTCCCATACCAGTCCGGCGGCAGTTCCGCCCCGATCAAGACCCGCAGCCTATAGTCCTGGTCCCGCAATCGGCACAGAATAGGGTAGGTGTCGTCCGAGGACCTGTCATCCAGCACGAGCACTTCGAAGTGGGGGTAGTTGAGGGCCAGCAGAGACCGGACGCAGGCTTCAATGTTCGCCTCCTCGTCACGGGCGGGCACCAGAACCGAAATCAGCGGCAGTTCCGCCTCCCCCGTCTGGGCGACGAGGGCGCGCGGCTTGCGGAAGAACAGAAAGTTGACCAGGGCCGTTTCCACCAGAACCAGCGCCGTCAGCGCCACCGCCGCCTGATACCAAAACATCACCCCCATTGCGCCGATAGTATACCCGCCAGGGCCGCTCTTGCAGACGAAAACAGGTATAATGCTGCCAGGTTCAAGACGCATGAAGAATAAAAGGGCGTTATGCAGTACATCGCTGGGCTTTTCCTGTTCGTGATCGGCGCCTTTGTCGGCCTGAAACTGCCTGATTTCGATCTGGCTTTTCACTGGTGGCCGCTGATCGAACATCGGTCACTGTTGACGCACGGCCTTCTTATCCCGCTGCTGCTCTTTGCGACGCTGAAGACGCATGTGATAGGGAAACAGGCTGATCCCCGCCTGCGCTTCGCACTGATGGGCTTTTTCCTTGCCACGGCGGTTCATCTTTGCTTCGACCTGTTTCCATCGCAGTGGTACGGGAGAGCACATATCCATATCCCCTTATTCGGATGGATTGGGGAAGTCCCTTCCGTGCTCTGGATGGGAGTCGGGGCCTTTGTCAGTCTGTACCTGGCCTGCTGTCTGCTGCGGCGCGTTACCGATGTCGGGTTGGGGCTGTTGGGCCTGGCAACCTGCTACGGCGTTTCTGCGGCCCATGAGCCGCGCCCGTCATTTTTCGCGCTGATGGTGCTGGTGCCGTTTGCCCTGGGCGCTTTCCTGCTGCCGCGTCGCCTGCACGACCCGAACAACCCGGCGCGTGAGATCAGCCGGTGGATGCGCTCCTGAGACATAAGGGTATTCAACGGGTCACTCCGGCGGTGGCCCTACGCTCGGCGCGATCTCCGATGATAGCCTCTTCAAGCGCTTTGACTTCTTCATCCATAAACTTGGGGACCGAGGCAAGGAACGCCTCTATATCCGTTACTGGTTGGCCGCTAGGGAGAGCCAGAGTGATACCGGAAGTTTCTTCTTCGTCTGCGGTTTGAGGCGCAGTCAGCGTCTGTGTCATGGTATTGTTACCTCCTGTTTCTCATTATACCATCGCTGGCCGCTCGGTGAGTAGGACCGAAATACAGAACCGCTATTGGGCTGATGACACAAAAGGAGAACCATGACCGACCCGCGACTGACGAAATGGGCGGATACGCTCGTCCACTATAGCCTCTACTTGAAGCCCGATGAGCAGGTGTTGATCCGCGTAGACGAAGCGGCGATCCCGCTGGCGCGCGAGGTCTACCGGGCGGCTCTGGCAGCGGGCGCGCACCCGCATGTGCAGGTGCTGGTGGACGGGCTGGACGAGATCTTCCTGACGACGGCCACGGATCGGCAGCTAGAGTGGGTTTCGCCCATCCGAAAGTTCGAGTATGAGACGATTGACGCCCTGTGCGCCATTGTCGCGCCCGCGAACACGTCCGCGCTTTCCGGGGTCGAGACCGGCAAGCAGGCGCGGGCGCAGCAGGTCAACAGCGCCATCCGGCGTTCGCTGTTTGAGCGCACGGCACAACGCCGGGCCAAGTGGAGCCTGACGCTGTACCCGACCCAGAGCGCGGCGCAGAACGCCAAGATGTCGCTGGCGGATTATGAAGACTTTTTGTTCCGGGCGATGCTGTTAGACCAAGGCGACCCGGCGGGGGCCTGGAAGGCGTTCTCGCAGGAGCAGCAGCGGTATGTGGATTACTTGAACGGGGTGGAAACGATCCGGTTCGTGGCGCGGGACACCGACATCTCCATGCGGGTCGGCGGGCGCGTTTGGGTTAACTCGGACGGACACAAGAATTTCCCCAGCGGGGAGGTCTTTACAGGGCCGTGGGAAGACAGCGTGAACGGCGATGTCCGTTACACATTCCCGACGGCGCATCTGGGGCATGAGGTGGACGATGTGCGGCTGACATTCGAGAAGGGGCGGGTCGTCCGGGCGGAAGCGGCGCGCGGGCTGGAGTTCCTCGAAACGATGCTGGACAGCGACGCGGGCGCACGGACTCTGGGCGAGGTCGCTATCGGCAACAACTACGGTGTTCAGCAGTTCACGCGGAACACGCTGTACGACGAGAAGATCGGCGGCACGTTTCACCTGGCGCTGGGCAACGCTTACCCCGAAACGGGGGCCAAGAATGTCTCCGCCGTGCATTGGGACATGGTCTGCGACATGCGCCCCGAAGCCGGCGGCGGCGCGGTCTACGCCGACGGCGTGCTGATCCATGAGAATGGGCAGTGGAAGATTTAAGCCCCGGTTCTGGGGAGAAGATCGCCCCTCAGCCCCCAATAATGGGGGAGTCAGATAAGAACATGGCATGGCGCAGGGAGGGCAGGGGAACCCCGACCCTCCTGACCCTTCCTGCTCCCCCAGAATTGGGGGCTGGGGGGTCTATTTTTCGTCGTTCAGTGCGTCCAGCATCGGGAAGGTCCGCCCGGCGGTCTTGGGGTCAATCCGCATGGCTTCGCGCAATTCGGCCATGCCCCCTGCGATGTCGCCGCGCTTGCGGAGGGCATAGCCCAGGTTGAAATGCGCCCAGGCGTGGTGGCGGTTGAGACCGATTGTGCGCTTCCAACTGGCAAGGGCCGACTCGTGGCGGCGCAGCTTGTACTGCGCGTTGCCCAGGTTGAAGTGCGCGCCCGCGAATTCTGGGTCTACCTGGATCACCTGCTGCCATCTCTCCAAAGCAGCCTCGGTCTGGCCTTCGTTGCTCAGGACGATGCCCAGGTTGAAGTTCGCCCAGGGGTCATGCGGGTCCAGGCGGATCGCCTCCCGTAATTCGGCCAGGGCGGCATCCACCAATCCCTTGATGTAGAGCGCGGCCCCCAAGTGCTGATGCGGCTCGGCCTGGCGCGGGTCGCTCTTGATCGCGCGCTCCCAGCAGATGATCGCGTCATCCAGGCGGCCCTCCGACTGATAGGCGATACCCAGGTGGATATGCGCCTGAACATCCTCGGGGTCATGCTGAAGCGCCTCGCGGTACTGGGCCAGCGAGGCGTCCGCCATGCCCCGCTGATGGTACACGGTCGCCAGGTTGTGCCGCACGACGCTTAACCTTGGGTCCAGGTCCAGAGCAGCCTCCCACTCGGCGATGGCGGCATCTATGTCCCCCTGCTGGTACAGCGCGGTTCCATAGTTATTGCGCGCATAGGCGTGATTGGGCGCGACCTGGACAGCCCTCTGCCACTCGACGAACGCTTCCTCATCCCGCCCCTGCGCCCGCAGGGCCAGCCCCAGGTTGTTCCGCGCCCAGCCGTCACCCGGCGCCAGCCGGATCGCCTCCCAGTAGGCGGCGCAGGCGCCATCCAGCTTGCCCGAGTCTGCCAGGACGTTACCGAGCAGGTTGTAGACTTCCGAATCGTTCGGGTTGATCTGGATCGCCTCCCGGTACTGGACGACGGCGGCGTCCATCTGCCCGCGTGCCACCAGCGCGTTCGCCAGCGTGATCTTGGCCTGGACTTCGTGCGGGGCGCGCTGGACCGCTTTGCGGTAGTCGGCAATGGCCGCGTCCATTTCGGCCTTCGCCCGCAGGGACGTCGGGGAGGAGAACTGCGGGTTTTCCTGACGCGATTCGAGTATCTGTCGCATGGGATAAGCCTCCAAAAACCAAGATCACAAAATCAGCGGATAGAGTAATCTACGGAAACGACCGCCGTGATGTTCTTTTCCAGGGAAGAAGTGTCGTCGGCATTGTTGTCGGACTTCTCCGCCGAGTAAAGCGGCGTGATTTGTGGGACGAACATCTTGGCGGCACGCACTTCGCCGAGCCGGCAGCCGCTGCTGGCGGCGATCTGTGCGGCCCGATCGCGGGCGTTCTTCGCCGCCTCCGCCTGCATACTCACCTTCAATTCGCTCAGTTTCGTGTACAGATACAGGGGCGTCTCCGACTTGAAGGCAATGCCCCGGCTGATCAATTCGGTGGACTGGCGCGAGAGACCGTCCACCAGGTCCACCGCCCGCGACTTGACCTCAACCGTCTGCGTCAGCGTGTAGCCGGTGATCCGGGTAGTCGTGACATACTGGCCCGTCTTCGGGTTCTTGACCTGCTCGTAAATCGGCTCTTCGCTGACCGCGTCCGGCAGGATTTCCTCGGAGGGAACCCCCTTGGCGATTAAATACGCTTTGACCTGGCCGACACTGGTCTGGAGCGGCCCGTAAGCCTGCGCGATGGTGGCCGCCTTCTGGCTAAGGCTGCCGGTCCAGATGATGAAATCGGAGCGGATCGGCTTGCGCGCCGACCCGTCCACATGGATCAGCTCATCCTTGCTCTTGATGCGGACCAGGCTGCGGGTGATCATTGTGGTGCAGGCGAGCAGTGCCAGGGCGATGATGACCGCGCCGGCAAGGATGGAAAGCGAGCGCGACTGGCGCATGGTCAGCCTCCTTCAGTAGCTTGAGAGCAAGTTAGAACAAGCCGGTGATCCTGCCCCGAGCGTCAATGTCAATGTCCAGGGCGGCGGGGTGCTTGGGCAGGCCCGGCATGGTCAGGATGTCGCCCACCAGGGCAACGACGAAGCCTGCCCCCGCCGAGAGGGTGAGCGCGCGGACGCGGAGTGTAAAGCCGGTCGGGGCGCCGCGCCGGGTCGAGTCGTCGGTGAATGAGTACTGCGTCTTGGCGACACAGACCGGCAGCCGGTCGAAGCCATGCGCGTTCAGCCATGTGATCTGCTTCTCGGCTTCCGCGCTGATCTCGACGCCGTCCGCGCCATAGACTCGCGTCGCGATCTCGTGCAGCTTCTCTGGGATAGGCCGGTTCACATCATAGATCGGCTGGAACTGCCCCGGCGATTCGAGCGCGTCCAGCACGGCCTGCCCCAGTGCCCGCCCGCCCTCGCCGCCTTTGGCCCAGACATTGTTGACGGCGACGCGCCAGCCCCGCTCCTGGCAGTGCGCGACCACAGCCTCTACTTCAGCGGGCGTGTCCGACGTGAACGTGTTGATCGTGACGACAAACGGGACGCCGATCTGGCCGACATTGGCGGCGTGACGGTCCAAGTTAGGCAGGCCGCGCCGAATCGCCGCGACATCTTCCCGATCCAGATGCGTCTTGCCGACCCCGCCGTGCATCTTCAGGGCGCGGACGGTGGCGATCAGCACCACGGCGTCCGGCGACAGCGCGGGCTGCCGGGGCGCGGCCACGATGTCGCAGAACTTCTCGAAGCCTAGGTCCGACCCGAACCCGGCCTCCGTGACCACATACTCACCCAAACGCAAGGCCAGCTTGGTCCCCAGCACGCTGGAACAGCCGTGGGCGATGTTGCCGAACGGGCCGCCGTGGACGAACGCGGGCGTCCCTTGCAAAGTCTGCACCAGGTTGGGCTTGACTGCATCCCGCAGCAGGGTCGCCATCGCGCCCTGCGCGCCCAAATCCCCCGCTGTGATCGGCTCGCCCTTGACCGTCTGCCCGATCACGATCCGCCCCAGCCGCTCCTTCAGCTCGGCCAGCGACTCGGCGAGGCACAGGATCGCCATGACCTCGGAGGCGACCGTGATCTGGAACCCGGACTGCCGGGGATAGCCGTTCCCCTTGCCGCCCAGCCCCACGACCGTCTCGCGCAGGGCGCGGTCGTTGACGTCCAGGCAGCGCCGGTGCGCGACGGTTCGCACGTCTATCCCCAGCACGTTGCCCTGGTAGATGTGGTTGTCGGTCATCGCCGCCAGCAGGTTGTTCGCCGAGGTCAGCGCGTGCATGTCGCCGGTGAAGTGCAGGTTGATGTCCTCCATCGGGATCACCTGCGCGTACCCGCCGCCCGCTGCCCCGCCTTTCATGCCGAAGACCGGCCCCATCGAAGGCTCGCGGATCGCCGCGATGCTCTTCCTGCCTAGCTTGCACAACCCCTGCGCCAGCCCGATGACGACCGTGGTCTTGCCCTCACCGGCGGGCGTTGGCGTGATGGCCGTCACCACGATCAGCTTGCCGCGTTTCGCCCCCCTGCCCCCCATGCTGGGGGAGTCAGAGAGGAGGCGTTCCAGGGCGGGCTGGCTGATCTTGGCCTTGTCCCGCCCATACGGTTCCAGGTCGTCGGGCGTCAGGCCCAGATCGGCGGCCACGTCTAGGATAGGGCGGGCGGTGACGGAATGGGCGATCTCCAGGTCGGTCGGCATTTCTTATCTCGTTTCGTTCGGGTAAATCGCGATCTGTGAGCCTTCGGCCAGCACCACCGAGTCCGGCATCCGCTCTTGCAGGAACCCCCAGCGGTCGCCGTACAGGTGGGCGAAGTCAATCGTCATGTCGCAGGTCTCGACGGGATACGTCCGCCAGGAGGGGTGCCAAACGCGGAAGCCCGTGCCCGCGCCCCCGAAGCGGCTCCTGTTGAAGCCCATCGGCTGCTCCTTCACCCACGTCTCGAAGCTATCCGTAGGCGGCAAGGTAGCGGCCCCGCGCGCCGAGGCTGCCACCATCTGCGGCTTGCGGTCCACCACGAAGTCATGCCGGACGCGCCGTAGGTCTCCGACCTGCGTCACGCGGCTCGTGATCGGCACGGCGCTGTATGGTTCATTATACAGCAGTTTTGCCAGTCCGCACACCAGGGGGTTCGGGGCCAATTCGCGCACGAAGACGACGCCGCGCTGCCCGTTCTGCGTCACATACAGCCGCAGGTTGAACTCAGGGAAGTCGCACAGCGAACGGGGGTAGGGGACGCTCCACCCCAGCACCCGCGCCCGCTCGAAGTTGAAGGCGACGAGGCTGCACCACGCGCTGCCTTCCCAGCGGTCCGGCTCCAGGCCGGGCGCGAGGTATGGGAGTAGCGCCTCCTTGGGGACGGCATACGAGATCAAGAGGAGGTCGGACCAGACGGCGGTGAGGAAGGGGGTCATGCGGCCAAGTTTCTAAAGGTCTTCCAGGTATTTCCACGCGGCGTCTTCTTCGGGAGTGTCCCAAATGCGGCTCAGGACCGGCTCTGCGGCAAGCATCGTCAGGCGGCCAAGCGACTCTTCCTGGGACATTGCCTGCCATTCCTCCTGTTGAGCGGCTTCCGCAATCAGGGACGGCAGATAGTCCTCTAATGAAACGCCGCGCGCGGTCGCTCTAGCCTTCACAATTTCTTCTACTTCAGGGGCGAGTTCCAACAGGACGGTCATAATAAAATTCTCCTTTCAAGCCACACGGCGGTCAATAACGGGGGCATACGGCAAGTCTCTAAAGAACCATTCACGCTTCATCTTGGTGCCATTGCAAATCAGAGATGATAGGCGATGCCAGAATTCTATTAATCGCTTCAACAACATCAGGCTTGACGCCTCTTTTGCGCCCGCCCAACATTGATGGGAGTAGACCAACGCCCCGCTCAAGCCAGCCAGTCCATTCTCCCTCATCTTCTCCACAGCCAATGATAAAATCATATCGTTCGCCGCCGCACCGGAAGGAAATGTACCAGCCGAAATCTTCCTGACCAGGTTCTTTGTCCACTTCAATTCCCTGCTTCTGCATTTCTTGTATGAGCCACTTCGCTAGGTCATCGCCGAAGCAACAGGGGTTGATGAAGTATTCCCTGACCTCCGTAGCATTGAAGGCCGAACTCTTGAACGTGACATAGGTTTTAGTTGCTGTCATGGCACTAATGCTGCGTGGCTAAACAATTCCTGCATCATCGGCAGGCAGAAGGGGCGGAGGCGTAAGAAAACTGTGGGTTCGTTTTGACAATTTTCGTGTCCATGGTTTTTCGCGTTCCCCTTGGGCACCCAACTACCAGTTCGTTCCGACAGTTTCCGGCGTTCCATTTGACATTTGGCCGAAGCGCTTCACGGGGCTGAAGGCTTTATTGGGGCAACCCCCATGCTTCAGAAGTGCAAGCCCCCGAGGGTAAGGGCGAGGACAAAGAGGGAGCGATTAACCGCGCGCCTACGGCTTATCGCGGGTTCGTTTTGACAATTTTCCGCGTCTTATTCGTTCCTCCGCCAGATGCAGATCATTTATGTCTACTATTATACCCGATTGGAATCGAGCACGGGTGCATTCTGGACGGTGATGCCATTTTCTTCAAGCCAACTCAGGTCCAGCGTCCATTGGAACGCGCTGCGCCTTTGCCAGAGGGCAAATTGGGCGGCGATGTAGCGTTCCGCCTCCTGCGGCGTCCAGCCGTTGACTTTCGCCAGATGCCGCCCGCCTCCCAGTCCATACCGGCCTGACGGATCACTTGCCGAGGCGGTGGCGTCGACGGCGCCGGTAAAGGGGGCGCGCATCGGCTGCGCCCGGCCCGGCCTGGGGTTGGTCGGGCGGCCAGAGTCGCCAGTCGGCACCCCGCGCGAGGCGTAGTACGCCCAGCACCGCCGCCAGCTCGTCGGCATAGTACACGGCGCTATCTGACGACTGGAACCGCCCTACTTCCATCCTGCCTGTCCCGCCCCGCCAGCCAACGTAGACCAGGTAGCCGCGGTAGCCGCTCTCGGCCCAGACGCCCTCCAGGTCGGAGAGCGGCCCGGTGCGTACCCGCTGGAGGGGAGGCCACCCCACGCTCCAGTGGTAGCTGCGCCGCTCTTCGTCCACCGCCAGCTCCTCGGGACGGCCCACCCACCAGAAGAGGGCCGCTCCCGCCAGGCCGATGCCCGCAAAGGCCCACAGGTAGGCCCGGTGGTTGGGCCGCACGGCCCCGTAGAAGCTCAGGTCGTTGCTGGCCATCACCAACGGCAGCAACAGACAGAGGAAGCCGATCAAGCTCAAGAGGGCGCACTGCTCCCACGGCCGGCGCAGAGCGAATCCGTCTGGGGATGGGCGCAGGTAGCGGGCGCGCACCGCCCTCACTGCGAGCGGGATCGCGACGATCCAGAGGCCGGCATTACCGAGTACAATCAAATTGGCCGCTGTGTGGCCCGTCATAGGAGCGCAACCTTCATTCGCACGGGTTTCCTTGCTCAGACCATGAGAATTGGTCTTGTGGTCCCTTCGTTCTGCCGGGGTCAGGCGGACTGTTCCCATGCTTGCTTGGCCAGTCGCTTCATCACCAGGCTTTGTGCCCAACGATCGCTGAAAGCCCATCTACATAAAATTACCCCTGCGTCGTCGGCAGGCCGAAGGCGCGGAGCCATTCTTGGAGTTTGGCGACGCGGGCGGTCTGGTCGGTGGGGATGGCGATGGGGCGGCCCCGCGCGTCTAGGACGAGGCCGACGACGCCGCCCTCGACGGTGACGGTGCGGGACTTGCCCTTGCCCGCGCCGATGTCGAAGCCTTTGGCGGGGGTGATCGTGGCTTCGTCGGTCTCCTCGGCGCCCATCGGCAGGACGCGGACTTGGCCGAAGGGGACGACCTCGGTGCTGCCGTTCTTGAACGAGACCGTCAGGCACGGGTCGCCGTCTTTGGCCGTCCCGATGGGGGCAATGGCGTGGCCCAGTTTGATGAGGCAGTCGCGCTCGAAGACCTGGGTGGCGGCCTCGGGGAGGATGGTGGACAGGACGCCCAGTTGGGGCATCATGAAGATCGAGTCCACGGCCAGCATGGTGACGCCTTCGGGCGCGTAGGCGTCGAGCATCATCAGGGCGGACTGGGCGCGGTGGGGGGCGTGGGACAGGACGCCGCCGGAGCCGACGATCATGTCCAGCTTCAGCATGTCCACGGTCGTTTTGCCGGTCACTTTGTCCAGTTCCATGCCCGCCTCGGTCTGGCCGCCTTTGAGGCCGCGCGCCAGGGACTTGTGGTGGTCGAAGGCCAGGCGCAGGGCCTCGCGAGCGACGGCCTGCTCGATCTGCAAGTCTTTGAGCGTTTGGGGGATGGTCGTTGGGCGGATCATCTTGTTCCGCAACTGGTTCCGCAGGTAGGCGTCGTCGGCCTCGAAGGGTATCCAGCGGGCGATGGCGGGCAGGCCCGCCTCGGTGAGCACGTTGCAGATGGAGTAGGACATGCCGAGGTTCGCGGACACGGTGCGGACGAAGTTGCCATTAAAGACCGAGAAGACGTCCGTAGTCGCCCCGCCGATGTCTACGCCGAGGACGTTTATGTTCCGCTCCCGCGCAATGGTTTCCATGATCTTGCCGACCGCGTTCGGCGTGGACATGATGCCGGACGACGTCCACGTCATCAGCTTGGCGTAGCCGGGCGCCTGCTGCATGACATGCTCCAGGAACAATTCGTGGATCGCCTCGCGGGCCGGGCCGAGGTTTTCGCGGTCCAGGGTCGGGCGCAGGTTGGGCACTTCGCGCAGGTCCACGACATTGCCGATGATCTCCTCGACCGCTGTGTGGGCCTCGACGTTGCCGGCGTAGATGACCGGCAGCTTCAGGCCGATGCCCAGGCGCGGCTTGGGGTCGGCGGAGCGCAGCATCTCGGCCATTTCGGTCAGGTGCGTCACCGTGCCGCCGTCCGTGCCGCCGGACATCAGGATCATATCGGGGCGCAGGGCGCGGATGCGCTCGACCTTCTGGTACTCCTTGCGCCCGTCGTCCACGGCGATAACGTCCATGATGATCGCGCCCGCGCCCAGGGCGGCTCGCTGGGCCGACTCGGCGCTCATGGCCTTGACGACGCCCGCGACCGTCATCTGCAACCCGCCGCCCGCCGAGGACGTGCTGAGGTAGAGGTCTACGCCCGACCCGTCGGGCCGCTTGGGCGTGATGACCTTGCCCTCTTCGTCCAGGATCGTGTAGCCCGAAAGCTCCTGAATCTCGCGGGCGGCGTTGGAAACGCCCACAGTCACGTCGTCAAAGGGCGCTTCCACCGTGGTGGGAGCCTCGCCGCGCGTGGTCTGGCGGTACACGTCGCCCTGCCTCTCAATCAGGATCGCCTTCGTGGTCGTGCTGCCGCAGTCGGTGGCAAGGATGCTCTGGACGGTGTCATTATCTGGCATCGGGGTTCCTATCATTCCATGGTCAAACAATGCGCTTGATTTCGGGGCGATCCGCCCGGAGGTAAACATACGGCAAAATAGCTGTCAGCGGCATGGCACGAATGCCGTGTTCCGTCTTCAAGACCACTTGTATTTCGGGGCAGTAATCCAATAAGATTTGCCGACACCGCCCGCACGGCGCAATCACGCCGCGCTCCCGATCTGCCACTGCGACAATCGCCAGCGGCTTCGCCCCGTCACTCTCGGACACCAGCCGGGCCAGTGCGACGATCTCCGCGCACGGGCCGCCGGTGAAGTGGTACAAGTTCATGCCGTTATAAATCGCGCCGTTGTCGGCATAAAGAGACGCTGCGACCGTATGGTTGTTGCCGTCGCCGCTCCGCGCTAGCATCTCCGACGCCGAACGAACCATTTTCTCGATGATATGCTGGTCGGGAAAGGAGTCCTCGTCGCACGGAGTATTCGTGTTGCCGGCGTCGGCTGTAAGGACAATCTGGACGTTGCTGTCATCTGGCAAGAGGCTGACGCTCCAATTTTCGGGGATTTGAATTTATTGTAGCATATCCAGGCCAACTTGGGTATAGGAGGTCGGAACCCTACTTCTTAGACTGGTGTTGCTTTGATATGCCCATTCTAGAAACTCCCCCTGACTCGGTGCAAGAAGTGCTGCGCGAACCGCGCCGCGACGGCTACTCCCAGGCTTACACGCCGGAGCCGCGCCTCTCGATGCCCGCCGACGTCCTGCCGGACGGCCGCTTCGGCGAGCGCTGGCTAGTCGTGGACCAGACCCATGTGCGCGTTCTGACCTCGCAGGAGCGCGGCCCGGCCCGCATAGACCTGGATATGCCCCTGAGCGAGATCAAGGAGGCGCGCGCCGAGACCCTGGTCGGCAGCGGCGTCCTGCGGCTCGTGCGGCGGGACGGCCAGGTCGTGGAGGCCGTGCGCTACACGCTGGCCGCCGCGCCTGCGTTCGGCACGGCGGCGCGCATTCTGGAAGCCTGGCTCAAGGAAGAAGAGCCGTCCGACTCGCTGTACGCCGAGTTCGACAAGCAGAAAAAGAACTGCGCCAAGTGCGGCGACCCGCTGCCGGAGGACACCAACGTCTGCCCCAAGTGCGTGGACCGCAAGGCCGTCCTGATGCGCCTGCTTTCCTACGCGCTGCCGTACAAGGCCCGCGTCATCCTCGTCACTGTGCTTATGCTGGCCGGCACGGGTGTCAGCCTGCTGCCGCCGATTCTGAACAAGCACCTTGTTGACGACGTGCTGATCCCGCACCACTTCCAGGGCTGGATCGGCGGGATCGTGTTGGCGCTGATCGGGGCAAATGTTCTTGGCATCGCCATCAACGTCTGGCGTGGGCGGATCGTTGTTTGGATGTCCAACCATATGGTCCACACGATCCGGGTCCAAGCGTATGACCGCCTGCAATCCCTGTCGCTGGGTTACTATGACAAGCGGCAGACGGGGTCGCTGATGTCGCGCGTGACACAGGACGTGGGCGAGCTGCAAGATTTTCTGGTGCAGGGTATCACGTTTTTCCTGGTCAACACGCTGATTATTGTGGGCATTCTAGTCGCCCTGATGGTCTACAACTGGCAGCTCACGCTGCTCGTATTGATCCCCGTCCCGCTGACCATCATCGCTACGCGGGTGCTATGGGGGATGCTGCGGACCCGGTTCCAGCGGCTGTGGCACCTGCGGGGCAACCTCTCCGCCAGCATCAACGCCGCCATCTCGGGCGTCCGGGTCGTGAAGGCATTCGCCCAGGAGTCGCGGGAGGCGACCCGGTTCCGTGCCAAGTCACAAGATCTGTTCGAAGCGAATGTCGTGGTGCAGCAAGCATGGAATACCTACTTCCCCGTCCTGTCGTTCCTGACGACCATCGGCATCTACATTATCTGGTTTTACGGGGGGCGCGAAGTTTTTTCCAACACCACCAACTCGACGCACGCCATGACGCTGGGGACGCTGACCCTGTTCATCAGCTATATCGGGATGCTGATGGGACCGTTGCAGCAGATGACGCAGATCGCGGACTGGCTTTCACGGTCCACGGCCAGCGCCGAGCGGGTCTTTGAGGTCATTGACGCCGAGCCGGAAATCGCCGACAAGCCGGATGCGGTCGCCATGCCGCGCATCGAGGGCCAGGTGGAGATGAAGGCTGTCCGATTCTCCTATGACAAGAACCAGAGCATCCTGGAAGACATTTCCATAGACGTCCAGCCGGGAGAGATGATCGGTCTGGTCGGACATTCCGGGGCGGGCAAGTCAACCATCATCAACCTGCTGTCGCGGTTCTATGATGTCAAGGACGGGCAGATACTGATTGACGGCGTGGACATCCGCAAGATCAAAACGGACGACCTGCGCCGCCAAATTGGAGTCGTCTTGCAAGAGCCGTTCTTGTTCCCCGGCACCATCAGCGACAACATCGCCTATGCCAAGCCGGACGCCTCGCCCGAGGAGGTCATGCAGGCGGCCAAAGCGGCCAACGCTCACGACTTCGTGATGCGCTTCCCGGACGGCTACGACACCTACGTCGGCGAGCGCGGCGCGCGGCTGTCCGGCGGCGAGCGTCAGCGGCTGTCCATCGCCCGCGCCATTTTGCACAACCCGCGCATCCTGATACTGGACGAGGCGACGGCGTCCGTGGACACCGAAACCGAGAAACAGATCCAGGAGGCCATGTCGCGCCTGATCGAAGGTCGGACGACGTTCGCCATCGCGCATCGCCTGTCTACCCTGCGGAACGCCAGCCGCTTGATGGTGATGGAAAAAGGCAAGTTGGTGGAACTGGGGACCCACGATGAGCTGATGGATAAGCCCGAAGGCGTCTTCCGCCGCCTGGTCAACATGCAGCAAGACGTCAACAAGTTGCGCGAAAACTTGATGGAGGCGTAACCGATGACAAGCGCTGAAACCATCAACGAAGAAACCAACCCGTTCGCCGTTCGCTTCTTGGACGCAAAGACACTGCGCCTGTTTCGGACGCACGCCGAAGACGCGACTGTCCGCTTGACCATCGAGGGGGACAGGTCGTGGCGCGAGGTGCGCGTCGCTCGCGCTTTCCCGTTCTCCGACCCGGACCGCTACATCGGTCTGCGGGACGGTGACGACAAGGACATCGGCATTCTGACGACGCTGCACGGGCTGGACACTGACTCGCGCGCAATCATCGAAGAAGAGCTGGAGCGCCGCTACTTCACGCCACGGATCGAGCGGGTGCTGAACGTGAAAGAGGAGTTTGGCGTGGTGACATGGGAGGTGGAGACGGACCGCGGGCCGCGCCGGTTCCTGGTCCGAAACCTGCGCGACAGCACCTTTCCATTGGGGGCAAACCGGCTGATGATGACCGACACCGACGGCAACCGCTATGAGTTCCCCGATGTCAGCGCGGTCGGGACGAAGGCGATGACGGTCCTGTCGAAAGTGTTATGACTTACTGGCATTACGCACGCCGTTCGCCACGGAATGAATTCCGAGGCTGAAAAAAGCCCGCCGTCCAGGGGACGTAAAGACAAGAAAGTCACATGCCCTGGAACGTCATTCTCTTGCGTCTCCTGGACGCTGGGCACTTCCTAGCCTCGGATTTCAATCCGTGGCAGAAGTTGTTAAAAGTCTTGTGATGAAAAAAGGCCCGGCGTCTCAGACGCCGGGCCTTTTTTCGTCATTTCCTGCTCTACACCGAGCGGCGGCCCGTCAGGAACTGGTACAGGAACACAATGACGGCGATCACGAGAAGGATGTGAATCAAGCCGCCACCAATGTGGAGCAGAAAACCGAGCAGCCAGAATGCGACGATGACGGCTCCGACGATGTAAAGAATGCTTCCCATTGCGCTTTGTCTCCTTAGCTTAGTTGCTTACGTATTCCCATTTATTCGTGAACTAAACCATTCAAGTCGGCTGATCCTTGTAGCGTTAAGCGGCCATTGTCCACACCGGCGCGGGTGATTGTCAGTGGGGCTTTCAAGCCGGCCAGACTCACGACCGGATTGATCTCGTCTGCCGCCAAGCTGACCAAGCCGGTCGGCAGGGGAACGCCGCCGACCTGGGCGCCGCGCGTCACGAAGTCCAGCCGGCTGGGGTCAGCGGCGTTGGGGACGAACGTACCCGCCAGCGCCGCCACCGTGTGCAGGCCCAGGAACGTCACCGGAACGCGCGCCTCGACATCGCTGGGGCGTAAAGTCACGACCAGCCCCGGCAGGAGCGGCTTGGACTGGGCCAGATAGCTCGTCAGATGCCCTTGATCCATCGTCGCCGTGAACCGCGTCGCGCCGACATGAGACAAGCGGCGCGTTTTCGTGTCGAACGAGACATCGGCGGCATCCGCGTTCAGCGTGTCCAGCGTGATTCTGGGCGATAGTTGAACGTCCTGGCCCTGGATGTGGACGCCGCGCGCCCGCCCGCGCGCCAGGGCGAACGGGTCGCCGTCCACCTGCACGTCATACCGGGCCGCTGGTCCAAGAACGGAGGGCAAGGCGTCGGCGATTTTATGAGCCGCCGTCTCTTGCACCGGATGACCGCAGCCCCAGAGCGCAGCGCTGGTGGCAAGCGCGGTGACGAGGCTAAACGTGCGTGGCAGGGGATTTCGGATCATAAGCGTTGGATACGATGACGCTGTCTGCGCCGATGGTCTGAACTAAGGAAAGGGGAAGCTGCGGCTTCCCGTGCAGGGCATTGTCCACCAGACCCGTCGCGAGCAGCAGGTGGGGAACGAGGAGCGTCTCGGTGTCTACGGCGACATCGGCGACCTTGCCAAGTATGGTTCCGGCCTGATTCAACACGGGGCGGCCTTCAAGCGGCTTGGCAGCTATCTCTCCGGCGCTGGCGGGAGCGGCCTCCATCAGCGCTTCTTCTCCCGTGATTGTCAGGGCATCCGCACCCAGCCCCTGCACTTGATTGGTCGCCAGGAACCTGGCTTTGGAGAACATGCCGCCTCGATCTATGAGGAACCCAGCCACCTCGCCGGTTGCCGGGCGGAAGACAACATCCTCAACACGCCCCAGCCGTTCCCCGCCGGTCAGCGTCACGACTGCAAGCCCCGTCAGTTCGCGTCTCGTTTTCAGTGCCATCTGCGTCTCCGCTCCTCGCCGCCCCAATTGTGCTTACTCTACCCGGTGCTTGACGGCGGCAAACGTGGCGTTCCTGGCCCTGCGTCTAGGAAGAGGTCGGCCAGCTCACCTGCCGTGGTCAGCCGCGCCAGCCGGATCTCGTACAATTCCAGACCGACCGCTGCCGCGACTAGAATCAGCCCGATCAGCAGCATCCCGACGCCGACCAGGCCGATGCGCGCCTCGTGGGTGGATAGCAGGACAGCGGCTACGGTTCCGATGAAGGCGAGCAGAGCCAGCGACAGCAGCGTACTCGCGCCCCACAGGGCGTTGATCCGCTGGTGAAACAGAGGGATTTGCCGTCTCAGGCCAGCCCGCCGCTCCGCCGCCGTTCCCTCGGCGCGGTACTCCGCCGTCAGTCGGCGCATCTGGTCGGCGACGCCGCTGTACTTAGACGTGTACCCGGACAGCAGGATTGCCGTCGTCGTAATGAGTGCGGCGGGGCCGACAGCGTTCCCGATGGCGCTGATGATCGTGGGCGCTTGTGCGAGTGTCTGGGGCATGAGATGATACCTCTTGCGTCGAGGAGACCGTTTGCGTCAGTGCCGCGCCGCCTTTAGAAGGGCGAACACAAGAAGGAGGGCGAACACAAGGTTCGCCCCTACAGCCGTCCGCCCTGTTACGCCCGTTATCCTAGAGGGTGGATCGTCAAGACCGTCACCTCGGGCGGGCAGCAGAAGCGCATCTGCGGCCCCATCATGCCGATGCCGCGCGTGGTGTAGATGGGGTGATGCGCGGCCTGCCGCAAGCCTTCAAAGTACTTGCGCCCGTACTCCGGGCAGTGGGGCGGCAGGCCGGGAACCCGAATCTGGCCGCCGTGGGAGTGGCCCGAAAGCTGTAAGGCAAAGCCTAATGGCGCTTCGTCGGCATAATCGGGATCGTGCATCAAAAGTAACCTGACGGCGGCATCGGGAACGCCTTCCAGCGCTTGAATGGGGTTCTGTGCATCATGGCTGCACGAGTCCATCCCGACCAGCCAGACGTTCGGCACACCGGGCAGGGGAGCCGACCCGTTCCGCAGGACAGTGAAGCCGACCCGCGTCAGCTCCTGCATGACCCGCTCTGGCCCCGCCCAGTCGTGGTTGCCCAGAACGGCGAAGACGCCATGCGGGACCTGCGCGAGTGGCGCGAGGGCGTCGGCGCAAGCGCCGGCCCAGCCGACGCCGTGCCGGTCCGAGATGTAGTCGCCGGTCAGAAACACCACATCCGGCTTTTGCGCCAGCAGCAGGCGCGCGGCGCGGGCGGTGCGGGCGACGGCGGCTTTGCTCTGGCAGTGCAGGTCGCTCAGTTGGCCGACGCGCAGCCCCGCCGCCGATGGGGGCCAGCCGACGAGGCGAATCTGCCGATGCACGACCTGGGGATGATCCGGCTCCCACTCGTGTGCGTAGAGTCCCGTCCCCAGCCCGGCTACGGTCCCAGCCATCGCCATTTTCAGGAACCGCCGCCGGGACGGGGCCATGGGTTTGTTAGGCTTTTTCATAGGCTACGGAGTGATCCCTTCGGCCATTTCGCGCCTGCGCGTCAGGGCGAACAGGAAACAGACGCTCATCACCAGCCCCGCGCACCAGTAGGGCGCGGTCTGGCCGACGTGTTTGTAAAGATAGCCTGCCGTGGCGGGGCCGGTCGCGCGGGCAAGGCTGTCGAACGAGGCGGATAGGCCCAGGGCCGCCCCCTGCGCGGTCGCCCGGCGCGAGATGAGGGACCGCAGGGAAGGTCCGTTCAGGCTGTTGCCGACGGCGATTGGGAGCATCGGGCCGATCAGCAGCACTGTCAAAATCGGGGCGAGCGGGAACGCCAGAAATCCGAGCGCCATCAGGCCGATGCCGATGATGACGAGGTTCGGCTCACCGAATCGCTTCACCAGGGGCCGAATTAGAAACCACTGGATGATGACGATCAGGATGCCGACGTAGGCGAAGACGTAGCCGGCGACAGCGATGCTGTTTGCGAAGTGGAAGTGCTGCTTCAGGTAGGCCGTGAACGTGCCTTCCAGGTTGGCGAAGGCGAACGTCACGGCGAAGGTCAGCAGGTACAGAAACCCGACCGGGCCGCGCACGGCCTGTGTCATCAGCCCCAGCCGGGAGGTCAGCGTCGCCGATGGGCTGCCTGCCGCCTGGGGTGCGCGCTCGGGTTCCGGCAGATAGCGCGCGATGTAGGCGAGGTTCGCCAGCGCAAGCAGGGCCGAGAAATAAAGCGGCCACGCCAGATAGACCTGACCGATCATCCCGCCGACGGCGGGGCCGATGACGAAGCCGAACCCAAAGGCCGCACCGATATAGCCCAGCCCCATCGCCCGCAGGTGCGGCGGCGTGATGTCGGCGGCATATGCCTGGGCGACGGCCAGGGAGGCCGAAGAAAAGATGCCGGCTAGGATTCGGGCGGCGAACTGCCCATAAATATTGTGCGTGGACAGCCCGAAAAGGGTGTAAAAAACGGCGTCCCCAACCAGTGACCCAATCAGGACCGGCTTGCGCCCAATTCGGTCTGACAGCCGCCCCCAGAATGGGGCGAACAGGAACTGCATCAGGGCATAGCTGGCTCCGAGCCAGCCGCCCACCTCGCCTATGCGCGGGTCCTGTGGGTTTGTCAGGTGCATCCCACTTTGCACATAGTCGGGAATCAGCGGGAGGATGACGCTGAAGCCCAGGACGTTGATCATCACCGCCAGGGCCAGCAGGGCCAGCATGAGGTGCATCCGGCGGTCTTCGGGACTGAGCGCCTTTTTAGGGTCGGCCATGAGGAAACGAACTTTCCGTCGAAAAATCTGGGTCTGCGGTCTCCCCTCAGTATACCCCAGTCGGGAGGGTGGGGAGACGTGACGAGTATTCGTAAAAAATTCCAAAACTACCTGTTTAGGAAGCAGGATTTTTGGATAGGGGCGGTGAACGTGTGCCTGCTGTCATCATCGGCATCCCCCGGCGCTGTACGACCGGGTCGTCCGGCTCGACCCGTCTTGGCTCAAGACGGTCGTTCTGCCTTTCTCCACAGAGAAGGAGTCCTTGTCCATGTCCGCTCGCGATAACGGGGAGACCGCTGTCTCTCCCTCCGGCACGACCGCCGATCTTCCGCCTGTACTGCCCGCCCGTCCCTCCTGGGAAGTCGCCGCGCCCGCCCCTAAGCCAGTCGCCCCGCCGCGTCCGGCGTTCACCCCACGCCCGACGCCCCCTCGTGCGCCTGTGGACTCGGCAGACCCATCCCAGCCCTATTACGCCGCCGCGCCGCCCGCTCCCTCCCCGCCGCCCACGCTGCCGGAGGCGGCAGCCGAGGCCGTCCAGTACGACCTGGCGGGCAATCCCGTGCCGGTCTCTGGATCTTCCGCACGCGCCTCCTATAGTCAAGCCTCCTCCGCACCTGTTCAGGCCCCGGCCACTCCGGGCGTCTGGCCTCCTCAGCCAACGACGCCTTACGGGGCGCCCGGCGGCGGGCAGTTCAGCGAAAATGGGACGGACCGCGTCGCCCGGCTCAGGTGGAATTGGGGGGCGTTCCTGCTGCCTTTCTGGTGGTGCTGCTTCAACGGCCAGAAGAATCTCGCGTGGGTCGTCTTGGCGATTAACGCAGGGGGTCGCTACATTCCGGCGCCTCTCAGCTATGTCTTCAGTGTGGCTGATCTCGGCATCCGCATCTATCTCGGCCTTGTGGGACACCGCCTTTCCTGGGCGAGCGGACGCGCGATGGGAGACTATGACGATTTCATCCGCACGCAGCGGGCCTGGATGATCTGGGGCTTTGTCGTCAATGTCATACTCGTCATCGGGCTGGCTGTCCTCTTCGCGACGATGGCGGGGCTGGCCGGCTCTCTCGGCGGGGGCTTCGGCCATACCGGCGGCAGCGGCTCTGCGCCGCATTCACAGGGAGGCAACTGATGGCACAGGCAGATACCCCCCTGGATGAGGCAGGCGATGAGGAAGTCCAGTACGACCTGGCTGGGAACCCGCTGCCGCCCAAGCCGAAGGCGGCGCCCCTCCCCGCCGCTGCCCCGCCGCCCGGTGGCTTTTTAGCCGCCCCCAGCTTCGCCCCGCCGCCCGCGTACACGCCCCCGTCGGGGTTTACGCCGCCCGGCGCGGCTCCTCTGCCGGGTCAGACGCCCGGCTGGGGTGGGCCTGCCGTTAAGTCCGCGCCGTCCGGGGCAGCGCTCTATGGCGGGCTGGCCCTCGCCGCCCTCGTGCTGATCGCTCTCATCTTCGTCGTCCGCGCACTCCGGCCCGTCACCGTGACTGCGCCGACGGCTTACAAGACCTACACCGCCATTGACAACACATTCTCCTGCGACCAGCCGGTTGGCTGGACGCTGCACGAGACCGGAGCAACGGCCGGCGCCCTGTCCACGGTGACATTCGAGAAAGCTCATGTGCGTGTCCGCGTCATTTCCGACTCGATTGGCTCCCTGGTAGCCGACACCATGACGAGCAACACTTCCACGGAGACGCTTCCCGGAATGCCCCCGCCGCCCCCGCCCAAGCCCGCCGTAGAGAAGCTGCATGAGATGGACAAGGCGCAGCTCGCGGACAGCCTGCCCGGCTACAAAGAAGGTGAGATGCAGAACCTGGAGTCGCGTGTCGGCGACGCGCGCATTTCGGAGTGGTCGGCGGACGGCGGCAAGATGCACGGCTACCGGGTGACGATGCTGGGCAACCAGCGCGAGATGACCGTCATCTGCATTTCGCCGGAGCGCAACTGGGCCATCCTCCAGCCCGCCTTCCAGCGCATGATTGCCAGCGTCGTTCCGGGCAACGGGTAAGGCGAGTTCCGGCGGATGAAAACCTACGGCGTCAACTGGTTTCTGGTCTGGATGAGCTGGCTTATTTTTATGGGTCCACTCTTTGCTTGGGCCGGCCTGTTCCTGTTTTCTCATTGGCATTCTCTGCCTAACTCGCGCGAGTTTGCTTTGGCCCAGGCGTTAGGTCAATCTTTTTGCTGGACCATTTTCTATTACTTCATCTATGAGAAAACGCTCTCTGATCCGAAGGCAGTTGAACGAGTGCGGCAAAGCCTTCAGAAGAGTGAAGGTGCTCGGCGTCGCCGCTATAGGTGGCTGATTACATGGGTGGTTGTGTTCGCTGTAGTCGCCGTTCTTTCGGTGACGTGCAAGGTCATCTTTAACCAGCCTTCTTGGCTGTATGTGGTCGGCTACAGTCTGCTCGTGCCTTGCAGTTGTCTCGCGTGCTTCTGGCTAATGGACAAAGCAACCGAAAAGGGGCAGCTGGCGCAGCGTCTTAAAGAGAGTGATTGAAGGTACACAGCGCCTGCCACGGGTTGAAACCCGAGGCTGAGAAGTGCCCGGCGTCCAGGGGACGCAAGACCAGAGGACGCTCGACTCTTCCGTTCCCTGGACGGCGGGCTTTTTACAGCCTCGGGTTTCAACCCGTGGCGACCTCTCGCGTGACATCGGCCAACAGCCATTATTCGGAGGCATCATCCATGTTGTTCATCCTGCCGTACCGGGCGAAAAACCCGTCGCCGGTCTTTCCCACTGTGACGGTCAGCCTGATCGTCCTCAACACGCTTATCTTCGCCCTCACGTGCAATGGGCATCTCGCCGTGCGGGAGAGCGTCGTGGAGCGGTTCGCGTTCACGCACATGACCTTTAGCCCGCTGACGCTGCTGACGGCCATGTTCCTGCACGGCTCGCCCCTGCACTTGATCGGGAACATGCTGTTTCTGTGGATCTTCGGGTCGGCGACCGAGGGGCGGCTGCGGCCCCTGCGGTTCCTTGCCGTGTATCTGTTCACCGGGATCGTCGGCGACCTGCTCAGTGATTTCATCATGGGGCTGGTGAACCCGGACGTCTATAACCTGGGAGCGTCGGGCGCGATCATGGGGCTGGCGGGGGCCTATCTGTACCTGTTCCCCTATGCGCCCATTCGGCTGGTCTGGTTCATGTGGTTCTTTGTGCTGCCGCGCGGCGGCATCACGGAATGGCAGGCGCGCTGGGTTATCCTCTACTTTGTTGGGTGGGACGTCCTCAACGGAATCATCATGGGCGGCGGTGATGGGGTGGGGCACTTTGCCCACCTCGGCGGCGCGGCGGCGGGCTTCCTCGCCGTGTGGCTTCTGCGGATGCCGCGCGATGGGGAGGACGTGGCCGAAGTGCAGGCGACCCTGTCAGACCTGCGCGACGTGTCGCTGCTGCCCCTGCATGATCTGGAAGCGCTGATGCAGAGGCCGACGACCGACGTGCGGCTGATTTTAGCGTATTGCCGGCAGTCGCTGATCGCGCCCATCGGCGCGAGCGAGGCCAAGTGCCTGTGGGCCTTGCGCCAGTACGGCAGCCTGCTGATGGAGCAGGCCGACGCCCAGGTGCTGGCCGGGCTGGTCGTGCCGCTGACTATGCCGACAGCGCGGCAGATCCCGCCGATGTTCTTTCTGCGGCTCGGCTCGCGCCTGGAGCGGACCGGGGACTATGACGGCGCGGTGCGGCTTTACTACCGCATGTGCGAGGTCTTCCCGCCCTGTTCGGACGTCGAAATGGCTTACCTGCGCGTGGCCCGGATGATGGAGCACAACTACGGCGACCGCGCCCAAGCGCGCTTCTGTTATGCCAAAATGCTGGAACTGTTTCCACGCGGGGCGATGTGCCTGGAAGCGGAAGGCGGCCTGCGCCGGCTGCCCGCTCCCCGGCCTGCGCCGTCTCCCGCCCAGTGAAGAGCGTGCCGGAATCATCGAACCTCTTGCATCAGGGTCGGCATGGCCGCTCTTGTTATTTGGGCCAGATGCCGGGCGTGCGGAGAACCCGGCGCTGTTCCTCCGTCAACTCCCCCTGGTCGCCCCCGGTCGGATAGTGGCGCGACCAGGCCATGTGTTCGGGGCAGTATTTCAGGAACAGGGTGCGGCGCTCTTCGGCTCCGCGCCAGGGCAGGGTGCCGTGGGTCAATGCTTCCGTAAAGATGACCGCGCTGCCCGCTTTCCCCGGAACCGCCGCCGCGCAAGGGGCGGGACTCCCCAGATCAAGCCAGTCTTTCGGGGTGGGATAGTTGCTCTTATGGCTGCCGGGAATACAGCCGAACCCGCCGTCACCCAGCCCAACGTCTTTCAGATTGTAGGCCACCACCGTCAGGCCGCTGAACATGGAGCCGTTCTGGAACAGATAATACTGGGAGGGATCGAATGGCGTCGCGCCTCCGTGCAGTATCGCGCCGATCGGCCCCAGCCCGGTGCGGATGACGTCCACATAGCTGTGGTCCAGCCGGAAACCGTCACCGAGCATCTCCGCCAACACGGGCGTGAGCCGGGGATTTTGGAGCAATTCATGGTAGGGCTGACCCCACGGAATCGGATCGAACCGCTTTGTTTTCCAAGCGGGGTCGGTCTCGTCGGCCAGGGTCTGGTCGGCCAGACGGTTGAGGGCGGCGACCTGTTCCGGCAACAGGGCATCTTCAACCACGAGAAAGCCTTGGAGATCGAAGAGGTAGCGTTCATGTTCGTTCATCAGGTAAGAGGCATCCTTTCGCAGAACAGCGGGCGAGGAGGAATTAGACAGCCTCCGCCCAGTATCCTCCGTATTCGGACACATTTCGCCCGCCTCCGTCAATTGACAAACCTGAAGGGATGCCGGTATAATACGCTGACAGCGGGATCACCCATCGTGTGGGGTTGTAGCTCAGGGGATAGAGCGAGGGACTCCTAAGCCTTAGGCCGCTGGTTCGATTCCAGTCAACCCCAGTTCCTGCTTATCAAATCGCGTACATGGAGAGGTCGCATAGTTGGTCTAGTGCGTCCGCCTCGAAAGCGGATGTGGCGGCAACGTCACCGTGGGTTCGAATCCCACCCTCTCCGCCAGCCTCAGACCAAAAGAGACGCCCCGCCAGATAGGCGGGGCGTCTTTTTGTCACAAGTCTGTGCGAGTCAGCGGCTTTTCCAGGATATTCACCGACTGTGCCTCGCGGCGCGTCTCCTGGCCGTTCAGATAGGTCACGAGGTAAGTGACGCGCTGCGAGCCTGCCTGTGAGGCGGGAGCGCCGGGGTGGACCTTCTCGGTCGTTTCCAGCGTCTTGCGGACACGCACGGTCAGCAGGAGCGGCATTTTCTGAACGTTCAGAGTGTCGCCGGGCTTGAGCCGGTTCAGGTCTTTGTTGGGGTTTGCCGTGATCAGGTCGGTATAGGAGAGATGGTTGCGATGGGCGATCCGGGAGCCGAGATCACCGTGCCGAATGACGTAGCGCTTGGTAGGGGGCGGCGTCCAGAAGTAGGGCGCGGCTTCCTCCGGGGTCTGGCGGGTCAGCCGGGTGTCCACCGCCCGCTTTTGGATCTCCTCGGACTCGACAATCTCAGGCTGGCCGACGACAGGCGCCTGGGGCGGGGCTTGTGCCCAGTGGTCCCTGACAAGCCGAAGCGTTTCTGTCGCCGCCTCCGCCGTCGGCAGGGCGACACTGGGGCGGCCTTTGACCAGGATCACATACGCATGGATATGGAGCGTCAGGCTCTGGGCCAGTTTTGCCTTGACAACAGCGTCCGGGTCCTGGGGAGTGCTGGCTTCGGCGTGCAGGAAGCGGACTTTCTGCATCCGCACCGGCTCTTCCCCGGCGAAGGCCGCGCCGACTTTGACCTGCTCGGCGGCGGCAATCAGCTCATTGGCGGCGGCGACGCTGCGAACAGTGGCGACAGGCTTATTGTCCACCAGGATGGTCACAGGCTGACCCATGTGACGGAGGTACAAGAAGATGCCGCTGCCGATCAAGATGGCGGCGGCAAATAGGGCCGCCAGCATCTTGAAGAGGCGCAACTGGCGCGCGAGGGATTCGGGAGCGGGTGTTCGCGGCGTGGTTTGAGTTGACATAGGAGAAAGAAAAAGCACGCCGACAACGTGGTCGGCGTGCCCCCTCAAACCTTACCAGGGCTTTGCCCTGGCGACCTGCATCTGCTGCTTCATCTGAGAAAGCGCCGTCTGGAGCTGCGTGTCGTGTTGCAGGTCAAACAGCGCCTCGGAATGGGCGCGGTAAAAAGCAGTCTCCTTGCGCTGGTTGTCGTCAGGGATCGTCACCTTGATGTCCGGCTCGATGCCCTTGTGGTTGATGTCGTTCTTGTGGGACGTGTAGTAGTGCTGGGTCGTGATTTTCACGGCGGAGCCGTCCGGCAGGGACAGGATGGACTGGACGACGCCCTTGCCGAAGGTCTTTTCGCCCACCAGAATGCCCGAACCCGTGTCCTTGATTGCGCCCGAGACGATCTCCGCTGCGCTGGCGCTGTTGCCGTTCACTAGGACGACCAGCGGGTAGCGATGGCTGGAATGCTGGCTCGGGTCCGCGTCCAGATGCTCCATCGTCTCCAGGGACTGGGACCTGTCCTTCATCCACAAAACGGGTCCTTCGGGGATGAAACGGCTGGCGATCTTCTGAGCGATGTCCAGCAAGCCGCCGGGGTTCTCGCGCAGGTCAAAGACAAGCCCGCGCATCCCATGCGCTTCCAGGTCCTGGAGCGCTGCCCCGACCTGGACGTCGCTTTCCTCGTTGAAGACGGACAACTTGATATACCCGATCTTGCGGACCGGATCAATCATCGCGTGCTCGACGACTTCTTGATGTACCGTGGCGCGGATCATGCTGATAACGACCGGGTGGGGGGTGCCCTTACGCAGCAGCGTCAGGGTGACGCGCGTGTCTTCCGGGCCGCGAATCAGCTTGACGACTTCCGAGTCCTTCAGCTTCAGCGTGGATTTGCTGTTCACCTTCAGGATGATGTCCCCGGCCATGACCTTCGCTTTGATAGCTGGGCCGCCGGGCAGGGGCTTGACGACGTACACCTGCTGCGCCTTGTTGGTGCCGAGCGTCGCGCCGATGCCGACAAACTGACCCAGGTTCTCTTCTTCCATCTCCTTGTAGGTCTTCGGGTCCATGAAGGTGGTGTAACGGTCATGGGCTGCGCCGACCATGCCCCGGATGCCGTTGTAGGTCATCTCCGTGGGGTCAATGTCCTTGCCGTAGTAGCCCGCCCGCAGTGTCGCCAGCACGTCGGCATAGGTCTGGTACGGTGTGTAGGTTTCGCCCTGCCCGTGCGCCGCCGTAAAGACGGCTTCGGAAAGGCGTTGGGGAACCAGCTCAACGACCGTCGCCAGCGAACCCCGGTCGTGAACGCCGCGCAGGTCATTGATCGAGACGCCGCCGACGAAGGCAATGCCTAGAAGCGTCGCCGTGCCCGCCGTCCGCCCAATAAATCGTCCGATACGCATGAATGCTTCCTATCTTGACCTAAAAATTGACTTGGATGCGGCTGGTTAGATGCGGCTGGACGGGAGCCGTGCAACTCGCCCCGAAAGAACGCCGATGGCCCGGTTGAGCGGCTCATCGCCCGCCGTGTTGGGAACAAGAATGTCCGGCTTCAGCCCGACCCCGCCGAACTGGCCGCGCGTCGCGGTCATCAGCTTGCCGACGGTCATGGTGAAGCCCGACCCGTCGCGCAGCGTGATCAGCTTGACGTCCCCGGCATCGCCGAAGGTCTTGCCGCCGATCAGCTTCGCGCCCTTGCTCTGCAAGGCCGCCGCCAGCAGCTCGGCTGTGTTGTCCGTTCCGCCATTTACCAGGACCGCGATGGGATAGGTTATCGGCGCGTCAGCGGTGAGCGTGATCGCCTGAACCTTTTTGCCCTTGGTCTCGATGTAACCCAATATGGGCGCGGCTGTCAGCTTCGCCGCGATGGCCGCCTCCACGTCCGTCTGGGCGCGCAGTCCGCCCAGCGTGTTGCGTAGGTCGAGGACCAAGCCTTTGGCGTCCGTGCCGAAACCGGCCAGCGCGGCGGCGAAATCTTTGTCGGCGCCGGGAGTGAATTGGACGATCTTGATGTAGCCGATGCCGCCCGGCAGGCCGCGCGAGACGATGGGGGTAATAGTCGTCGGGGTTGAGGTCTCCAGGGTGAGCGTCAGTGGCTGGGGGACGCCCGCGCGCATGACGGAGAGCGTGATGGTCTTGGCGGCGGGGTCATCCAGCTTGGTCTGCGCGTCGTTCAAAGAGACCGAGTTATCAATCTTCTTCTGGAGCGCCGTCACCGTCTTGTTGAAGGCGGGAGCGTCATCCTGCAAGGCTTTCAGCGCTTTGGTCTGGTCGTAAACGAACTTGTCGTTGTAGACCCACACGCCGTTGATGGATGTGATGACATCGCCGGGCTGCATCCCTGCCTTCTCCGCCGGGCTGCCCGGCACGGGAGCGACGACCACCAGCCGGTACTCCGTGTACGCCGGCAGGTCGGCAGTTTTGGTGTGGGGGAAGCGTTTGACCGTGAGAGCCGCGCCGATGCCGTGGTAGGTGCCTTTGGCCTCGTTGCCGAGTTCGGCGACCTCGGGGGCCTCCAGGAAGCGCGAATCCGGGTCCTGAAGCGAGGCGATCATGGCCGCCGCCGCGCCGTGAGCCATTTTGGATTCGCTGGGCAGCGGGTCTACATAGCGTGCCTTGATCAGCCGGTAGACGTTGTCAAAAGTCGCGCCCGGACCGGTTTTGCCGGCGAAGTCGTCCGACGATTCGCTGTCAGCCCCACTCTCACCCGCCCCGCTCGCGGCGACCACGACGGGGCGACCCGTGGAGGCAAGCACAAGGGGAGAACGGGGAGCCGAGACGACCGGCGGGTGATATAGGTTGTGGCCGACAGGCCGGGCCGGGCCGAGATAGGAGCCGGCGGCGAACGCCCCGGCGGCCAGGACGCCGACCACAACGATGCCGGCAAGGCTGGTCGCGTTCAACTTCAAATTCTGCTTCCTTTCCTATGCCCCGTCCGGCAGGGCTTGGAGCGTGGGTAACATTCGGCGGTAGATACTAGTAGATACTAATTGTAACGAGAAAAAGCGGCGCACGGTTCCAGCCCCTATGCTGAACAACGGGGTCAGGCGGCAGCCAGTTCAGAATCGGACACGGCCGGCACAAGCAAAACCGTCAGATTCTCCGACTTCTGCAACGCCAACTCCACTTCCGCTAACGCTTCATTAGGACTTTCGCTTAGTTTTTCGCGTACACACTATTATGACGAAGCAGCAGTACATCGAGTATTTAGTCGCCACGCCCAACAACTACACCTGCACTCACCTTGCCAATCATCTCGAAGGCGAGGCGGCTACCAGTCACGACACAATCAGCGACTACCTGCGCCGCGAGAAACTCACCCCTCGCCGCCTCTGGGAAGTCGTCGAAGCTCTGCTTCACGACACTGCGGACAGTTATTTGATCGTAGACGACAGCGTCCAAAACAAGCAATACTCGCAAAAGATCGAGTTGGTCAAACTGCAATTTGGTCAAACTGCAATACAGTGGGGCCGAAGGCGGCTTGGTGCGTGGGATCGGCGTGGTCAATCTCCTGCACAGCAGCGGAAAAGTCGGTGACTTCTTCCCGATTGATTTTCGCGTCTACGCTCCCGATTGCGATGGCAAGACCAAGAACGAGCACTTTCTAGAGATGCTGATCCGCGCCAAGAGCGACAAGCGCCTGAAGGCCAATACGGTTCTCTTCGACTCCTGGTACGCTTCGGTGGACAACCTGAAGATGATCCACCGTTTAGGCATGGTGTTCGTCAGTACGCTCAAAAGCAACCGTTTGGTCAGCACCAGTAAAGAGCAGTATCAAGCGATCAGACACGATCAAGAACACGATCAAGAACAGAAGAAGGACAAGAAACAAGGCAGAAACAAAGGTTATGTGCATCTGGACACGCTGGAATGGAACCAAGACACTCTCCCGCACGGCCAACTGGTCAAACTCCAAGAGATGCCCTTTCTCGTGCGCCTCTTCAAGCTGGTCGCCCAAAACGGCGACATTGAGTGGGTCATCACCAATCGTAATCTTGATCCAGACGATCAAGATACCCATGGCGACGCCCAGGCTCGACTCACTTTGGACGACGTTCAAGACGAGAACGCCGTGCGCTGGCAGATCGAGCAGTTGCATCGAGAACTCAAGCAACTCGTCGGGACCGAGAAGTGCCAGTGTCGTAAGGCCCGTGCCCAGCGTAACCACCTGGCCTGTTGTTATCTGGCATGGCTGACGCTCAAGGTTCATGCCCGCAAGGTTGGCACGACGTTATATGCCGCTCACGCCAACTTGTTGCGTGATTTCTTGCGGGCGCAGTTGCGTCAGCCAGCTATTCCTGTCTACCCACGAGCCTAAGCGAAAGTCCTATTCATAATACTCGAAACGCTTTGCCGACTGTATGTCGGGCCGGACCGAAACGTGCCACCAGTCTTGCTCCTGCCAGATGCTGTCGGGAACGATCTCTAAGACGGCGCCACCAGGATGCTGATCCTTGATGTATTTGCGAACGGTATCAACGACTTCTTTCTCAGTTGTGGCGCACATCTACTGCCCCCAGACTTCTTGTTGGCCTTGATCTACACGGCTCATGTTTCCGTGCTAAAACGTAAGGCTTAACTGCCTAGTTTCAGCCGCTAACGCAGACTCAGGTGAAGGCTGTAATTTGGTTGCGGTGGAAACTTGGTTATAGAAGTGCCTGAAGACATTGCTATATGTCTGCTCCCCAATTCCTTTGATCTTAGCTAATTCGCGGAAGCGGCTCACCGGCAGGGCTGCAACAATCTTATCTGCGGACGCCTGGCGTAGTCTTAATTCATCTATCCAGGAGCGGTCATTCGGGTCATTGAGTCTGCTTACAATCGAGCCTTCAACACCACTTGCTTCACGTTCTGCATCAAGGCAGATTTGAACATTGATGTTTAGATCGCCCAGATGATCATTCATGATCTTTTTGACTTCTGCCCATTCAAGATGCCCGTTGTTAGTCCCCAGCATTGGGAAAGCAATGGAAGTTACGCCGCTCCCTTGATAATGCGCGGTAAAATGCTCTAAACCTTGTTGTATCCACTCCATTTTAGAGGGGTACTTCCAGTGCTTCTTTGTAGGGAAGTTTAATATCCAGGGGTAGCCATGCTCTTGGAAGAGGTATGGCTCGCCGATTCGGACTTCCCTGCGCTCACATCTAGATGCGTAATCTTCAAACATCTTAGGGTAGCGCATCTTAAACTCCAACGCGATGCCAGCCCCCATAACGCCTTCACAATTAATAGTGTTGACTATGGTTTGGGCTTCAACGTTGAAGACAGTGCTGTTGCTGTAAGTTAACATATTTTGTCTCAAAAGTAGATGCTCTGTGCTACTTCCACAGGAATGGTCAAGCCATTGTCTGCCACTGTTTGTACGGTTGTTGCTCTAGCGGCTGGGTGGCAAAAAATCTTGAGTATGTTATCGATCTCTACTTTAGGATATACTAAGACCTCTGCACATTTAATGCGTTTCCCGTCTTCATAGTCAGTCCAGTACCGCGCATTGATAATATCCCACGGCAGCCGATCTAGCTCATATGTGCCGGTCCAAAAATGCGTCTTCCCCCAGTCCATGCCCGCATTGCCGTCGGAGAACACAGTGGTAGGCAGTAGCAGCAAACGGGGATCGGCTCCTATAAACACAATCTGTGTTTGCACGTCGCGCTTTACCGACAACATAGGATTTTTAGGCTGGAAATAGAAGTTGACGTAATCATGTAACAAAATGCCGTTGATCAACTTTCTGCCACGACGATGATTAACCTCCTCGTTAGATATGTCTCTACTAACCAGCCCTCGTTTGTGGGCTTCGTTGTGTGACAACAACCCATGCTTTAGCACGGACGCCAGATTGTTTAGGTCCGTCATGTGATAGAGATACTGAATGTTGTGCTTTTGAATGTATTGCATACTTCATCACATGATGGGGATATAGATGCAGTTCTCTGGCTTCCTGTGGCCCCATCAGTGGGATTGGTTTTGGACAGCATCTTTAAGTGTGCTCTTGAGATGCCGGGAGATAGGGTAGCCGTCAATGGCTTTAAGAATTTCTGCCTCCGTTACACCTTTCTTACCGAGTTCAGCTATCACTCCTTTGTAAATTGCCCCGAAGCCGAACTCCGTAATGCCGTTTGACATGACCACCAGAAGCCCCAAGACAGCGATGCCGCCAAGCATCCCTAGCGGGCCTCCCAAAGCCGCTAAAGCCGCAGTAATCGCTGCGGCTCCAGCAAAGCCTGTCGCCGAGATAGCAACGAACAGTACCAACCCCGGAATGCCTAAAGCTGCGATCCGCGCAATCAACTTGTCCATATATGTCTTCTGATGCTGCCCGGCCTGCCTTAGCCCAACAGAGCATTGTACCACGGCGGCGGGGCGGTGTCAAACGGAACCGCTCGTTTGGGGCGCGGCGGGCGCGAATCCACCGCGTTTCGGGTATCATAAAGGCGGGAGTCTGTTGCGTTTCGATTTGCGTTTTCATTTGCGTTTACGCTTTGGCAAATGCGCTGGGTTCCCGCTCTCAGGAAGGATCGCCCAATCCCGCTGATGGCCGATCAAAACCAAAGCCTGACGGCAAGCAATCAGAATTTGACCATGACTCTTTCCAATTCGCGCGACGAGGCCCTTGCCGATCTGCGCGACCGACTGGCGAACGACGAGTCGGACCCAACCAACCCCGGTACGGAAGCCGTCCCGCTGGGCGCAAACCAGATGCGTGTGACCGACAACCTCGCGCAGCTCCTGGAAATCCTGCCGCTGGCCCTGCGCGCCGCGCTGGAACAAGATGATCTTTCGACGGGCCTTATCGAGATCGTCATGGACCTGGGCCGAATCGCCGAAGCGCGCTTTGCCGACGGCCGCGCTGTCTGGCTGCGCGAGGACAGCCCGGTCACCGCCGAGGACATTGATTTCGTGACCACGCGCGTCGGCTCATTCGGCAAAGACAACCGGGCAGGTATCGAACGGACTCTGCACCGTATCTCGGCCATCCGCAACCGACAGGGCCGCATCGTCGGGCTGACCTGCCGCATCGGGCGGGCCGTCTATGGGACGATTGACATCATCCGGGACGTAGTCGAGTCCGGCAAATCCATCCTAATGCTGGGCAAGCCAGGACGCGGCAAGACCACCAAGCTGCGCGAGGTCGCGCGCGTCCTGTCCGACGAGTTCAAGAAGCGCGTTATCATCGTGGACACGTCCAACGAGATCGCCGGCGATGGTGACATCCCGCACCCGGCCATCGGACGTGCTCGCCGGATGCAGGTCATCGAACCCGACGACCAGCACGCGGTCATGATCGAGGCGGTCGAGAACCACATGCCCGAGGTCGTGGTCATTGACGAGATCGGCGTCGAGCAGGAGGCGTTCGCCGCCCGCACCATCGCCGAGCGCGGCGTACAGCTCGTCGGCACAGCCCACGGAAACTCGCTGGAAAACCTGCTGATGAACCCGACCCTGTCGGACCTCGTGGGCGGCATCCAGGCCGTCACGCTCTCCGACGAGGAGGCCAAAAAGCGCGGGACGCAGAAGACCGTGCTGGAGCGCAAGGCGCCGCCGACCTTCGAGGTGATCATCGAGATCATGGAAGTGGACAAGCTGGCGATCCACCACGATGTCACCCGGACCGTGGACCGGATGCTGCGCGGCGGCCAGCCCCGCCCCGAGATTCGCGTTCGCAACGCTTCGGGTCAGGTCGAGGTCGTGCAGAAGTCCGACCTGGAAGCGACCCGCCCCCCGGACCGCGACCGGACCCCCTCGCTCTTCGACGACGGGACGCGCGGGCGCGGCAACTTCGGGGCAGGCGCCTCGTACCCGGCCCCGGCGCGCGAGAACGGCAGGCAAAACGGCAGGGACAACAGCCGGGAGGAAGTCCCCGAGGCTCTGCCGCGCGTCGCCCCACCGACGGCGACGGGGACGCCGCTGGCGAGTGTCGTCCCGCCGACACTCTCGAACGGCAAGCCGCTCCCGACGACCCTGCGCGTCTTTCCCTACGGGGTCAGCCGCAGCCGCTTGGAGCGCGCCATACGTACCCTGCGCGTCTCGGCCTACATCAGCAAGGACGTCAAAGACGGCGACGTTATCATCGCGCTGAAGGCCAATTACCGCAAAGAGCCGGCTAAGTTGCAAGAGGGGATCACGCGCAACATCCCGACCTATGTGATCAAGAGCAACACCTATGTCCAGATCGAGAGCGTCCTGCGCGAGATCTTCAAGATGCCGCAGGAGATTTCCGAAGAAGACGTGGCGATCTCGCACGCCGAGGAAGCCATCGAAGAGATCATGAACGACAGCACGGGCGGCTTGAACTCGCTGGAACTGGCCCCGCAGAACTCGTTCCTGCGCCGCTTGCAGCACCAGATCGCCGAGAACTACAAGATGGTCTCGGAAAGCATCGGTCAGGAGCCGAATCGAAGAGTCAGGATCAGCAGGCCGTAAGAGACCCCCACCCCTGGCCCCTCCCCCGTCGGAACGAGAGAGGGGAGCAAGAGAAGGAGGGGAAACCATCTCTGTATCAATCCTTTACCCTTCTCCCGCTTGCGGGGGAGGGGCCGGAGGGGCCGGGGGTGGGGGTTAGTTATGTTCATTACCTTCGAGGGAGTGGAAGGCGCGGGCAAGACGACGCAGATCGCCCGGCTGGCGGCCCGCCTGCGCGCAGCGGGCCGCCAGGACGTGCTGACCACGCGCGAGCCGGGTGACGGCCCGCTTGGGGCGGAGCTTCGCAGCCTTGCCCTGCACCCACCGATGGGCATCTTTGTCGAGCCGCGCGCCGAGCTGCTCATCATGCTGGCCGACCGCGCCCAGCACGTCGGCCAGGTGATCCGCCCGCACCTCAACAGCGGCGGCATCGTCATCTGTGACCGCTATGCCGATTCGAGCGTCGCTTATCAGGGCCATGGGCGAGGTTTGGACCTCGGCGAGATCATCCGCCTGAACACCTATGCGACGGGGGGCCTTGTGCCTGACTTAACGGTCCTGCTGGACCTCGACCCCGCCGTCGGGCTGGCCCGGCAACGGGAGCGCAGCGTGATGGAGGCCCAGGCCCTGCCGTTCCACCAGCGTGTCCGGGCGGGCTTTCTGGCTTTGGCTGCGTCCTCCCGCTGGCTGGTCCTGGATGCTTCCCGCCCTCCCTCCCAGGTCCACGAAGACATCTGGGCCGCCGTTTCCGCCCATCTTTCCATCCCATGAAACTGATCATCGCTATCACGCACGAGCGCGACAAGCATAAGCTGGCGGATGCCCTGCTGCAAGAGGGCTTGAGCTTCACCAAGCTGGGCAGCACGGGCGGCTTTCTGCGCCAGGGCAACGTCACCATCTTGATTGGCGTCGAGGACGATGCCGCTGAGCGTGTCCTAGGCGTCATCAAAGAGGCGTGCCAATCGTCCGAGGGGTTCGTCAACCTGCCGGGCCAAATGGTCGGCAGCGTCCCGGCCCTGGGTGCGTTCGCCCCGCACCCGGTCCGCGTCGAGGCCGGCGGCGCGATTGCCTTCGTGCTGACCGTGGACAGCTTCGAGCGGTTTTAGTGACCGGCCCTTCAGGGCCGGGTATGTTTATGTTCCAAAATATCCTCGGACAACCGTATGCCGTGCGCGTACTGGAAAACGCGCTCCAAAACGACCGGCTGGCCGGATCGTACCTTTTCGTTGGACCGGACGGGGTGGGGAAGGCGACGACGGCACGGCAGTTCGCCAAACTGCTCTGCGGCGCGTCCGCCGATTCTGACCCGGTGGCCCGCGCCATTGACGCCGGAACCCTTCCCGATGTCCGTAGTCTCGACCCGCCGCCGTCCCACATCACCAGCATCGCGCAGGTCTGGCCCCGGCCCGGCCACAAAGAGCACCCCCCCGAAAACGCCCTGCTGCGCGACTTGCAATTCGAGCCGATCTCGGCCCGCAAGCGCGTCTTCATCCTTCACGATGCCGAAGGGCTGGGGCGCGGCGGGGCGGACGCCGGCAACAGCTTGCTGAAGACGCTGGAAGAGCCGCCGGCCTACGCCCATTTCCTCCTTACGGCGGCCTCAACCGGCGGCGTCATGCCCACCATCGTTTCGCGCTGCCAGGTTATCCACTTCGGCCTGCTGCCGGCGGGGGAGATCGAGAGCGTCCTCCAGACCCGCTTTGGGGTCGCCCCCGCCCAGGCACGCTTTCTGTCGGCCTATTCGGAAGGGCGACTGGGTCGTGCCGTCGCCCTGGCCCGCTCGCCTGCGCTGCTGGCCGGGCGCGAGGCGCTGCTCGACATGGCCCACGACCTGCTGACGGCCCCGCCGATCAAAAGCTTCAAGCTGGGAGAAGAGTTCCGCCGACTGGCTCCCAAGCTGAAAGCGGCGGCTGAGGACGAAGCGGCGGAGTCGGGTGAAGAGAAGACGGGGCGCGAACCGCTGACGCGGGCGCTGGACTTGCTGGCGAGCTACTTCCGGGACGTTCTTTCCGCCGCCGTGATGGGACCGGCGCGGGCGCCCCTGGTAAACGTGGACCGGCGCGAGGAGATACTGAGACTGGTGGATCGCTATCCGTTGGAGAAGACCGAGCGTGCGCTGGCTTTATTGCTGGATGTCCGGCAGGCCATTGAGCGCAATGCGAACAGCCAGCTCGCGCTGGACGTGCTGTTCACGCAGTTGACGATGCTGTCCTAATCCCGGCGCAAGCGCCGGGGTTAATTTCCTACCGCCGGATCACCGCCCCACCCTGCGCCACCTTCCCCAACTCCGCCGACGCCTCCGCCCGCACTGCCGGGTCGGGGTCCTTCGTCGCCAGTTCTGCGAGTGTCGCCTTTGCCGAAAGGCATTCTAATGGGCGCTTATAACCGACGCCCGGCTGCCGAAGGATTATACCTATCGTCCGTATGGCATCAATGCGCGAGCCGGGATAAACGCCTCGCGCGTACTTCTCAAGCGGCGGCAGATAATCCGGCTGCGGCGGATCAAAAGCAGACACAGAAGCGGCGGGAAACGCCTCCTCGCGTGGCCGGTCCACCGCGTAATACTTCACCACATACACGGCAGGCGCGAGGAACAGCACCATCGTGACGGCAAAAGTGATCCGCATCAGCCACTTCCAGAACGGAGGCAGGGTCG
>JAABUH010000576.1_pt1 | contig 51265 bp, 48 predicted proteins | sample 5559121 | NCBI WGS metagenome assembly JAABUH01 (sample SAMN10711871, study PRJNA513364) | rock metagenome | isolation source: Antarctica rocks | place: Antarctica: Victoria Land, Battleship Promontory nord | collected 2015-12-28 | reverse complement strand
ACCGAACTCGAGGCGGACCTCACAGAACCGCCGACACGCCTCCTCCCGACCACCCACTGCCCGCAGCAACGCGGGAGCAAAAACTGTGCGTTGGTGCCCACTCACATGCCCGGCACCGCCCGACTAGGCAACGACACGCGCTCCACGCCGTGCAGCTGACTGTCATTGACCTGCCGTGCGAGGCGTCATCGAGCAGACAAGGTGCGCGCGATGACGTTGCGCTGTACTTCGCTGGTTCCCTCACCGATTTCCAGAATTTTCGCGTCCGCATAGAAGCGGGAGATGCGCGACTCCAGGACGTAGCCGTAACCACCGTGAATTTGCAGGCTCTGGCTCGCGGCCCGGTTGGCGACCTCTGACGCGTAAAGCTTCGCCATCGCTGCGGCCTGGTCGTACGGCTGGCCCGCATCGCACAGCCATGCCGCCCGGTACACAAGCCAGCGCGCAGCCTGGATCTCTGTGGCCATATCGGCGAGTTTGTGGCCTACAGCTTGGAACCTGTGCAGCTGCCTCCCGAACTGCTCCCGCTCATCCGCATGCTGCAGCGCCATGTCCAGTGCGGCTTGGGCCAGCGACAACGAGAGGGCCGCGACGCTGACCCGGCCGGCATCCAATACATTGAGGAACTGCCGCAGCCCGTTGCCCTCGTCTCCGATCAAATGGTCGTCGGGCACAAAACAATCGTCGAAGACCAATTCGCGGGTGTCGAGGGCATGCCAGCCGAGCTTCTTGAGCTGCTGTCCCTTGCTGTAACCAGCGGTTCCGTCAGGGACGAAGAACGTCCCGAAGCGCTTACCACCGTCGTCGTTAGCGCCGGTGACCGCGAGCACAGTAGCGCCGAGACTCATCTCCGTTCCCGCGTTGCTGATAAACATTTTGGTGCCGTTGATGTACCAGCCTCCGTCGGCCCGCTTCGCGGTCGTGCGAATACCTGCTGCGTCAGAGCCTGCGGATGGTTCGGTCAGGGCAAAGGCGCCGATCTTCTCTCCCATCGCCAGTGGTGTCAGCCAGCGACGCTTCTGTTCGTCGGTTCCGAACGTCGCCAAGGGAAGTGAGGCGATGGTCGAATGGGCGTTCCATGCTGCTGCCACCGATTGGTCGGCATTGCCGATCTCCTCCATTGCGGTGACGTAAGAGACCATGCCGGCGGCGGACCCGCTGTACTCCTCGGGGATCAGCATGCCCATGAGGCCGAGACCGCCCATCTTGCGGAAGACGTGGGCCGGGAACTCGGCCCGGGCGGACCATCCGGCGGCGAACGGGGCGATCTCCCGGTGCGCAAAGTCGCGACACATCTTCTGCAGCGCGCAGTCCTCGTCGGAAAGGGTAAAGTCCATGTCAACGGTCCTTTGGGTCGATGAGTACTTTAAGTTGCCGGCCTCGGTCGGCCTCCAGCTCGGCGAACACTGCTGGGGCGTCGACCAAGGGACGGATATCAGTCACCAGCCCCGAGGCGTCCAGACGTCCCGTCGCCATGAGGTCGAGCACCCGTGGGATGTCGTGGTTGTATCCGAGCGACCCGAAGACCGATCGTTCGTACAGGACGATCTGGCGCAAGTCCACTGACAGTTGGTTGTCGCTGATGCCGGCCATCACCACGCGGCCACCACGGCGGCTTGTCCGGATTGCCAGCTCGACGAGCTCGGCCCGGCCCGTGGCGTCGATGACAACATCGGGCCCGGTGCGCCCCGTACGCCCAAATACCTCGCGTCGGACGTCGACCGTGGATGGGTTGAAGACCTCCGTGGCGCCGAACCCGTATGCCTGTTCGGCCCGCTGAGCCAGCGGCTCGCTGACGAATACTGCCGCGGCTCCCGCCATGCGCGCCCCGACCAGCGCCGCAATACCAATAGGCCCCGAGCCGAGTACCAGTACGTTGTCCCCGGGACCGACCAGTCCGCGTTTGGCCGCGTGCAGACCCACCGCGAGGGGTTCAGCGACCGCCGCCATCTCGTCCGACACCCCGTCGGGGATGGGCACCAGGTTTTCGACGGGAACCGCAACGAATCGGGCGAAGGCTCCCGGAGCAGCCAGCCCGATCGACCCACCCTTTTCGCAGATGTGATAGTCACCGTGGCGACACCACCAACAGTGTCCGCAGCGCAAGCAGGGATCCACCGCCACTCGCATACCGAGCGTGATGCCCACCGCGTCCGGACCAAGGGCGAACACGGTTCCGCTCATCTCGTGACCAAGTGTCATCGGCGGGGTGGCGCCCGTCAGCGGATGCGCGGCCGGGCGCAGCATGCTGGGTCCATGCAGGTACTCGTGCAGATCGGTGCCACAGACCCCGCAGTAGGCGATCTCGACAACGGCCTGACCAGGCCCAGGCGCCGTCGGCTCGGCGACCTCGTCGAGGAGTAGCTGTCGCTGTCCGTGCCATCGAAGCGCCTGCATGTCCTACCTCCGACTGATTTTGTCGACTGCGTTTACTAGATCGACCGGTACATAGCGCAAGCTCGGCGGCCGGGGGGAATGAAAAGCTCACCGCGACCTGGCCCAACTATCGGCGCACAGCGCGTGCGGGAGCGGATCAGTCGTCGCTGTCGTGCGCCATGAGCGTGGGGCCTGCGTAACGGCCGCGGAAGGCGCGTACTTCTCCCGCGAGAGTGTCCGCGCAGTCGCTGCTGGGACCGAGACCGAAGAACAAGGTGGCGCAGTACTCCTGGGAGAGGTACGTCGCATCCCACACTCCGCCAGGGTGTACCCATTGGTAGGTGTGGTTGTGTAGGTTGAGAAACTGCAGCACGGCCAACTGTGGGTCCGCCGAACGAAGTGCTCCACTTTCCATAGCTGTCTTCATCAGACCACGCACGATTGCCTCGAACTCGCGGCGCTGGCGCAGCAGCCGGGATAGGTTTTCGCCCTGCAAGTACCGGTAATCGTGCTCGTAAACCCAGATGTGGTCGAGACGCCGCAGAATCATCTCGAGCAGCGTCTCGGAGAGCAGGCGCAGCTTGAGCACGGGGGCCTCGTTCAGCGCGTCGATGCGCCGTGCTGACCTCAGCAGCGGCCGCAATACACGTCCCTGGATCTCGACGAGCAGGTTCTCCTTGGAGCCGATGTAGTAGTAGAGGGCCCCCTTGCCCAGGCCGATCTCCTTGCCGATCTCGGCGATGCCGGTGGCGGCGTAACCACTGCGGGCGAACAGCACTGCCGCCGTGTCGATGATCTCCTGGCGCCTCACTTCGAACCCGGCTCCGTGCCCCGGCGGCCGCGCCATGCCAGTTCTCCATCTCAGTAATCGTGATTCGCCACAACATCCCAGAGCGCGCAGGGTAGCGGCCCGCTAGGTCAAACGGCGACTCTGTCATCCGAACTCAGCCCGGCCCGGCCCGTGCTCGATGAACGATCGCATCCCCCGTGCGCGGTCTTCGGTAGCGAACAGTCCGGCAATCAACGCACGTTCAAGGGCCAGACCGGCCGGTCCACCGGCGTGGGCAGCCGCCTCCTTGATCGCCGAAAGCGCGAATCTCGGGCCGGCCGCCGGCCGCCGCGCGTACTGCAACGCGGCTCCCGCGGCAAAGCATGACGGTCCGCCCCAGCGAACGACGACGCGAAGCGAGTCCTCGACCTCAAGCGCCGCCACCGCGTCCGTAAGCTCTTGGCGCATCGTTGAGTCGAAGGCATTGAGTGGTGGCGCGTCTAGCCGCACGGTCGCGACACCGTGTTCCATCTCCGTCAACACCCTGGGGTTCATGCTGTTGACCCGCCCTCAGCGTGGAAGTTCTGCAGGTTCTTTGCTCCGGCGGGCCAGTGAATCTTGCTCACCATGCCGCCGTCGACGACGAGGTCGGTGCCGGTTACGAAACCTGCGTCGGGGCCAGCCAGGAAGCACACCGCCGCGGCGATGTCGGTTGGTTGACCGAGCCGACCCACCGGAATGTTCTCGGTGGTCGCCTGCGCGATCGCGGGCGTACCGAGGGTGTCGCGGTTGAGCCCGGTTCGCACGACGCCCGGGCTCACGGAGTTGATCCGGATCCTGTCCTCGGCGAGCTCCCCGGCGAGCTGCTTGGTGAGCGCGAGAATGCCCCCTTTGGCCGCGGTATAGGAGGAGAACCCGTAGCCGATGTGGCCGGCGATCGAGGCGATCTGCACGATTGAGCCGCCCCCTGCGGCGCGCATCCGCGGAATCACGTTCTTGAGGAGGATGAAGTATCCGGTCAGGTTCACGTCGAGCACCCGCCGCCACTCCTGCACGGTGGACTCGAGCAAGCTCTTGCGGATGATGATGCCGGCGGCGTTGATGAGGATGGTCGGCTCTCCCAGCTGACTGCTCGCCCGGTCGACAGCGGAGCTTACGGCGGCTTCGTCGGTGACGTCGACCGCGAGCGTCAACGCGGTTCCCTGTGCGGTCGCGATCCGCTGGGCGGTTTCGTCGGCGCCATTCTCGTTGCTGTCCAACAAGGCAACGACCGCTCCCCGCGCGCCGAGACGCTCGGCACAGGCACGGCCGATCCCCGAGCCAGCACCGGTAACGACGGCAACCTGGCCGGCGAAGCACTGTTCGGGTTGCTGACTGTTCATCGTGTCTCCTCATCTGATCGGGGCGCCGGGTGGTGAGGCGTCGGGGGGCGAGTTCTCAACCCATGGCGGCGCCACCGTTGACGTCCACGACAGCGCCCGTCATGTAGCTCGCCGCAGGGGAGGCCAGAAACACGATCACCCTGGCGATCTCCTCGGGCTGGGCCAGCCGCCCCAGGGGGCAGTAGTCCGGCTGGTATCCCTTGCCCGCGATCATTGGGGTGTCGACCACCCCGGGGGCAACACCATTGGCGCGAATGCCGTGCTGGGCCTGCGTCTTGGCCGCCCATTTGACCAACGCGTGGACTGCGCCCTTGCTGGCGACATAGTGCGGTCCGGCCCGGACGCCCCCGACCTTTCCGGCGACGGATCCCACACAGACGATGCGTCCACCGTTCTCCTGCATGTGGGGCAGGGCCGCCTGCAAGGTCCACAGCGTGCCCTTGATGTTGATGCCCAGGACCGCGGCGACGTCGGCCTCTTCGAGCTGGTCGATGTCGTTGCTCTCGCCGTAGATGGCCGCGCAGGTCACGAGCACGTCGATCCGCGGGTAGCCGGAAAACACAGTGGCCAGGGCCGCGCGGTCGGTGACGTCCACGGCATGTCCGTTCGCCGACAGGCCCTCCGCCTGCATCTCCGTCACCGTCTCGGCAGGGTCGACGACGTCGCAGACGATCACCGACGCGCCGGACCGTCCCAGCTCGACGGCGGTCCGTGCGCCGATGCCGCTGGCCCCGCCGGTGACGACCGCACAGTGTCCGCTCATCCCACCGGGGCCCGCAGGATGCAGCATCCCGGGAGCACCGGTCACGGGTTGGCCGTCGTGCCGGCGGCGTGCGCGTCGAGTTCCTCCATGAGCACCGGCACGCCCAGAATGCAGCTGTGAATGCCGAGCACGCTCACCAGCTCGAGCACCTCCATGATCTCCTCCTTCGTCGCGCCGTACCCCAGTGCGTTACGAATGTGCTGACGCAAACCCGGCTCATACAGGTGCGTGGTGGACGCATCGATTGCGGTGTAGATCAGCTCCTTCACCTTGGGCTCGAGCACGCCGTTTCGCCATGGCACGGCAGAGAAGTTCAGGTAGGACTCGAAGAACGCCTCGTCGAGGCTGAGCAGGCCTTCCCAGAACGGGTTCCAGTAGCCGCGCTCGTTGATGAAGCCCTCACGCATCTCCTTCTGCCGGTCGGTGAGCTTGATCTCGGGCATGCGAGTCCTCCTAGGCGTGCTGGTTAGGGTCCGCGGAGCTCGGTCCGGCGCCGCTCGGTTGCCTCGAGGTCGACCCGCAGACCCTCAGGGTCCTGCTGGGGATCGCCGATCACCACGACTCCGTAGTCGCGCAGTGCACCTTCGATGCTGACGTACTCGTCGCGGACGTCGTTCTTGACTCGCTCGGGCTCGCGGGCCAGCGGGTCGCCCCACCCGCCACCACCGTTGGTCACGTAGCGGAAGATCGCGTGCGGACTTGTCTTCCAGATCGGTGTGCTGGCGAAGTAGAAATACCGGCCGTTCTCTGGGTCAATTTGCTTGGTCTCCGGGTGGAGCATGCCGGCGACCGGGGTGGACGCCGCGTACGCTCCGCCACTGGTGGCGAGCAGTCGCTTCGTCTGCATCACGTCTACCTCGTCAGGGTGGAAAACCCAGGTGGCGCCGAGCGCACCGCTCTTACCGCCATTGACCCCCAGACCGCTGGCTTCCTTGGTGTGCAGCGGGCTTGACCAGTGCTCTGCGGCGTGCAGGTACATCGTGTCCTTGAGGACGCTCGCACCGCCTCGGTTCACCCCGGCCCCCCCACTGTCGATCTCGTACTGCTTGCGCAGCACGACGGCCGGCACCTCGGACTCGATCGCCTCTGTCGCCGGATCGAGGTTGTTGGCCTGGTAGACGACGGAGTAGCTGTCTGCGTCCCCGGAGGACGTTGCACCCCACGGTCCGTGCTCGCCACCGCATTGCGCGGTCGTCACCCATGGGGTGCCGTCGGGCAATAGTCCATTGGCGTTGTGGATGTTCAGCGAGCCGTAGTCACCGCCAACGGCGCGTGGACCCAGTGCTTTCTCAAGGGCGCCGAAGATGGCCAGCACGATCGGGCCGGTGCTCTCCCAGTACAAGAACACTGCCCCGTCGGGCGGGGTCGCGCTGATAAACGTCCCTGGGGGGATGACGATGTCCACGTCGCGATAGGAGCCCGACGTGAACGGCGTGGTTGGGTCGATCAAGAACTTCAGGGCCACGCCGACCGCGGTCTTGGTGTCGAGCACCCCGGCGTTGATGCTGGTCCGAGCCTGCGGGGAGGTCCCGCTGAAATCCAGTTCGATGTTGTGGCCGACCTTGGTGATCTTGACCCGTAACCGGTACTCGATGGAGTCGTCGATGCCATCGCAGTCGATCCCCTCCTCCGCTTCGTACACGCCATCAGGCACCTCCTCAAGGGCGGTGCGCATGGCCTCCGCGGAGACGTCGGTGCTGTACCGAATTGCCCCCAGATACGCATCGGCGCCGTAGCGTTCGACGCTCTCCTCAATCAAGCGTTCACCGAGGAGAAGGTTCTGGTAAATGGTCTTGATGTCGGGCAACAGCAGGGCGCAGAAGCGCGCGTTGTCGAAAATCAGGTTGAACGCGGACTTCACTGGGGTGTTGTCACGGTAGAGCAGAGTCGGCGCTATTACGAGCCCATTCTCGTAGACGTTCTGCTTGGTGCCGCTGAAGCCCGCTGGGACGCTGCCGCCCATGTCGAGCTGATGTGCACGCAGTGTTACGAACGACACCAGCTCGTCGTGGTGGAACACCGGGCGGATGAAGCAAATGTCGTTCACGTGGTTCCCGGCGCGGTACGGATCGTTGCAGATGACCACGTCACCGGGTTTGAGGTTCTCCGGCCCGAACTCCTCGATGGTGTTGCGCACCGCTTCCGACATCGTCCCGAGGAACATCGCGAGGCTGTTGCTCACCGAGGACATGGGGTAGTTCTGCGCTGGCGGCCCGGAGATAGTGGCTGCGAAGTCGTACCAATCGCGCAGGATCAGCGAAAACGCGTTGTTGAGGAGTCCGGTGCACATGTGCTGGACGATGTAACGCATCCTGCTCGACAGCACCGAGGCGGTAAATCGATCGGAGGCGTAACGGTCGAAGAACTGTGCGTCGTCGAGGTCTTTCAGAGCAATGGTGCCGTGCGCTGCGTCGTTGGCCATGACGTCGTCTCCCTTCATGCTTTGCGTATCCGCAGCTCGCCGTGGGCTCCCACGGTGGCAATCTGGTTGGGTACGAGGAATGTGGTGGACAGCGGTTCGCGAATTACTGCCGGCCCGCTGATCTGGTCACCGGCGAGAAGCTGATCGCGCTGGTACTCGCCGGCCTGTACCGGCTCGTCGGTCAGGTACTGAATCTCGATCATCTTTGATGGCCTGAGCTTGCTATCGGGATCTCGGGCCAGCAGCTGCGGGTATTCCACCTTCGCGGCCGGAATCACGGCCTGGACCCGGTAGGTAACACCTTGTACGGGTAGCGCCTCGAAGCGGTTGCCGGAGCGTTCCTGGTAGGCGTCGTGGAAGTTCGCCTCCATCGTCGCGATCTCGGCGGCGCCGATCGTGCCGTCCGGGACCGCAACAAACGGCGTCTCCCACGTCTGGCCCGCCAGCCGTGCATCGAAGCTGCGCTGAAAAGTGACAGTGTCTCGCTCGTCGTCGCGCAGCTGCTCACGCAGACGCTGCTCCATCGAGTGGAACACCTTGTCGATGGACTCAGCAGCATCCGCGGTGAGCATGGTGTATGCGCTGCGACTGTCGGCGTAGACGAGGTCCGCGCTCACCAATCCCAGCGCCGAGAACAAGCCGGGGTGCGGCGGCACGATGACCTCAGCGGCATGGACCAGGTCGAGCACGGCCGGCAGCAGCATCGGACCGGCTGCGCCAAAGGCCATCAGGCTGAAATCGCGAGGGTCGACCCCGTGCGAGATAGCACTGTTCGTGATCCCCTCGGCGATGTTGTTGATGCCGAGGTTGAATGCGTAGCTGATTCGTTGCTCGTAGGAAAGCGGACTGTCGAGGGCCTCGAATGCCTGGCGGGACAGGGCAGGATCGAGCTTCATCCGTCCACCGGCGAAGCCGTCGGGGTCGACGATGCCCATCAGCAGGCAGGTATCAGTCGTGGCGGGTTGCGTGCCACCGATGCCGTAGCAGGCCGGACCGGGGTCTGCCCCCGCACTGCCCGGCCCGACCTTGAGCTCACCCGCCGGGTTGATGGTCACGAGGCTGCCCCCGCCCGCGCCGATACTGGAGATCTCGTTCGAGAGCGCATTCACGATCAGGTCGTGCTCGAGCTCGAAGGTGGTGTTCACGAACGGGTCACCGTCGGCGACCATGCTGATGTCACAGGAGGTTCCGCCGACGTCGGCGCAGAGCAAGTTGGGTGTGTCGATCAACTTGCCGAAGTGGGCGCTGGAGACCGTGCCGGCCGCAGGGCCGGAGAACACAATGCGGAACGGGTGCTTCATCGCGACGTCGGCCCGGACGAGCTGGGCCGCGCAGTCGGCGAAGTTCAGGTCTCCGGCGAAGCCGAGTTCGCGCAGACCGGCGTCGAGGCGGTCGGTGTACTTGCCGTAGATCAGTCGCATGAAGACGTCGACGACGGTGGTGGAGGCGCGGGCGAACTCCTTGGCCAGTGGGGAGACCTCGCTGGAGATGGAGACGGGGATGTCTCCCAGCTCTTCCCGCACCAACTCCCTGAGGCGGTCCTCGTGGAAGGTGTTGACGTAGGCGTTGATCAGACAGATCGCGACACCTTCGACACCGCACTTGCGCAGGACAGCAAGCTCTGCGCGGGCTTGGTCCTCGTCAAGGTTGATCAGTACGCCGCCGTCGGCAGTGAGACGTTCCCGAATACCGCGCCGAAGGTAACGCGGGACAAGCGGACGGTTGGCGTCGCCGTACGAGCGCCGCCACGCGGGATTCGTCAATCCCTCTACCGGGCGCCAGGTGCGTCCCATGTCCAGGATGTCGCGGTGACCTTCTGTCGCTAGGAAGGCGATCTTCGGGAGCTTGCGGGTGATGATTGCGTTGAGCCCGTAGGTGCTTGCATGGTTGAAGACCTCGGAGTCCGCGACGCCGACCTCTTCGGCTCCTTGCAGCACCCCCTTTTCGGTGGTCCTGACGTCCGTCGCGACCTTGACCGTCTTGATCTGACCGTCCTGGATGGCGACGACATCGGTAAAGGTTCCCCCGACGTCTACTCCGATCATGTTCTTGCCTTTCGGTTGTGCGGCGGTGACCAGGGCGCTGAGCGTCGGTCAGAAGACGTCAAGGCCGAGCGAGGTCAACTCGATGGGGCCGAGCAGGCGCCACGGCGTGCGGCTGACCGAGGTGAGCGTCGGCTGGTGCTTGACCACGATGTACCAGCCGCCTTCGGAGAGCACCGGATAGCGACGGAACTCCTCAGCGCCCGCTCCGGGGAAGTCCTTCCCAAGGTCTACCCCCACGTCATGCAGCTCCTGCGCGGTGACCGTTTCGCGCGTCACGGACGGGCCGGTGACCACAGCGCCGGATGTTGAGGGGGAACTCATCCACACCACCTCCTGGGGGTGTTCGGGGCGGATCACAGTTTCCTGTACCAAGTGGTCTAATTAACTGTGATGTAGAGCACGTTAGTACCGAAGGGCGCATGTCGCAAGGCCCTGCTGCTCACGACTCCGTGGATCCCCTAGCGAGGCCTCTCCATTCCGTGCCGAACGGCCGAGAGGACGCCGGCGGCCGGCACCAGTCCGAGCAGATGCGGGTTGCGGGTCAGTGTCAGTTGCACGGTCGATCGAAAGGCGATGACGCCGTCGGCCCCGACCGCGACGCGGGGGGTGACGACGCCCACGCTGAGTGCCGCGGGCTGCCGGTCGCCCAGCTCGAGGATCGTGCTTTGCAGGTCGAGAGCGGACACGTCGACGATGTCGATGTCGGCGGCCCCGTCCTCGGGAACGCGCGACAGGGCTTGTCCAATTCCGGCCACGCTTAGATCGGATGCATGGGGTACAAGTGTCGACTCCACTCCCGATGCTGAGTACCGAAGGACATGCAGGGTAACCGGGTGCGGCAGTGCCCGGGCGACCTCTTGGATGAGCAGCACCAGCAGCGGAACACCGCACGATTCGGCGTGCCGCACCGCCAGGGTGACGTCGACCTCGACCACGCTGGTCAGGGGTGTTGGCGGCGCGGGCGCTGAGATCGATTGGGCCCGCGGCGCGGGCGCCTCGAGGTCGGTGATGTAGATCCGCCTCCACCCCTTCGCCGGCCGCAGATCCGTGAGGTCGATCCCCCGCGCGGTGGCGAGAGCGCGGACGAGCGGTGTCGCGAACGGGCGGCCGTCGGCACGCCGGGTGGTTGGTGGCAGCTGCGGTTGCGCGGCAGCCAGCGGCGCCGGCACGATGTCAGACCCTGACCGTGCGTCGGACTGTGTCCGCGATGGTTGCACTATCGGGGAGCCATAGCTTTTCCAGGGAGGGCGCGTACGGCGCAGGCATGGCCGGTGGAGCTACCCGCGCCACAGGTGCGTCAAGTTGCCAGAAGCCCTCGTTGGCTGCCATCGCCGCCAGTTCCGCGCCGACGCCGAAGTCCTGGACTCCCTCGTGAGCAATCACCAGGCGATGAGTCTTGGTGAGTGAGTCAAGTACCGTCTGCCGGTCCAGGGGCACGATGGTGCGCAGATCGATGACTTCGACATCGATGCCCTCCTCGGCCAGTACCTCGGCAGCCTTCATCGTGTCCTGCATCATGCGCGAGTACGACACCACCGTGACGTCGGCGCCAGGCCGAACGACTTTCGCCTTGCCAATCGGAATGAGATGGTCGGCGGGTGGCCGAGGGCCCTTCATCCCGTACTGCAACCGGTTTTCCACGAAGACGACCGGGTTGGGGTCCCGGATCGCTGCACGTAGGAGGCCGTAGGTATCGGCCGGGTTGGACGGCATCACGACGGTAAGGCCGGGGATGTGGGCGAGCAAGGCCTCCAAGCTCTGCGAGTGCTGACTGCCCGCGGACTTCCCGGCGCCGAACTGGGTGCGTACCACCAGCGACATGCTCGCGCGGCCTCCGGTCATGAAGCGGAGTTTTGCGGCCTGGTTGAGCAGCATGTCGAAGCAGACTCCGATGAAGTCCATGTACATGATCTCGACGATCGGCCGCATTCCTGCCATCGCCGCTCCCACGGCCGTGCCCATGATCGCGGTCTCCGAGATCGGGGTGTCATGCACGCGCCCCGGGAACTGCTCCGCGAGGCCCCGGAGCACAGCGAAGACGTTGCCACCCGCCGCCACGTCAATGCCGGCCACGAAGACCGAAGGATCGTGTTCGAGCTCGTACTCGATGGCCTCGCGCACCGCGTGCAGGAGCTTGAAGGTCTCGCCGGTGGCGGGTGGCGGTTCGCGCACCTCATGGCGCGGTGCGGTGACGAAGTCGAGGAGTGTTTCCGGTTCGGGCATCGGAGCTGCCCTCGCCGTCTCGATGGCCGCCGCGATCTGCTGCTCCACGTCCCTGTCAACCCCCTCCAGCACGTCATCGCCGACGCCCGCCTCCGAGAGCTGTCGCCGGGTCACCAGCAGAGGGTCCCGCGTCTTCCAGTCGGCGAGCTCTTCGGGGCCGCGATAACTCTGCGGGTCACCTTCGTAGTGCCCGTGCCAACGGTAGGTCTCAGCCTCGACGAGCACGGGCATACTCCCAGCCCGCAGGTCGGCCACGGCCGCACCCACCACCTCTGCGACTGCAGCAACGTCGTTGCCATCCACGTGCACATAATCGATGCCGTACCCCGCGGCGCGCGCTGAGAGGGTGCCGCGGTGCTGGTCCTTGGCCCTGGAGAACTCGGCGTAGTGGTTGTTCTCACATAGGAACACGACCGGGAGGTTCCACACTGCAGCCAAGTTGACGGCCTCGTGAAACATCCCTTGCGCCACCGCGCCATCACCGAAAAAGGCAACGACGACGCTATGGTCCTCACGAATCTTCGCCGCTGTGGCCGCGCCGACGGCGATCGGCAGCCCAGCCCCGACGATGCCGTTGGCACCAAAGATTCCCTGACTTGGATCCGCGATGTGCATGGAGCCACCGCGACCGTGACAGGTCCCTGCATCACGGCCCATGAGTTCGGCGTACATCGGTGCGGGATCAAGACCTTTGGCGAGGCAGTGCCCGTGCCCACGGTGGGTGGAAGTAATGCCGTCTCGCGCGTCGAGGAACCAGCAGCCTCCGACAGCGCTGGCCTCCTGCCCGATGGACAGGTGGACGAATCCTGGTACTTCCCTATCCCGGTAGAGCTGCGATGTCCGCTCCTCGAAGCGCCGAATCACGCGCATACGGCGATACATCTCGAGCAGGTCGTCGGGGTTTACCATGCGGTCCAGCCTCCATCGACAGTAAGGGTGGTTCCGGTGACGTACGCCGAGGCGTCAGCGATCAAGAAAAGGACAGCACCGCCGAGTTCGCTGGGATTACCGACTCGACCGAGGGGAATGGCGGCTCTGATGCGCTCGCCGTACCTGCTATCGAGTAGGTCGGCACTGAGATCGGTGCGGAAGTAGCCCGGCGCCACGGCATTGACCCGTACGCCGCGGTCCGCCCACTCGACGGCGAGTGTCTTGGTGAGAGCGTCAATACCACCTTTACTGGCCGCGTACGCCGCGATACGTCCGAAGCCGACGCTCGCGTGGACCGAGGTGATGTTGACGATCGAACCCGATCTCTGCGGCAACATCACCTCCGCGACCGCACGGCAGCACGTGAAGGTGCCCGTCAGGTTGGTCGCGATTACACGCTGCCAGTCATCATCGCTGATGCTCTCGCTGCGACGGAAGCTGGGACTGATTCCAGCGCAGTTGATCAACCCATCGAGGCGTCCATGTCGGCGGATGATCTCGGCTACCACCGCAGGGGCCGCAGCGGGATCGTCAATGGAGGCGGGTAGCACATCTACGTCCGGCGACTGGAGTTCATCCGCGAGTTCTAGGAGGTCGGACTCGGTGCGTGACGTAAGCGCGACCGCCGCACCCGCCTCCGACAGTGCCGATGACACCGCCCGTCCCAGTCCTTTGCCGGCGCCGGTGACCCACACGATCTTGCCGGTAAGGTCGAACTGGGGGGGTGGGGTCACTGCGCGGCGCCGTCAATTCCCCGGAGGGTGCGTTTGAGGACCTTGCCCGAGGGGGTTCTCGGCAGCGCGCCGATCAGGTCTATGCGTACCGGGACTTTGTACTTCGCGAGCCTAACGCGGCAGAAGTCGATGATCTCCTGCGGCGTCGTGGCCTCCGCACCCGGACGCAGCACGACAAAGGCGCGTGGGACCTCTCCCCACCGCGTGTCCGGCTGGCCGAGGACGGCTGCCTCCAAGACTGCAGGGTGCTCATAGAGCACACGCTCCACCTCAGGCGTGGCGATGTTCTCCCCACCCGAAACGACCATGTCCTTCTTTCGGTCTTCGATGTAGAGGAAACCGTCCGCGTCGAGGCGCCCCATATCGCCGGTGTGGAACCATCCGTTGCGAATCGCGGCCGCGGTCGCCGCCTCGTCGCGCCAATAACTGTTGAAGACCTTAGGGCCGCGCAGCGCCACCTCACCGATCTCGTTCGCCGCGATGTCCCGACCCTGCGGGTCGACGATACGGACCTGCATGTGAGGGATCGGCTTACCCACCGATCCCAGCTTGCTTCTGACGTGCTCGGGTGTCACGAAGGTATCGCTGGACACGGTTTCCGTGAGGCCATAGGCATCGGCGAACCAAGCGCCCGGGAAAGCGTCGAGCACCTGCGCCAGTCGCGGCTCCGGCATCTTCTCCCCGCCGCTCATGATGAGGCGGACGGACGAGAGATCGGCGGCGGCGAGCCGGTCTACCTGCAGAACAGCGTTGACCATCGCCGGCGCCAGCCAAACGTTTGTCGCGTGGTGCTTCTCGATGCTATCGACAAGCGACACCGCGTCGAACTTGGTCTGGAGCACCAGGCTGCCGCCCGCATGCAGGGTTGTGAGGCCGCCCATGTCGAGCGCCCCGACGTGGTACAACGGCCCGCCAACCATGGTGATCTCTGCATCCGTCCAGCCAAACTCCACGATTAGCCCGAGGTTCTTGTAGACGAGGTTACGATGGGTGATCATCACCCCCTTCGGGCGTGCCGTCGTGCCGGAGGTGTACATCAATCTTTGTAGCTCGTCGGCTCTGACATCTACGACGTCGATAAACTGCCCGAGGTTGGACTGGAGCAACTGTTCGTAGTCAATCCATGGCCCTTCTCGCTCGGACCCGATCAGAACCCGGTGCTGCATCGACGGCAGCGCGGGGGCGATCTGGTCGATTCCGGCTGCGAACTCCGATTCGGTACAGAGCACTTTCACTTCGCTGTGGCCAAGGATGAATGCCCACTCGTCGGAGGCAAGACGATAGTTCAGCGGCAGAAACGCCGCTCCAAGGCGGTTTACCGCATACACCAACTCAATGAACTCGATCCGGTTGTACATCAGCAAACCGACGACATCACCGCGGCCCACCCCAAGGCCACGCATACCCTGCGCAAGGGCGTTGACGCGAGCGAACAGCGCCTCATTGGTCAGCTCACGACTGTTATGGGTGAGCACAACCTTCTGGGGCCGTCGGTCGGCCTGGTAGTCGAGTGTACTGGCGAAGTTGTCCATACTGCCCTCCGCACTGGGCGCAGTCCGAGAGCGGAGCGGACGCTTCCCATTTCATGGACCGAGCGGTCGAATTAACCCTGCTTCAGCAGAATAGGCGCGGACTGAGTAACTGACAACCCCCGATACAGAGCCCCGGAGGTGTCATAGGGGATGCGTCGCCTCGTCGGGGTGCGCTGGGGCACCCGGTGGTACGACCACGACGACGCCGTCGCCTCCAGGAGGGTGGGTGAGAACGCCAGGTCGTGGCGCTTAAGCAGCCACCGCAGAAACGCGACCGGGGTAGTGGGATCCGGTACCAGCCCGCTGTCCGTGGCCAGTCGATGATGATCGCCAGGAGGACTTCGGCGTTCCACCCGTACCGTGCTGGTTGCGCCAGAGCAGCCGCCGACCCGGCGGGCGTGTGGGTGGCGTGCCTACCGTCGCGAACATGAACCGCAGACGTTCCACCCGCGCCGGCCACTCCGGCATCGCCGACACCCACGCGCTGAGCCCGCGTTCATGTAGGGGAATAAGAGCTGCCGCCGTCGTGCTGGTCCCGGCATGACGGCAGACATCCGACGCGCAGGCGACCGCTTGCACACCCGTACCGCCTGGCTCGAGTCACGGCACTCGTTCTCGTTTGGCGAGCACTACGACCCCGACAACACCCACTTCGGGCTGCTGCTGGCCAGTAATGAGGACACGGTGAGCGCAGCTGCCGGGTTTGACACCCACCCGCACCGGGACATGGAGATCGTCACCTGGGTGCTGAGCGGGGCGCTGATGCATCAGGACTCCGCGGGCAACGCCGACGTCGTCTACCCCGGGCTGGCGCAACGGGTGAGCGCGGGCACCGGCATTCTGCACTCGGAGCGCAACGCCGGGGACGACCCGGTGCACTTCGTGCAAATGTGGGTGCCGCCCGACCAACCGGGCCGGACGCCGGGCTATGAGCAGCTGGACATAGGTGCTGAGCTGGCCGGCGGCGGCCTGGTGCTGGTCGCTTCTGGGATGACCAATCACTCCGGCGCCGCCGCAATTCGGATCAATCAGCCGCACGCGGCGCTACACATCGCCCGACTGCACCCTGGTGGCGAGGTGGCGGTGCCCGCGGCGCCGTTCGCGCACGTATTCGTCGCCGACGGGCAGATCGAGCTGGAAGATCAGGGCGAGCTGCGCGCGGGAGATGCTGCCCGGCTCAGTGCGGCCGATGGCGAGCGCGTGATCGCGGGCGAGGCAGGCGCCGAGGTACTGCTGTGGGAGATGCACGCCCGGATGGGTTAATGCGCGAGCTTCAGCCCGATGACACAGAGGATGAGTGCGACGAGCAACGCAATCTTCACGACGGAGATCGCCTCATCACCGGTCACCATCGCATAGGCGACTGTCAGCGCGGCCCCGATGCCGACCCAGACGGCATAACCGGTGCCGACGGGGACGTCCCGCAGAGCGAAGGCTAAACCTCCCATGCTGCCGATCAGCGCGACTGCAAAGACGATGCTGGGCCAGGGGTGACTGAAGCCCGCTGACTTGCCGAGCGCGGTGGCCCACACCGCCTCCAGCACTCCGGACACCACAAGCACGATCCACGCCATGACGCTCTCCTTCGACGCCGTCTTGTCGCGATCCGGGTACGGCGGTGCTCGTCCGGGAGCTGAGGTGGCTCTGCTCCTTTTCTACCCCACGCGGCGGCGGATCATGTCGCGGACGGCCAGGTGGCTGAAGACCATGCTGGTGCCGATCGGGTTCCCACCGCCGGGGTACGTGGCGCCGCTGGGCGCGGCCATCGAGTTGCCTGCCGCGTACAGCCCGGGGATGCGAGAACCCTCGGTGTCGAGCACCTGACCGTCGTTATTGGTGCGCAGGCCGCCCTTGGTGCCGAGATCAGAGATGCCGAAGGCCGCGGCGTGGAACGGACCCTTCGTGATCGGATACAGCGGCGGTTCGCCACCGCTGAAGGCCCGGTCGTAGGCCTCGTCGCCGCGTCCGAAGTCCTCGTCCACCCCCGTTTCGACGAAGCCGTTGAACCGCGCCACGGTGCCGACCAGCGCCTGCGCGGGGACTGCGATCAGCTCGGCCAGCTCCTCCAGGGTGTCGGCGGTCATCCACAGCCCGGCGTCGACGTACTTCTCGGCCGCGACCATCGGCACGTTGGTCGCCTTGACCGGAGGGACGAGCCCGTCACGGTCGTCGTAGACCATCCAGTAGGGCAAGGTCACGCGGCCCTGCTCCAGCTCGCGAATGATGTCGCGGCCGAGGCGGTCGTAGGCGGCGGACTCGTTGACGAAGCGTAGCCCGGCGTTGTTGACGAAAAGTCCGCCGGTGAACCACAGCGCGAACGCGGAGTTGCCTTCGGGATGGGTGAGGCCGGGTGACCACCAGGCCTGATCCATCAGGTCAGTGTCCGCGCCGACGGCGATCCCCGCCGTGATGGCCTTACCCTGGTTGCCCGCCGGGGCCATGGAGTCCCGCGCCACGCCGGGGACGCCGTACTTCGTGCGCATCGCGTCGTTGCGCTCGAAGCCGCCGGAGGCGAACAGCACGCCCATCCTCGCTCGGATCGCCACGCGCCGTCCCTCGCGGACGACGATTGCGCCGACGACGACGCCGTCATCGAGTAGAAGCTCCTCGCAGGGGCTGTTGAGCTCGGTCCGCAGGGCGGGCAGCTTGGACATGGCCAAGAGGAACCGGCCGATCAACGCCTGCCCACCGACGAGGTCATCCGGCATGGGTTGGCCAAGCCAGTCGGTGCCCAGCCAGGGACGAAGGCTGTATCGGAGCTCACCGATGGCGGACGCGGGCATCGGTTTGGCAGTGATGTGCCGTCCGGTGGCTTTTGCCTTCGGCAGCTTGCCGTAGTAGTCCGGCCACGGAAGCGCGACGAACTCGAGGTCGTCATCCTCCTCGAGGTAGTCGATCAGCGGCGCGCCGGACCGCACGTAGGTCTCTTGTAAATCGGCTGGGGTGCGCTCGCCGACCACGGCGCGGTAGTAGGTCAGCGCGTCCTCGATGGTGTCGGCGTCGCCAGATCGGCGCAGCGCGGCATTGCACGGAAACCACATGCCCCCGCCTCCGGAGTACGCCGCGATCCCTCCGACGCGGTCCGTGGCCTCGACCAGGATCGTCGACAGACCCTCGCGAGCAGCGGTGTACGCGCCGGTACACCCACCTGCGCCGGAGCCGACCACCAGTACGTCGCACTCGTCGTTCCAGTTCATGCTGGCTTGGGCCTCTCTGTGGCGTTCCGGTAGGGGGTACGACGTTAGGGCGCCCGGGCTTGGACGTCATGCGCCAGTACCGGTCAGAGGGATCGAGAACAGGCGTCCCCCGTGCTATTAGTCGGCGCCCACGACCGCCGCGGTGGGCGGCACGCTGTGCGGGTCGCTGGCGTCGGTGCCCGCCCGCAAAGTCAGCGCACCCGCCGCGATCACACAGCACACCACGGCCACCTCGAACGGTGCTCGGGGTGAGCCCATCCAGGTGGCGATGTAGCCGACCAGCGTGGCGGACACCGCACCACCGAACCAGCGGCAGAAGTTGTAGCCGGCGCTGGACACCGCGCGGGGCGCCGTTCCCGAGCCCATCGCTGCCCCGGTGAACAGTGTATTCAGCATCCCCGAGCACACCCCGGAGACGACCACCGCCACCACGATCACCGGCTTGGACCCGACGGCCATCACGGCCAGTAGCACGGCGTACACCAACACCGTGAGCATCGCCCCGCGTCGTTCGCCCACGGCCGCAGCAACTCTGGGGGCGAGCATCACTCCAGCCACCGCTACGGCGATGCCCCACCCGAAGAATACGAAGCCGACGAAGAACGGGCCTTTTTCCAGCACGAACGGCGTCCACGCCAGCACGGTGAAGAAAGCGGCGGTGTAGAAGGCCGAGCCGATGGAGGTGAGCGCCAGCCCGCGGTTGCGCAGCGCGAGCAGGGGGTCGCGCAAGCGCACGGCGGGACGTTCCGCGCGGGCACCGTCGCGCGGCAGCATGGTCACCACCAGCACTAGCCCGATCGCCATCAGCACGGCGGTGCCTGCGAACGGTCCCCGCCAGGACATGGTGCCCAGCGCCGCGCCGGCCAACGGGCCGACGGCCAGGCCGATACCCAGCGCCGCCTCGTAGAGCAGGATCGCGCCCTGCTGAGCGCCGGTGACCGCACCGACGATGACCGAGAGCGCCGTGGCGATGAAGAACGCGTTTCCCAACCCCCACACCGCCCGTAGCGCGACCAGCTCGGTAATGGTGGACGCCGCCGCGCACAATCCGGCCGCAACGACCACGAGTACTAGCCCGGCGACCACGGTGCGCTTCGGCCCGAACCGTGCGGCCATCGCCCCGGTGACCAGCATCGCCACGCATTGCACGCTGAGGTATGAGGCGAACAGCAGGGTGGTCTGCGAGGGGGTTGCGTGCAGGCCCTCGGCGATGGACAGCAGGATCGGGTCGACCAGGCCGATCCCCATGAAGGCGATGACCGCGGCGAACGCGGTGACCCAGACGGTGCGTGGCTGCCCGCGTAGTACGTCGCTGAGCTTGGGGTGTTGCGTAGCCGCCGGACGGCTCGATTCTTTGGCGGTGTGCTGGTCGAGCGTGGTGGTCATGGTGGCTCCTCGTCTCAAGTCGTTACTCATACTAACGACATGCCGATGTGAGCGGTACCAAGTGCGACTCACCTCACCGCCGGCGGCCACGCACAGTGCAGGATGGGGGCATGAAACTGGCCTACGACGTCCACGGAAGCGGACCCACGTTGCTGTTGCTGCACGGGCTCTCGCACCGTCGCCAGGCGTGGGATCCGGTGCTGCCTGCGCTCACAAGTCACCGCCGGGTGGTCACCATCGACCTACCCGGGCACGGCGACTCGCCGCCGATACCCGCGGGTGCGGACGTCAACCAAGCGATTCTCGACGGAGTGGACGGGATGCTGGATGAGCTGGCTCCCGACGAGGCCCGCGCGCACATCGCGGGCAATTCGCTGGGCGGATGGGTGGCGCTGCAACTGGCCGCGCGCGGGCGGGCGGCTTCGGCGACGGCGCTGTCGCCGGCGGGGTTTGGCGACACCCGCTTTGATCAGCTGTTGACGAAGGCGGTGTTCCGCGGTTCCCGGGCCATGGTTCGGGCCAACCGTGCACGGATGCCCGCAATGCTGCGTAACCCGGTGGTGCGCACGGTGTCGCTGGCGCCGTTTTTCGCCAAACCGTGGAAGGTGAACCCCGAAGCGGCACTGGCCGACTCGCTTTCGCTGGCTGACAACGCCGTGGTGGATCCTATCCTCGCCCAGGGATTTCCGAACGAGACAGTGGTCCGCACCGAGGTGCCGGTCACCATCGCCTGGGGCCGCCGGGATCTGCTGCTGCCTGTGTACCAAGCGCGCCGGGCCCGCCGGTGCTATCCCGACGCGTCGGTGGTGGTACTGCCGGGATTGGGACACGTACCGATGTGGGACGCCCCCGAGCGGGTCGCGATGGTCTTGCTGGCGGGAAGTGACCCGTGCGTGAAAAGGATCCATCCGTGAACGCTTTTCACGCACAAGGCGTAGCCCCCCGCGGCTTCTTCGTCCACACTGCACAGTCCGGCGTTGCCAACGACGGACGCGATGACATCGCGGTGGCGCTCTCCCGTACCGAGACGGTGTGCAGCGCCGTGTACACGCAGTCGCTGTTCGCCGGTCCGGCTGTGCTGCTCAGCCGCGAAGTCGGCTCGGACGCGCGCGGGGTGGTGGTGGTCTCGCGCAACGCCAACGTGGCCAACGGCCCGCGGGGAGCTGCCGACGCCGTTGAGGTCCGTGGTTTGGTGGCCGCTGCCGTGCAGGCAGACCCGGCGCAGCTGCTCGCGGCGTCCACCGGGGTCATCGGACGCACTTACCCGATGGACATCATGCGAGAGAACATCTCTGGCTGGCCGCTACCGCCCTCGCCGTCGAGCTGGGAAGACTTCGCCACCGCGATTATGACCACCGATACCGTGCCCAAGCTCGTGAGCGCCCAGGTGGGTGCGGCGACGGTGCTGGGCGTGGCCAAGGGCGTCGGAATGATCGAGCCGGACATGGCCACCCTGCTGACCTTCTTCTTCACCGACGCCGAGCTGGACGCCGAGGTTTTGGACGAGGTGTTCCGCTCGGTGGTGGCCACCACGTTCAATGCGCTGAGCATCGACACCGACACCTCCACCAGCGACACCGCGGCCATCTTCGCCAACGGACTGGCCGGGCCGGTCGATGTTGCAGAGTTCCGGAGCGGACTGCACGGGGTGGCCCTGGAGCTGGTGCAGAAGATCGCCCGCGACGGCGAGGGCTCATCCAAGCTGCTGCAGGTGAGCGTGGACGGCGCCCGCGATGATGCGCAGGCTAAGCGGGTAGCCAAGTCGGTCGTCAACTCGCCCTTGGTCAAAACCATGGTGCACGGCGCGGACCCCAACTGGGGACGGGTGGTGATGGCCGTCGGCAAGTGCTCCGAGGAACACGACATCGTCGCCGAGAACGTCACCGTCAATCTGTGCGGTCGTGACGTCTACCCGTGCCTGCTCGACGAGGCGGGACTAGCGCAGCTGAGCGAGGTGATGCGCGGGGACACCGCCACCATCGCCGTCAACCTGGGTGTCGCCGACGGCAGCTTCACCGTCTACGGCTGCGACCTGACCCGCGGCTACATCGACATCAACGCGGATTACACAACCTGAGCGACGAGTGCCTGCACGCCTGCCGGGTGCTGAGTAATTCCCTCAAGTAGCGAGTCGTCAACTGGGCAACTATCGGATACGGACGGCGATGTCAACGCACTGCTACTTGTTACTGCCGATGATGGCCGAGTGGGTCGCGGCTGAACTCATCGAAGCGGCGGTCGTCGTCGAGTCTCGGGTTCCGTCGCGTTTGCGGCTGGGTGAGGAGCGAGCTGATCGCCGTCGTCGCCTCGCGGATCCGCGGATTGTCCTTGAACCGCTCGGCGACGGTACGTGCGGAGTCCTCGGCCTGCTGGCTGGCCTCAGCAATGCAGTCGCCGATGGTTGCGGCGAGGGCATCCGGTCCCAAGCGGAGCGCCTGGGGCGTGAGCTGAAGCGATTCGAGCCGCCCACGGGCATTGACCGTCACGGCGATGGCGTTGTTCGCTCGATGAGCGTGGCCGCGGATCTGGGCGATCGCCGCCTGCGCGTCCTGGGCTTGGTTGCGGATCTGCTCGACCTCCTGTTCGATGTCGGTTCCTCGGTATGCGGGGTTTGTCATCAGCTGTCCTGTCTACTTCGTCGGGCATCGCCTTTCCGTACGGTACGAGGAGGCGTGCCATACGATTGCCGCGCACGCTGAAACAGCGCGAGTTGATGGGGGCCAAGATGGCAGAGTTCAACGCGTCGTTGGAGGCGTTGGCGCAGGCCGGGCACGGAGTGCGAGACTCGGCCGACGGGTTGCAGGGTCGGGTGCAGACGCTGACCGCCCGGGTCGAGGCGTTACTAGATGGGGGCTGGCAGGGGCAGGCATCGAACGCCTTCCGCCGTGATTGGCAGACCTGGCTTGACGGTGCGCGTGGCGTGATCGGCGGGTTGGACACCACGTCGCAGCTGCTGATCTCCGGTGGCCAGTCCTATGGCGAGCAGGAGTCGGTCAACACCAGCGGGGTGCGCAGATCCGGTAGTTCGCTGAATCTTTGAAGGGGGCAGTCCGTGGCTGAGCGTTTTCTGATCGATCTCGATGAGCTCGAGGAGATCATCGCGGGGATGAGCCGCTTCGACACCGACGCGGAGAGCCTTTGCAGGGAGGTCGACCAGCTGGTCGGCCGGCTGCACGTGACGTGGGCGGGTGAGGGTGCGCAGGCTCAGCAGCAGGCCCACGAGCGTTGGCTGCGTGGTGCTGAGCAGATGCGGGCTGCGCTGGTCGATCTACACGAGGTGGCGCGGACGGCGCACGGTAACTACACGGCCGCTGTGCAGGCCAATGTGGGGATGTGGCCGGCTTGACGGTTGCGGTCGATCCGGCCGAGTACGCGGCTGCGGCGTCACAGCTCTCGCACGTCGGGGAGGATGCCGCGAGCGCGGTCATCACGCTGGTGGGGGTGCTCGAAGGGTCGTCGGGGATGGCGGGCTCGGATCCCGCGGGAACCTCGTGGGCGCAGGAGTACGACGAGGCGGCGAAGGCAGCGCTGAGCGCGAGCGAGGGGTTGGTGTCCGCGGCCGGGCAGGTCGCGAGGCTGTTGCATGCCTCGGGGGACAACCACTCGCGGGCGGATGCGTCGTCGACCGCGGGTGGTGGTGATGCTTCGATGCCAGCAGCCCCGGCGCCCCCAGACATGTCACAGCCGGTTGTGCCCTCGGCTGCCGGGGGTAGTGGTGGTGGTCCGTTCGGGTGGTCGCTGGTGCAGGGCGCGGTCGGTTACGTGTGGCCGAACGGCCACCAGGACCGGTTACTGGCAGCCGAGGCTGCGTGGAGTGCTGCGGCCCGCGGCCTCGGGCACGCCGCCGGGCCGGTTCCCGCGGCGGCCGCGCGGGTGCAGGCGCAGCAGAGCCCGGAGACCGCGGCGGCATCGGCGGTGTGCAGTCAGGTTGGGTCGGAGCTGGGTGAGCTTTCGGGGGTGTTCACCCAGATCGGTCAGTCTTGCGGGCAGTACGCCACAAGCCTCGACCACGCACATCACGAGATCATCTCCGAGCTGAAGGAGCTGGTGATCGAGACCGCGGCCATCGAGGCCGGTGGCGCGGTGCTGGCGTTCTTCACCGCAGGCCTGGACGAGATTGCCGCGCAGGCGGCTGTCGCGGCTCGTATCGCGATGGTGGCTGCGAAGATTCGCCGGATCATCGAAGCCCTGATCGAGGCGGCGCGGGTGGTCGCGACCGCGGTACGCGGGTTCGCCGGCAAGGCTCTGGAGATCTTGGGCAAACTGAAACCACTGCTGGAAACCGGGGTGCAGAAGGCCAAAGCAGCAGTTGTCAAAGGTGCGCAAAAGGTTGGTGCGGACGGAGCTGGGGATAGTGTCGCCAGTCAGTCCGCGGCAGGCTTAAGCGATGCGAAACGCGACGAAATCCTCGCACTTTCGAAGGGAAGCCGTCCTGACCCCGCGACCTACTTGTCATCCGACTACATAAAGAGCCACCTTGCCAAGTTTGATGACGGCGCCGTGAAATTCGTACGAAAGGACCAATTCGGGAAGTATGGACTTGGGCAGGCCGATGGAACAGCCTTCGTGGTAACGAAGAGCAAAGCCGATTCAATACTAAGTACCACACGAGGAAACCCGCGAGCATTGGAGAAAGAGCTCGGATTGCCAAGCGGCTTCCTCGACAAGGGGGAGATTGTTAGAGTAGATATCGCTGATCCTCAGGACTTCAATCTTCGGATGCCGTCGGGCAACGAGGCCGGCGCGAACCAGCAGTGGCTTCCGGGAGGTAATTTGCCCACGGGGGCGGCCGAAGCGGTCGTCGACGGTGCAAAAGTACCCTCTAGCGGCTATACTGTAGTTGATGTGCCCAAGTAGAAGGGAAAGTCTCATGTCATTTGAAGACACTTTTTTCTCACTTGAGGACAGGTATTCGTTGGGCGTGGAGTCCCCATCAGGGAAGTATTATGCATCATTTCCCGTCAGCAGTGGATTTGTAGACTATGAAGAATACTACGAGTTGGTCTGCGACCAGTATCGTGAGTTTATAGCCGATAGAGCCGCAGCTCTTGAATTTGTCAACTCCTGCCGGCGGCATGAGCACGACGAACTTCTCATTGAGAAGCCAGGAACTAATCGAGGGACGCCGGACTGGCCGATTTACAATACTGGGTAACCGGCGTGTGGTGCATGTTGCGAAGGCATCACTGTGGATCATTATGGGTGGATATCTCACGGCCTAACTGGTCAGGGTTTCGGGAATCGATGGGATGAGTAGGCAAGCGACAGCGGTCAAGGGTGAAGTACATGCAACCGGCGCGACGGGTGCTCGAGCCGCGGGAGAGTCTGCGGCTGGCGGCCGCGCAGATGTCGTCGATCTCCCCGGACGCCGTGGACGTGGCAATGAGCTGGGCGAGGAGCCGCTGAATGTCGTCGGGAATCGGCTCGCCCCGAGCTACCGGTCGGCGGCGTCGCACTTGGCCATCCGCACCTCTTCGTAGAAGGCGATTTGCGGGCGCAGCACCTGGACGTCGTCCGACTTCAAGCACAGCGCCCAGCCCCGCGCGAGCTGGCCGGACAACCGCCGGTACCGGTTGGGCGGCGAATCCTCACCGGGCGTCCGGAGGTAGTTGGTCGCGGAGGTCACGGCCTTGAGGAAGTCCTTAGGGCCACCGGGTGGCAGGGCCCCACGCCAGTCGTGGCCGGTCAGCACGTCGCGGATTGCCGCGACCAGGTCCTGGGTCAAGGCGACAGCCTCGTCGATGTTGCACCCGACCGGGCGGTGCTCCTGATCGGACACGGTGTACTCGGCCGGGGCCTTCTGCAGGTTGTCCGCCAGCGGGTCGTACGCCACCAGCAGACTGTCCTGCTTCCCGCGGAAGGTCCGGTTCACCCGCGCCAGCGTCTGCATCAGCAGCCCACCCTTGAGCAAGCGGTGGAGGTAGAGCGTGTGCAGCGGCGGCGAGTCGTAACCGGTGAGCTTCATGTTTTAGACGATGACGATCTCCATCTCGTCGTCGACGTCCTTGAGTCTGGACTTGACGGTGGCGTTGGCCGAGTCCCGGCGCACGTGCTCAGACACCGGGGGCACGTCGGAGGGAGTGCCGGAGTAGAGGACCTTGATGCGTCCCTTGAACAGCTCGTCGAATGCCAGTCCGGGCGCAGGTTGCGCAGATCAGCGCCCCGCCGTCTGCGCCTCGACCTTCCTCGCCGAAACCAGGCTCACGTCAGCACCCCTACGGCACACACCACCGGTGCCAATAGTGCGATCACCTGAGGCGGCAGCCACCCAGCCGCCGAGACCGCGAGCAAGAGCGCGAAAACGAGGCTGAGCGTGGCTGCCAACGATGCTTCCGACAGGAGAAACTATCGCCGATCAGTCAGTGGTCCTGGTCGCTGAAACCGATACTGACAGCCTTCGCACCACAAGAGTGGCAAGACAGGCAGTGTGGCAACGGCGACTCGATCGCCAAGTCAGACGGTGGCCGTCGGCAGACCGAGGTTCCGGTAACGCCGCCACCGAGCAGTCACCCGCTCGTCGGTATCCGCCATCAGCACGCCGGCCAGCTCCTGGGCCAACACAGCGCCCATCCGCACGCCAAACTCCGCCGGCTCCTCGGCAGCGTCCGGGTGCTCGACCACGATGCGGTCGACGATGCCCGCTGCGCGCAGGTCGGCCGAGCGCACGCCCTGCTCGGCGGCCATTTGCGGTGCCTTATCCGACGTGCGGTGCACGATGGCGCTCGCGCCCTCTGGCGGCAGCGGTGACAGCCAGCCGTGCTGCGCGGCGATCACCCGGTCGGCGGGCAACAGCGCCAGCGCGGCGCCCCCGCTGCCTTGGCCGAGTAGCACCGACACGGTAGGCGCCCGCATGGTGATCAGCTCCGCGAGGCAGCGGGCGATCTCGCCGGCCAGCCCACCCTCCTCGGCCTCCGGAGACAGCGCCGCGCCCGCCGTGTCGATCACCGTAACCAGCGGCAGGTTGAGCTCCTGGGCCAGCCGCATGCCGCGGCGGGCGGTCCGCAGCGCGGCCGGCCCGAGTGGGTCGCTCAGCGTCTGGCGGGCGCGGTCCTGGCCGAGCAGCACACACGGCGCACCGCCGAAGCGCGCCAACGCCAACAGCAGCGAGGGGTCGGACTCGCCCTCGCCGGTACCGTTGAGCGAGAGAACATCCGTGGCCGCATGGCGCAGCAACGCCCGCACCCCGGGGCGGTGCGGGCTACGGGAACGGGTGACCGACTCCCAGGCGTCGATCTCGGGCACCAGCTCGTCGGCCACGGCGGGCACGCTGAGCTGGCGCGAGGCCATCAGCACCGCCAACGCGCGGTCGATCAAGGCAGCCAGCTCAGACGCGGGAATCACTCCATCCAGCAGGCCGCAGCGATGCAGGTTCTCGGCGGTCTGCACGCCCGGGGGGAACGACGCGTCATACAACGCCTCGTACACCCGTGGGCCGAGGAAGCCGATCAGCGCGTGCGGTTGCGCGATGGTCACGTGGCCGAGCGAGCCCCAGGAGGCGAACACCCCGCCGGTCGTCGGATGCCGGAGATACACCAGGTAGGGAAGACCCGCCGCCTTGTGTGCGGTGATCGCGGCGCTGATCTTCACCATCTGCAGAAACGCGGTAGTGCCCTCCTGCATGCGCGTCCCGCCGGACGCGGTGGTGGCCAAGAGCGGCAGACCCTCGGTGGTGGCCCGTTCGACGGCGCTGACGAGACGCTCGGCCGCGGCGACGCCGATGGAGCCGGCGAGGAAGCCGAACTCGCAGCCGATCAGCGCGACGGAGCGTCCGTGCACCAGGCCCGTGCCGGTCAGCACCGACTCGTCCAGGCCGGAGCGCTCCCGAGCCCTGGCCAGCGTTGCCGCGTACGCCTCGTCGGTGGCGACCTCCACGAGGGGCTCGTCCCAGGAGAGAAAGGAGCCGTCATCGACCACCGTGTGCAGCAGATCCAGCACGCTCGGCCGCTCCGGGGTGCTCGTCGTCACGGGCAAACCTTCGCACAAGGCCGCCGGAAAGGGCATTCAGTGACCTCAACGCCCCCTAACATGTTCAGAAAGGACGTTGAGGTCACTGAATGCCCCCAAGGACGAGATCAGGTGCCGGCGATGAAGGCCTCGAGTTGGGTGCGCGCAACGTCGTCAGCGAGCTGGCGCGGCGGGCTCTTCATCAGGTAGCTCGCCGCAGCGAACACCGGTCCGCCGATGCCGCGGTCCTTGGCGATCTTGGCGGCGCGCACCGCGTCGATGATGATGCCTGCCGAGTTCGGGGAGTCCCAGACCTCGAGCTTGTACTCCAGGCTCAGCGGCACGTCACCAAACGCCCGACCCTCCAGGCGCACGTAAGCCCACTTGCGGTCGTCCAGCCACGGCACGTAGTCCGACGGTCCGATGTGGACGTTGTTCGCACCCATGTCGCGTTTGAGGTTGCTGGTCACCGACTGGGTCTTGGAGATCTTCTTCGACTCCAGGCGCTCACGCTCGAGCATGTTCTTGAAGTCCATGTTGCCGCCGACGTTGAGCTGCATGGTGCGGTCGAGTTGCACACCGCGGTCCTCGAACAGCTTGGCGAGCACGCGGTGGGTGATGGTGGCACCGACCTGGCTCTTGATGTCGTCACCGACGATGGGCAGGCCCGCGTCGACGAACTTCTGCGCCCACGTGGGGTCGGAGGCGATGAACACCGGCAGCGCGTTGACGAAGGCCACACCCGCGTCGATGGCGCACTGCGCGTAGTGCTTGGCGGCGGCCTCGGAACCCACGGGCAGGTAGCAGACGAGGACGTCGACGTCGGCCTCGCGCAGCGCTGCGGCCACGTCCACCGGATCCGCGTCGGCCTCGGTGATGGTCTCGGCGTAGTAGCGGCCGATGCCGTCCAGGGTCGGGCCGCGCTGCACGGTAACCCCGGTGGGCGGCACGTCGGCGATCTTGATGGTGTTGTTCTCGCTGGAGACGATGGCCTCGTTGAGGTCGAAGCCGACCTTCTTGGCGTCCACATCGAACGCGGCGACGAACTCAACGTCGCGGACGTGGTAGGGCCCGAAGCGCACGTGCATCAGGCCGGGCACCGTGGTGTCCTCGGGCGCATCCCGGTAGTAGTGCACGCCCTGCACCAGGGAGGAGGCGCAGTTGCCCACGCCTACGATTGCTACGCGCACACTGGTGCGATTTTCAGCCATGGTCGGCCTCTCCTTTGTCGGTTGTCGTATCTGTCTTCGGCGCATCGGGTGTGCTGGCTTCGGTGTCGAATTCCTCGGCGACGATGAGCTCGTTGAGCCACCGCACTTCGCGTTCGCTGGTTTCCAGGCCCAAGCGGTGCAGCTGGTGGGTGTAGCGGTCGATCTGTTCGCCGGCCCGGCCCATGGAGGTCCGTAGCCCCTCCCTGCGCTCCTCCACCTGGCGGCGGCGGCCCTCGAGGATCCGCATCCGGGCCTCTGCCGGGGTACGGCTGAAGAATGCCAGGTGCACCCCGAACCCGTCGTCGGTGTAGGTCTGCGGGCCGGTGTCGGCCACCAGCTCGGTGAAGCGCTCCTTGCCGGCCACGGTCAGCTGGTACACCCGGCGCGCGCGCCGCTTGGTGCCCGTGCCGTCGGGATCGGCCTCCTCGGTGATCAGCCCGTCGGTCTGCATTCGGCGCAGCGTCGGGTAGAGGGAGCCGTACGAGAAAGCACGGAAGGCGCCCAAAAGTCCGGTAAGACGCTTGCGCAGCTCATACCCGTGCATCGGTGCCTCATGGAGGAGGCCGAGCACGGCGAGCTCGAGCACAGTCCACCTCCTGGAAACTCATCCGATGCGATGGCTCACTGTATCGCACCGATACATTGCCAGCTACGCCTGCATCAACGTCGCTGCTCAGTCGCCGGGCACCGACTGCTGAGCAGCCGCCCGCCCCGCCACCGCGGGGGACGCACGTACGCTGATCACGTGCGGATGCAGCGACAGGTGGTCGACTACGCGTTGCAGCGGCGTGCCCTGCTCGCCGACATGCACTCCGGGCGGACCGGCGTCAACGAGGTGTGTGACGCCAACCCGTACCTGTTGCGCGCGGCCAAGTTCCACGGCCGCACCAGCACCGTCATGTGCCCGGTGTGCCGCAAGGAGCCCCTGACCTTGGTGTCCTGGGTCTTCGGGGAACGCCTCGGTGCGGTCTCCGGCTCGGCGCGCAGCCCCGAGGAACTGGTTCGGATGGCCACCACGCAGGAGGAGTTCTCGGTGTACGTGGTGGAGGTCTGTCGCACCTGTAGCTGGAACCACCTGGTGCAGTCCTACGTGATGGGCACGCCCACCGCTGCCAAGGCGCCCAGGAAGCGGCCGTCAACGAGGAGAACTGCGAGTGAGTGAGCAGGACGGTCCCCGCCATCGGTCAGCAGCACCATCGACGGGTACCGACCCCGGCTATCCCCGGCCCCAAGCTCGCCGCGCGGCGCGGCGCAAGAAGGCGACCCGGTGGCAGAAGATTCGCCGCAGCGTCTACGCCCTGATCGCGCTGGCCATCATCGGCCCGATCGTGGCGTTCATGGTCGCCTACGTAGTCATCAAGGTGCCCCAGCCCTCCGACCTGAAGACCAACCAGGTCGCGACGGTCTTCACCCAGGACGGAAAGACCCAGCTGGCGCGTCTCGTGCCGCCCGAGGGCAACCGCACCGACGTCACCATCTCCGACGTCCCCACCCACGTGCGCTTCGCGGTGCTCTCCGCCGAGGACCGGACCTTCTACAGCAATCCGGGGTTCTCGGTGTCGGGCACGGCCCGCGCCGCACTGAACGACGTGACCGGCGGCGACCGCCAGGGTGGGTCCACCATCACCCAGCAGTACGTCAAGAATGCCCTGACCGGTGACGACCAGACGCTGACCCGCAAGCTCAAGGAGCTGGTCACCTCTACCAAGCTGGCCAGGCAGACGTCCAAGGACGACATCCTGGCCGCCTACCTCAACACCATCTACTTCGGCCGCGGGTCCTACGGGATCTCCGCTGCCGCCAAGACCTACTTCGGCAAGTCGACGAAAGACCTCACCGTGGCTGAGGGCGCCGTCCTCGCCGCCTCGATCCGCAGCCCCAGTGCGCTGGACCCGACCGATCATCCAGAAGCTGCACAGCAGCGCTGGACGTACGTGCTCGACGGCATGGTGTCGCAGAACTGGCTCGCACCCAACGATCGGGCCACCCAGGTGTATCCCAAGGTGCTGCCGCCGGTCGACGCCGACGTGTCGACGGGCACCCAGGGGCCGAATGGCCTGATCGTCCGACAGGTCAAGGCCGAGTTGAGCGCCTCGGGGGTCAGCGAGCAGCAGTTGGCCACCGAAGGCCTGCAGATCACCACCACCATCGACCCCAAAGCCCAGCAAGCTGCCGTCGAGGGTGCGCAAAAGACCCTGGCCTCGCAACCCAAGAACCTTCGTTCGGCGGTGGTGTCGGTGGATCCGCGCAACGGTGCGGTGCGGGCCTACTACGGCGGGGACGTCGGCACCGGGCTGGACTATGCGCAGTCGACGAGCCTGCAGCCGGGGTCGTCGTTCAAGGTGTTCGAGCTGGCGGCCGCGCTGAAAAAGGGCATTCCATTGAGCCGCACCTACGACGGGTCGTCCCCGCAAACCATCGACGGGCAGAAGATTTCCAACGCGGACGGAGAATCGTGTGGTCGGTGCTCGCTGGCTACTGCACTGAAGATGTCGCTGAACACCGTGTTTTTCCAGCTCACCGCGGACATCGGCCCCCAGGTGGTAGCGGATACCGCGCACGCCGCGGGCATTCCGTTGGAGTTTCCGGACGGAACCAAGACCCTGGTGAACAAGGATGGCAGCCCGCCCAATGCAGGCATCGGCCTTGGCCAGTACGAGGTGCGGCCCATCGACATGGCGTCCGCCTACGCCACCTTCGCCACCAACGGCATGCAGCACGACTCGTACTTCGTGCAGAAGGTGGTGACCTCGGACGGGACGGTCCTGCTGGATCGCGGCGCACCGGCGGGGAAGCAGACGATTGACCAGGCTGTCGCCAAGAACGTGACCGCGGCCATGGAGCCGATCGCCGGATACTCGCGCAGCCACAATCTCGCGGGAGGGCGTGAGTCGGCCGCCAAGACCGGAACTTCGCAGCTCGGCGACACCGAAAACAACCGCGACGCCTGGATGGTCGGCTACACCCCGTCGCTGTCGACTGCGGTGTGGGTGGGCACGACCGATGGTGGGGCGATCAAGAGCAGCGGCGGCAGCATCATCTACGGGTCCGGCGTCCCCGCCGACATCTGGAAATCGGCGATGGACGGTGCGTTGCAGGGAACCCCCGAGGAGACGTTCCCGAGCGCGCCGGCCATCAACGGCGGCTCGAGTGGGGTGCCGGCCGAGACGACCTACGTCGCGCCGCGGCGGACGGCCACCTACCAGCCTGCGCCGACTGCCACCACCCGCTACCAGCCGGCACCGACGACGACAACCGACGAGCCGGTACTGACCACCACCGAACCGCCGCCGGCGACCACCACCACCGAGCAGCCCGCGCCGACCACGACTGCCGAAGCGCCGACGACCACGAACGCGCCGCGGCGGACTACGCCGCCAAGGGTGACGCGGCCGCAGACCCCCCCGCCGATGCCGTGTCCGGTTCCTGGCATCAACCTGCCGCCCGGCTGCGCGCCCCGCTGATGCGGACCTCGCTATAGCGCGCTGGGCGGCGTACCGAGTGCGACGAGGACGGCGCGGGCGATCGTCGTGTAGCCGGCATCGTTGGCATGGATGTCGCCGACCGTGCACTCATGGGTCATCGTGCAGATGTTGTAGACATCGACGGGTACCGCGCCCTTACCCGGTAGGTCCTTCTTGGTGAAAAAGTTGTACGTCTCGAACGCGCCGGCGACATCGGCGACGCGGGCACCGACCGCGTGATACTCGGTCTCCTCGATGGTGTTGACCAGATAAGCGGCGAATGTGGTCAGCGCAGCGAGGAACACCGCATTGGGCGCTGAGCTGAGGTATGCGGCCAGGAACGGGTTGTAGTAGTTCGTCCCCACGAATGTTGTGCTGGGAGCGCTGGCTGCCTTCAACTGGCCGAGGATGTTCGGCAGATTGCCGGTGAGGGTGGCGATTCCCTGCAGCGCGCAGGGGATGTCGAGTGACCCTGTTGTCGTGCTGGCGCATCTCTGCACGTCGTTGGCGCCGATAGTATTGGTGACGTATTTGACCTGGCTTCCGTGCGCCTTCAGGAAATTCACGCCCGCCTGGAGCTGCGAGCTCGCATCCATGTATTGACAAGAAGGACCGGTGGTCTTCTGGCCGGTGATCATGCTGGTGGTGGTTTCCCCCGGGCAACCAAGCTTTACCAGCTGGAGGGTGCGCTGGGTTGGCCTCAGGCTTGCATACAGCTTTTCGGCGTATCCGTCGCCGGTGTTGGTGACGGTGCCCTGCGCGGGATCGGTGGGCTGGTAGCTGGCGGCCAGCGAGTCGCCGAGCGACAGCAGATAGGTGGGCGGGGCATCGGCGGCGCTGGCGACGACCTGGGTGGAGGCAACGACAGCGAGAGCGAGTCCCACCGCGCAGGCCACTCGGCGAAGGTTCATGCGGGTCTTCTTTCTCGGCGGGCCGTGATGTCGGCCACTGCGGAGGAAGTATGGCCCGCGCTGCGCCGGCAGGAAAGGTCTGGTCGGGCGGCGGTGACCAGCTCTCCGCTGCGTAGTCTCGGCACGGTGCCCGAACAGTCCTGCGAGCGTGTCGCTCCCGCGCGGGTTGATCGGGACCTCAGCACCCTGGACTTGGGCCAGCACCGGGTGGCGCCGACGCTGACCGACCCCACCGCGGCGCACGCCTCAGAGATCTTCGGCGGCCCGGTCGGCAAGCACGCAGTCGTCGGCCGCGCCACCTTTTTCACACCGTTGCGGGTGATCCTGTTGCTGGCGGTGGTGTTTCTCGCGCTGGGGTGGTTCGCCAAATCCCCGTGTCTGCAGCAGGAGGGCTCCGCCTCCGCTCCCTCGCTGGACTGGAGTAACGGTCGTCAATACCTGGCCATGTGTTACTCCGACACCATTCCCCTGTACGGGGCCGAACATCTCAACGAGGGCGCGTTCCCGTACAAGAACTCTTGGATAGCGAACCCCGGGACCCCGCAGTCCGAGATTCGCCACATGGAGTACCCCGTGGTCACCGGGCTCTACCAGTACGTGGCGATGGCCGTGGCCAAGACCTGGTATGCCCTAGCCCAGCACGGCTTCCTCCCTGGCGCCCTGGAAGTGGTGCTGTACTTCAACGTCGTCGCGCTCGGCTTGGCGCTGGCCTGGTTGGTGACGGTGTGGGCTACGGCGAGGATCGCGCGGCGCCGCGTGTGGGACACGGCGCTCGTCGCCATGTCCCCGTTGGTCATCGTGCACGTGTTCACCAACTTCGATGCCCTCGCGACGGCGGCTGCGGCGGCCGGACTGCTGGCATGGGCACGCAAGCGACCGGTGTTGGCGGGGGTGTTGCTGGGCATCGGTGGCGCGGCCAAGCTGTATCCGCTGCTGCTGCTCGGCCCTTTGTTGGTGCTGTGTCTGCGCAGCGGGGACCTGGCCCGAGGCACACAGAGCCAATGGGTTCGGGCCGCGGTCGGTGGAGCAGTGGCGTGGTTGGCCATCAACGCACCCATCGCCGCGCTGTTCCCGGCCGGTTGGCAGGAATTCTTCCGGCTGAACTCGGTGCGCGGTGCCGACCCGGACTCGCTGTACAACGTGGTCAGCTCCTTCACCGGCTGGGCAGGGTTCGACGGTCCGTTGGGGCAGGGCCAGACGCCGTCGGTGCTCAACTCGGTGAGCCTGTTGCTGTTTCTGGCCGTGTGCGCCGGCGTGGCGTGGCTCGCCCTCACCGCCCAGCGACGTCCTCGGGTCGCGCAGCTGTGCTTTCTACTGATCGCCGGGTTCCTGCTCACCAACAAGGTATGGAGTCCGCAGTACTCGCTGTGGCTGGTGCCGCTAGCGGTACTCGCCGTACCCCGGACCCGGCTGCTGCTGGGGTGGATGCTGCTCGACGCCTTTGTGTGGGTACCGCGGATGTTTTACTACCTCGGCGTGAGCAACAAGGGGCTGCCGGAGCAGTACTTCACGGGGGCGGTAGTGCTGCGCGACCTCGCGGTGCTCGCCCTGTGCGCGCTGGTGGTGCGCGAGATTCATCGCCCCGGTGAGGACTTGGTGCGCGAAGGTGGCTTCGACGACGACCCGGCTGGAGGCGTGCTGGACGGGGCTGCTGATGCACCTCCGGCGTGGTTACCCGCGTGGATCAGTCCAAGGCTGCGCGCAAGTACTTGAGATCCTCCGCCACGCCGTCGCCGGGCGTCTCCAGCACCACCGGCGCCTGGGCGGCCGTGCACACCGCCGCCAGTATCTCTGGCTCGATGGTTCCGGACGCCAGGTTGGCATGACGGTCGCGCGCGGAGTTGAACGCGTCGCGGGAATTGTTCAGGTGCACCAGGTCGATGCGCCCGGTGATGCCCCGTGCCCGTTCCACGGCGTCCACCAGGTCCTCGCCGCCCGCCCAGGCATGGCAGGTGTCCAGCACGAACCCGGCGCCGAACTCCCCGACGGCGTCCCACAGCCGCGCGAGGTCCTCGAAGCGCCGGGCCATGGCGTTGTCACCCCCGGCGGTGTTCTCGATCAGCACGGGCACCGGGAAGCCACCGGCGTCCGCTTGGCGCTGGAACATCTTGCGCCAGTTGGAGACGCCCTCCGCAGGGTCTTCGCCGTCGCGCACGTGGCCGCCGTGCACCACCAGCCCGAAGGCACCGATGGCGGCCGCCGCCTCCGCATGCTGGGTCACCAGCTTCCGGGATGGGATGCGGATGCGGTTGTTCAGACTCGCCACGTTGATCACGTATGGCGAGTGCACCACCACCTGCAGGTCGGCGGCCAGGAGCTGCTCGGTCTGCGGGTGCGTCCCAGGCTTGTTCCACTTCTGCGGGTCGGCGAGGAACAGCTGCACCACCTCGGCGCCGAGTTCGTGGGCCACTCCGACCGGATCGGTATTGTCGCGGACGTGGGCTCCGATGCGCATAGCCTCAGGGTAGGTGCCCGTGCCAGCAGGGTGCGTTACCGGTCCGGGGCGGCGTCGTTGTACCAAATGGCGACAGGTGTTCACTGCGTCACCTAGTGTTGGACCGAGCTGGCGATTGGTCGTCGGGGAGTTGAGGAGCGGGGTATGCAGAAGACTTATCGGGCAGCAGCCGTAACGGGGCTGGTGGGGGTGTGCGCCACCGGTATGTCGGTGTTGGGAGCGGGTAGCGCTTCGGCCGCGCCTGCCGCCATCCCGTTGGACAGCTGCAAGACCACCGTCCAGGCGAACGTCGGTGACAGCTTGACGGTGACCGCCAAGACCGTCCTGGCCCCGCAGCTCGCCGGGCTGCGCGCCACCCCGGTGGTCGGCCCCCCTGCCGCGGATGCGTTGGGTGCGGCGTTGTCCTCGATGAAGCTGGGCGCCTTCACGGTCACCCAGTCCACCCCCGGTGTCCCCGCGAACATCAGCGGTTCAGTCATCGCCAGCGCGGTCGCCGCCGCGCTGCCCCCCGTGATTCCGGCGGATGTCGTGAAAGACATCGTCGCCAACAACTGTGGCATCACGGTCACCAAGGCTGTCCCAGCTGTGTCGACTGTCCCAGCTGTCCCAGCTGTGCCGGCTGCCGCGGCTGCGGCGGTAGCGTCGAGCACCCAAAACGCCCCCCCACCGGCGGCTGCGAACCCCCCGGCGAACGACCTGAGTGCTCCGACCGCGGTGAGTGCGCCCGCCGTCACCAGCTATGGCCACGCGCCGAAGGCGGACTACAGCGACATCACCTCAGTGCCGGCAGGCGGCGCGGGCTTCTCCGTGGGGGTCGCCCCGACGATGCCGCCCAAGTCACTCACCGGGTATGGCCTGCCGAGCGCGCTCGGAAAGGCGCCGACCATGGCTCCCCAGTTTGGTCTGTTGGCCGCACCGCCGGCCACCGCCGCCGTCCCGGCGCCCACTTCGGCAGCCGCAGTGCTGCCGATGATGAGCGAGGTCACGGCCTTGCCCACCGCGCCCAACACCTCGACCCGCGTGCCTGCCGAGGCGGTGATTGCGGCGCTGCTGCTCTCACTCACCACGGCCGCGTTGGTTCGTACCTGGGTGCTTCGCCGTAGCTCGCACTGACCCGCTCGCCCCGCATCAGCCCTCTGCCCCGCGATTTCGCAGGTCAGGGGGCTGTTTGCTAGGCTGGACCGGTTGCTGACGCAACGACCCTCCTGCTGCGGAGAGACCGCAGCCGTATTCACTAGTCCACAGGAGGTGCAGAGGTCCTATGCGTCATTACGAACTGATGGTCATCCTTGACCCCAACCTGGACGAGCGCACAGTCGCTCCGTCCCTGGATACATTCCTCAACGTCGTTCGCAAGGACGGCGGCACGGTCGACAAGGTCGAGGTCTGGGGCAAGCGCAGACTCGCCTACGAGATCCTCAAGCACGCGGAGGGCATCTATGCGGTCGTGGACATCGCCTGCGAGCCGGCCACGGTCACCGAGCTGGACCGCCAGCTCACCCTGAACGAGTCGGTGCTGCGTACCAAGGTGTTGCGGAACGAGCCCAAGAAGGTTCGTCCCAAGGCGGTGCGGACCGAAGCGCTGAGCTGACGCTCAGCTTCGTTGCCGCTCCCCACGACTTCAGGAGGACCCATGGCAGGCGAAACGAACATGACGGTGGTCGGCAATCTCACCGCCGACCCGGAATTACGCTTCACCCCCTCCGGGGCGGCGGTGGCCAACTTCACGGTGGCCTCCACCCCGCGGAAGTTCAATGCCCAGACCAACCAGTGGGAAGACATGGACGCGTTGTTCATGCGCTGCAACATCTGGCGTCAGGCGGCGGAGAACGTGGCCGAGTCCCTGACGCGCGGGTCCAGGGTCGTGGTTACCGGGCGGCTGCGCCAGCGGTCATATGACACCAAAGAGGGCGAGAAGCGCACGGTCGTGGAGCTCGAGGTCGACGAGATCGGTCCCTCTTTGAAGTACGCGACGGCCAAGGTCAACAAGGTCAGTCGGGGCGGTGGGGGCGGTGGCGGTGGCTTCGGAGGGAACCAGGGCGGTGGTCAGGCTTCCGGGGGGGACGATCCCTGGGGCTCCGCGCCGCAGGCCGGCTCCTCCGGCGGTGGTTTCGGTGGAAGCCGCGGTGGCTCGAACGAAGAGCCACCCTTCTGATCGACAGTGCAGGAATTACCTCGCTCGGCGGGGTCCAGAGTGTGAGTTAGAGACCGGAGATAACCATGGCCAAGGCGCCAATTCGTAAAGTGAAGAAGAAGGTGTGCACCTTCTGCAAAGAAAAGACCGTGCACATCGACTACAAGGACACCACGCTGCTGCGCAAGTACATCAGCGACCGCGGCAAGATTCGGGCCCGCCGCGTCACCGGCAACTGCGTGCAGCACCAACGCGACGTGGCCATTGCTGTGAAGAACTCCCGCGAGGTAGCGCTGCTGCCGTACACGTCCACCGCGCGCTGAGAGGGCTGAGGACAATGAAGCTCATTCTTACGGCCGACGTCGACAACCTCGGCGCCCCTGGCGACGCCGTCGAGGTCAAGGACGGGTACGGCCGCAACTTCCTCATGCCCCGTGGTTTGGCCATCAAGGCCACCCGCGGCGCCGAGAAGCAGGTGGAAAGCATTCGCCGCGCGCAGCAGGCCCGCACGATCCGGGGCCTCGATCACGCTAACGAGGTCAAGGCGGAGATCGCCGGACTCAGCTCGGTGACCCTGCCGGTCCGGGCCGGGGCAAAGGGCAAGCTGTTCGGCTCGGTGAGCGCGGGCGATGTGGCCGGTGCGGTGAAGGCTGCCGGTGGTCCCACCCTGGACAAGCGCACCATCGAGTTACCTCGCGAGCACATCAAGACTGCGGGCAAGCACATCGTGAGCGTGCAGCTGCACCCCGAGGTGAGCGCCGAGTTCACCCTCGAGGTCACCGTCGCCAGTTAAGCATCCCTCAGCGCAACCCCCGGAGCTGCTGCTTCGGGGGTTGCGCTGTCTCTGGATGGCACACCCGGGATCCGGTGGCCCCGCGGCTGTGGGTACCTGACGCCAAATTTGCCGCTCGTTCACTCAACGCGCCCGGCTTGTCAACCCCGACGACACGCCGCGAGCCGCAACAATCCACAGGATGCGTACTAGAGATGTGCCCCTTGACCAGCGGTGATGACCGAAAGTTATCTGCTTGCCCCCAGGTTGTCCCCAGGGGGTACACAACGACGCGCCACGGCGTCCCCATGCTGTCCACAGGTGCCTGCACAAGCGACGTTGATCAACCATCCGCGACCCCCTAGCGTCACCACGTCGGCGGTCGGAACGGGCTCGCCGGACGTGCAGACCGCAATTGTCGGTGGCCCGCAGTAGACCTTGCCCAGGCGCACGGTCGGCGTGCGGATGAGGAGTCGGGAGGTTCGGCGTGGCGCTAGTCGACGATCGGGGTCGGTCGCTGTCCAGCGTGCCGCAGGAGCCGATCGGTGCGGACTTCGGGCGGCAACCCCCGCAGGACATGGCCGCGGAGCAGTCGGTGCTGGGCGGCATGTTGCTCAGCAAGGACGCCATCGCGGACGTGCTCGAGGAGCTACGTCCCGGTGACTTCTACCGCCCGGCGCACCAATCGGTGTACGACTGCATCCTTGACCTGTACTCGCGCGGCGAGCCGGCCGACGCCGTCACCGTCTCGGCGGAGCTGGAGCGTCGCAACGAGCTGCGCAGGGTCGGGGGCGCACCTTACCTGCACACCCTGATCGCCACTGTGCCCACCGCGGCCAACGCCGGGTACTACGCGAAGATTGTGGCCGAGAAGGCGATACTTCGGCGGTTGGTACAGGCGGGTACCCGCATCGTGCAATTCGGCTATGCAGGGGCGGACGGTCAGGACGTCGCCGAGGTCGTCGACCGGGCGCAGGCCGAGGTGTACGAGGTCACCGAACGCAACACCAGCGAGGACTTCATCGCGCTGGAGGAGCTGCTGCAGCCGACGATGGACGAGATCGACGCCATCGCTAGTCGGGGCGGGGTGTCCGTCGGCGTCCCCACCGGGTTCATCGAGCTGGACGAGGTGACCAACGGGCTGCACCCCGGACAGATGATCATCGTGGCGGCGCGGCCGGGTGTCGGGAAATCGACATTGGGACTGGATTGGCTCCGCAGCTGCTCGATCAAGCACGGTATGCCCAGTGTCGTGTTCAGCTTGGAGATGAGCCGCAGCGAGATCGTGATGCGGCTGCTCTCCGCGGAGGCGGACATCCAGCTCAGCGCCATGCGCTCGGGCAAAATGAACGACAACGACTGGACCCGGTTGGCCCGCCGAATGGGCGAGATCAGCGAGGCACCGCTGTTCATCGACGACTCACCGAACCTGACGATGATGGAGATCCGGGCCAAGGCGCGGCGCCTCAAGCAGAAGCACGGGCTCAAGCTGGTGGTGGTGGACTACCTGCAGCTGATGACCTCCGGAAAGAAAGTGGAGTCGCGCCAGCAGGAGGTCAGCGAGTTCTCCCGGCACCTGAAGCTGCTGGCGAAGGAGCTCGAGGTGCCCGTCGTCGCCATCAGCCAGCTCAACCGCGGGCCGGAGCAACGCAACGACAAGAAACCGATGCTCTCCGACCTGCGTGAGTCCGGGTCACTGGAGCAGGACGCAGACATGGTGTTGTTGATCCACCGGCCCGACGCCTTCGAGCGCGACGATCCCCGCTCCGGCGAGGCCGACCTGATCATGGGCAAGCACCGCAACGGTCCACTGCGAACGATCACCGTGGCGCCGCAGCTGCACTACTCGCGCTTCGCCAACATGGCCCGCGGTTAGACGTGGCTTTGTGTCGAGATGCAGCCAAAATGAGCCAACGAGCCCTTGTATTTAATATAAGGCGACCCTAACTCGGTTGCGCGGCCATTTGGTGGCGGCGCTCCTGCCGTGAGCAGCTCATTAACGACCAGCGTGCGGCACCGCGCGCGGGTGTTCGCCACAGTCGTTTGAAACCCTGGCAGCGTTCTCGCTCGGGGCGCAGGCGAGACTCCGATACGTCCGCTGGTCACCAGCTGTAACCCCAGCGCAAGGGGTGGCGGTGTCCGTCGACGCAAGGGGTAGTGGCGGAAGTCCAAGTTGGTGGACCGTGTCGGTCCAGGGCTCACCGGCCCTCCGCCATTGACGACAGCAGATTCGGGCCCCGGGTCGGGTGTCTGTGCTCCTGAGTGCACCGGTTGTGGAGACAACCAGCTGTGCCGCATCCTTGGTTGATGGCTATGTCGACGCCGCAACGCCCGGGGCTCAATGCACATGCGCAGGCGCTCCGCATGGACACTGCCACGCTGATAATCGGGCTCCGCGCTCTGCTTGGTACCAAGCTCGTTGCCTACCTCGGCGGCGCGCCGGACACCGGTGCGCGGTGGGCGAATGGGCGAAAGGCACCCGCACGGTGCAGAACGCAGCCGATGAGCACCGTCTGCGCGCGGCCTACGAGGTTGCGGCGCTGCTCGTTGAACGGGACAGCCCTGAAACCGCGCAGGCGTGGTTTCAGGGGCTGAATCCGGAGCTCGGCGACCAATCGCCGGCGCGCCTGTTGGGCGAGGGTGATCCCGAGGACGCCGATTCCCGCGTCCTGTCGGCGGCACGTGCCTTCGTGGCGGGCGGCTGATTCCCGGCCATCCTGGCATCTCTGAACGGTCGCTCGGCAGGGTCCGCGCTGTTGTGGTGGGGTGCCTCAGTCGGCGTCTTCCTTGGCCTCGGACCCGTCATCGCGGAGGTTTCTTTCTGGACTCTGTTGAACGGCCGTGGCGTAACGCCGCAGGCACCACCGGGTCTGTGCGGCACGAGCCTCCAGCCGCACACGCTCCGCTTTTCGCAGATCACCCAGCGGAAGGACATGCTCAATGACTAATAGCTCACCGAGCAGCCGAGCATGGGTACGAAGCGCGCTCTGTCGACAGCCGCGGCTGCAGTAGTCGCGCGGGCGCCCGCGCCCTGTGGGCCAGTCACACTTGTTGTCACAGAGCGGATTCAGGCAGCCGATGACCTCTGGCAGCTCCAGGCACGTGTCCAGGGCGGCGGCGACGTCGATACCGCGAGCAGGCCGATTCAGCCCGGACAGAACGGACGACAGAGACTTACGCACGGCGGTTGCTCCAACTCCCGCACGCTGGTCAGACGCGCGGACCTCGCAATTGCGCTGGTCAGGCGCCGATGGTGGAGCGTTGCCGCCGCGGCCAAGGGCGGACGATTCGGGCTGTTCCACCCGCTCCATGGTGCCATGATCCACTAATTTCCCCCGCAGCGTCAATGCAGTGGGGAAATAACACTCACCGCACCTCGCGGCTGCCTTGACCTGCACAAACGACGATGAGCGTCCCTAACTGGACTGGATGGAGGAGATTGTGGTGATCAGCGGGGAACGCGCCGGTGGCACAGTGAAGAACCTGCCATCCGAACAACATGACACCTAAATCCCCTCGACTCTTGTCCGCGAGTATGCGGCGGCGGTAGCGTTTGCGCTAGTTCCTGACCGAGGTCGGCGCGCCCAGGGGATGAGACACACCCCAGACGAAGAGGGCGCAGCTGTTGAAGCAGCCACGCCCTCGTGACGGATCCCGAGAAACGCTAGGAAAGCGAAGGACCCATCGTGCCTGAGTGTATTGGCTCTGTCCCTGCTGATCTACCCCATGTCGGGTCGGTGGATCACGCCTCCACTGTGTGGCGGTTCCGGGTGGAGGGCGAGGAGGTCGACTGGGACTGGTCGGGAGGTTCCCCGCCCGTCACGGTGTTGGGTTCGATCCGCCGCCCGCAGTCCACGGAGGCTTCCCGGCACGTCCCCGTCGAAGCACACAGCGTGACCACGGGGCGCACCATCCGGCTGGAATCCGGGCTTGAGCACGATCTGCTGCGCGCCTTGGACCGGCAACACGACGTCGTGTGGCTCGCGGCGCAGCCGACGCGGTTGACATTCCCCGTCAAACGCAAGGGCCGCCCGATCAGGCACGTCCCGGACCTGCTCTGCCAGGCGAGGAACCGCTCGGTCACGATCTGGGACGTTCGGGCCGAGGCCCACCAAGACGAGAAATTCAAGCTGAAGGCGGCGTTGACCGCCGGTGCGTGTGAGCATGTCGGCTGGTCTTATCGTGTTTTCGCCGGGTACAGCAACGTCCTACGCGCCAATCTGATGTGGCTACAGGCCTACCGGCGCGACCAACCGTGGTACGAGCCGGCCGGGGAGGTGCTGGCCGGGCTGCTCGGCGGCGGCGGCACCTCGGTGGGTGCGGTGTTGGCCGCGGACGCCGGGTCGGGGCATCTGATCTCCGCGATGTGGCACCACGTGTGGGCTGGGGGGCTCGACTGCGAGTTGAGTCGGCCGCTCACCACCGAGACAATACTCACCGCCGGGCACATCGAGACGGACCGCCCGTGACGCCGCGGCGGGCGGTGGAGCTGCACGCCGGAGCCCGGATCCTGACCAACCATGGACTGCTCCTCGTGATGCACCTCGAGCGCCACGGTGCGCGCGTTCAGGATGCACTCGGAGTGATGTCGTCCATCTTCTACGACGCCGTGATCGCGGCCCAAGTCGGCGACGGCGCTGTGCAGGCCGTGCACTCCTCGTTGGAGCCGTGGTGGTCGGGATTGACCGTCGACACGCGGGCGAATGCATTGTTCAGGCAGGAGGTCGTCCTGGAGGTGTTGACCGGCTACCGGGACGGTCACCCCGAGCTGGCGTACGACGGGGAACCGTTCTTCCCGTTCGGCACCGGATACGGCACCAGCATCCGACAACGCTGCGACGCGATGGCGGAACAGGTCTCCTTCGAACGCAGTGTTGACCGCGCGGTGATGCGGCGAGTCCGCGAGGCGGAGCTGGTGACCGGGCGGATGGCTAGGCAGTCGATCCAAAGGTGGGTGACGGCCTGGCGTCATGAAGGCCTCCGTGGCCTGGTCGACGGTCGCAAGACCAAGGGGAAGCAGGGCTTCGAGATCCTCGATCCGCGGTTCCTCCGGATCGCTGACGAGGAGTTCGCCGCATTCGACGGCGGGATCAGCGCAGTCAACCAGGAGGAGATCGAGCGGCGCATCCGGGTACGGCTCAAGCAGGAGGGCATCACCGACGCGCACCTGCCGCAGCGCCTGACCCAGGAGTACCTGTCCAACCGGCACACCGCGCTGGGCCGCACCACCCGGGCCCACCGGTCGAACGCCCAGCGTGCGGTGTCGTCGCGCTCGAGCTACTCGGTGACCCACCCGAGCCATCTGGCGATCGACGTCACCCGCGCCGACAACCTCGTCTGGGACGAAGTGCAGGAGCGGGTGTATTCGGTGGAGATCATCAGCTTGATCTCGGTGTCCACCCGGGTGATCCTCGCCTGCCGGGTCGTGCCCCGCTCGGCAAACGGTGTCGAGGTCGGCTTGGCGCTCTACGACGCGATGCGCCCCTTCTCGATGCTCGTCGAGGACACCACCATCGAGGACTTCCGCTGGAGCGGCATACCGGCATCCCTGGACTTCAGCGGCAATCCCTTTCACACCGGGCGCCAGCAAGTCGTCAAGGCACAGCGGGCGCTCAAAGGTGTGCACCACCTCCCCGGCGTCATCCCCTCCTCGCTGCGCGCCGATAACGGGTCGATCTTCCTGGGCCGGCATTTTCGGGCGTTGCTCAACGAATGGCAGATCGACCTGATGCTCTCGCGGGGCAGCAAACCCACCGACAATCCACAGATCGAACGCTGGCACGAAACCCTGCAGCGGGCCTACCAGCAGATCCCCGGGTTCAAGGGCCGCGGCGTCTACGAGCGTGGCCGTTGGGTGGCACAGGCGGAGCAGCCTTTGCTGACGGCCACCGAGCTGCAGCGGCACCTACACCGGTTCATCGCCTTGGACTACCACCGGAGCAAGCATCGTGGACTCAAGCTCGCCGACCGGACGCAGGCCCACCTGAGCCCGTTGGAAATGTTCGACGCGTTGATGGACGCGACCGGGCGCATCCTGGTGCCCCAGCACCCCGATTTGATCTACCAGTTCCTTCCCATCCGTTGGCTCACCCCCGGCCACTCCGGCATCGACTACCGGGGGCTGAGCTATGACGCCGAGATCCTCGACGGTCTGCGCAATGTACGGGAGGGAACCTTCCGCGCCGAGGACGGCAAGGTCCCCTTTCACTACGACCCGCGTGATGTCACCCGGATCTGGCACAGAAGCCGCGACGATGGACGCATCCACGAAATACCGTGGCGCAGTCGCCACCTTGTGCACGCCCCGCTGACCGACGTGGTCCGCGACCGCGCCATCGCGTTGATCAAAAAACGCGGCGGCAACAACGTGCTCAGTGCCCGCAACGTGCAGCACCAGATCATCGAGGAGATCACCGAGCTCACCGCCGCCCGCAACACCGAGGACTGGAAGGCGCAGATGTCCGCGGCACGACTGCGTTTCGAGCAGTCGCGCATCGACCACGACGAAGCCGCCGACGCAGGCCGCCTGATCGAGGACCAGCACGCCCACGCGCAATCGCTGCCCCGCATCCCCCGCAAGCCCCCACCGGGAACGGCCCCAGCAGCGGAGGGCATCGATTTCGACACCCCGTGGCCCGACTTCGACGAAGAGGCTCTGTGATGGATGCTCGTATCTGGCATGCCCAGGCCACCACCGCACCTGCGAGCATGCCGACGCCGCTGACCGCCGAGCAGTGCCGCGCCCTGACGAGCAACGAGCGCCGCCGCTACCTGCACGACCTGCAGGACTCCTTCGAACGGCTCCTGCTCCCGCGCGCCCAGACCGAACCGGTGCAGTCCGGGATGGACCGCATCCTGCGCAAGAACGCCCGCCAACGCCCAGGGGCCAAGCGGATGATCATGCTGGATGCACCCTTCGCCACCGGCAAGAGCACGATGATCAAGGACTGGGCGCAGGGCCGGCACCGCGACTGGCTGGGCGAGGAACTCAGCGGCGATCTGCCGACGTGGCGGCCCCAGCCGGGGATGACCGCGGACCTGGTTCCGGTGGTGTATGCGACCCTACGGTCGGCGTCGAAAGTCAAAGAAGTCAACGCGCAGATCCTCGCGTTCCTGGGCTACCCCAACGAAGGGGTCAAACGTGTCACCACCACCATGGTGGTCTCCGCGTTGTTCACCCACGGTGTGCGGCTACTCATCATCGATGACGTCCACATGCTCACGACCAGATCGGTCACCGGCCGCGAGACCCTGGACTACCTCAAGTTCCTCAACTCCGAACTCGGCGAGGCCGGCGGCAGCATGCTCCTCGTCGGCGCCGACCTGAAAAACGGGGCACTACACGCGGACCCGCAGATCACGGGCCGCTTGCAGTACTTTCACCTCGCCCCCTACGAGATCACGACCCTGCCCGGCAAACAGGCCTGGCAAGGCTTCCTGAAAAACGCCGAACAGATCCTGCTGCCCTACCTTCCCGGCGCCGAACCGGGGGTGTTCGCCCGGGAGCACGCCGGCTTCATCTGGCGGCGCACCCAAGGCTACGTCGGCGACACCGCCACCCTGCTCACCGAAGCCCTCCTCGCCGCTCTCCGCGCGGACACCACCATCAGCCGGGAGCACCTCGCCGCCGTCACGCTCACCGAACGCGCCCACCACGCCGAGGCCGACCTCACCGCCCAAGCCAGCCTGCTGGCCCGCCGTGCCGGCTGACCTGCTTCCCGTCCGCCCGGACCTCGCCGACAGGGAGGCCCTAAACTCCTACGTCACCCGCCTCGCCGACGCCAACGGCCTGCGCACCAGCCACTTGCTGCCCCGCCCGATCAACGTCGGCCTCACCGCGGCGCGTGCCGCGTTTCTGGCCACCGTCTCCGGTGTGCCCGTCGAGCAGCTCGGGGCCAGCACTCTGGACCGCTACCCACCGGCCGTCCGCGGCAAAGGCGACACCCGGCGCGGGGGCTGGCGACTCCACGGGGCCGATTGGGTGTGCCCGCGGTGCACCCCGCTCACCGGCATCATCGGCCGCGACTGGGCCCTGGCCCTGCACCCGATCTGCCGCGCCTGCAGTGTCCTGCTCACCCACGGCCCCACCCCCGGACACCACCGGGGCGCCGACCGTGCCCTGCTCGACGTCGTCGACGCCTTCCGGAGCCTCGCCGAGGACACCATCACCAGGACCAAAGCCAAAGTCATCGCGCGGCGGATGTTCCGGCTGTGCGGGCTGATCGCCCAGACCATCGACGACCACTGGCCCGACCGCCCGTCCACGGCCCCGCCGGTGGACGTCACGGCGGCGCGGAGCTGGGGGTGCTATCCGGCCGAGGACCCGGGCACGGTCGCCGCGATCCTGCTCGCCGCCGCCCCCGCGCTCACCTCCGGCGCCGCCGAGCGGACACTGATCCGTGAGGGGTTCCGTCGTCTCCGGGGCGCCGCCGAGGTGCCGCCACGTCATTACCTTCCGCGACGCCCCACCCCACCCGCCAAGCACGCGATCCTGCCGGGGTTTACCACCGCCGACCGCGAACGCCTCGACTGGCTGAGCGCCCAGCTCCGCCGCCTCGTCACCACGGCGGGGCTGCGGCCCCGACACATCCCCGCCCTGGCCTGCCTGCCCGGTGAGGACCCGCTACCGCACAGTGGGGTGTGGACGGCGCGGGCCAACGCCGCGACCGGGTTGTACATGGTGGTGTCCGGCCTCACCGGTGGCTTCGTCGCAGCCAGTACCGCCTGTCATGCGTTCGGGACCCCGCACACCGAAACCTCCCGCCTGGTCTCCGGCATCGCCCTGGGCCGTGGCATCACCGCAGCCCACGCCCACCTGTTGCTGGGCACCGCCGAGGGGCTCATCGACGACGGGCTGATCGACTACCAGCGGCGACGCGACATCCTCCGCGACATCCGCACTCTGCGCTGGCGTCCGCACCGCAGCCTCGCGCTGCCCGCGGTTGACGGCACGCCCGGCGCGCAGCTGGGCCTGGGTTGGATGTGGCTGATGCTGACCCGCGGACCGCTCTACACCAGCAACACCCCCACCCTGCCCGCGGGCAGGGTCCTGCGCTTCAGGGAGTTGATTGACCCCGAAACCCGGCTGGTGCTCTACGAGCACGGCATGATGCTGCTCACCGACCCGGACTCGGATGCGGACACCGACCTCAACACTGCGGCTGGGGCTGCGGTGGCCCTCCCCTCCCTACTGCGCGGTCTCAGGTGAGCCCACCGCTGCCGGTCACCCTCGACCTGCGACCGGGCCAAGCCCTGGACTGCTACCTCGAGCACCTCGCCGAGGCCAATGGAATGAGCACCGCCGGGCTGCTGACCCTCGTGCGCGGAGGCGGGGGATCCAGCACGACCCGGTTCTTGATGCTCCACCCGCCCGCCACCACGACCCGGCGACTGGCCTGCGTGGCGCGCTTGGAACCCGCCGAGGTGGCGGCCGCAACGTTGGCAGCCTACGACGGGACCGCCCTCGACCTCGCCGGGCTCGACCCGCAGGCCCTGTCCAGCTTCCGTGCCGTCGCCGCCCGCGGGTGGGTCCCCGGACACGGCACCCAGCTCTGCCCACCCTGCCTCGCCGCCACCGGAATCTGGCAACTCCCGTGGCGGCTGCCCACGGTCACCGTCTGCCTGACCCACGCCACCTACCTGCTCGCCGGATGCCCCGGCTGCGGGCGGCCTTTCCGCGATCAACGCCACTCCCCGCTGCGCCGGGCCGGCACCAGTACTCAATGCGGCAATCCCCTCGGGCAAGGCCCCACCCGCCAGTGCCTGCAGGAGTTGACCGCGCTTCCGACCGTCCGCGCCGAACCCCCCTGCCTACGGGCTCAGCAGCGACGCAACACCGCCGCCGCCGGGCACAAGGTCCGCGTCCTCGGCACCGACGTCCCCGGCGTGGGGTACCTGCAGGACCTACGCCACCTCACCACCGTGCTGTTGCACCTGGCGAACCAGCCCGGTGGGCTCGCACTGGCGCCGTGGGCCAACGAACTCGCCGCGGAGGCGACCGCACGTACCGGGCGGCGCGGGCCCCGCTGGGGGATGCGCCCACCCACCGACCCGGCCCTGCGCAGCCGCGCCCTGCGCAGCGCCGATGACATCCTCACCTGCCCCACCGTCGAGGACGCGGCGGCCGCCTTCGTGCCCTGGTTGCAGACCGTTCCCCGCACCGCCAGCGGGTCCCTGGGGTGGCTGGCCAACCGCACCGTCATGACCCCCACCCTGACCCGGATCATCATGGCCGCCCACGCCCCCCACCGGACCCTGTCCCACCGCCTGGACACCCACCTCGGTCTCGACGCGCCGATGTGCCGACTGCCCCAGGTCCTGCCCACCGTCCTCTACCGCGCCCACCTAGCCGGTCTGTTCGACTCCGACCCCGACACCGTGGCGCTGTTCGCGTCCCTGTGCCTGGCCCGCGCGCACCCCCAATCCGCCACCTGGAGCGCGGCGGCCGCCGCGCTGCGCCTGCCTCCCGAACTCGGCCAGCGCACCGCCCGCGCCTGCAGCGCCACAGTGCAGGTGAGCATCGCCGACTACCTCGCCCACCTCACCGCCCTGGCGCAGGTCCTGCCCGACATCAACTACCCGGCCATCGAGGTCAGCATCCGCCACGGCCGGAACAGCACCGCATGGTTTCAGCAATGGGCACCCTGCCGCCCCCACACCCGCAACACCAGCCACGCCTACGCGCTGACCTGGCAGTGGCTGCACGTCGCCCACGGGCACATCCTCACCAGCCCCTCCTGGCCCCGACCGCCGACCGCGAAACAACGGGCCCTATACCGCCAATTCGCTACCTCCCTGACCGCGCACCAACAACAGCAGCTCAGGAGTGCACTGTGGACGAAACCCTGACCCCGCACCGACCGGACCGGCCGTGAGGGGCATCAGCCGCACCGTGCTCGCCCAAGACCTCGCCGCGACCATCACCGACGGCAACTGCAAAGGCCACGGCAGCGACTGGACCTCCTGGGAAACGGCCCACGCCGCGGCGGTCACCGCCGGGCAGCGGACGGCCGCCGCCGCCCCAGCGCTCCGCTTCTGTGCCACCTGTCAGGTCGTGAATGAATGCGCCCAACTCGCCGACCTCACCGCCTACACCGGCCTCGCCGCCGGCACCGCCTACCGCAACGGTGACCGACGCCCATAACAACCCCGATCCCATCGCACCACGATCCGCGGGCTACGTAGCGCGACGAGCACCAGTAGGAGACCAGACTCGACCGCCGAGCCCGGCGAAGCAGCCAACCACGGCAGTGCCCACTGGTCGTCGCTGGACCTCGAGTAGACCTCGCGACGTGGCAAGATTTTCCCTAGTGCCGGCAGAGTCGAGGAAAAAATGGTCACCGAACGCGGGCCGACCAACAGGCCAGATCAACCGAGCGATCCGGGCACCCACACAGATCGTTCGCTTCCCGACGAACGCTTGCGCGCGCTGGCGGACGCGTTCGGCAACCCAGGGCTAGCGAAACTCAGCGGAGTCAGCGCCTCCACCCCAGGACGGTGGATCAGCGGACGACACCGACCGCGACCACAATCGATGGCGCAACTCATAGCCCTCGACCGAACTTTCACGCGGGCATGCCTCATCTGGGGACCACCCGCAGTGCAAGAGTGGCTGCGAGTAAACAACTCCAACCTCGCAGGCGCCCGCCCCGTTGACGCCCTGCGGTACGGGAGGACATCAGCAGTCCTCGCTGCCCTCGACATCGAAATGTGGGGCGGCGCGAGCTAAACAGGAAACCAGATGACGGGTACCGCCTGCCCACCATTTCGACGACAACGGACTGATCCGACTTTCGCCCTCCAAGTTTTACATTTCGGGTGATACACTCGAACAAGCGAGCGAATGAATAGTGGAGGAACGCAATGGCACGGTTTGAGATGAATAAGGACTGGGAACGCCAGATGGAGAAGGTGCGGGTCGAGCTGCCTGCGGATGCGTCCAGAGAGCAGCGTGCGGAGACACTCGCGAAGGAAATGAAGCGGAAAGGGCTCATCAAGTAGCAACACGAACTTCTGGTTTTGAGGCCGCGTTGGCTGGCCGACTCCGAGGCATGCTTGCCCCGCGGGACCGCAACGTTGATCTGGTCGAGCTCCATCCGCCGTTTCCTATCGGTTCCCGCCGAAGGCGCCGTACGGCCGTACCGCCATCCGCCCACGGCCGACGTCCTAAGGTGCGGGCCGCTGAGTGCGGCACGTCCGTTCAGATAATGGGCATTGACCACGGTCGCCGAGACGGCTGATTTGGGTCGATCTCGGCCACTGCTCGTGGTCCATCTTCACTGCATCCCGACATTTGTTTGTCGGGATGCAGCTGTCCAGAAGCACTGAAGATTAAAATCTGTGGGGTCGATTTTAATAATCACCTCACCTGCGCCTCGGCGGCTGGCTGTCTTCGTCGGCGGCCTGCCGTGCTTGTTCTGGCTCCCTGCGGGCGAGGTAAGCGAGTTTGATCTTCACCTTGCTGCGCTCCTGATCGAGTGGTCGAACCGTCGAGGCGCCGTGCTGGCGGTTGCGCTCGGTCCACGTTTGGCGTTCGCGTACTGCGTTGGCTGCGCTGTCTCGTGTTAGCCATCGGCCGGGGCGGCGGGGAACAAGTCGTGGTGGCGGCGCTCGCGC
>JAABUH010000574.1_pt1 | contig 51307 bp, 50 predicted proteins | sample 5559121 | NCBI WGS metagenome assembly JAABUH01 (sample SAMN10711871, study PRJNA513364) | rock metagenome | isolation source: Antarctica rocks | place: Antarctica: Victoria Land, Battleship Promontory nord | collected 2015-12-28 | reverse complement strand
CCGCAGCGGGCCCTGGCCTTGCTGCGCGCCACCCAGCGTCAGAACCACGGCGCGTACCGCTCCCATCGCAAGCGCGTCTTGCGCCGCCTCCTCGACACCTCCTGACAACCTAACGTTGTAGTACTAAACAAGACGCCCTGGGACATCTTCTTTCAGGAGCGTATGATGGGGAGCACGCGCATCGACCCGTGCAGCAAGATCCTTAAACGGCAGGTTATCGACCGCTGGTGCGTTGAGCAGTGCGACCCTGCGCACACCGTCCGCTACATTGGCTTCACGTTCGAGGAAGCACATCGCATGGTCTCTATGCTCGCCGTCATGAATCGCAAGGGGTGGCATGTTGAGGCCCCGCTGCTGAATGATACGACACTGACGCGCGACTACCTATTTGAGGAGTGTCGGCGGTGCTTCGGCTTTCTCCCCCGCCTCTACGCGTTCGGTTTTTCGCATCAGAATTGTGGAGGCGCGTGTGTCAAAGCAGGACACAGGGAATGGGCGCGCCTGCTCCGGTTCATCCCCGAGGTGTACGGGTGGTGGGAGGACAACGAGCAGGAGTTTCAGCAACGGGTCGGCACAGACGCCACGATCCTCCGGGACAGGCGCGGAGGGACAGCGGCGTGGTTGTCCCTCCGCGCCTTCCGTGAGCGCCTACAGGCAACGTGGCAGGCGATGTTACCGGGCATGGACCCATTCGATGGCTTGGACGACACGCTCGCTTGTGCGTTCTGCGCGGCGGCATAGTCGCACACGACAAGGGAGGACGGACTGATGCAGAACATACGCGCGATCTTGGTCTACCTGGTCATCGTAGGCGCGCTCCTGAGCGCCCTGGCGGGCACCGCGTTCCTGGGCTGGCCCTGGGCCGTCGCCGCCGCCATGTGGCCCGCGGAAAACGCCGTGCGGGCCTACGAGCAGATGGCGGCGCACGGCCTCGTGCGGTGGATACAGAGTGGGCAGCAGGTGGACTGGTACGGCTGGGGCGCGTGGTGGCGGCACGGCCCCTGGCCCCGCGTCCACCAACTCGGCACGCGTTCGGCGCACTGGAATAGGGTGCTCCTGGTCTGCGCCGGCGAAGGTCTCCTCGTCGCCTCGCTTTTCACCCTGTCCCCTCTGCGTAAGATCTGGCCGGTGTTGTGGTTCGTGATGGGACGCATGGGGCACCTGCGGCCTGGCCGGACCCACGGCACGGCGCGCTGGGGAGGGACACGCGGGCTGCATCCCCGGCCGTGGTGGACGCCGCTCTACCTCGGCCGCCGCGGCAGCCGCTGGGTCGGGTTGCCGTGGAAACAGGCCGTGTTAGGGGTGCTGATCGTCGGGTTGCCGGGGGCCGGCAAAAGCGCTGCGCTCATCATCCCCAACATCCTCCGGCTGGGCGGCTCGTGGCTCTCACGACTCCTGATTCGGCTGGGCTGGGTCACGTTGCCGAGTCTCGTGCTGACGGACCCTAAAGGCGAGATCTACGACATCACGGCGGGCCATCTCCGGCGCCTGGGCTACGAGGTCCTGCACGTCGACCTGCTCGCCGACGGCGCTGGAGGAGGAGGCGGCGCGGGCTCCGATGGCTACAACCCGGCCGCGCACTGCCGCGACGGGCACATCGAGGACATCCAGCGCCTGGCCCGCGTGTGGGTCGCCAACTCCGGTACCGAGCGCGCCGGCTTCTCCGGCGACACGCCCTTCTGGGATCTGACCCTCGAAGAGCTATTGGTCGCCTCCATCGCGCACAAGAACGCCGCGGCCCGGGCGCGCGGCGGCCAGGCCGGCACGCTCGCCGAGGTGTTCACGTTCTTGCGCCAGGCCCCGGGCCTGATCGCCGAGGAGTTGGAGGAGAGCGTCCAGGCGGCGCGCGTCAGCTGCGAGCGCTTTATGAGCCACCTGCAGAAGGACCCCCGCCTCGAAGGCTCCGTGTTCATCGGCGCGGGCCTGCGCGGGCACGCGCTCGACATCGCCGCCGTGCGGGCGCACACGGCGCACGACGCCCTGGGCGGCGACTTCCGGGTGCTCGGGCGGAACACGCATCGACCCGTCGCGCTGTTCGTGACGCCGACACCGGGGCGGGAGGCGGAGGAACGTCCGTTCCTGTCGGCGCTCTTTACACAGCTCTTTGACGCCCTGACCGACGAGGCCAACTGCAACGGAACACGGCGCAAGGCCTTGACGCGGCCGGTGCTCGCCTGGCTCGACGAGGCGGGCACGATCGGCGAGGTAGCCGGCCTGGTCGATGGCGCGAACCGCTTCCGCTCGGCCGGCATCAGCGTCGTGGTGAGCATCCAGCAGGCCAAGCAACTCGCCGACACGTACCACGACCTGGCGGGCACGCTGGCCGGCGCGCTGCAGACTCATGTGTACTTCGCTGGCGTGACGCCCGATGACGCGAAGTGGCTCTCCGAGGCGCTCGGCGAGGCGACCGTGGCCCAGGAGCAGCGTACGGCTAGCAGAAAGAGGGAACATTTCTTCACCGACGCCGGCAGCATTTCCAGGGTCGAAACCCGGCGCTCCCTGCTCGACGCCGACGAGCTCAGGAGCATGCCGCGCGGCCGCGCCATCGTGGAGATCGCCAACCGCCGGCCCTTCCCGATCAAAACGCGCGAGTGGTTCAGGACGCGCGGGCTACTACCGTTCAGCCGGCCACTCACGCGGCGCGCTGGCGTGTCCGTCGATGGGGACGGCCGGACACAGGAGAGCACAGCCGACGTCGGGACGCCGGCGACGCCCCGGCCGTATAACGGGCGCGTGCCCTTCGTCCGCGAGCGGCCCGTACACGCTGTCGAGTATGACTTCGAGGTGCTGTCATGAGCCGCGCGGGGGACCGTGGACGCCCGCCGGCGTTCCTGGAGGAGGTCGACGCCTTCGCGGCGCGTTTCTGCCATGTGACGACGGACCATGCCCGCCAGCGCGACGACGGCGCGTACTACCGCACGAATAAGCCGCTCGACCGGGACACGATCCTGGCGCACCTCCGGGGGACGATCACCGTGGCGCCGTACCTGATGGGCGTGGGCGACACCGTGCGCGTGGGCGTGCTGGATCACGACGATAAGCGCTGGGTTCCTGACCCCGCCAACCCGCGCGAGGGGCGCAGCCAGGAGGAGGACGGCCTGGCCCTGCTTCAGGACGCACGGGAGCGCCTGCAGCGGCAAGGCATCGACAGCGCGCTCGAAGAGTCGCGGAGAGGCGGGCACCTGTGGGTGTTCCCCCGCGAGACCGTCACAGCCGAGGACATGCGTGCCCTGTTGCTCCTGGCCGTGGGGCGCGACGAGCGCCGGGCGATGCTGCACGGCGAGCGCGCCTTCGAGATTCACCCGGCCGCCAATCACCGGCCGCAGGGCGGCGTGGGTGACAACATGCGGCTACCGCTTGGCGTGCAGCGCAAGGAGTTGGGTGACCCGGGCGGCGGCCGGCATCCCTTCATCGACCGGAACGGGCGCGCGGTCGCGGACACGATCGGGGGGCAAATGCGCTACGCCCTCCAGGTCGAGCCTGCGCACGTCATGCGCCACCTCGGCGAACGGGCCTGGCTGCGCGAGGCGCTGGAGATGATCGAGAGCAAGCCGTGGCAGTACCAGCGCGCCCCCTCGCGTGAGCTGGCCCAGGAGCGTCAGAAACGTGCTGCGTCGTACGAGCGTGGCCCGGAGCGCGTCCAGGAGGGGCAGGGGCATATCCACGCCGTCGGGCGTGTGCCCGGGCAAAGCCCGATCCAGGAGTGGGTGCGCCAGGTGAGCTGCCGGGACGTGGTGGAGAGTTACGGCATCCCGATCGCGGGCAACGGGCAGGCGCGCTGCCCCTGGCCAGAGCACCACAGCAACGGGGATCAACATCCCTCATTCACGGCAACCGAGCGCGGGTGGCGGTGCTGGTCATCCGGCGAGCACGGTAATGCGTACGATTTCGTAGCCCGCATGGAGGGCTATAACCCGGCGGATCTGCGCGGGAAGGACGCGATGGAGGTGCTCAAGCTGTGCGTTGAGCGCGTCCCGGCGCCGTTGTCCGTGGACCTGAACAGAAGCGAGGGGCCGCGCCTGGGGCCGTCGCGGTAAGGGAGTGATCGAGTGAAGACATGTTTCATGTGCGGCGGCGAGATCCGGGGTCGGTCCGTCCAGATCTGGACACAGAGCACATCAGCGCCGTTCGCACCGTCGGACGCCCCGACAGAGTGGCACGACGCGCATCCTGATTGCGCCGCGCTGCTGGACGATGACGACGACGAGCAGGATGAGGATGAGGAGGAGGAAGACGATGGCCACAGACGACGTGACACTGACACGCGCGGAAGCTGTGTGGGCCTATTGGCAGATCGCCCCGCAGTACGACGAGAGCGGCCCGCCGCCCGATAGTCGCTTTTTCGCGGTGATGACCAAGCTGCGCCCGTCCGAGGCTGAGGTAGCCGCGGTGTATGCCGCGAAGGCGGCGGCGCTGGCCGACGTACAGCAGACACAGGGGCAGGGCTAAGTCGACGGAGAGAAGAGGACAATGGACGACAAGATAGCGACGATTGAGCATAACTTCACGTACCACAGCCCGAAGCCAGGGCAACCGGAAAAGTACACACAACTCCGCGACAAGGCGAAGGAATTGGCGCTGCTCATCGTTGAGCTTACGCCGCCGTCGCGCGAGCAGAGTGTGGCGCTGACCGAACTGGAGACAGCGGTTTTTTGGAGCAACGCCGCGATCGCTCGAAACGAGTAGGGCGGCCGGCTAGTCTGTGAGCAAGCGTTGGTCGAGCACAAACGCCACCAGGAACGGGTCGAACTGCGCGCCGGCCCCGCGCACGATCTCATAGATCGCCATGTGGTGCGAGAGGGCGGGCCGATACGGCCGGTCCTCGCGCATCGCGTCGTACGCGTCGGCCAGGCCGACCAGGCGGCCGACCAGCGGGATGGCGCGGCCGCGCAGCCGGCGCGGATAGCCGCGTCCGTCCCAGTGCTCGTGATGCGTCCACGCCGCGTCCACGAGCACCGGCGGGATGCACGGCGCGGGTGGCCCGGGCGCGGCGTCCCGGATCAGGTCCACGCCGTCGCCTGGATGCTCCTCGACGACGGCGCGCTCGGCCGCCGTGAGGGGGCGGGGCGCTTCCAGGATGGCCAGTGGCACGCGGAGCTTGCCGACGTCATGCGTCAGGCCCGCGGCGTAGACCTCGCCCGGACGCTGGGCCCACGTCGGACGCATCGCGTACGGGAGGTGCGTGGCCATGAGCGCAGTCAGGCGGGCCACGCGCAGACTGTGCGCGACCGTGGCCGGCGTGTGGTCGAGTAGCTGCTCGAGGAGGACCGAGGCCACGGCCAACGCGACACCCCCTTCGCGCGACGCATCCCCGACCAGACGATCCTCGGGGCTGACAAGGACCTCTGGCCGGTTGCGCGCATGAGATAGAGACCCCATACTCTCTCCACGATAGCACGTCTGTTCGCATACGAAAGGGCCAGGGGGAGGGATGCAGTGAAGGGCAGGGCGACACGCTGGAGCCTGGAGACGCCGATCACGCCGACGGCTGTGCCAGAACGCGCGATCCAGGCCGCATGCATGGAGTACCTGCGCTATCGCGGCTATCATGTCCTCCGGCTGAACGCAGGCGCGCTGCCCAACGCCCAGGGCCGGCCGGTCCACATGCTGCCAGCCGGCTGCCCCGACGTGTTGGCGATCAAAGACGGCCGCGCCTTGTTTGTCGAGGTCAAGCGGCCAGGCAAGAAGCCGACCGCGCGGCAAGTCGCGATGATGGACACGTTACGGGGCTACGGCGCGCGCTGCCTCGTCGCCACGTCGATCGCGGACCTGCAGGACGCGGGGCTCTAGTGGCCGTCGCAGCCCTGCCGCCACGACAGGGCGAGGTGCTCGCCCTGGTGGCGCGGGGGGCCACGAACAAGGAGATCGCCGCCGCGCTCGGGATATCGTCGCAGACGGTGAAGGGGCACCTCACCTGCCTCATGCAGTCGCTTGGGGTGCAGTCGCGCGCGGCCCTGGCGTGCCTGTACTACGGGGGCGAGCCCTTTGTTCCGACCGTGCGCGTCGCCGGCGATCGCTACCGTCATCACCGCTAATCAGGCTACCGCGGCTTGCCGAGAGGGCTAGCCTGCCTGTCCCCTTGCGTGGGGTGTTTGGCGGGCTGATCGTGTAGCCGCGTTGGGTGTGCGCCCACGTCGTCCCACGTTACCCGACGCGCCACGAGGAGACCCGCATGACACCCGATGACCCACACATGACCCCGATGACTCCGGCCGCGCCCTCGACGCCGTGGGGCCAGCCCCAACTCTACGTCGCGCTCACCGAGGCCGAGCTCGCCTTCCTCTCGGATCGCACCAGCGCGCAGGAAACGCGCACGCGCCCGCTGGCGCTCAAGCTCGCCGGCGCCCTGATCGCCCTCACGTCGGTCCCCGATGTGGCCGCGGCCGATGCCCACGTGCGCGCTCTACCAGCTCCGACCGTGTGCGGGCTGCCGGTGCGCTACGACGACGCAACGTAGCAGGCCTCGCACGCGCCACGTGTCGTGGGTCTGTGGGTATCCCCCTGTCGATCATGCGAGATCCACACCCCTCACACATCATCTCCACGCCGATCACACCACACACGACCAGGAGCCTGCCATGGGTATCACTCCGAAAGGCCAACGCCGGCCGCCCCCCATCTGTCCCGACGACGTGGCAGCCCTGCCGCGACTGATGCGCCGCGAGGCGGTCGTGCGCTGCGTCGCGGAGGGCGGCCGGCTGCGTATCAGTTGGCGCACTATATCAGGGCGCACGCACGCGCTCCTCGTCGGCTCGTTTCGCCACCAGTTTCCGCGCCATGGCGACGCCTGCTACATGAGTGTCACGGAGGTCAAGGGCGGCGTGTGGAGCGTGCCTCTCCGCCACGAGCAGCGGCTGGCTGAGTGGGTCAGCGCGCGCTTCCACCAGGACTGCGAACTCGGGGAGATGCCCTGGGACTGACGTTTCCCCACGACTGACACCCGCGACGGGATGGCCCGCCTGTCCCCTTGCGCCGGGTGCGCGACCGGATGAGAGTAGGCGCTGCATTGCAGTATCACGCCTGCATCCACCATCCGCCGTCGGACAGTGAGGGACACCGCCACAGCTATGGGCCGATCCAGCGATCCCGCGCGCGCGGTGCGCCGCGCCAACGTCTTCCGTCTCTTCGTCGCCGGTACGAGCTACCGCGCCATCGCGGCCGAGCTCGGCGTCGACAAGGACACGGTGACCGACGACGTGCGCGCCCTAACCAGCAAGCTCGACACCTGGGCCACGGGGCAGAAGACGCGGGCGCTGGCCTACGTCGTGTCCACCTACCAGCGCATCATCGACGAGGCCTGGGCGGCCTACGACGACGAGTGCGAGCGCGAGCGCCGGTGGATCGAGGGTGACTTCGACCGCGAGCATCAGGTCCCCGACCCCGACGGCGGCGTCCACAAGGAGCTCAAGCCCCCGCCCTTCAAGAGCCTGAAGGTCGCCTGGCTGAACACGATCCGCGAGACCTGCGCCGCGTACAGCAAGCTTGCCGGCGTGGACGCGCCGCAGAAACTCGAGGTGACCGGCAAGGACGGCGAGGCGCTGAAAGTCACCATTTATCTCCCGGAGAATGGCCGTGATCGCAGCAACGGCTGAACCGCTTGTGCTGCGGCCTCAGCCCGGCCCCCAGGAACGCTACCTGTCTAGCGCCGCTGATGTCGCTATTTATGGTGGCAGCGCGGGCGGTGGCAAAAGCTTCGCCCTGCTGATGGAGCCTCTGCGCCACATCCACAACGCGCGCTTCGGGGCCACGATCTTCCGCACCTCGCAGCCGCAGATCCGCGCACAGGGCGGCCTGTGGGACGAATCGACGGCGATGTACGGCCCGCTGGGAGCGCACCCGCGCGAGATGATGCTCGAGTGGGAGTTCCCCTCGGGCGCCGCGGTCAAGTTTGCCTCGCTGCAGCATGAGTCCGATGTCTACAACTGGCAGGGCTCGCAGATCTGCCTGCTGTGCTTCGACGAGCTGACCCACTTCTCCGAGACCCAGTTTTTCTACATGTTCTCCCGCAACCGGTCGACGTGCGGCGTCCGCCCGTACGTGCGCGGGACCTGCAACCCCGACGCCGATTCGTGGGTGGCCGCCTTCATCGCCTGGTGGATCGACCAGGAGACCGGCTTTCCCATCCCTGAGCGTTCGGGCGTGCTGCGCTACATGACGCGCGTCAACGGCCAGATCATCTGGGGAGACACGGCGGAGGAGGTGGCCGGTCAGGTCGAGGGACTCGAGCCCGGCCAGGTCAAGAGCGTGACGTTCATCCCGGCCAAGTTGACCGACAACCCGGCCTTGATGAGCAAGGACCCCGGCTACGTGGCCAGCCTCATGGCGCTGCCGTTCGTCGAGCGCGAACGGTTGCTCGGCGGCAACTGGAAGATCCGTCACACCGCCGGCAAGATTTTCAACCGCGCCTGGTTTGAGGTTGTGGATGCGGTCCCGGCAGCCGGGGAGGAGTGCCGCTTTTGGGACTTCGCCGCGACCGAGAAGACGATGGGCGGCAAGAAGTCGAGCGATCCTGACTACACCGCCGGCGTCAAGATCCGCAAGGTGCGCGGCGTCTACTACGTGACCGATTGCGTGGCGGTTCAGATTGGCCCGACGGCCGCCGATACGCTCGTCCTACACACGACCAAGCAGGACGCCTGGGCGGCGGCCGACAGCGGGACGTTGTACCGCTCGCGCTGGGAGGCTGAGGGCGGGGCGTCGGGCAAGCGTGACACGGCGCGCTTGATCCAGATGCTCGACGGGTACGACGTGGGCGGCATTCGGCCCCAGGGTGACAAGATCACCCGCGCCCGCGCCCGCGGCCTGGCCGCGCAGGCGCTCGCCGGCAACGTCAAGCTGCTGCGCGGGTCGTGGAATGAGGAGTGGTTGGCCCACATGCACGGCCAGCCGGACCTGCCGCACGACGACATTATGGACGGCTCGGACGGCGCTTTCGACCAACTGAGCGGCGTTGAGGACGTGCGGGAGATGGACCCGTCGATCGCGCAGGGGCTTCTTGAGTTCACGGGCTGGTAGCGACGGGTAGCGAGGTACTGGGGTGACATGGCGGGAGCGGGATTATCGGGATTGGTGGGGCGCATGCAGCTAGCGACGCAGGCCGCTATCAGCGCGTGGCGGCGCACCTATAACAACCCGGCCGACGTCGAAGGCGGAGCCGTCCAATCGCGCGCATCCTGGTACTTGCTGCTCTGGAGCTATTACGACAACTCGGCATTCGAGGATGTGCGCATTTGGGCCGGGTACAAGGGCGTCAACAAGCTCTACCGCCAGATGCGCAGCCTGTACAACCCGACCCGGCGCCTGGTCGACTTCTACGCCGCGCAGGTTTATCCGGGCGTGCTCTCACTCGACGGCAAGAGCCTGCCCGACGGCGTGCAGATCGCCATCCCTTTCGCCGAGGACACGGACCCCGCGCTGCAGGCGGCCATTGCCCAATTCTGGCGCTGGACCGGCTGGCAGAACGGCAAGGGCGTCATGGTGCGGTGGGCCGCGGCCACCGGTAACGTCCTGGTGGAGATCATCGACGACGTGGACGATGGGAAGGTAACGGCCAACGTCACGTGGCCGGGCAACCTGGCCGCGCTCGACCTCGACGCCGCCGGCAACGTGCGGGGCTACGCGCTCCAGTACGAGGCCACGGACGAGAAAAACATCCGCTACATCTACCGCAAAGAGGTGGACGCCGCCGAGTACCGCTTCTTCAAAGACGGCGTTGCCTTCGACTATGGAGAGGGGGCGAGCTACCCGAACCCCTATACGTTCGTGCCGGCGGTGTGGGTCAAGCACCGCGATTTGGGTGGCGACTACGGCGCCCCGGCGATTCACGGCAGCCTGGGCAAAGTCGACGAGCTCAACAGCATCGCCAGTCACGTGCATGACCAGGTGCACAAGTTGGTGGAGAACCCGGTCCTCATCGCCTCCAGTGGCCGCATCGGCCGCGCGGGCGAGGAGCAGGCGCAGACCAAGCGCCCGACCACGACCGACTTCGACAATCCGCCGGCCGACCGCGAGGGCGTGCGGATGTATCAGGGGCCGGCGGATACCAGGGTGATGACCCTGGCCGGCAGCCTGGACCCGAGCGCGGTGATCCCGCATATGGACAAGCTGCTGGCCGAGATCGAGATGGACCATCCCGAGGTCACGCTCTACCGCGAGCTCCGCGGCATGAGCCAGGTCACCGGCCCGGCCGCGGCCCGTTTGATGGGCGACGTGGGCGGCAAGCTCGTCGAGAGCGCGGCCAACTACGACGCGGCGTCCGTCCGCATCTTCCAGATGGCGGTGTCGATCGCCGGCTGGCGCGCCAACCGCGGCGACTGGGGCTTCCCCCTCACGCGCCACCAGCAGCTCTTCCTGCCCTTCGACCTGGGCAGCTACGCGCGCGGGGATCTCGACTTCGATATCGCGCCGCGGCCGCTGTTGCCGACCTCTGACCTGGAGCGCATCCAGGTGGAGCAGGCGCAGCTTGGCCTCGACCAGTTGCGCGCCGCCGCGGTGGCGCCGCAGGTCCTGATCACCGAGAAGAGCCAGGCCTAAACGGCTCGTTAGGAGACCACCCGTATGGACGCACAGAAGATAGCGAGAGACATTCTGGCCGAGTACCCGCGTCAGTACCGCAAGAAGCCTGTCGTCGTGACCGCCATGCGGTACGACGGGACGCGCGCATCCGCGACGCGTATCGTTGCCTGGGCCGGCGGCGCCTCTGGCATGATCGACGAGGTGACCCACGCCGGGCATGGCTACCGCTTGAGCATTGCAACGCTGGAGGGTGAAATGCAGGCGCGACCGGGCGATTATCTCATCCGGGGCCTGGCGGGCGAGTTCTACCCTTGTAAACCTAACATTTTCGAAGCGAGCTACGAGCGTGTCGAACAGTCCCCAGGCATGACCGACCGCCTGATGGACGGCACGCAGGCCCGCTAATCCCCCTCATCTATCACCCTTAACGTCCACGGGACGGCATAAACCGGAACGGGAGGAGACCATCATGGCCGACGAGACCACCACGACGACGCAGACCGATCCCGGCGCGACGCAGACGACGCAGACGACGCCCTCAACCACCACGACGACGGCCGGCGCGGGACAGACCGGCGGAACGGGCGGCGAGAAAATGCTCACGCAGGCCGAGGTCGATGCGGTCGTGAAAGACCGCCTGGAGCGCCAGCAGCGCGCGATCGACGCCAAGGCCAAGAGCGACCGCGAGGCCGCCGAGGCGCAGCGTCTGACCGAGCAACAGGAGTTCAAAACGCTCGCGGAGCGCCACGAGGCGAAAGTGCGGGAGATCGAGCCTCAACTGCAGGCGGCGACCACCGAGCGCGACGCCCTGCGGACGCACGTCAACCGCCAGATCGACACGGCGATGAAGGACTGGCCGGCCGAGATCAAGGGGCTTGTTCCCGCCGCCGACACGGCCGATGCGCAGGCGCGCCTGACCGCCTTCGAGACCGCGCGGGCCATCGCCGACAAGTTTGGCTCCGGCGCCGGCGCTGGCTCCCGCACGCCCGGCAGCGCGCTCTCCCCTCGCCCCGCGGGCGGCCAGGGCGGCGACCCATCCAAAGAGACCGAGACGTTCATCCGGTCGCGCACCGCGAGTTTCTAGAGGTAACGACACATGGCAGAACTGACAAAAGCGGGTTCCCCGAGCCTCGCGACCGTTAACCCGCCGGCGAACAACCGGCTGACCGGCCTGCATGCCGGCGAGGCCCTCGGCGCGGGCGACGCCTGCTGCATTCACGCGGACGGCAACGTGTACCGCTCCGACGGCAGCGCCGCCGGCCCCAACGCCCGCGTCCACGGCTTTTCCAGCGTGGCCGTGCCTCAGGGCGAGGCCGTCACGCTCCTGCACGGCGTCAACATCCGCTACGCGCAGAACCTGGTCCCGGGCACGCCCTACTACCTGTCGGGCACGGTCCTGGGCGGCCTCGCCGACGCGCCTTCGAGGGGCGGCACGGCGGCCGTGGCCTTCGCGTTCGACCCCACGCGTCTCTTCACCCGCCAGGCCATCTAAGCCGGGGAGCGCTTGCGCCGGCGTCAGCGCTCCCCACCCACCGCACACCGCACACCGTACAGCGGTCCCTTACGTTCCACCCTCCCATTTCCCGAGGTAGACAATGCCAACCAATTTCGGTACGTTTTCCCTCCAGGACCTCCTGGCGGCGCAGACGCCCATCCCGCTCATCGGCGAGGATCGGGCGTACGAGGCGATCGCGGAGGCCCTGGCCGCGCACAACCGCATTACAGCGGAAACCCGCGCGCAACTGATGGACACCGGCACGGACCAACTGCGCCGCTACGGCGGGGCTGCCACGATGGAGGTCGAGGACCTCGGTGAGTTCGGCACCCCCGACGCGCAGAAAGTCGTCGCCGGCTCCAACGTCGGCTTCCCCCTGCGCCGCAAGGGCTCCAGCCTCCAATGGACCCGCGACGCTCTCTCCGAGATGACCGGCGCCGAGCTCGCCGGCCAGGTGCTCGCCATGCAGGACGCCGACGTCCGCGGCATCCTGCGCGCGATGAAGGCCGCCATCTACAACCCGGTCAACACCGATTTCGTCGATACGATGGTCAACAGCATCCACCTGCCCATCAAGGCGCTGGTGAACGCCGACGGCGCGCCGATCCCGCCCGGGCCGAACGGCGAGGCCTTCGACCCGACCACGCACACCCACTACCTGGCCGTGGCCGCGGCCGGCGCGCCGACCGAGACCGAGGTGATCCATTTCACCGAGCACGTGATCGAGCACTACGCCGACGGCAAGGCGTTGCTCTACATCAACCGCGCCGATGAGAGCACGGTGCGCGCCTTCCCGAGCTTCGTGCCGTACGTCGACGCGCGCATCATCCCGGCGATCACGGCCGCCGTCGGCCGCGAGGCCCTGAACCCCACCCAGCTCTACAACCGCGCCATCGGGCTCCTCAAAGGCGTCGAGGTGTGGGTCAAGCCGTGGATCGTGCCCGGGTACTACGTCACGCACATGGACAACCAGTCCAAGCCGCTCTGCTTCCGCGAGCGGCGCGCGGGCTCCGGCACGCTCCAGCTCGTGGCGGATAACGAGCAGTACCCGCTGCGCGCGCAGACGTACCGCCGGGTCTACGGCATCGCCGTGTGGAACCGGACGAACGGCGCCGTGCTCGACACGACCCACACCGTCTACACCGTCCCGACGCCCGCGCAGTTGTTCTAAGCCATGCGACCAGGAGGGGGGGCGACGATCAATCTCCTCCCCTCCCGATCGCGGTGGCATCGACGCCGACCCATCCCGAGCGGGGGATTGCGCCCCGTCCGGGGCTGGAGGATACACAGATGACCGACAGCGTACGCGATAGCGAGATTGCACAGATCATGTCCACCGTCGTCGCCGACGAGGACATCCGGGAAGAGGCGACGATCGACGCCGCCAAGACCGCCGAGCCGGCGGACGCGGCCATCGGTGGCCGGTACGTCGTGAACGGCAAGACCGTGGACGCTCACGGCCGCGCGTTGACGTAACAGACGCGTAGACAGACGCACAAAGCGAGAGTAGGGTAGCGATGAATCGGATGGCGGTGTTGGGGTACCTGGCGGCGGAGTTCGCGCCGCTCGCCGCCGCGGCGGGCGTCACCGCGACCGACGATGGGCCGGGCTGGGCCATGGCCATCGACGCCGCCTTCCGCCCGTTCCGCGTCCCCCAATCCGGCCTGGCCACGGCGAGCGTCGACGACGTGTACGCCGACGATCTGCTGGCCGTGGCCGCGTATTACGGCCTGCGCACGTTGTGCCGTCGCCTCGCCGTGGCGGTGGACATCAAGGTGGACCAGCCGGCCGTGATGAAGACGCGCAGCCAGCTCTCTGCGCACGCGCAGCGCCTGCTCGAGCAGGCGGAGGTAGACATCACGAGCCGCGGGTATGGCCCGCGCGTCTTTACCGAAAGCCGGCTGGGCCTCGACTTCCTGGAGCCCTTCCCGGAGTTCGACAGCGTGTACCTCCCGTCGCGCGAGGCGTACGGCTATGGGGACGGCTACTAATGTTTCTCCTGGATGCGGCCGAGCTCGCCGACCTGCGCGGCGAGGTCCAGTCCCTGATGGCAACGCCCTGCGTTCTGTCCCGCTCCGGTGCGCCGGACGTGCAGACGGTGTGCTCTATCGTGCCCGAGCGGCGCGAGTTGCGGCCGACCGATAACAGGCTGGTCCCCTCCGAGCGGTGGCTGCTGCAGCTGCCCCTCGGCATCGATGCGCGCACGGGCGATCGCCTGGGCACACCCCTGGGGATTTTTCTCGCGGTCATCGTGCGCGATCCACGGACGATCGATCTCGCGCGCCAGGTGGTGTGCTACCAGCTCACGACGGCCGACGGCCGGCTGGCCTACCTGTCTCCGAACGCGACGGTGAATGGTTATCGGGGTGGGGCCGCTGGCCCCACCCTCGGTCCCGCGTACGCTGGCCGTCGGGTCGAGTTCCGCTGGGCGGCGCCCGACGATCGTGACACGGGGATGGGCATCGTCCTGACAGCCCGGCTGTTCGACACGCCGGACGCCGCCTGGCGGCGCGGCGACTGGGTCGATATCGGGGCGCTAGACGGTATCACGGCGTCCCTGCCGCTCCAGTTTGGACTGGAGGTTCACGCCGTCCATCCCATTGCCGACCCGCTCGCGCGCGTCGAGGTGGACTTGATCGGGGATGCGCTCTAATGGCGGTCCATATCACCCTGGACGCGCCGGGCCTGGCCGCCGCCCAGACCATCTTGCGCCGCGAGAGCGAGATCATCACCGGCCGCATGACGCGGCGCGCGGGCATCCTCGCGCGGCAGAGCGTGACGCGTCTGGCCCACGCCACGCCGCGCGGCGAGGACCGCACGGACCCGCAGACGGGCGAAACCCTCCCCCACGCTGCGGATAGCTGGGGCGCGACCCGTGAGGGTCCCGGCGACTACACGATCGTCAACACGGCGCCGCAGACGGCCTACCTCGTCACCGGGACGCCGCCGCACATCATTCGCCCACGCAACGGGACGACGCTGGCCTGGCAGGGTGAGGGCGGCGCCGCGTTCGCGCGCGAGGTTCAGCATCCTGGCACGACCGCGAACCCCGACCTGGTGGCCGCGCTCGATCACGAGCCGTCACTACTCGAGCAGGGCTTTGCCACGTTCCTCGACGAGGAGACGCGGGAGATCGCCACGCTGCTCGAGCTCGCGGGGAGGCCGCTCTGACGCCCAACGTCGAAGCGACGCTTGACCTGCTGACCAGCGCGATTCAAACGGGGCTCTCCGCCGCGGCCGCCGCGGCCACGCCGGTCATGGCGCCCATCGCTGTGTACGCCTATCCGCAACAAGATCGCACCATGACGTATCCCTGCATCGTGCTCAACCCGTGGCGCGATTTCGTGGTGCAGGAGGGCGCGGTGCGGGGCAACAAGGACGGCCAGCCCAACCTGTACTCATTCGTCCTGTTAGAGCGGCCGGCCACCGAGCAGCAGCAGCCGCCCGAGGTCATCGGCCGTCAGGTCATCCGCCGCGTCGACCAGCTCAAGGCGATCTTTGACCACGTGCGCGCACAGAAGCTGCTCGACGCCGGCGGCAACCCCGGCGCCGTGGCGGCCGGCCATGTGATCGAGGTGGTGCACGGCCAGTTCGGACCCTACGTCCAGTACCGCGGCCGCGATTACATGGGCTGCTACGGCGCCATCAGCGTCATCGAAAACCCGACGCACACCCTCTATAGTTAGCACACGCAAGGGGCACAGCCATGAAGCGATGCGCGTTCACCTACCATTCCCCCGTCCAGTTGCCCACGCTGGGCCAGGACTGGACACCCGGCCAGGCCAAGGACCTCGACGACGCCGTGGCGGCGCTGCTGCCGGCCGACCTCTTCGACATAACGGACGCGCCGGCTCAGCCTCAGCCTCAGACCCCGGCGTCCCAGGCGCCCGTGTCCGCGGCCCCCGGCGTCCCAGGCGCGCTCGATCCAGGACAACCCGCGCCCCCCGCGCCCCCCGCGCCCCCCGCGTCCGGCGCCCCGGACCCGCTTCCCGCGTCGACGGTGGCCCTACCCGGGATCGGCGCGCTCCCTGTTGCCGAGCCAGCCCATGAGGCTGAGTCCTCGGCCACGCCGGCCACCGCGACCACCAGCCCCTCGTAAGGAAGGCTCTTCCTCAGTTCAGACCACAGCGACCAGAGACAGACGACCCAGGAGGATAGGACGATATGGCAGGCACATTCAACCCCGCCGGCGGCGCGCAGACCGTCGTCGGGTTCGGCATCGAAAACCAGGCGACGCCCGGCGTGGCCGTTCCGCCGACCATCTTCCTGGCCGTCGACCCCGACAGCCTCGAGGGGAGCTTCGACCCCAAGCGGTCCACGGAAAACCTGGCCGTGGGCTCGATCTTCAACAAGCAACGCGTGACCGACAAGGACGGCGAAGTGATCGGCAAGGTCAAGGTCCCGCTCTCCGATGTGGCCGTCATGTCCTTTCTCGCGCAGTGTGGGTTCATGGACACCCTGACGGGCGCCGCCGCGCCCTACACGCACACCATGCCCATCACCCGGCCCAAGTTCATCACGCTCTATATCCAGCGCGCCGGCCAGTGCGAGGTGTACGCCGGCATGCTCTGCAAAGGCGGCAAGCTGACGTTCAACAGCAAGCAGGTGGCCTACCTCGAGGGCGACTTCGAGGGGATCAAGCGTCCGGCCGATCACGCCCCGCTCGTCCCGGTCTACCTGCAGGACTACACCTACGGCGCGACCGACCTGCAGCCATCGCAGCTCCAGACGGACGCGGCGCAGACCTCGGTCGACGTCGAGGACATCGAGGTGTCGTGGATGTTCACCCTTGACCGCTTCTACGGGGCCGGCGGCAACGGGCTGCCGACGTATCTGACGCCGACCGAGGCGGATGTGACGGCCAAGGCGACGAAGATCTTCCGCAACGCGGACGCCTACAACGCCTTCAGGGCCGCGGCGCCCACACCCGGCTTGATCAAGTTCGGCGTGGGCAATACCCCGGCCCGCTCGGTCGTCCTGGCCATTCCCGCAGCATTTTGTCCCAAGCACGCGTGGAAGACCCCAAGTGCGGGTACCGTGGTCGAGGACTTCGAGTTCATGACGGATCACGCGGCCGCGATCGTCCCGCTCACGCTGACGGTCATCAACGGCGATAACACCGTCTACGCCACCGCCTAACGGGACGGGAGAGGACACAGCATGCCCGCGTTCAACACACGCAAAATGGCGCGGATCTTCCGCGCCCCCGGCTGGGATGAGGGCGAGACCGTCACGCTCAAGCCGGCCTTCACCGCCGAGATGTTCGCGCGCGTCCAGGCGCGCTCCAACACCATGCCCCAGGACGTGCGCGCCAAGCTCATGACCATGGAGGAGGAGGAGCGCCAGGCCGCCGCCCAGGAGTACAGCGATGCTGGGCTCTGGAATAGCGCCGTGGTCGCCGAGTTCGTCGCGTCGTGGACGCTCAGGGACGCGCCGACGGACGCGCAGACGGCACGGGGTGATCCGGGCGACATCGCGCCGCTGACGTGGGAGATGGTCCGGGCGCTGCCGCAAGGGTACGCCGGCCCGATTATCGAGGAGGCCAGCAAGGCCGGCCTCGAGGAGATCGTCAAGGAAATGGCGGTGACCGACGAGGCGACCCCACTGGGCGCCACGTTTCCGTCTGCAGCTCCAGTTATTGTGCAAGAACAAGCTCCCGCGCCAGGTGGGGAGATTGGCGCGGGAAGCCCAGCGGGACTACCTGCTGGTGTTCGAAGCGCACTGGACGCTGGACCAGATCGACCGGGCGCTCCAGACGCAGGGGCCGCGCCTGCAGCGCCTACTGCTGTATAAGAACGTCGCCGACGAGGCCGAGGCGGACGCCATCGCGGCGTTAAACAAGGATAGATAAGGAGAGGAGTGTAGGGCTATGGCTGACTATACGTCCTCGTTATTCTTGGCGATCAGGGCTAGAAACCTGACCGGGCCCGGCCTGGCGTCCGCCGGCGCGTCCCTGCGTTCGTTTGGCATGGTGGGCGGTCTCGCCCTGGCCGGGGTGGCCGTGGCCGCCGTCCGCGTCGGCTCACAGTTCGACAGCATGACGCAGGCCGTTGCCAACAACACCACGATGGGCCAGGCCGGCCTGGCCAAGATGCGCACGACCATTAGCGCGCTGGCCGCCACGGCGCCGGGGCAGCTCGACGACCTGGCCCAGGGCTACATGCACATCACCAACTACGGCAACAACGCCGCGGATACGGCCATGATCCTGCGCACGGCCGAGGAGTCCGCGCTCTCGACGCACAGCAAAATCGCCGGTGTCGCCAACACCCTGGCTAACGTGATGCACGAGTACAGCATCAGAGCCAGCGGCGCGGCCGGGGCCATGGACGTGCTGCACCTGGCGGCCGCCCAGGGCAACGCCACGCTCGAAGAGTTTTCGAGCGGCGGCGCCCGCGCCATCGACACCGCCGCCAACATGGGTGTGAGCTTCCAGCAAGTAACCGCCGCGCTCTCGGCCCTCTCGCGCCACGAGTCCCTGCGCGACGCCAATACCCAGCTCGTGGGCCTCTTCTCCAAGATCGTCAACCCGGCGAAGCAGGCGCAACAGGAAATCGCGGCCCTGTCTCTGAAAACGGGCGTCAATTTGGTGCGCGACTTCAGCGCGGCCGGCCTGCGGGCGCGCGGGCTGACGGGTGTCCTCGCGGACCTCAAGGCGGCGACGCGCGGGAATGTCAGCGAGATGTTCAAGTTGGTCCCGGCATTGCGCGGCGGCATGGCCGGGATGCTGCTGACAGGCACGGCCTCGAAGGATTACCGCGATATCCTGAGCAGCCTCGTCAACGTCCAACGCGGCGCCAGCCCCACCGCGACGGCCTTCGCCAACAGCCAGCGCACGCTGGGCGCGCAACTGGGCATCCTGCGCAACCAGGTCCACCTGGCCGCCATCGAACTCTATCACCAGCTACAGCCCGCCTTGACGCAGATGGCCACGTGGGCGGCCGCGCGTGGCCCCGCCGCGCTGCGCACGCTGCACGGCGCCCTGACGGCGGTGGGCGGGGCGATCCGCGCCGCCACGCCGACCGCCCTGGCCCTGGGCCGCGCCGTCCTGGCTGTTGCCGGCGACGCCGGCCGGCTTGCGGGCCAGGCGCACGCCCTGGTCGCGCCGCTCATGGCGACGCACGCGCAATTCGGACTGAACCAGCAGGGAGCCGGCCGCCTGGTCGGGGCGCTCGTGTTACTTGGTGGGGCCGTCATGGCCGCGCGCATTGCCGCGACCGCTTATCGCGTCGTGTTGGCGGCCATCGCCCTCGAGCAGAACGCTGTCCGGCTGGCCACAGTGGCGTGGGGCGTCGCGCAGGGGATTGCCACGGGAGTCATGACCGCGGCGCGGCTGGCCGCCACCGCCTATACCCTCGTGAACAACGGGCTCGCCCTGGCGATCCTCGCCGTCCGCACGGGCGTCGTGTCCGAGTGGGTGCAAATGACCGTCCTCTCGGCGCGCATCGTCATCGGCCAGGTGGCGACGGCCGGCCTCGCCGCGGCGCAGTGGCTCCTGCAGGGGGCGGCGATCGCGGTCGGCCTGGCCACCTCCCGACAGACGTTGCTGCTCCTGGCGCAGAACGCGGCGATGCTGCTCGTGCGCGGGGCCACGGCGCTGTGGACGGGCGCGCAGTGGCTCCTCAACGCGGCCCTGTACGCCAACCCCATTGGACTGGTGATCGCCGCCATCGCAGGCCTCGTGATCGGCGTCAAACTGGCCTATGATCACGTCGGCTGGTTCCACACCGCCGTGAACAAGCTGTGGAGCTTCCTCTCCGGCGTGTTCGTGCCGCTCCTCGGTACGGTCGGCAACGCGCTCAAGACGGTCCTGGGCGGCGCCCTCGCCTTCGTGACGAGTAAGGTGCAGGGCTTGATCGGCTTTTTCGGCCACCTGCTCGATATGGTGGCGCGTATCCCCGTCGTCCACACGGCGCTGGCCGCCGCCTACGACACCGGGAGCGCGGGTCGAGGAAAAACGGCTGTGTCCGTTCACCACACCGTGGACCACCAGCACGTCGTCGCGGGACACACGGGGGCAGGCGGGACGCGTGGGACGCGCGGGGGCGTCTACGGGCCGCCCGCGCCCGTCAACGCCGGCGCCATGAACGTGTCCATGATGAACGCGGCGCAGCGCGCGGCCGCGGCGGCCATCGCCCAGGGCCACCCGGAGCGCGCCGGCTACGACGCGGCTCAGGCCCAGTACCGCCAGGTCATGGCGCTCTATCGTGGCCACCTGGCCAGCGCCCGCGCCGTCACCGACGCCATCAATCGCCTGCAGGGGGCCGAACACGCGACACCCGGCATGCGCGATACAGCGGCCGTCCTACGCGCCCAGCTCGCCTCCTCCGAGCATCGCCGGAACGACGCCATCCGGCACGCGGGCGCAACCGCGCAGATCCGGACGCGCCACCATAACGAGCTGATCCGTCACGCGGCCGCCGCTGCCGGGCAGCGCGCGGCCCGACGCGCGGACGCGATCCGCCACCACGGAGCGGTCATCGCCCAGCGCGCCGGGCACCACGCTCAGGCCGTCGCCCATCACGCCGCCGTCCTGGCCGCCCATGCGCGGGCGCACGCGCAGCGCGTCGCCCACGCGGCCCTCCTGACCGACCTGCGCGGTCGGTTAACTATCGCCCAACGCCAGGAAGGCGTCGATAAGCGCGCCGGCAACAGGCCAGCCGCCCTCGCGGACATCGCGCGCATCGTCAGCGTCGATCGCCAGTACGAGGCCGCGCGCACGGGCAATCGAACGCTCGCCGATCGCCTGGCCACCGCCCTGGGCGAAACGTTGACGACGAATCTACCTCGCCTACTCACGGGTACGGCTCTAGCCGCCCCGCGCGCCTCCGGCCTCGCGCGCGGGGCGTACGGCCTGTACCCGCGCACCACGCCCGGCCAGGCGGCCGAGTTCGGCACGACCACCGCGGCCTTCGGCTCCGCCGGCGACACGGGGCAGGCGGCGATCATCCGCCTGCTGACCGAGCAGCGCGACGCCGCCCGCACGCAGGCTGACTACTACAAGCGCAAGTACGACCAGGATGAGGCCCTCATCGTCGTGGGCCAGCAGACGCGCGACGGCGTGCGCGCCCTCGTGGGTGGCATCGGCCGCGGCCCCGTCACGCCGGCGACGGACCCGCTCCGGCTGACCGGGCGCCCGCGCCTGGCGACGCTGGGCTAAAGACGAGCCAGGGACAGAGAGGCATAGAGCAGCATGGGCACACCGCTTGGCGGGCTCAAAAGTTTTGGGAGCATCGTCTTCGACCCCACGAAGACCACGGCCGTGCAGAAAACCCCCAACTCGTACGTCAAGGATCTGGCCCTGACCGGCCAGCCCTACCCGTACCGTCAGCACGGCTTGTCGCCCGCACCGTACGACGATACCAGCATGCAGTTCGAGGTGCTGGTGCTCGCGGCGGCGGGCCTGACGGAGCAGGCGGCGTACACGAGCGTCGTCCAGCAGATCCAGGCCATGCAGGACGCGTTGGCCGGCACGTACACCCTGGGCGGGGTCGCGGGCGTGAGTGGGCAGGTGGGCTACCTCACGGTGTATAACGACGGCACGGCCACGACGAGCCAGAAGGCGCTGTGCTCTTGCCGAGGCATTTCCGCGGATATCACACCGGGCCACGCCTACAGCTACCGCATGACAGTAACTTTTGACAGGCTCACGGACTGGGTACCGGGGCCATGACGGCGCATCAGATCTACGCTTTACAGCCGCATGTGCGCTTCTACAACCTCGCGACAGACGCGCTGCTCATGGAGTCCTCGCGCCTCGTGGACTACACCATCGTCCATGAGGTCGATATGGCGGCGACGCTGACGTTCACTGTGCCGCTGTCAGACCCCGACAGCGCGCCGGCCATGCTCGCCGCGGCCGCCTTCGCGGGCGGGGCGGCCGTGCCCACGTTCGCAGAGTTCAGCCTGGAAGGGGCGGGCGGGGCGGTCGATGTGCGCAAGATGGTCGACACGGTGGAGCAGCACATACGGGGCGGCGAGCTCACGGTGATGGACCAGGGCGGCGATCTCTTCGCGCTGCTAGCCGACGTGGTGGTGATGCGGCAGAACTACACCGACTGCGCCTTGCAGGATGTGCTGCTCGCGCCGGCGGGGACCATCGTGCCGCTGCATCCGCAGCATTATGGCATTGGAACAAATAGCACCCTGCCCGGCGTCGCGGGCTTGCTGCGTGTCCAGACAGGGCGCGCGGGGTGGGCGGGCCAGCACCGCCTGACTTTCGGCGGTGTGGTGGACCCCTCAATCTCTCAGACCTCGACGTACGTGGAGGTGTTTGCGGATACCGTGTTGAAGGCGGTGGACACGGTGATGCAACGCCTGGGCGGTGTCGTGATCGCGGGGGATACCGTGCCGCAGGGCGAGCGCGGGCATGCCGTCTACGACACCAGCGATGCGCCGCTGAACGTATTGGACAGCCTGGGATTGAGATAGGAGCGCGCTGACCATGAAACTGCAAGAGATCACGGTCCCGGCTGGGGGACAGGCGACCATCGACTTCACGGCCATCCCCACGACCTACAAGCACCTCCTGGTCTACCTACGTGGGCGGGGCGATCAGGCTGTCCCACTCAGTGTGGTCAACATCGCGTTCAACGGTGACACCGTGGCGACGCACTACGCGAGCAATAACGGCGGCCAGCGGTGTGGATTGATCCAGGGCGCGACCACGACAGCGGGGCAGTTCAGCGCCCTGTCAGTCGAGCTACCGGACTACACCGCGACCACGACACACAAAGCGTTCGTGGGGCAGGCTCAACGCAGCACCGACGCGGCTGGCATTGAGGCCGACGCGGGTTTTTGGACGCCTCCCGCCGACGCGGCTATCACTGAGGTGACCCTCTCCCTCTCCGCTGGCTCCTTTGCGGCGGGCACGGTCTGCGCGCTTTTTGGCGTTGACCCTCAAGCGGGCACGCCGGCGCAAACAGGGGCCATGCAGAAGATCGCGGAGGTCGTCGTGCCGGCGGGCGGGCAGGCGGCGATTCCCTTCACCGCCATCCCGCAGACGTTCCGCACGCTCAAGGCAGAGGTGTCCGTGCGTAGCGACTAGGCCGCGCCGCTCTCAATTCTCAACGTCGCCATCAATGGGGACACGACCGCCGCGAATTACGTTGGCAGCGCCGCCGCGCAGCGCGTGGGCGTCTGCGCGGGTTCGACCGCGATGGCGGGGCAGTTCACAGGCGGCGAGGTGGAGTTCTTCGACGTGGGGAGCGCGGCCAAACATAAATCCTACATCGGGCGGACCGTGCGCCTGGATGGCACGGAGTTTAATAGCGGCTACTGGCAACCCGCCGCTGACGCGGCTATCACGGCGCTGACGTTCTCGCTATCGTCGGGAAATTTCGTCGCCAACTCCACCATCGCGCTCTACGGAATCTCGTAGCCCGTGGCCTCCCTGCTCCTCCTGCTGGCTGACGAGTCGCCGCCATCATCCGGCGGCGGGGGCGCGCCGCCACCCGCCGCCGGCCACCTCCAGGTCGCGCCTGTGTCGCTCACCTTCCCGGCCGTCGCCGTCGGCCAGGCGGACCCGACGCAGGCGTTCACGCTGACCAACAGCGGCGGGACGGCCATCGCCGTGGCGACAGCCATTAGCGGGACCAACGCGGCAGACTTTACGAGCGACGCGCCGGCCTCTATCCCGCTGGCGGCAGGGGCCACGGCGACGGTCCACGTCGGTTTCACGCCCGGCGCGGCCGGCAGCAGGACAGCCACCCTGACCTTTACGCATGGTGGAGATAACAGCCCGACCGCCGTGGCGCTCTCCGGCTCAGGTCTCGCGCCGGCGCACCTGGTGGAGGCCCCGACGCCCATCCCGATCCCCGATACACGCGTGGGCGCAAGCGCAACGACGACGATCACGTTGACCGATACGGGCGGCGTGGGCATGACCTTCGCCGTGTCCTTAACCGAACCGAACGCGGGTGACTACAGCGCGGCCCCGGCCGCGGGGACCATCGCGGCGGGCGGGCAGCAGGCGGTCACGATCACCTTCACGCCAGGGATCGCCGCCACGCGGACGGCCACCCTGACAATCACCGGCACAGCCGACGATCTGCCGGCGTCCTTCGCCCTCTCCGGCCGTGGCCGCGCGCCGCTGGGTCCGGGCGCGCTCTTCGGCAACATCGGCGGGACGCCGTATCCGGGCTTCGGGTTCAACGGGGACAACGTGGGGCCGGTGTGGGATGAGCGCGTCGAGGCGCGCATCCTGCCCGATCAGTCCACGGTGCAGGTGGACCTGGCGGCCTGCTACGACCAGTGTGCGTTCACGGGCGGAGACACGAACAGCGGGTTACCGGCCGGCGCGACGCTGACTGCGCTCGCGCTCCTGAACGGCGCGCCGCCCACGGCCACGCAGACGCGGGGACAGTCGGCGGCGCGCGACGCGTGGCAGGATAACCTGGCCGTCGTCGGAGTCGATGTCGGCGGCAAGTCGGGCGGTCTCTACTACTGGTTCGGGGATGGCGTCCTGCGGCCGTGGCCGGGGCTCCAATCGACGCCTGTCCTCTCCATGGCCGTGGACCCCTCGGGCGCGTCCATCTATGTCGGAACACCAAGCGGCGTCTATACGCGGTCCACCGACCCGACCGATACCACGAGCCCCTGGGTCGCCGTCGGGAGTCTCGGTGTGCGCGTGGTTCGCCTACAGGCCCTGCCTGACGCGTCCAACAACACCGTGCTGTTCGCGCACGCCCAGGGGACGCCCGATAAGCGCTACGATGGCGTCTATCGCTACCCGGCGCTAACCGCTTCCCCGGCCGGCGACTTCAACGGGTGGGACCCGGCCTTGCTCGCCACAACCGTGCTCGACATGCTGGCCACGGACGCCTATACCTACTGGACCCTCATCAAGGCGGACCAGGGCAAGGTCTATCGCCACGTGACGACGGCGGCCGCGCCCGTGGCCGCGCCGGTTGTGTACGCCCTGCCGGTCGGCGTGCGCGCCACGGGTCTTTCACGCGTGATCACGGCCGGACCGACGCCCCAGGATAGCGTGTGGGCGACGTGCGCCGGCGACGCCCAGGGGGCCTACTTCCTGCTCTCGCAGGGCGGAGGCGTGTGGGGGCCAACCTTCCAGGCCGGCAACGCCGACGGGAGCCTGGTCGCCCCCAGTGGCCGGCCGTTGCAGGTCAATCATGTCGTGGGGCTGGGTCTGACGTTGCAGGGCCAGTTCACCAGCGTCTTCGCCTGCACCGACAACGGCGTCTTTTACAGCGCCACGCTCGACGGCCGCGGGTGGAAACCGTTGAACGGGCAGAACGGACTGGATGGCATCAGCATCCAGAGCATGGCGGCCGGCCAGCAGCAGCAAATCCGCGGGACGGGCGCGACGTCGGCCACGATCAATCGCCTTTTCGCGTTCAACGCCACCCAGTTTTTCTGGAGCTCGAACAGCGGCATCAACTGGCGCGACATCACACGGGACAAGCTCGACGCCGGCCCGTACGTGTCGCAACTGACGCAGGCGTGCGCCGGCGCCGATTACCCGGCCAATCGCGTCGCCACCATCGGCCTGATGGCCGCCTCGCCCATCGGCCTGGCCGCGGCGACGCACCTGCAGTGCCCGACGTCGTACCTGCCGGCCGGCTGGTACTGGGAGCGGCGCCTGGACGGGCGCAACGACTGGTGGTACTGGCTCGTGAATGGTAACGCGCCGCTGCCGCGCCAAAAAACGGACCAACTGACGGCCGTGCAGACGAACGCGACGGTGCCCCCCGGGCAGGCCGCGACGGACCTGGCGCGCGTCATGGTGGCCTGGCTCGCGCGCAACAGCACACCAATCGTCACCGCGACGCTGGCCAGCGCCTTCAGCACGACGGACGCGGGCCTGCGCCGGCTGCGTCCGACCATGGCCGTCCCCGTGCAGTGGACCAAGAGCGTGCTGCAGATGGACAAGATCGGCGCCATCGTCCCCGTCCAGATGGTCAACCTCCAGGGGCAGGTCCTGCGCGTTAAGAAGCACGAGATCCGGAAGGGAGCCGATGGCGGCTACGCCGAGACGACGACGACGCTGGTAACGTTCCTGGGCGATCCGCTCTCCCCACAGGACCTCGCGCAAGGACTGCTCGACGCCAAAAAGGCATTAAGTGTTTTTGGGAGCCGGTGATGAGCCAGAATCCAACCCCGTCGGCCACGTTGTTCCAGACATTCGCTGTCTCTGGTCAGGTCAGCGAACCGCACGGCAACCTGGCGCGCTCCGGCCCCGTCGACCAGGCCATGTTCTACCGCTGGGCGGCCGCCACCGTAACCTACAAACTGGTAACGGGTGGGCAAACCTACACAGACACACTCGTTGCCCTGACGCCGGCGCGCGTCTATGGAACGACGCGGACGACGGTGGACCTGCGGGCAGCGCGCTACGTCATCTTCACCGAGCCCCAGCGCGGTGGAGCGGCGACGCTGTGGATCGCGGACGAGGGCTACTACAACTTTTTAGCCCAGCAGGGCTATGTCATTCCGCTCGATTACTGCTGGTGGGACGGCATGCAGTTCTACCAGGGCACGGGCGGCGTGGCGCTGCCACCGCCGGGCGGCTCAATCCTGGGCGGCGCGTCCTACGGCGCGCTCGATTCACACAGCATACAGGGAGGAGGCAGCGTGAGCGGTATCGCCACGAGCATCGGCGGTAAACTGGGTGACCCCGCGGGGCGCTACTCGCTCTTTTTCAGAGCGCCGGCCGCGCCGACGGCGCAGACGACGATCCTCGATCTCTACACTGGATCGGCCGGTTACATCCGCGTATCGCTCACACCCGCGCTGCACGTCGTCGTCGAAGAGGCGGTGCAGGGCTACACGATCGCCACGCATGACCTGGGCGCGATCACGACGGGCGCCAATTTCTATTGGATCACACTCTGGACGTTTTGCAACTACGACGGCGTGCAGGTCGAGTTCCACTCCCAACTCTATGGGCCGGCGGGCGTCGCCCTGGGCGGCAACTCCACGGTGATCGCCGGAAACGGCACACCCGCGCGCGGGTTCACGGTCGTCGTCGGGCTGGGGGTCACGGAATCGCCGTCGTCGTACGCCAATTGGCCGAATCAGGCCGGGTGGGATCTCTCCAAGTTCATCGTTGACTCTATCCCGTCGCAGCAAGCCGGACCGCGCGCTCCGCTGACGGCGGACGTGCCCAACGGGCAGGGCGTGACCGCGTATATGATGCGCGATGGCGTCGGGCCGGCAACCACGCTGACCGATACCAGTGGCAACAACCATCCCCTCCAGGCCGGTCCCCAGGGGCTCACCGTGGCGGTCGAGGGACCATTCGCCTAACCCTGACCACGACACCTTCTGCTATGGGACGGGGTGGAACGGGGACGGGCGGGATGGCCCGCCCATCCCCTTGCGCGCGCCCCACACCTCCTCCATTCTGCCCCTGTCGTCGGCGCGCCTCACGCCCCTGTCCCCTGGCAGGCGTGAGCGCGCCCCGCGCCTCTGTTCCCATCCCTCTCCACACGTTAAGGACCCATGCAACACGTGCACACACTCCCGTCTTTCGCCCTACGCCTCTGGTCGATCTACGCCGCGGCCGTGGCAGGCATCTACGTGACGCCTCAGATCGCGGTCGCGCGCGATCTTGACCCGGCGGTGCTGCTGACGATGGGCCTCATGGGCGTCCTCGGGGCGCTCATCACACACCGCATCACGCCGCAGGCGGACCTGCGCGTGGTCGCCGCGCGGCTCGTGCTGTTCGCGGGACTCAAGGACCTCTCGGAGGGAGCAGTCAAAACGTGGCGGTTCGGAGACACGCGCTACGAATACGAGCACCTCACGCTGTTCGTGCAGTGGCTCGTGTTCGCGGCGGCGGTCTGGCTCGTTGGTCAGGTCGTCCGCTGGCACGTGCGGGTGCGGGCGGAGGAGCGGGCGGCGAGGGGGCCGGTGAGGGCGGAGGAGCGGGCGGAGGAGAGGGCGCGCCGCGCCACGGGCGTTCCGACCGGTGAGTAAGACGAGGCGGAGGCAGGAGTGCGCCCCATGCAATCATTGACAGCGGCGGCGCCCACGATCATGGTGGCCTGTATCATGGCCCTGTCCACGGTCTACGCCGCGTTCATCAATCGCGGCAGCCGGGCCGTGGCCGAGGATCTCTCCAAGACCAAGGACGACCTGGCGCGGACCACGAAGGAGCGCGACGGCCTGCAGGGACAGAACGATCAACTGCGCGCCGATAACGCCTGGCTCATGAGACAGGTCACCACGGCGCAATCGGTCGCGCAGCGAGACAAGGGCTAGGGAGGACGGAGGGCGGACATGAGTCACGATCTGCACGTGCTGACCACCTACTGCGCGACGCATGGGGTGGGGCTCCCGCTCCTGGTGGCGGTCGCCGTCGTCGGCTTCGCCATCGGCGCCTGCGCGAGCAAAGGGCTGGACAGTTCACGACCGCTCTTCCTGTTTCTCCTCGCCCTGTCGAACTTCTCGCTTTTCCAGGCGATCGTCGCCTCTGTCGAGTCCGTCCAGTCGCACCACACCGATGTCAACACCCAGCAACTGGTGACTATTGGATTGTTCGCCCTCTGGTCGCTCTGCGGTGTCGGCGGCCTGACGGTCCGTCACGCCATCGAGATCCGGCGTGGCCGCGGCGCACACCCCACCGTCGCCGTCCTCGCGCAAGTCACGCCTCCCTACACGTCAACCAATGCGTCAACCGATCACCCACCGACCGCTTGAGGAGACCTCTGACCATGACCACGGCCACCCTTGTCCACCTGCTCACCGTCCTCGTCGTCACGCTGCTCAATAACCTCGGCCCGCTGCTCGTGGCCGGCCTGGTCGCCTACGCCCTCGCGGCGCTGCACCGCGCCATCCCTGGCCTGGTCGCGCTCGCCGACCGCGCGCTCGGGCTGCACCTCTCGGCCGCGCGCGAAGCGGCCCTGGCCAGCTCCGTCGATCGCGCCGTCTACGCGGTACAGGGCCGCGTGGCCATCCCCGCCGATCGGCGCGAGGCCGTGGCGCGTGATGTCGCCGGCCGCTTCCCCGGCCTGGACCCGGATCACCTGGACACCTTGATCGACGCGGCCATCTCCGGGGCGAAGCTCCAGCACGGCACGGACGCCTGGCGCGCGCCCGCTCCGACGACGCCGGCGGCGGACGCGCCACATGACCCGAGCGACGTGACCGCGCTGGTGCGCGACGCCTTCCAGGCCGGCCAGCAGGCCATCTTGTCGGCGCTGGCCACGGTGCAAGCCCAGGCCCTCGCCGGGGCCACGGCCCCCTCGGCTCCGCCCGTCGCCCCCACGCCTACGCCACTGCCGGCCGGAACCGTGGCCACGCCGCCTGTCGGTGACGACGGCACGGGCGCACCGGTCAACGTGGTCTCCGTCAGCGGCACGCTGCACACCGCCGACGATGGGCCTGTGCATCTGCAAGGCGTCATCACGCCTGTCGCGACGCCGGCGACGCCAGTAGCGACTGCGGCGACGAGCTAAGGAGGAGCGACGATGCCACAGACCGACTACGCGCCTGCCCTCTGGCGGCCAAGCCCGAACAAGTGGGAGGGGCGGCAGGGACACCGCATCACCGGGATTGTCGTGCACGCCACGGCCGGGCTCGAGCCTGGCCCGGTGGAGTGGTTCCAAACTCCTGCCTCACAGGTCTCGGCTCACTATATTGTCAACAGAGATGGCACGGTCGTGCAAACGGTCCGCGAGGCCGATAGCGCGTGGCACGCCGGCGAGATGACACCCGATAGCCGGTTCTATGGCCACGGCAATAAGAACCTGGACACGATCGGGGTCGAACATGAGCGCGACGCGTCCAATAGTTCGCCCCTGACCGCGGCGCAGCTCTACGCGAGCCTGGCGCTGGTGCGGTCCATCCTACACCGGCATGGCCCGCTGGAGATCATCCCACACGACGCCATCGACGTCGGCCGCGTCTGCCCCGGCCCCGGCTTTCCCCTGTCTCTGTTTCGCGCCGCCGCCGGCGCGTTCAATCCACCGACTCTCACGAAGGAGCAGCCACGCGTGAAACACTTCCCCGCCCTCTACGCCCAACGCGATGCCCGCTGGGCATCTCAACGCCTGGGGACCGCCGACGGCATCACTCTGGGACAGTACGGATGCTACGTCACGAGCATGGCCATGCTCGCCTGCTATTACGGCCACCCCATCACGCCGGCCGCGCTCGACGATCTCTACACGGCGCGCCAGATCTACGTCAACGGCGACATGATGCCCGACGATGCGCTGCACCGCGCGTTCCCGGACCTGGAGCTCGTCGCCGTGCACGACTACAGCAACGTGCCGGCGGACCTGGGCGTGCTCAGGTCTATCGCAGCCGATCCCGCGCTTATGGCGATCGTCGGACTCGACTTCGACCACAACCCGAGCGACGGCATCCAAACGCACTTCTCGCCGCTCGCGGACTGTGACGGCGCACATGTCCAACTCGCGGATACCTGGTACGGCGGCGTCATCGCCGACATGACCGTCAATTATGGCCCCGACCCGGCGAGCACGATTCAGAAAGTCGTCGTCTACCGCGGCCCCGCGCCAGCCGCGCCCTCGACGCCCGCAGCGAGCGCGCCGACGGCCGCATCACACGCTATCCATCCCGGTCCGGCGCACATCATCAGCGCGTGCGCCCTCAAGGGCGGGGACCGGCCCAGCCACAAGACGCCGGCGCTCTGCCAGGTCGCGGCGGGCCAGGCCGTGGCCGTGCTCGACTGGTTTGCCGATGCTGAGGCGACGAGCTGGGCGCGCATCCGCTGCCTGGGAACGGACGGCAAGCCGTACGAGGGCTGGGTCGTGTCGAGCAACCTCCGGCAGTCGTAACGGCCATCGCCGGGGCTACTGAAGACAAAAGACGACGGCCCCTCTCACTGCGAGAGGGGCCGTCGTCCGCGCTGGGGACGCTGCGCAAACGCGCTTTAGATGTCGTCGAGGGTCTTGCGCGCGCGGTCACCCTCACCTGTCCAGCGGCCGGCGAGAGCGTGCGCGTCGTCGTGGCGGTCCTCCCCAGCCACGTCGATCGCGCCCATCCCGTCCTCCTCGAGCGGGCGGCCCTGCCTATCGACCAGGCCCGGTGGGGCCTCCGGCTCCCCGGTCTGCGTCGCCTTGTCCATGAGGAGCGTGTCGTCGCTGATGTCCGCGGGCGCGTGCATCACCTCTTGCCTCGCCATGCTGACCTCCGTCGCACTCCGACTGCGCGCGGCCCGGCCCCACAGGCGGGACCGGCTACCTGCCCGCAATACTAATACTCAGCAGTGTGGTTGTCAAGCGGGTGATCCACACGCACCACGCCCGCCCGACCAGGACGTCCATCGCGCGATGGACGTTTCGGCATCCCTCAGCGGTCCTCCTCCAGGCGCCGCGCGCAGTCCGGGCACACTGCCCCGCCGTCCGTCAGGCGCTCGGCCGGCGCCCGGTCGAGGTCCGCGCTGCTGTACCGCTCCTCGGCGTGCCCGCAGCGGTTCCGTTGGGTTCTGCTGACTTGACGTATTATTGACGAAAGACCTTCAGGTGAGGCGCGTAGATCCTGGCGTTTTCGGCCGATTTGATAGCCCTGGGCCTTGAAAGGGGCAGGGAATCAATGCTAACGAGTGCTCGAAACGAACAGCTTTCAGGCACATCAGCAGAACCCAACGGAACCACCTCGGCGGATAGATGGATGTGTCGCACGGACGGACAGGCTCCTGCCGTACAATGTAGTCAACGTAGTCAACGGCCGGTGGATCGAAACAGGTCCATCAGGTCTCGAAACCTTCTGACTACTGACTATTGGAGACTGCATGAGCTTACTGACCAAAATGTTCAACCGCCCGGCCCGGTCGTCCGACGGCTCGGCCTGCCCGGCCTGCGGCTCGCCGATGGTCCCGGACGTGCGTGTGCTGCACCCGAGCCCGGACGTGGAGGTGCGGCAGCCCTTTTTCCATTGCACCAACCGCTGGTGCGGCCACAACCTATTGCGCGGCGAGCCGACGACCGACCACACCGAGATCGTGACGCCCCGCGCCGGGGAGAGCTTGAGCGGCCCGCGCGCCGGGGAGGATCGCTGATGTCCGCGCACGAACCACCCACCCGCACCGGCGGCTGTCCCCGTCTGGAGGCGAACGCGCCGCACGGCACGACGCCCGTGCAGTATGGCCTGGCGACCTGCACCAAGTACAACGTGAGCCCGCCGCGCGGCATCCCCGAGAAGGGCGAGGAGATCTGCGCGCGGCCTGGCAGCTCGGCCGCCAACTGCTGGATGGACTTCTTCGCCTGCCGCAAAGCCGCGATCGCGGAGCGCGCCTTCAACCGCTCGTTCCTCGGCCAGCGCGATCCCCTCGGCGAGCCCCAGGTGACCCTCGCCTATACCGACTCGGACGGCCGCGAGTACTACTGCCTGCAACGCAACGGCCAGTGGGTGCACGGCGGCGAGCACGACTTCCCGGTCGGGGGGCGCGCCGTCGACGATGCCGCCGCGCGCACGCATTCGTAATCCATTGGCAGAGACGGTAACGGTCTATCTCAACGGCGCCGTCTATACGCTGGACCCGGCGCGGCCGCTCGTCGAGGCCGTGGCCTGCGCGGGCGGGCGCGTCGTAGCCGTGGGCCGCTCGGATGAGCTGCAGGCGCTGGCCCGCGCGCGGCGCGACCTCGTCGATCTGGGCGGCCATACCGTCGTGCCCGGACTGATCGATGCGCATCTGCACTTGCTGGGACTCGGCCTCGCCCTCGGGCGCGTCGATCTGGCCGGCCTGCCGAGTCTGGCCACCTGCGTGGACCGTGTCGCCCTGTATCATCGAGAGCTGCCGCCCGGCCAGCCGATTATCGGGCGCGGCTGGAATCAGAACGGCTGGCCCGAGGGGCGCTGGCCGGCGTGCGCGGACCTGGACGCGGTCACGGGCGACCGTCTCGTCGCCATCGCCAGCAAGGACGGGCACCTGCTGTGGGTCAACACGGCGACCCTGCGCGCGGCGGGCATCGCGCGCGACACGCCCGATCCGCCGGGAGGCGAGATCGCGTGCGACGCGCACGGCGAGCCGGCCGGTGTGCTCAAGGAGAACGCTACCAAGGCCGTCTACGACATCCTGCCGCCGCCCACCCCCGACGAGGCCGAGGAGGCGCTCGCACGGGCCATGGCGCACGCCCTGGCGTCGGGGCTCACCGGCGTCGGGACCTTCGAGGACAGCGCGGTCTACCGCGCGCTCGGCCGCCTGCGGGATCAGGGCCGGTTGTCCCTGCGCGTGGTGTCGCACATCGCCTACGCCGAGCTGGACGACGCATTGGCGGAGGGGCGCGCCACGGGCAGGGGTGACGAGTGGCTGCGCGATGGGAGCCTCAAGCTTTTCGCCGATGGCACGCTCGGCTCGCAGACAGCCGCGATGCTCGAGCCCTACGAGGGGACGAACAATCGCGGCATCGCCACGCTCTCGGGCGAGGAGTTGCGCGACGCCGCGTTGCGGGCGGCCGCGGGCGGGATCGCGACGGCCATCCACGCCATCGGCGACGGAGCCAATCGCACGGCCCTGCGCGCCCTGGCCGCCGTCCCGCGCGTCGCGGCGGCCCCGCACCGCGTGGAGCATGCCCAGGCGCTGAACGCCGACGATCTGCCCATCTTCGCCGCGCACGGCATCGTGGCTTCGATGCAGCCCATCCACCTCGTCGATGACCGCGACACGGCCATGCGCTACTGGGGGCCGCGCCGCTGCGCCACCGCCTACGCCTGGCGTCCCCTCCTGGAGGGTGGCGCCACGCTGGCCTTCGGCTCGGACGCGCCGATCGAGACGTGCGACCCCCTGGCCGGCCTCTACGCGGCGGTCGCGCGGCACGGGCGCGGCGACGGGCGCGACCCCTGGTATCCCGAGTTGGCCCTCTCGGTCGAGGATGCCGTGCGCGCCTACACGCGCGGGGCGGCCGCGACGGGCGAGGAAACCTCCAGGGGCTCGCTCGTCCCCGGCGCGCTGGCGGACATGGTGGCGCTCTCCGCGGACATCTTCGCGGGCGCGGAGGCGCTGGGACAGGCCCGCGTCATCTGCGCCATCGTCGACGGCAAGGTCGTGGCCGGCGGGCTATAGCCCCTGCTTCGCGGGCCGGGGCCACCCGGCCCTACCCGATATGGGGAGCCGAGGCCATTCCCACGATTCCCACCAGGCGCCCGGGGACTAGCGCGCGGCCGGCGTGGGCGTCGCGCCCGCGATGGCGCTCGCCGAGGCATTGTAGTAGGTGGACGGGGCGCACTGGCCGGAGGCGCGCACTTTGAGATGGTAGGTGACGCCGGGTGTAACGGGCGTGCCCCAGTGAGCCTGACCCACGCGGGTCGAGATGTCCGTGCGGGGCGCGCCACCGTCGTAGTGGTACATCACAAGGTCGTAGGCCGTGGCATGCGGCACGGCGGGCCAGGACCACTCGACCTGATGGCCGGTAACGGTGGCCGTTACATGGGTCGGGTTCGCCAGGTGCGGCGGCACGCGGCCGACGCTGCCGGGCGTGAAATAACCCTGCGCGGTCCCCGCGCTATTGCGGCTGCGCACCTTGAGCGCGACGGTCGCGCCGGGGTCGGCGCCGAGCGCGTAGGAGGGCGCGGAGGCGCTGGTGTCCTTGACGGTGTTGCCGGACACGGGGTCGTAGAGCACGAGGTCATAGGAACTGGCGCGTTGCGCGCCTGACCAGGTCCAGGTGATGCGATGCGCGGTGCAGGAGCCCGACGCGACGCGCAGGGCGGTGGGGTTGGTGGGCGTTTGCCGCGGCGCCGGCGTCGCGGTGGCGCCGGCGCCGCTCGCGCCGCCGCCTGGCGCGGCCGTGTTCGTGGCCGCCCCCGATACGGGCGCCGTTGTCGCGGTCGCTCCCCCGGCGTCCTGGACAAGGGCCGTGGCCGTCGCGGCCGCGGGGGCCGTGGCCGTGGCCGTGGCCCCGCTCTGATGATTCGCCCGCCTGGCGGCGTACACGCCCAGGCCGCCCAGCAGCAAGACAGCCAGCAGGCCGATGAACACGTAGATCGGCGCGCGCGACGGCATTCGCGGCGGTGGCGGCGGCGGTGGGGTAGTGTTGATGTTGACCTGACTCATATTGCTCTCCATCGGCTAGGTCGCGCGCGGCGCGATGACCAGACTGTGGGCACGGATAAGGCAGGATTCGGGCCGACGCGAGCCGGTTGTTCGAGGCCTATCACGCGGACAATCCCCGGATCGCCCTCACGATCGGGGGATTGTTCATCTTTCCGCGGGGTGTCGCGGGGTGTCGCGGGGTGGGGTAGGACGCGCCCCGTTACTGGCCCTGGTCCAGCGAGTAGCCTTCCTTGCCGTCGAAGGTGTAGAGGTTCTGCGCCTGGATAAAGTCGAGCCCGGCCTCCGCGACGCGACCGAGCAGCCCGACGACCTGCGTGTGGCCCACCCCGCCCCCGTTTTGGCCGAGGAAGCGACAGCGCCACTGGTCGGAGACGAAGGTCTCGGGGAAGCCGTTCGGCCACACCTTGACGCCGCGGTTGCTGATGAGCTCCAGGGCAAGGCCATCGCCGTCGAGCCGCCGCAGCATCGCGCCGACCTCGTCGGCTCGCGCGCCGGGCCGGTCGAGGAACACGTCGACGCCGACCAGCCTCTTCTCGGCTCGGAGCCCGTCGCTCGTGGTATCGCTCGCCGTTTGGGCCGCGCCGGAGCGGTACTCCACCGCCTTCAATTGTTGCGGTTTCTGGCCCAGGCGCGCCACCACGGCCTCGCCGAACTCTCTGGTCCCGACTTTCTCCTTGCTGACGCCCTCTTTATAGATGTCGTAGGTGTGAATGCCGTCCTCGATCGCGCGCAGCCAGGCGTTGTGCACGCGCTCGGCCACGTCGGGCTGGCCGATGTGGGCCAGCATCAGGACGGCCCCCAACAACAAACCGGAGGGGTTGGCGAGGTTCTGACCCGCGCGCCGCGGCGCCGAGCCGTGGATGGCCTCGAACATGGCGGCGTGCTCGCCGATGTTGGCCGAGCCGGCCAGACCCACCGAGCCGGCGATCTGCGCCGCCACGTCGGAGAGGATGTCGCCGTAGAGGTTGGGCATCACGATCACGTCGAAGGCCTCGGGCGTGTCGGCCATCTTGGCCGCGCCGATATCGACGATCCAGACCTCCTTCTCCAGGTCGAGGTACTCCTCGCCGACTTCGTCGAACACGCGGTGGAACAGGCCGTCGGTGAACTTCATGATGTTGTCCTTCATGAAGCAGGTCACCTTCTTGCGGTTGTTGCGCCGCGCGTACTCGAAGGCGTAGCGGATGATCTTCTCGGAGCCCGGCCGGCTGATGATCTTGAGCCCCAGCATCACATCCTGAGTCTGGCGGTACTCGATGCCGGCGTAGAGGTCCTCCTCGTTCTCGCGCACGATCACCACGTCCATGCCGGGATGCTTCGTCTTGACGAAGGGGGCGTAGGCGACGCAGGGGCGCACATTGGCGTAGAGGCCGAGCATCTTGCGCGTGGTCACGTTGAGGCTCTTGAAGCCTCCCCCCTGCGGCGTGGTGATGGGCGCCTTTAGGAAAACCTTGGTGCGACGCAGCGACTCCCAGGCGGCGGGCTCGATGCCGGCGCTGTTGCCGTTGAGGTAGACCTTCTCGCCGATCTCGATCGTTTCGGGGGCGATGCGCGCGCCGCCCTCGGTGATGATCTTGAGAGTCGCGTCCATAATCTCGGGGCCGATGCCGTCGCCGTAGGCGACCGTGATGGGGGTGAGCTCTGCCATCGATACTCCTCCTAACCGCGTCGAACGTTGACGCGGGTTACGTTTTGTAGCTTACATCATCGTAGCCCTGCGACCGATCTTCCCACCTCCGCAGCGTCGAGGCCGAGGGCTTCGGCCACGGCCACGGCGCGCGTGGCCATCTGCGTCAGTAGCGCCTTCGAGGCTTGACATGTGCACGACGGCGCGCATCCACGCGGGCGCAGCATTATCATGGAGAGACGGCTAGTCGTATGGGCGGCGAACGGAGAGGGCGAGGATGCGCAAGGTAGTCGCGCGACGCGCGGCGGCGGGGGACGAGTACGCGGCCACGGGCGTCCGCAAGATGTCCCCCACCGACGTGGCCCAGTACATCCGCCTGGAGCAGTGCGGACGCTATCTGCGCCTGCGCCTGCACGAGCGGGCGCGCGGCCGGCGCTTCCTGGCCGACTACGGCGTGGCGGCCCAGGCCATCCCGCCGCTGCTGACGCGCTCCGGCGCGCGCTTCGAGGAGCGCGTCGAGCAGTCCATCGCCGCGCACGGGGCCGCGCTCGACCTGGGCGCGGCGGGCTTCTCCGGCGGCGCGGCTGGCCAGGGGGCGGCGAACGGCGGGCGTCCGCACGACAACGAGCGGGTCGCGCGGCTGGCGCGTCGCCTGGACCCCGGCGCGACGCTGGTGCTGTTCCAGGCCCGGCTCGAGGTCGAGGTGGCGGGCTGGCTGATCCGCGGCGACGTCGACATCCTGCGTCTGGCGCGCGACGAGCATGGGGCGCTGCGCGCGCTCGTCGCCGACATCAAGAGCTCTACGGCGGTCAAGGTCGAGCACCGGCTGCAGGTCGCGTTCTACCACGAGATGCTGGCGGGCTTGCTGGCGCGGGAGGGCGTCGCCTGCGACGCGATCGACATGGGCGTGCTCTACCGCGGACCCACCCTCGCCCCCGGCGCCGATCCCGCCCCCGCGTACGGGCCTCCCGGCGCCGACCCGGTGGAGGCGCCGGCTTTCGGACAGCGCGCGGAGGACATCGCGCGGCGCGCGGTCGAGCGCGCGCAGGCCGATCGCTACCTGGGGACGGGCGAGGGCGAGGGCGAGGGGTTGCTGGAGCTCGTCGAGGACGGCGAGAGCTACCGGGACGCGGTGCGCGACCTCGTAACGGATCGGGCGTCGACCGCCGCGCGTGTCGCCGCAGCCCCCTTCGAGGACATCCCGTATCACCTCACCCACAAGTGCGACGGCTGCCTCTACAACGAGTTCTGCTCTAAGTGGAGCGCCGAGCGCGACGATCTCTCGCTGCTCCCCCACACCTCGAGCCGCGACAAAAGCGTCTTGCGCGCGTCCGGCCTGACCACCGTGCGCGCCCTGGCCGCGCTCAAAGGGCCGCGCGCCGCGCTCGTCCCCGTCCCCGTCCCCGTCCCCGTCCCCGTCCCCGTCCCCGTCCCCGTCCCCGTCCCCGTCCCCGTCCCCGTCCCCGTCCCCGTCCCCGTCCCCGTTTCCGCTCCGGGCATCGGCGTCCCCACTGAGGCAGGGAGAGGAGGTGGGCGTCGCACGCCGGATAGCGTCCCGGTGGGCATAGATCCGGCGGGGATTGCGAGGACAGGGCCCGAGATAGAGGCGGACCCGCGTGAGTTCGTGGCCGCGCCGGGACAGGAGGGGCTGGTCGCGCGGCTGGCCGCGACACCGCCCGTGGGGGCGCGGCTCGACGAGCTGGTGCAGCGGGCGCGGCGCTATCGCCGCTGGAAGGGCGACGATATAGACGCGCTTTCCTACATCCCCAGCAAGGGCTATGGCTCGCTGCCCTACAGCGACGCCGCGCACAACCCCAACATCGTGCGCGTTTACATCGACGCGCAGCACGACTACCTGCACGACCGCGTATATATGCTCGGCGCCCTCGTCGTCGCCTGCGAGGATGGCGCGCCCGTGGCCGCGCGCCGGCGGGCTGTCGTGCGCCTGACCGAGGGGCCGCCCGAAGGCGACGAGGTGGAGCGCGCGTTGTTCCTGCGCTGGACCTCGGACACGATCCGGGCCATCGTGGAACTGGCCGCGCCCGACAAGGACGGGCGCCCGCGCGCGCCGGTCCACCTAATCTTCTACGACCGCTCCGATCAGCGCGCGCTGCTGGAGGGGCTGGGCCGCCACGCCGAGGCCGTGCTCGGGGCCACGCCGCTCTACGACTTCGTCACGGCGCTAGCCGCGTTCGACTCGCCCGTCGCCACGTTCCTCTCCGAGGAGATCCGCGAGCTCAAGAACTACCCCATGCTCTGCCAATCCCTGCCGGCCGTCGCCGCCTACCTGCGTTTCGACTGGAACAATCCCGCCCCCTACCGAAGCCTCTTCCGCGCGCGCCAATTCGACTGGTGGGGCAAGCTCGACCGCGACGCGCCCGGGGGCGCGGGCGAGCCGTCCTGGTACACGGCGCGCGCCCGCTTCAACAGCGGGGTCCCGCTGGAGTACGCCTACGCGGCTTGGGGCGAGTTGCGCGCGCCGGGGCTGGGCGAGCCCGACCTGTTCGCGCCCTACCGTGGCGCGACGCCCGAGCTGCTGGCCGGCTTCCACGCCCGCCGGCTCGAGGCGCTGGAATGGGTCGCGGCCGACTTCGCGGGCAACAAGCAGACCGAGAAGACATCGTTCGACCTGCCCGCGCTCAACCACGTCGCCGAGGGCGCGCCGACGCTGGCGCAGGCCATCGATGAGTTCGTGACCGTGGAGCGGCATGTCGAACTCGCCGAGTGGAAGCGCGCCCGGCTGGCTCCGCCCGAGCGCCGCGTCCTCGCCGGCGAAACACTGACCGCGCGCTACATCGAGAGAGACCAGGCCCCCGGCGTGGCGGAGCGTAACCGCGAGAACACCGAGCGCGTGGCCCTCAAGGAGCGCCACTACGCGGAGTATCGGGCGGACAACCCCGCGGCCAGGCGCGTCCAGCTGACCCCCGCGCGGCGCGAGGAGACCGCGTGGTCGCAGGAGGGGCTGCGCGTGAGGCTCCGCCTGGAGTGCGGCGGCCTGGACTGCGACCTCGACGAGGCGCTGGCGCTCTCGACCCTGCGCGCCGGCGACGGGGTCGTCCTGTGCCCGCGCGCCACCGTCGACTCGCGCCTGCCCGCCGACGAGCAGGCCCTGTTCACGCCGACGCCCAAGCAGATGCTCTACAGCATGCGCGGGCAGATCCTGGGCATCACGGTGGAGCGGGACGCGCGCGGCCGCGCCACGACGGGCTTCGTGGAGGTCGAGTTGCGCGAGTCGCGCGGGGGCGCGTGGTCGCGCGGCTTCGTGTTCCCCTCCGTCGCGCAGCCCTTGAGCGAGCGCGAGTACACGCTCGACCGCGACCCCAACAACTGGTACGGCTACTGGTGCGCCAAGGTCGCCGAGGGGTTGCGCGCGGGCAAGCCCAACGCGCTCTACGAGCGGCTCCTCTCCCTCGACGGGGCGCGCGTGGAGTGGCCGGCCGCGGCGGCCGCGGGCCAGGCGCGCTTCCTGGAGGGGCTCGACCGCCTGCGCGCGGCCGGCCTGCTGCACCCTTTCGAGGAGAGCAAGCGCGCCTACATCGGTGGTCACGGCGACACGCCCGCGCTGCTGGTGCAGGGTCCTCCCGGGACCGGCAAGAGCTACGCGACTGCCTTCGCCCTCTTCGCCCGGCTCCAGGGCGCCATGGCCGCAGGCCAGGACTGCCGCGCCCTGCTCTCTTGCAAGACGCACGCGGCCACCGACGTGCTCTTGGATAACGTCGCGCGCGTGCGCGACCTGCTGCGGACGCTGGCGGCGCGCCACCCCGAGGCCGTGGCCGGATACATCGACCCGCGTCTGTTCGATCTGCCGCTCTATCGCGCCCGCCCGCGCGGCGGCGTGCCGGACGGCGTGGCGGCGCTGCGCCGGGCGGAGGAGCGCGCGCCGGACGAGCCGCGCAACGTCGACGCCATCATGGCCGGCCGCTGGTGCGTCGTCGCTGCCACGCCGGGCGCGATTTATCAGATGGTCAAAGAGCGCTGGCCCGACAACCTGTTCGGCCACGACGTGTGCGACCTGCTGGCGCTCGACGAGGCCTCGCAGATGAACCTGCCCGAGGCGGCCATGGCCGCGCTGCCGCTCAAGGGATCGGGCGCGCTGATCGTCGTGGGCGACCACCGCCAGATGCCGCCCATCGTCAAGCACGACTGGTCCGTCGAGCCGCGGCGCACCTTCCGCTCGTACCGCTCCTACGAGTCGCTCTTCCTGGCCCTGCTGGAGCGGCGGCCTCCTATGATCAAGTTCGCGGAGAGCTTCCGGCTGCACAGGGACATGGCGGCGTTCCTGCGCGAGGAGATCTACCGCAAGGACGGCATCGCCTACCACTCGCACAGGCGCGAGCTCTTGCCCCCGTTCGCGCACCAGGACCCTTTCGTCGCCGCCGTGCTCGCGCCCGCGCACCCCATCGTCGTGGTCGTGCACGACGAGGAGTCCAGCGGGCAGCGCAACCCCTTCGAAGGGAGCTTGATCGCGCCGGTGCTCGAGGCGCTGGCCGACGGCGACACCTACAACCTCGACGCGGAGCACGGGCTGGGCGTGGTGGCGCCGCACCGCGCGCAACGGGCCGCGCTGCAGGAGGCCGTGCCGGCGCTGGTGCGGCGCGACCCGACGACCGGGGCGGTGACGCTCTCGGCCGTCGACACGGTGGAGCGATTCCAGGGCGGCGAGCGCGTCGCCATCGTAGTGGGGGCGACGGAGAGCGAGCCCGCCTACCTGCTGGCCGCGAGCGATTTTTTGCTCGACCCGCGCCGCCTGACCGTGGCGCTCAGCCGCGCCAAGCGCAAGATGATCCTGGTCGCCTCGCAGTCGATCTTCTCGCTGTTCAGCGCCGACGAGGAGACCTTCGCCAACGCCCAGCTCTGGAAGAACCTGCTGCGCCGCACCTGCACCGTCAAGCTGTGGGAAGGCCAGCGCGGCGACCACCGCGTGACCGTGTGGGGCAACGCTCCCTCGACTGAGACCCCGTCATAGAAAGCTGTGCGTATCGAGGAGGAGCTTCACCCCTCGTAATCTCTCAAGTCATCGAGAGGAGCGTCGAAATCGTCGACTATCTTGATTAGTCCTTTGGCACTCCCGAATTGGCGTGGAGGGGAGGATCGGCCTGGTTAGCGGGGGCACACGAAGACGAGCGGGCAGCGCGTGCACTCCGCGTCGTCGTGGGGCGCGGAGGGGTACTCGCCCCGCTCCAACTGATCGAGCGCCGTGCGCAGGCGCGGGCCGTGCTTGGTCAGGACGCGCCCCGGGTCCGGGACGGCACGGGTCTCGCCGCTGTCCAGATAGCGGATGAGCACCGGCGGCTCGGCCCCTGCTGTGGTTAGGGCGCGCGCCGCCGCGGCGTAGAGGGCGACCGCGGTCCCGGTGGCGTCGTCGTTGCGCCGCGTCGCGCGCTCCAGGATGACGTGCGTCACGCCGTCGATCTCCTCCACGGCGTCGATCGTCACGCTCACCCGGCGCCCGTCGAGGTCGACGGCCTGCTCCCGGGCGTATTGGCCCTCCAGTGTATTCCCCTGGCGAGCGATGTCGTGGTAGACGCGACGCAGCGCCCGACGCGCCACGGCGCCGTACCAGGCGGCGAGGGCGTCGCCGTCGGGCCAGCGCCCCTCCCATCGGTCCGCGAACTGTTTTTCCGCCTCGTCCGGCGAGGCGGGCCATGCGACGCCGCCGCGCGACGCGCGCAGGGTGGCGATGCCGTCCCGCAGCAGTTGGGCGAACAGGCGATAGCCGCGCGGGTCGTCGTCGCCGCGCAGGCCGGCCCCCCGATAATAGTGCAGGGACGGGCAGCGCAGCATGACCGCGATGTCGCGGCTGGTCGCCGCTCCGGCCCCCTCGCGCCACCCGTCGAGGCGCCCAGCTTCCGGCGTTTCGGCCGCATCGCCGTCCGCCGCGACGACCGGCCACGTTACCTCCCGCAGTGCGGCGGCGCCGCGGATCGCGCCCAGCAGATCGGACTCCCGCGCGGCGCGCCCGCCGTAGCGCTCGGCGCGGCTGAGCACGAGCCGGTCTCGCGCACGGCTCACCGCGACGAAGAATAGGTTGTGTTCCTCCTCGGCGTCGGCGCGCGGGTCGCGCGCGAGCGCGGCCGGGAGCGCGACCTGCACGCCGCCGCGCGCGCGCGGCGGGAAGCGCCCCTGCGCCAGGTTAGGCATGTAGACGACGGGGAACTCGAGCCCTTTGCTGGCGTGGACCGTGAGCAGGTTGACCGCGCCGGGCACGGCGGCCGCGGCCTGCGATACCGCGGCCTCGCCCTCGGCGAGCAGGCGACGCGCATAGCGCAGGAAGGCGTGCGTCGCGCCATCGGCGGGACCCGCCAGGGGGCGCGCCATGAAGCCGCGCGCCAGCACGATCAGCTGGAAGATCGCGGCCGCGGCCTGCCGCGCGGACGGGGAGTCGTCGCGCAGCAGGCGGCGCAGGTACGGCGCGTCGCTGAAGAGATAATGGAGCAGGACGGAGGCCGGGTCGGGGTAGTAGCGCGCCGCCTCGACGTGCGCGGCGAGCCGGCCCAGCCTCCCGCGCTCCTCGACGGTCAGGCCGGATGTCACGCCGGCCTCGCCCAGCGCGGCCGGGAAGGGCGCGCCCCGCTCCCGCGCGGCTCCCACGAGCTCCACCACGCGCCCGCGGTCCAGGCGGTACTCGGGCCACATGGCCAGTCGTAGCAGCGCCGACCCGTCGAGGCCATGGCAGAGCTCGAGGAACGCCAGCAGGTCTTTGATCTCGGGGCGCAGGAACAGGCTGCCGAGGTAGGAGGTGGGCAGGCCGGCGGCCTCGAGCGCCGCCGCGACGTTGGTGGCCTGGCGATGCGTGCGGCACAGGACGGCGTGCTCATCGGGCGGCCGTCCCGTGGCGATCGAGCGGGCGATGTCGTCGACGATCCCCGCCACCTCGGACGCCCCGTCTGGCGCGACGGCCAGCGTCACCTCCCCGTCCCTGGGATAGCCGGCCGCGTCCACGGCGCCATCGCGCCACGCTTGCCAGGCCGGCCTGGAGCCTGTAATCCTCGCGGCCACGGTGGCGATGGCGTCGACGAGGGCCGGCGTCGCGCGGTAGTTGCGCTCCAGCGAGAGCCGCACTCCACCGGGGAAGTCCTTTTCGAAGTCCGCGAGGTTGCGCGGTTCGGCGCCGCGAAATCGGTAGATCGATTGGCGCGCGTCCCCGACGGCCCACAAGTGCGCGCCGCCCGCCACCAGCTCGCGCAGCAGCACCGCGCTGGCGCGGTTCACATCCTGATACTCGTCGACGAGGACGTGCCGTATGCCGCCGCGCAGCGACGCCGCGGCGGCCGGACTGGATTGCATCAAATCGACGGCGCGGGCGATGAGGCCCCCGTAGTCGACGAGCCCACGCGCGGCGAGTAGCTCGTCGTACGATGCGAGCAGCCGCAGCGTCTCATCCAGGGCGGCGCGCTCGTCTTCGTCCCTGTCTCCCCGCTCCTGCCCCTGCTCCTGCTCCTGCTCCTGCTCCTGCTCCTGCTCCTCCGCGTCCGTATCCCGGGTGACCAGGGCGAGATCCTCGCGCGTCAGCAGCAGGTCGCGCATGCGGCCCGCGGCCTGCAGGATCGCGGGTAGGTATAGGGCCGGCCGCGCCAGGTGCGTGTATCGCTTCAGATCGAGGGCGGGGATCGCCTCCTCCATCATGATGGCCGCGTCCACGTCGTCGACGACCCGGAAGCCATCGGGCAGGCCGGCCTGCGGGGCGAACCGCCGCAGGGCGTCGAGGGCGTAGCCGTGGAAGGTGCTCACGACCACGCCGGCCGTCTCGGGCCCCGCCGCCCTTAGACGCTCGCGCAGCTCGTCGGTGGCGCGATTGGAGAAGGTCAGCGCCAGGATCTCGTGCGCCGGGACGCCAGCGGTCTGGAGGAGGCGCAAGACGCGCGCGACGAGAGTGCGCGTCTTGCCGGTGCCGGGCCCGGCGTCGATCAGCGCGCGCGCCGCCCCGGTCTCCGCCGCCCGCCGCTGGCTCTCGTCGAGGCCCTCACCCAAACCGGGGCCGTCTTTGTACATAGGAGAACTCTTCTCTCCCACGCCTCCCGCGCGCGGGAGGCGTGGGAGAGAGGCTGGGGGTGAGGGCTCTCCGCCGAGGACCGCGCCGGCGAGACCGTTGAGCGCGCAGGTCGCTGTGACGCCGTAGTGGTCGGCGAGGGTGCGATAGTCGGAGCCAGCCAGGAAGAGGGCGCGCAGGCCGGCCGCGGGGGCCAGCAACTCGGCGGCGAAGACGTTGGCCTCGACCTCGCGGGCCTGGCGCGGGTTGTAGCCCCAGACGCGGCCCTCACCGAGCGGGAGCGCGACGGGCAGCGCCTCGTCGTCGATGTCGGCCGGTTCGCACAGGCAACCACCGGGGTGGCAGACGCGGTGTCCGAGCTCGTGGGCGACGGCAAACGACCGCTCGGCCGGGGAGAGCGTCCCGTCGACGATCACGAGGCCGTACTCCTCGCGCCAGGCCGCGCGCGCACCGCGCAGCAAGGGGTGCTCCGGCGCGACGAGGTCGAGCGCGATGTCCCAGTGCCGGAGCAGCGCGTCGAGCACTGTCTGGGCCGGGGCGCCGGCGTAGCCCACGCCCAGCAGCGCCCGCGTCTCCCGCGCCCGTCGCCGGATGTCCTGCCAGGGGTCCATGAATACTCTACCCGTCTATGCTCTGCTCGTCCGACTCGCCATGTTGCGCGCGCAACCGGCGCAACTCCTCCTCGAGTTCGGCGCGCCGCCGCGCCTCTCGCGCTAGCTGTTGTTCAGTCTCGCCCAGGCGCTGCTCCGTGCGTTCCGCGTGCTCCCACACCGCGCCGGGCAACGGTATCCTCCGCCATGGTCTGTGCATTGTCGGGCGGCCGAGCCTGTCTGCCCGCACGCGCCGTGGATGGCGGGGGTCTGGGGGGAGGCATCTCCCTGGGTTCCCCCGGAGGCGCGCCCCAACGTCGGACCCGCGGCCGTCTTCCACCCTGTTGCCTGTGCCATCGCCTCCATCCTCCCGCGCCAAGTTTCACGCCTTCACCAAACCGCCAGCATAGCGTGCCGGCAGATAGCGCCCTCTCACTCGCCGCGCTCCTCCGATGCGAGCCAGCGCGCTTTTTGCTCCGCCGTCGTCAGGTTGCTACCGGCGATGGCCTCGGCGAACGACACCTGTCGCGCCGGCGTGTGGCCCTTGGGGGCGTGGTAGGCGACCCCGCGCGCGACGGTGAGCGGCGGCCCCGCCAGGTAGGCGCGCACGGCGTCCGCCGTGGCTCCGAGTACGTCTGAGAGGCGGGACAGAAACGGCGTGGCGATCGTGTTGGGCGCGACGTGGCGCTCCTCCAGCAGGGCCAGCACATCCACACCGATATCCAGTCTGGCGGCCAGCGCGCGCGGGTTGAGTCCGGCGTGGGCGCGCCCGCGCGCCAGCAGGCTGTCCAGCGCCACGGCCAAGCCCAGGGCCAGCGCCGCCCGCGCGTCCTCGCGCAGGCGCTCGCGCAGCGCGACCGGCGGCGCCATCGGCTCGACACCCAGCCCCCCGCCCGCGGCCGACTCGAACGCCAGCGCGCTCAACTCGCGCGCATAGCCTGGATAGCGGGCGAGGTAGCGATCCAACGCGCCGGACTCGCGCCGCGCCAACTCCTCGACGAACGCGAATGCGATCGGCTCGAACTCCCTCGCCGCGGCGGCCGCGCCCGCCGCGCCCGCCGCGCCCATGTCAGTGCTCATACCCTCTCTCCTCATCGTAGAAGCGGCCGAGGTGGTCGCGTATCCTGGCCAGCCGATTGTACACGGTCTTCTCCGTGCAGCCCACGCGGGCGGCGATCTCGCGCTGGGTCAGCTCGCCCGAGGCCACGAGGGCCGCGATCTCGCGCAGGGGCGGGTCGAGCGAGGCCAGCAACTTCTCGAGGACCAGGCGCCCCAGCAGGGCCTCCTGCTCCACCTCCGCCGCCCTGTCGCGCACCCTGGCCCCGTCGAACTCGTCGTCGAGCCCACCGAGGTCCGCGAAAGAGGCGTAGGAACGCTTCCTGGCCATATAGGTGCGGCAGGCCGAGACGGCGACGGCGTTCAACGCGCCGATGAAATTGCGCTCCCAGAACGGATTATCGTCGACGATATAGCGCCACATCGCCGCGATGGCGTCGCGCACGGCGTCCTCGCGGTCCTGGGGCCGCGAGAGCAACGTTCGCCGCACGATGCCCTCGACGATGGGGTAGGCGCGGTCGATCAGCATATTGGCCGCGCGCTCCACGCCTGCGGCGCTGCCCTCCGCGCGGAATCGCTTGAGCACGTGGACGAGCACCTCCGGGGGCGCCGGCCCATCGCCGGCGGCGAGATGCGGCCAGAAGGCGGGGCTGGCAGGATCGGGCAGCGCCGCGATGGCCGCCTCGATCCTCCTGTTCGCCGCCTCGATGGCCGCGCCCGCCTCGTGCGACACGTACGCATCCTGCTCACGCATCGTCGCGCCCTAGCCGCGTCCGCGCGGGGCGCGCGCCATGCAGAAAAATCATCCTCTCCAGTCTATCGGCCATCACTAATCCTCGTGACATCTATCTACACGCAACGACCGGGGCCACATCGGTAATGGCCTATCCCGCCTTCGAATTGAGTTGTTGTTAGCTTTGAATCCAGGACGAATTATAGGTGGGAGATAGCGTGTGTTCCGAGTTCTGACGCATCCAGAACAAGGAGCTGGGCTGGTACTCGGTGAGGGTGCGTTTCACAGTTGCAGGCTTGCGGCGAATTGGGCTAGCGTGGTGGCGCGCCGGACGCGCACGCGGGTCAATTGGTACGGGGCGGCCGCATCCTGCAGCGTGCTCGGCGTCACGGGGTCGAGCAGGGCGCCCACGTAACCGTAGCGGGCCAGGATGGCCCGGATGCGCGCCTGCGCCGCCGGAGCGCCGGAGCGGAAGGGTTCGCCCGATGGATAGGCCATGAACTGCACGGCGCGGTGGATGTGGCCGGCCAGGACGGCGCGCGAGAAGTGCAGCTCGTGGTCGGCGCGGCCCGCGTCGATGAGCCCGAGGTCAGGATGGCTGACCGTGTGCGACTCCATCTCCATCCCCGCGGCGGCCATGATCTCGACCTGCGGCCATGTCACGTAAGTGTTGACGCCCAGGGTCGCGCCGACGAGGCCGGTGACGATGTTGAACTCGCCCACCATGCCGTAGCGCCGCAACAGGGGAAAGGCGTCGGTATAATTGTCCCTGTAGCCGTCGTCGAAGGTCAGGATGACGGGGCGTGACGGGAGCGGGCGCCCGTAGTAGAGCCTGTTGAACAGGTCGACCAGGTCGATCGCATGGTAGCCGTGGCTGGCCAGGTAGGCCAGCTGCGCCGCGAAGGCCCGGCGTGTCACCGTCAGGTCGACCTGCGAGAGGGCCAGCGGCGGCAGGTCCGACACGTGATGGTACATCAGGATGGGCACGCGGATTGTGCGGATGAACGGCATGGAAGGCGGGATGACCGGCGCCCGCGGGTCGAGCGGGCCGCCTTCGGCGACGCGCCAGCCTGCGCCCGTGCGCACGACCGTCGCATCGAGGTTGCGCAACAGCGTGAGCATTCCCGTGCCGCCGCCGCGACGCCAGGCCAGATCCAGCGTGAGGGGGATGTGCGCGATCCCCGAGACCTGATCGGCCTGGCCGAGGCCGCGCGGGACGGTGAGCGCGATGTTCCGCAGCCGCACCGGGGCGAATTTGCGCGCGTAGTACGCGGCATAGCCGGCCGGACCACCCCAACCCGCGCGCGCGCCCGGCGTCAGGAGCTCCCACATCGTCGCGTAGTGGCCGGCCGCGAAGGCGACGGCATAGGCGCTCAGGGCGGCGACGGCGGAGGCAGTCCCCACCAGGCCGCGGTCGGAGATAGGACCCCGGCTGTCGCCCCCCAAGAGGACCCTGGGTGGCAAGGCGCAGGACCCGAGACGCCGGCGTGATGCGACTGTAGGGGTGTATCGATAGACGCCCCGTGAAGGCCAGACGTCTATCGATACACCCCTACACCCGACCGCAGCCGGCGTCGTTTGCCGGGCGACCGCGACCGCGAGCCTGTGCGGTAGTTGCGCGACCGCCAGGGCAACCAGCAACACGCAAGCGAGGCGGGGCGTCGCGGTAGATCGTGAGGAAGCGCGCATGATAACGCCAGTGTAGCAAGGATGCTCGTATCGTGCGACGCCGCGCCAGGGTATGCGGGACCATGTCATTCTCGGCCACGACCAGTGCGAAGAGAGGCGTAGGGGCGTAGCGCATAGCTGACGGCGGTCTACACGCGCCCCCGGTGGCGCGCACCCCCGAGGAGATTGTCGAGAGCCTCCCCGGGTGTGCTGGCCGGGTGGGATCTCATCAACGGCGCGGTGCGTGGCCATGGCCACGCGCCGCGAGCGCAAGGCCGTTACTCTGGCCGGCGGCGGCCTGCCGCTCCTCGCGGGCATCGCGCTCACCCTCTCGAGAGCGCGGCCATCAACGCGGTTCGCCTCGTCACGAGCCATGCGTAGCCCAGGGGCCATCCCCTTATGACACGCGAGGCGGTATAACATAAGGTAGATGGAGGCGCGACTATGAATTGTCCGAAATGCGGCGCGGCGGTGCAGCCCTACGATAGGTTCTGCATTCGCTGCGGTCACGATATGCAGCCGGGCGGCGCGACTGAGCGCGGCCAGGCGACGTCCGCCACGGCGTCCTACAACCCGGCCACCACGGCGTCCTACAACCCGGCCACCTCGTCCCCGTCGTACGACCCGAACGCTGCGGGACCGGGCGCGGAGGCGCAAGCCGGACCCGTGTATGGGGGGCAAGCCCCCTTCGGCGGCGCGCCCCCGCAGAACGGGGCCGCCGGCGCCAACACCAATTGGGCCTCGGGCTCGTCGACGCCGGGGCCGAATCCTTTCGCTAACACGCCCTCGTCGTTCAGCAATGGGACCATGCTCAATGGCCGGCCCGCCACGGGGGGCGGCGGTAAAGGGATATTCCAGGGCGTCGGGGCCGGTATCGTGGCGCTTTTCGTCATCCTGGGCAAAGTCGGGGGCGGCATCGCCGCGCTCGGTTTTTTCAAGCTGCTGTTCTATTGGTGGCTGTTCAGCGGGCTTCTGCGCGCCGGCCTGGGCACACTGGTCCTGGTCGTGGTGGTTTTGTTGATCGTCGGCGTCATCGCGCGCAACGGCAGGGTGACCTAGCTCGTGGCAGCGGCGGAGCGCCCGGTCCGCGCGGACATCGCGCACGACACGGAGTACGTGTACACGGCCGAGGGTGAGAGGATCTTCGCGCAACGCTGGCGCCCTGCCACCGCGCCCGTACGCGCCGCATTGGTGCTCTCGCACGGACTCGGCGAGCACGCCGGACCCTACCAGCCTTTCGTGGAGCACTTCGCGCCGCGCGGCGCGGCGATCTACGCCCACGACCACCGCGGCTTCGGGCGCAGCGAGGGGCGGCGCGGGCACGTGCCGCGCTACGACCGTTATGTCGAAGACCTGCGCCCGCTCGTCGACCGCGCCCACATCGAGAACCCCGGATTGCCGCTCGTCCTCGTCGGCCACTCCATGGGCGGGACTATCGCGCTGCTGTTTGCGTTGCGTTACCCCGACGTGCTCTCGGCCGCGGTCTACTCTGCCCCGGCCCTGATCGTCGCTCTGCGCGTGCCGCCGGCGCGGCGCGCCCTCGGCCACGCCATGTCGCGCCTCTATCCGACCTACACCAACAGGGGAGTCTCCGACCCGACCCTGCTCACGCGCGACCCCGAGCTGCAGCGACAGACGGCCGAGGACCCCCTGCGCCACACAGACGTCACCGCGCGCCTCTACACGGAGATGTTCGTGCGCGCGCCGCGCGAGGCGCTCTCCCGCGTGGGCGAACTGCGCGTGCCGTTCCTCATCCTGCACGGCGGCGCCGACCCCCTGGTGTCCCCCACCGCCTCGCAGCGGGTCTACGACGGCGCGAACGGCGCGCCTGGCCGCGCCATCAAGATCTACCCTGAACTGCGCCACGAGCCCTTCCGCGAGATCGAGCGCGCCGATGTCTTCGCCGACGTCGCCGCCTGGCTCGCCACACAGGGCATCACATTGAGTGCTGAGTGATGAGTATACGTCGGCTGACATAACCCGTCCTGCTCTGTAGCCCGTGAGACAGGGCTCGTGAATTATTCGAGCCCTGGAACGGGTAGGGTCGGTGGCTTGTCGAGATAGCCCGCCCGCTTGCCCGCACGCACCGTGGTTGGCGGGGGTCTGGGGGGAGCCCTCTCCCCACGTTCCCCCGGAGGCGCGCCCCAACGGCGGACCCGCGGCCAGGGTCCGGGGGACTAGTCAGCCAGGGGCGGAGGGGGTGAAGAGGGGCGCCGGCGACTTTTCACGAGCCCTGCTATGTGAGTTTTGCATCAGGCGCGATAGGCGCCGGCGCGGTAACATGGAATGTCTATGCCGGTCTCTCCGCAAAGACCGACCCCTGGTAGCATGACGGGGTTGGGTGGCGATTCGTCCCGATTGACTTTGAAACGACACGTAGTGAGAAAGACACCCGAGAGAGTGCGCACAGAGACGACGCGACTTTTCCGCCCCCTTCTCGTCCTCGTGACCCTCGCGGCTTTTGTGGCCCTTGTCGTCCCAACTATCCGCGGCCCGCACGCCCAGCAGCCAGCGGCGCCCCCCCACCTGTCCACGCCGTCGTCGACAGGGCAGAAATCGCCGGCCGCGCGTCCGGCAAGCACACTCCCCCCCCTCACGGCGACGGACACGCCCCCGGCCCCGTCGCGCACGGCGACGGACACGCCCCCG
>JAABUH010000573.1_pt1 | contig 51479 bp, 60 predicted proteins | sample 5559121 | NCBI WGS metagenome assembly JAABUH01 (sample SAMN10711871, study PRJNA513364) | rock metagenome | isolation source: Antarctica rocks | place: Antarctica: Victoria Land, Battleship Promontory nord | collected 2015-12-28 | reverse complement strand
TGGTGGGCAGGCCGAGACCGAACACCCTGACGTCGACCGTCTCGATGACGATGCGGCCGGCCTGGACTATAGGCCGCAAGGTGGTGGTGCCGAGGCCACCAAGGAACTGCACCCGCAGAGTGCCGCCATCCGTACTGAGCTGCGTGACCAGACCACCGAACGCCTGCGCCCGCACGCTCGACGCGATCGCCTGCGTCGGCCAACTCACCGTCGCGACCGAGCTGTCCAGGTAGCCGCCGCGACCATCCGAGCCCGGCAGGTGGACGCCGTTGAACCGCGCCTGCGCCCGCAAGTCGGTGAGCTGCGGGCCGCCCGGGGTGTCGAAGGCCGCGTTGTCGGAATCCGCAGTGAGGTATGGCACCTTCCTGTCGACCAGGCTCAGCAGCAGCGGCTTCCTGCTCAGCCCGATGTCGACGGGGCCGCCCACCGCGGTGGCTGCCGCGTCGGTAAGGCAGCTGGTGACGCGGTGGCGCACGTAGAGCTCCGCAGCCGTTCCGACCCCGACAACGACAAGCAGGACGGCGAGCACAATTATCAACGCGACGCTCCTGGAACGGCGCCGCGTGCGGCGAGGCGACGATGTAGCGGTGGGCATCGGCTCCCATTGTGGTGCGGACTTCCCGCGGTTGCGCCGTCGGGCTGCCGAAGGTGGGCTTCGGCTGGCGGGGATCAGCCGGAGAAGATGCCGGCGAGGGCGAAGTTGTCGAAGAAGTTGGGATCGGTCGCGACGGGCACGACGAGCGCGGCGCTGAGCCCGAACGCGAAGCCCCTCTGGGCGATCAGCCGGGTGGTGAAGGTGGCTGTCGCACCCGCGGCCAGTGGTGGTGTGCGGAAGATGTTGAAGCCACCGACGTTGCCGTTGGGTAGGGTGCCGCCGCCGTTGTTCTGCACGGTGTACCCGGCGGGAACCACGAACGTGGCATCCGTGGGGGTCGCCGCGTGCGGGCCGCGGTTGGTGACGGTGAGCGTGCTGCTGACCGGCGAGTCCGCTGGGGTGAACAGCGGCGTGTGCAGGCCGACCTGTAGGTCGGCATGGGCATCGGGTGGGGATGTGGCCTGGGGGTAGAGGAAGAAGCCGTCACCCACGAAGCGTTGGTTGGAAGGACCGTTCGGGTAGTTCGTCTCGCCCGTCGAGGTGCTGACCACGCTGACGCCCGAACCGGTGTTCGGCAGCTGGGCAACGAGGGTGCTCGACCCGCCACCGTCGAGCAAGATTCCACTGTCCATCTTCATGTTCAACACCAGCTGGGCTGCTTGTTCGGGCGTGACCCCGGGGGCGCCGCCGCCCTTGCCCACCACGGACATCGCGAGGTGTTTGCCGTCCGCCGAGAGGCCCACGATGGTCTCGGCGTTGGCCCCGTGTGGCGGGAAGCTGTTGGGCGGGGCGAGCTGACCGCCGGACACCAGCACGGTGGAGCCGGTGACGAGCTGGGTCACCGTGGGGTCGAGCAGGCTGTACGGAGTGGCGATGAGATCCCCGGCGCTCAGGCGCGCGAGCCAACTTCCCCCAGTGCCGGGTGTGGCCGACTGTGAACCAAGCAGGGCGACCTCGTTCGGTGCGAGCTGGGGGAGTGAGGCGAAGGTTCCAGGCGTCATCGAGTCGACGACGGTGGTCAGACCCGCCCGGTGGGCGCGCACCAGTACCGCGTCGTCGATGACGTAGTGGTTGCCGGGTTCGCCCCGTTCTGCAGCGTCAGCGGGCCGAGGTCCGGGGTCAGCAGGGTGATGCCCAGACCGTGCGTGGGCTCAGCGAACGCCTTGGGGCAGGGCGGCTGCGGGCCACCATCGCCCAGCGTTCAAAACTGTCGGCGCGCTGCGGCAAACTCTCCTCATGGGGACACCGAGCAAGCAACGTAGGACCATTCGGGAGCGCAAGCGGCAACACAGTTGGCGCCATCATGAAGCCCGCTCCGAGCACTACACCCTGTCAGTGGAGGAGCTCGTGCTCTCTGCGGCGTCCTATGCCTTCGGAGCCGGCGCCGACACCGTCGTGCTGGACCGGCACGTCGAGCGCCTTGCCCGCCTGGACAGCGGGATCGACAGCGATGGCGGTGCCGCGGCCGTGCTGCACCGCATGCTCGGCGCGCTGTGGGAACACGGATGGCGACCGATGGATGTCCTGCACGTCGTGCGTCGTGAGTGGCCGCAGCGGGTCGGGCGGCTCGCGCTGGCGGTGATCGCGCACGAGGCGCACACCAGCGGTGCATTGTCGCGGGCCCCCGACGAGTGGGCCGGGCAGCTCCGGGCGATCGGCGCAGACACCATTTCTCGCTTGCCCGCCGTGCACGGCTGGTGGGTGGCTGAGCGCATCTCCGCCGTCGACGGCTGGCGCGACGTCCTGCGGCTTGTCGGGCAGTTGGCACAGTTGCCGAAGCTCCAGATGCTCGGCGCAGCACCGTCTCAGTGGAGACGCACCCAGCATGTTCGTGCGGCGGCCGGCACGGTGGAGCCGAAGGCGTTGGCGAAGATCCGAGGGCTGCTGGCCAAGGCCGAGTCCACCGACTTTCCCGAGGAAGCCGAGGCGCTGACGGCCAAGGCGCAAGACCTGATGACCCGCTACGCCATCGACTCCGCGGTGTTGCACGCTGAGCAGGGCAGCAGGGTGGCCGATGAGGTGCGGTCGCGCCGAGTGCACATCGACAAGCCCTATCCGGACGCCAAGGTGGCGCTGCTGGACTCGGTGGCCCGTGCGAACACGGTGCGGGTGGTGTGGCTGGAGCCGCTGGGCATTGCGAGCGTGGTGGGTCTGCCAACAGACCTGGACCTGGTGGAGCTGCTGTTCACCTCGCTGCTGGTGCAAGCCACCCGGGGTATGGCCGAGGTGGGCAAGGACGGCAGCGGCGGCGGTCGGACCCGCTCCCGCGGATTTCGTCGCGCGTTCCTGCTGTCCTACGCGATGCGCATCGGCGAACGTCTGGAGCGCAGCAGCGCCCACGCGAACGAGGAGGCCTCGCGCGACTACGGCTCCGCTCTGGTGCCGGTACTGCGCGAGCGGGCCAAGGCGGTGGAGGATGTATTCGCGGAGATGTTCCCGGACACGGTGGTCAAGGAGAACCGACCCGTTGATCGGCAGGGCTGGTTCGCGGGCCGAGCAGCGGCTGATCGGGCCGACCTCGGTGCCGCCCGCGACCAGCTGCCCACCCGCTGAGGTCAGCTGCAGCCGGCCTCATGGTGAGGAAGACTGGTGGCATGGACTACGTGAAGCTCGGACGCACCGGCCTCGATGTCTCTCGAATCAGCCTGGGCTGCATGACCTACGGCGACCCGAAGCGCGGTGGCCACCCGTGGTCGTTGGGCGAGGAGGAAAGTCGTCCGCTGCTCAAGCAAGCCGTCGAGGGGGGCATCAACTTCTTCGACACCGCGAACGTCTACTCCGACGGGTCGAGCGAGGAGATCGTCGGCCGGGCGCTGAACGAGTACGCCCGCCGCGACGAGGTGGTCATCGCCACCAAGGTCCACGGCGCGATGAACGCCGGACAGCCGAACGGACGCGGGCTCTCGCGCAAGGCGATCATGACCGAGATCGACGCCAGCCTGCGCCGGCTCGGCACCGACTACGTCGATCTGTATCAGATCCACCGCTGGGACCCGCACACCCCGATCGAGGAGACCCTCGAGGCACTGCACGACGTCGTCAAGGCCGGCAAGGCCCGGTACCTCGGCGCCTCCTCGATGTACGCGTGGCAGTTCTCCAAGGCGCTTTACCTCGCCGACCGATACGGGTGGACGCGGTTCGTGGCCATGCAGGACCACTACAACCTGCTCAACCGCGAGGAGGAGCGGGAGATGCACGGGCTCTGTCTCGACCAAGCCGTCGCCGTCCTACCGTGGAGCCCGTTGGCGCGGGGCCGGCTCACTCGCGACTGGGACGCGAGTACCGCCCGCTCGGACACCGACGAGTTCGGCAAGACGCTCTACACCACCACCGGGGACCGCGACATCGTCGAGCGGGTGCGGGTGATCGCCGAGGAGCGCGGAATCCCGCGGGCGCAGGTGGCGTTGGCCTGGTTGTTGCACCAGCCGGTGGTCTGCGCACCGATCGTCGGCGCTCGCACCGTGCAGCACCTCGACGATGCCATCGCCGCGCTGGATGTGACCCTGACCAACGAGGAGATCTGCCGACTCGAGGAGCCCTACGGCCCGCACCCTGTCGTCGGCTTCGCCTAACCACCACCAGGAGGCTCTACTACCGTGACCACACTTCTTGATCTGCCCGTCACCACGCTGCAGGGCGAGCAGACGACCTTCGGCGGACTGCTGGACGGCAAGGCCGCGCTCGTCGTCAACGTCGCCAGCCGCTGCGGGCTCACCCCGCAGTACGCTCAGCTCGAAGCGCTGCAGAAGGAACTCAAGGGCCAAGGTTTCACCGTGCTGGGCTTCCCGTCCAACCAGTTCGGCGGCCAAGAGCCGGGGACCGCGGAGGAGATCGCGACCTTCTGCTCGACCACCTACGGCGTCACCTTTCCGATGTCGGCCAAGGTCGACGTCAACGGGGACGACCGTGATCCCATCTACGCACAGCTGGCGGCCAAGCCGGACGCTGAGGGCGCGGCAGGCGACGTGCAGTGGAACTTCGAGAAGTTCCTCGTCGCGCCCGACGGCCGCGTGGTGGGCCGCTTCCGGCCGACCACCACGCCGGATGCCCCCGAGCTTCGCGCCGCCATCGAGGCGCTGCTGTAGGTCAGCGGATCAGCACCCCGGGGTTGAGGATGCTGGACAGGACCAACCCCATCGCTACCACGAGCGCGTCTTCGTTGTCATCGATCACCCATTGTTGTCGGTACCCGTCGCTAGCGTCGCCGGTACGAAGGCCGGGCACGTTTCGCGCGTGAACGACTTTGTACGGCTGCCCTCGTTCCGCAGGTTGGTCAGCGGCCGAGGGCAGAATTCATGGCTGCCGGTAGGCGGAGTCGGGGACGTCGGTGATGAACATGTACCCCGGCGCGTGCGTGATGGCGAAGGGCGGTCGCGAGGCCATCAGCGCAGCCTGCGGCGTGACCCCACAGGCCCAGAACACCGGGACGTCACCGTCCAACATGCCCACGGTCTCCCCGAAGTCGGGACTCGACAGGTTTGTGATGCCCAACGCCTCGGGCGCGCCGACGTGGACCGGAGCGCCGTGCACCGCAGGCATCCGGCCGGTCACCTGCACCGCCGCCACCACCTGGTGGGCGGGAATCGGGCGCATCGAGACCACGAGTGGGCCGGACAGTCGCCCGGCTGGCCGGCAGTCGGCGTTGGTGCGGTACATCGACACATTGCGGCCCTGCTCGATGTTGCGCACGGGCACTCCGGCGTCCAGCAGGGCCGTCTCGAAGCTGAAGCTACAGCCGATGAGGAAGGTGACCAGGTCGTCCCGCCACAGGTCGCTGACGTCGGTCGGCTCGTCGACCAGCTCGCCGTCGCGCCAGACGCGGTAGCGGGGTAGGTCGGTCCGCAGATCTGCCTCCGGCGCGAGCGGACTGCTGGTGGCGCCGGGGTCGGTGACGTCCAGAAGGGGTACGGGTCGGGGATTGCGCTGGCCGAACAGCAGCATGTCGAACGCCCAGTCCTGCGGCAGCGTCACCATGTTGGCCTGGGTGAACCCGGCCGCCCACCCGGTGGTCGGTTCCATCAGTCCGTCGCGGTAGCGCCTGCGTGCCTCGGCCGGGGTCGACTGTGCCGCCTGCAGTGGGTCGGTGTGGGTAGCAGGCGGTACGGGAGTCGTCATCATGGTCTCCTTCGGTTGAGTGCGGGGCCGATGACCTCGCCGAAGGCCTCGACCTCGGCGCGGGGTAGCTCGTAATGATCGGCCCGGTATACCGACAGCAGCTGCTCCTCAGAGTCGCGCAGGTAATGTCCCAGGTCCTCGGCGGCCTCCTCGACCTGACCGGCCACCAACAGGTCGAGCAGCGCGCGGTTGCGGCCGACATAGGGGCCGTACAGCACCTCCGGGTTGGCGGCGGCGTGGAACACGAGACGCAGCTCGGCGAGCAGGCGGCGGGTGATGTCGTCGATCCGGCGGCTGCCGCCCAGCCCGACCAGGCACTGGTGGAAATGCATGTTGGCGGTGCCCACGCCTGCCCAGTCTTCGCGGGACGCCGCCGCCTCGGCCGCCTCGATGGCGGCGCGTATCGGGCGCAACCGGGGCGCGTCGACGCTGGTCAGCGCGCGGACGGCGGCGCACTCGATGGTGCGCCGCAGCCGGTACAGGTCGATGAGGTCGTCCTCGTCGAGCTCGGGCACGAACACGCCCCGATGCAACCGGTGGACGAGCAGACCGTCGTGGGTGAGCAGCCGGAACGCCTCGCGCAGGGTGTTGCGCGAGGTACTCAGCCGCTCGACCAGGCGCTCCTCGCTGAGCTGGGTCCCCGGGGTCAGCTCACCCTCGGTGATCTCCCTGCGCAGGACGGCCGCGACCCGCTCCGCCGTGGTCTCGCTCGATCTCACGTCCCCTCCCGCATCTGAGTCCCACCTCTTGTCGCATTGTTCAACAATCCCTATCGTCATGTCCATGCCGGAACCGCCAGCGGATCACGCAGGAAGCACGTCGGCCGACAAATCGGCGACCGGCGGCGGTTCTGTGCCGGCCGCGCCCAAGAAGATCAGCACACGCTCGATCTTGCTCGGGGCGATGTTCCTGATGGCTACGTCGGCGATCGGACCGGGTTTCATCACCCAGACGACGACCTTTACCGTGAAGCTGGGTGCCGCCGCCGCCTTCGCCATCGCCATCTCGATCCTGGTCGACATCGCGCTGCAGCTGAACGTGTGGCGGGTTCTCGGCGTCTCCGGCCACCGCGCCCAGGAACTGGGGAACCTGGTGCTGCCCGGTCTGGGCTGGTTCATGGCGGTGCTGCTGGTGGTCGGCGGCTTCGTCTTCAACGTCGGCAACGTCAGCGGTGCGGGGCTCGGCACGGACGCCATGTTCGGGCTGACCCCGCGGTGGGGAGGAGCCCTGTCGGCTCTCATCGCCATCGCCATCTTCCTGTCCAAGCGGGCCGGCCTGGCGATGGACCGCGTGGTCATCCTCCTCGGTGCACTGATGATCGGGCTGACGACCTACATCGCCATCACCTCGAAACCGCCGGTAGGCAGGGCTCTGCGCAACGTCGTGCTGCCCGACCAAGTCGGCTTCCTGGCCATCACCACGCTGATCGGGGGCACCATCGGCGGCTACATCGTCTACGCGGGAGCGCACCGGCTGCTGGACTCGGACGTCACGGGTCCGGCCAACGTGCACAACATCACCGTCGGCTCGATCGTCGGTGTCCTGATCACCGGGGTCATGCGGGTGATCCTGTTCCTGGCCATCCTCGGCGTGACCGCCGGCGGAGCGGCACTCGATCCGAAGAGCCAGGCCGCCTCGGCGTTCGAGCATGCGGCCGGCCAGGTTGGTCTGCACGTCTTCGGCGTCGTGCTGTGGGCGGCGTCGATCACCAGCGTGATCGGTGCCTCCTACACCAGCGTCTCCTTCGTCACCAGCCGCACCGGCACCCGCGAACGCACCCGAACCATCCTGGTCGTGGGATTCATCGTCGTGACGACGGCGATCTACGTGTCGATCGGCACGGCCCCGGTCACCCTGCTGGTCTTCGCCGGCGCCTTCAACGGACTACTCCTGCCGGTGGGCATCGGGGTGGTGTTGTGGGTCGCGTGGCGCCGCACCGACCTGCTGCACGGCTACCGCTACCCGCGCTGGCTGCTTGCGATCGGCGCCCTGGCCTGGTTGCTCACCATCTACCTGGCGGTCAAGTCGGTCGGGCCGGTCCTCGACCTGTTCAAGTGAGCACCAATGGAGGACAAGACATGACCGTCGACCTCAACTCCGACCTCGGCGAGGGCTTCGGCCACTGGACGTTGGGCGACGACGACGCGCTGCTGCAGGTCGTCACCAGCGCCAACGTGGCCTGCGGCTTCCACGCCAGCGACGCCTCGATCATGCGCCGGGTCTGCGAGCAGGCGGTGCGCCACGACGTGGCGATCGGCGCGCAGGTCGGTTACCGCGACCTGCCCGGCTTCGGTCGCCGGTTCATCGACATCGAACCCGAGGCCCTAACCCAAGACGTGATCTACCAGATCGGCGCCCTCGAGGGCTTCGCCCGGGTTGCCGGGTCCCGGGTGCGCTACGTCAAGCCGCACGGCGCGCTGTACAACGCGATCGTGCACCACGAGGAACAGGCCGCGGCGGTGGTGCAGGCGCTGCTCGACTACGACCGCACCCTCCCGGTCCTCGGCCTGCCCGGCTCGGTGTGGCTGCGCCAAGCGCAGGAAGCGGGGTTGACCGTGGTGGCCGAGGCGTTCGCCGACCGCGCCTACACCCCGCAGGGCGCACTGGTCTCCCGGCGGCTGCCGAACTCGGTGCTGCACGACGGGCAGGAGATCGCCCGGCGCTGCGTGGCCATGGCCACCGGCGCCCCGGTAGCCGACGTCGAGGGCGGGGAGCTGCACCTGTCACCCGGCTCGATCTGCGTGCACGGTGACACCCCGGGAGCCGTGGACATCGCGCGCTCCGTCCGCGACGCGCTGGCCGCAGCGGGCGTGACGCTGGCCCCGTTCGCCCGGTGATGCGGGTACTGCCCAGCGGCAGCACAGCGCTGCTGGTCGAGCTGGCGGGTCTTGAAGAGGTGCTCGACCTGTACGCCGCGCTGTGCGCCGAGCGTCCTGACGGGGTGGTAGACGTCGTGCCCGCCGCGCGCACCATCCTGCTGGTTACCGATCCCGCCGCGACCGACCTGGCCACGGTCGAGCGCGCCGTGCGAGAGACCACGCCCCGCCGCGTGGACCGCATCGGCGGTGAGTTGGTGGAGATCCCGGTGACCTACGACGGCGAGGACCTGGCGGAGGCGGCATCGCTGCTCAGCTGCACTCCGGAGGAGCTGGTGCGACGGCACACCGGCGAGGAGTGGACCGTGGCGTTCTGCGGCTTCGCCCCCGGCTTTGGCTACCTCGCCGGCGCCGGCGGACAATGGGACGTGCCGCGCCGGGACAGTCCGCGGACCACGGTGCCCGCAGGATCGGTGGCTCTGGCCGGCGAGTTCAGCGGGGTGTACCCGCGGGCCTCGCCCGGCGGCTGGCAGCTGATCGGGCGCACCGAGCTGTCCATTTTCGACCTGGACCGCGACCCGCCCGCGTTGCTGCGTCCCGGTACGCCCGTGCGATTCGTCGACGCGAACCGACCATGAGCGCCGCGTCGTTGATGGTGCTCAAGACGGGTCCGCTGACGACGATTCAGGACGCCGGGCGCTTCGGGCAGGCGGCGCTGGGCATCGGCCGCTCCGGCGCATGCGACCGTGCCGCCTCCCGGTTGGCGAACCGCCTGGTGGGCAACGACGAAGGGTGCGCCGTCCTGGAGGTCACCTTCGGTGGCTTGGTGGTGCGGGCCGAGGCCGACGTTGTGGTGGTCACCACCGGCGCTCGGTGCGGCGGCGCCGCGCACAATGCACCGATGCTGCTGGCGGCGGGCGAGCAGCTGGCGCTGGGTCCCCCGGTCAGCGGAGTGCGCACCTACCTCGCGGTGCGCGGTGGTATCGACGTCCCGCCGGTGCTCGGCTCCCGATCCACCGACACGCTGGCCGGTCTCGGCCCGGACGTGCTCGAACCCGGTGACCGACTGCCGGTCGGCTCCGGCGTCGGACCGATGCCCGGCGTCGACGTTGCCGCCGTGGCCGAGCCTGCGCTGGGTGAGGTGGACGTGCAGGTTCAGCCGGGACCGCGGCGGGACTGGTTCACCGACGCTGCGTGGACCTCGCTGCTCACCCAGCGGTACACGGTCACCGACCAGAGCAACCGGGTCGGATTGCGCCTGGACGGCGAGCCGCTGGAACGCGCGGGCAGCGGTGAGCTGCCGAGCGAGGGCATGGTCCGGGGCGCGCTGCAGGTTCCGGCGTCCGGGCTGCCGGTGCTGTTTCTGGCCGATCACCCGGTCACCGGCGGTTACCCCGTGGTCGCCTACGTCATCGACGCCGTCGTCGACCGTTGCGGCCAGCTGCGGGCGGGCCAGCGGCTGCACTTCACGACGCGGCACACGCGTCCCTGAGTCCGTCGAAAGGTGAACGACCATGGAGTGGACCGGAGCGCGATACGCGGACACACCGACGGTGCAGGTGCAGACCCGGATCGCCGCGCCGTCCGAGCGGGTCTGGGCGATCATCACCGAGATCGAGCTCATGCCGTCGATGAGCACGGAGCTGCAGTCGGTGCGCTGGCAGGGCGGAGCAAGCGGTCCCGGGCTGGGCAACACGTTCGTCGGCCGGAACAAGAACCCGGCGCTGGGTGAGTGGGAGACGACATCCTTCGTCGTCGAGTGCGACGCACCGCGGGTGTTCGCGTGGGCGGTGTCCGACCCGGAACAACCCGCGGCCCGGTGGCGCTTCACCCTGCAACCGGCAGACGGCGGAACGCAGCTGCAGCAGTGGGCGCAGCTCGGGCCGGGCCCTCGGGGCTGAGCATCGCCATCACGCGGATGCCGGAGAAGGAACAGAAGATCGTCCACGTCCGCCTGCGGGACTGGGAGACCGCCATGGGCACCCAGTTCGAGATCCCTCGGCCCGGCGGCGAGGGCAGGCCGATGCGGCTGTCGATGCCGGCGAACCCGGACATCCCGATCTACCTGGCGTCGATGTCACCGAAGCTGTTGGAGCTGACCGGGGAGGTCGCGGACGGCTGGTTGGGCACCAGCTTCGTCCCCGAGGGCTCGGCCGCGTACTTCAGCCATCTCGACGCCGGCCTGGCTAAGGCGGCCCGTACCCGTGCGGGCCTCGACGTGTGTCAGGGCGCCGAGGTCGCGTTCGCCAACGATGAAGATGCCGTGCGCGCCATGGTGGCCGGCCGCAAGAAGGAGCTGGCCTTCAGCCTCGGCGGGATGGGTTCGGCGGGCACCAACTTCTACAACAACGCCTACAGCCGTCAGGGCTGGGCCGACGTTGCGGCTGCGGTACGCGAGCGGTGGCAAGTAGGCGACCGGGACGGGGCCGCCAGCCTGGTCACCGACGAGATGGTGCTTGGCACCACGCTGATCGGCACCGAGGGCATGGTGCGTGCGCGGTTGGGCGTCTGGCGCAACGCCGGCGTGGACACGGTGCGGCTCTACCCCGCCGGCGACACCCTCGACGCCCGGTTGACGACGCTGGGACGGGCTTTGGAGCTCGTCCGCGAGGTCGGCTGAGCTCCCGGGTTTGCTTGCGTTTGCCGCGAGAGGTACCGCATGGTCGTTATGGTGCCGCGGTCACGACCGTGCGGTACCTCTCGGCCTCGCCGAGCGCCGCCTGCTCAGGCAGCTCTGGGCCTACGCTCCGTCGGATGTACTTCGAGGACTTTCACGCAGGGCAGACGTTCAGCACCCGCGCCCGGACCATCACCGAGGCGGACCTCGTGGCGTTCGCCGGCTGGAGCTGGGATACCAACCCCGTACACACCGATGCCGTGGCAGCATCAGGCAACCGCTTCGGTCAACGCATCGCGCACGGCATGCTCGGAATGTCCGTGACACTGGGGCTGACGTCGGGCCTCGGGGTGTTCGAGGACAGCTCGGTGGCCCTGCTCGGGGTGGACGACTGGCGGTTCCGAGCCCCGGTTCTGATCGGCGACACGGTGCACTGCCGGATCGAGATCCTCGCCGTCCGTCGCACCAGCAAAGGCGATACCGGCGTGCTCGAGCGACGGTTCACGGTGCTCAACCAGCGCGACGAGGTGGTGCAGGAGGGGCGGATGGACCTCATGGTCGCAACTCGCCCGGCCGACGAGGCCTGACACACTCGGGTGATGGAAGCAACGGACGAGGCGTCGATGACCAAGCTGCTCAGTGCGGCGGACTTCCCGGTACCAGTGGGCGATCGCTACTTCGAGGATTACGAGGCCGGTGCCACCTACGAGTTCGGTTCGGTGACGATGAACGAGGCCGAGATCATCGAGTACGCGACACGGTTCGACCCCCAGCGGATGCACACCGACCTCGAGTATGCGGCGACGGGGCCCTTTCACGGGCTGATCGCCAGCGGGTGGCACACCGCGGGGATCTTCATGCGGCTCTACGTCGACCACTATCTCTCCCACGTGGCGAGCCTGGCGTCGCCGGGGATCGACGAGCTGCGCTGGCCGGCCCCGGTGCGCCCCGGCGATCGCTTGCGGATGCGGGTGACGGTGGCTTCGGCGCGGGCCCTGAAGTCCAAACCGGACCGCGGGCTGGTGCACACGGACGGCGTGCTGCTGAACCAGGACGACGTGGTGGTGCTCAGCCTGAAGGCGATGAACTTCCTCAAACGCCGCGATTGACCCACCGCGGCTAGCACCTCAGCGGCGAAGGTCGACCTCGGTGACCCCGCCGCCGTAGCCGTTCTTCAGGTCGCGGCCCTGCACGGTCACCGAGGTGATCTCCGAGGGAATCTTGACCCCGGTCTGAGTGCGAGTGAAGGGCTGCTCGGAGGCGTGGTCGTGGCCGAGGGTCATCTCGCCGAAGACGCGGTCGCCACCCTGCACACGCCACCCATCGGCATACCGCTCCGGGGAGTCGTACGGCGAGCTCATCGTGACGTTGAAGGTCCAGGTGCCGTCGCCGGTCGAGGACGCGACGGCCTTGACCACATCCGGGTACCTCGCCGGCGCGCTGGACGGGTTTGCGCTCTCCGAAGCGTCGGTGGTGGTCGGGCCCGGAGTGGGTGTTGACGACGACCCGGACCCAGAACTGCAGCCGGCCAGAGCGAGTGCGCAGAGGGCGGTAAGCAGGGCGGCGGTGCGCGTCAGGTTCACAGCGCCAGCATGCCGGGCCTGAAGAGGTGCGGCGACCGGTAGGTGCGCGGACCACAACTAGGTTGCGCACAACTAAGCCGTGGGCTACCGTCGCTTTATGGTCGACGATCTCGCGCTGCACCGACAGGTGTGCTTTGCGCTGTACTCGGCCTCGCGCGAGACCACCGCCACCTACCGCGGCATGCTGGACAACTTGGGCGTCACCTATCCGCAGTACTTGGTGCTCCTCGCGCTGTGGGAGCAGGACGGGCGCGGCGTGCAGGAGATCTGCACGGCGTTGAACCTCGACACCGGCACCGTCTCTCCACTGCTCAAGAGATTGGAAGGCGCTGGACTGATCCACCGGGCCCGGCTTTCCACCGACGAGCGACGGGTGCGGATCGAATTGACCCCTGCGGGGGTCGCGCTCAAGACCCAAGCCGCGGAGATTCCCGCACAGCTGGCCCAGGCCAGCGGGCTGTCTGCTGACGAGCTCACGGACCTGCGGGACGTGCTCACCCGACTCAGCGGCGCATTGCACACCAGCGCGCTGCATCCGACTATCTCGAAGGACGCGAATTCATGAAGGCTCTCTACACCGCCGAAGCGCTCGCCACGGGCGAGGGCCGCAACGGCCACACCCGCAGCACCGACGGGCGGGTCGATGTGGACCTGGCGGTACCCACCGAGATGGGGGGCTCCGGTGACGGCGCCAACCCGGAGCAGCTTTTCGCCGCGGGCTACGCAGCGTGCTTTCACTCCGCCCTACAGATGGTCGCGCGTCCAGACAAGGCGAACGTCGCCGACTCCGCCGTCGGGGCACAGGTGAGCATCGGCCAGCTCGACGGCGGTGGCTTCGGGCTGGCAGTCAACCTCGAGATCTCCCTACCCCACCTACCGCGCGCGCAGGCCCAGGAGCTGACCGAGAAGGCGCACCAGGTCTGCCCGTACTCCAACGCGACTCGCGGCAACATCGAGGTCACCTTGACCGTGACCGACGACAACGAATAGGAGCAACCATGCCTTCAGTACTCATCGTCATCACCGGTGCCAACCACTGGACTCTCACCGACGGCACGCAGCACCCGACTGGCTTCTGGGCCGAGGAGCTGCTCACCCCGGTGTCCACCTTTCGCAAGGCCGGGGTTGAGCTCACCTTCTCCACCCCCGGCGGCGTCCGCCCCACCGTGGATGAGGGCAGCCTGTCGCCCGACACGGTGGGTGGCGCGGAGGAGGCAGAGCGTCAGCGCACCGAGCTCGACAAGCTGTTCGCTGACGAGCTGGCCGCGCCGCTGCGGCTGGAGGACGTCAAGGCCGCCGACTACGACGCCGTGTACATCCCCGGTGGCCACGGACCCATGGAGGACCTCGCGGTGTCGCCCGCGATGGGCGAGCTGCTGGTCGGCATGCTCGACGCCGGCAAGATCGTCTCCTCGGTGTGCCACGGTCCCGCCGCCCTGCTGTCCGCGACCAGGGCAGACGGGGAGTGGGCGTTCGCCGGACGTACCCTGTCCGGTTTCCTCAACGAGGAGGAGCGCCAAGCCGGACTTGCGGACAAGGCACCGTGGTTGCTGGAGGACCGGCTGCGTGCTGCCGGTGCCGAGCTGAAGGTCGGCGACGCCTGGGCGCCGCTGTCCGTGGTCGACGGCACCATCGTCACCGGGCAGAACCCTGCGTCCAGCGGCCAGGTGGCCGAGAAGGTCGTCGCTCAGCTCACCGCCTGAGTAGCCCGAACGGGACAGATCCTCGCGGTAGGCGCACGTCAGCTGAAGGCTGCCATCTCGCGCAACCAATCGCTGAGCTGCTCTATCTCGCGGGCCGAGGCGGTGCCGATCGGCTGGGGTCGGGTGAACCGCGTGCTCGTGACCGCGCGGATGTCCTCGGTTCGTGCCCAGCTCGGTTGGTTCAGCCCGGATTCGGTCGAATCGATGCGCACGTGGTGGGCCAGCCCGCGGTCGCGCGTGGTCAACGGCACAATCTGGGCCATGTCGATCGGGAATCGGCAGTGCGTCGACGAGCTGACGACAATCGCCGGACGGAGGCCCCCGTGCTGGTGCCCGATCGGAGTGCCGAGATCCACCCACCACAGCTGCCAGGGCGCAATCCGCGGGGATCGACTCACCGAGTGCGCTCCGGATACTCCTCGCTCGCATCCAACAGACCGTCACCGGATGTCGCGTCCCACGTGGCGATGTCAGCTTGGTAATCGGCCCATTCTTCGGCGTTGCCGCGTAGCTCTTCGTATCGTTGGATGACGCGGTTGATCGCTGACCGCTTCGCCCAGTGGCACGCCGTGAAAGTCCTGCGCGGCAAGCTTCGCCAGTTCGTCCCGCAGAGCGGTGTCAAGCTGCATCGATGTCGTGGCCATGGGGACAGCTATAGTCGTCGCTATAGGCTGCTGCCTTGATTGCCCGCGCTGGCGACCTCGCGAAGGGCGGCGACTGGGTAGCCAGCATTCTGCCAAGGGCACTCAGGCCGCCCGCATTCTGCAGCGCGTGCTGGAGGAGTCCGGACTGACTAAGACCGCGCTGTGCTCGAGGGCCGGCATCAGCCGAGCTCTGTTCGACGACTACCTGCACCAGCGGAAACAACCCTCGCTCGCCCAGATCGAGCGCATCGCCGACGCGGCCGGACTCCGAGCCACCGTGGCGCTGTCGCAGAAGCCGCGACCGGTGTCGGCGGAGTACATCGCCGTCATGGAGATGGCCGCTCAACTTGCCGGCACCCAGAGCGGATGACCCGAGCTGGCATTTCCGTACATGGCTTGGCGCACGGGATCGCAGGAGAACGGGGGCGCCCTGGCCCACGGGCTCGAAGCCGCTACCCTGATCCCGCGGCCCGACAGGCTTCCTCCGCCCACTAGTTGAGCGGCCCAGGACATGCCCCCACCCGCACGAATCCATTCGTGCTGCCTGGGAGTTCTGTTCGTGACGCTGCTGCGTACCTCGCCGACGAATATTGTCGCCATGGCCAGCCCCGCCGAGCAGATCGAAACGCTGCTGGAGCAGATGCTCATCCGAACCGGTCACCGTCCCAGCCCCGCCGAGCAGAAGTCCTGGGGCCGGAGCCTGCCCGTACTCGCCCGGGATCTCGTCGATGCCGGTCTGCCCGGGGTGGAAATGCTCATCGAATACCACTTGCCGCTGACCTCGCAGCGTGCAGACGTCGTGCTCGCAGGCACCCATCCGCACACCGGGGAAGCGTCCTATGTGGTCGTTGAGCTGAAGCAGTGGTCGGCCGCCCGGTCCTACGAGGGAAGCGCGGAGCTGGTCGACGTACCGCGCATGCCCGGCGGCCCGAAGCTGCACCCGGTGGCCCAGGTGCAGGGCTACTGCTCCTACCTCGCAGACTTCACCCGCGCACTGGCCGACCAACCCGATGCCCTCGCCGGCCTGGCCTACCTGCACAACGCCACCGACCCGGCGGCGGTCGCGGACCTGCGCCGCTACCCGGTCTCCACCACGGGCCGGCTCTTCACCGGCGCGGACCGCGGGGACCTGCTCGACTTTCTGCGGACCCGACTGGCGCCGAACTCGGGTGGACACGCGGCGGGCGACACGCTGCTGCGTTCGGCCGTCGCTCCGTCCAAGCAGCTGCTCAAGGTGGCCGCCGACGAGGTCCGCGACCGCGAGCAGTTCCGGCTGCTCGGTAATCAGCAGCTCGCGGTCGACCTGGTGCTGCACGCGGCCGAGCAAGCGCGCGGTGCCGACACCAAGCGGGTGATCGTCGTCAGTGGTGGGCCGGGCAGCGGCAAGTCCGTGGTGGCGCTGTCGCTGTTGGGCGAGCTGGCGCGACAAGGGCGTTCGGTGCTGCACGCCACCGGATCGCGCTCGTTCACCCAGACGCTGCGCAAGGTCGCCGGGGCGCGGGCGCCGCGCGTACAGAGGATGTTCAAGTACTTCAACCAATTCATGACGGCTGAGCGCAACGGGCTCGACGTCTTGATCCTCGACGAGGCACACCGTATCCGCGCGACCTCGGTGGACCGCTACACCAAGGCGGCGCTGCGCACGGAGCGTCCGCAGCTCGATGAGTTGATTGCGGCGGCCCGGGTTCCGGTGTTCCTGCTCGACGAGCATCAGGTGGTGCGCCCCGGGGAGATGGGCTCGTTGGCGCAAATCTTGCGGCACACCGAGTCGTTGGGCCTGGACGCTCAACACGTGCACCTGGGGGAGCAGTTTCGCTGCGGTGGCAGCCAGGAGTATCTGCTGTGGACGCAGAAGCTGCTCGGCCTGGTGGAGGGAGCGCCCGAGCGCTGGCGTGGCGATCCGCAGTTCGCGGTGCGGGTCGCCGAGAGCCCGCAGGAGATGGAGCATCTGCTGCGGGTGCAGATGGAGCAGGGCTACTCCGCTCGGATCTCCGCCGGCTACTGCTGGCCCTGGAGCGATCCACGGCCTGACGGGTCGCTGGTGAATGACGTTCAGGTGGGCGCCTGGGCCCGGCCGTGGAACCTCAAGGGCGACCGCGCCGTCGGCGACGCGCCGCCGTCGGCGCTGTGGGCGACCAACGACGGCGGCTTCGACCAGGTCGGGTGCGTGTATACCGCGCAGGGCTTCGAGTACGACTGGAGCGGGGTGATCCTGGGGCCTGACCTGGTGTGGCGCGGTGGCCGGTTGACCACGGTGCGCGCGGCCAACTGCGACCCGGACATGCGCAACAAGACGAAGGTTCCCGAGCTGCAGTTCGACCGGCTGGTGCGCCACGTCTACAAGGTGCTGCTCACCCGCGGCATGGTCGGCACGGTGCTGTATTCCACCGACCCGCAGACCCAGGAGGTGCTGCGTCAGCTGATCCCGGACTGAACACACGAGAACTGAGACAACCGAGCACGGCCCGACGGGCTTCCGCAGCAGGACACGCCCCCACCCGATGTGAACGCGGGTAGGAGCACGTCTGTTGACCGCTTGGATTATTCCGATCGGCGCCGCATTTCCTGACCATTGGTCCATCGCACGGGATCACGGCGCGTGGGACCTCACCCGCCGGGCCGCAATTGAACCGTCCGACGACATCATCTTCTGGCTCGGTGGTGCCAGTGTTCTCGCCTGGGTCCGCGCGACTTCGTACGCTACGAGCCCGATTCCTCGCCGCCCCGTCATTCCCTGGGAAGATCGCGAGACGTCGCGTTACGTCGCCCGGTTCACGTTCACCACGATCTCCGAGGATCCGGTCGGCGCACCGTCATGGGGGCAGGTGCGGGAGAACATCGAGGCGCAGTCAGGGCTAAACAGGGGGCCGGTAAGGGTTGACGGCACGAAGGGCATCCACTACCTCCGCTCCCTGTTTCGAGCGCAACCGGAGCGCGCTCTCCCAGCAGCCGGTAGGCAACTACGCAGCGTCGATACGCCTGGCACTGACCTCGCGCGGTCCCTCGTTGCCATTGACACCGAGTACGAACACAGCGATACCGACGCCCGGCGACGTGTCTTGAGTGCGGTGGTGCGACGCCGCGGACAGCAGGAGTTTCGGGGCCGGCTTCTGGCGGCCTACGGAGGCGGGTGTGCGGTCACAGGGTCCAGTGCCGCTCCGGTTCTTGAAGCTGCGCATATCGACGCCTACTCGGGCGACCACACGCAGCATGTCAGAAACGGGATCGTGCTGCGGAGCGACGTCCACACCCTGTTCGACTTGCACCTCATCACTGCGACGGCGGGGTTCCTGGTCGCGGTGGCACCCGAGCTGCGGGGTACCGAGTATGGGCGTTATCACCAGCAGCGGTTGCGGCTACCCAGTGACTCGGCGCAGCACCCAGATGCGGACGCGCTTGCCCGGCACCGCCAACGATGTACGTGGTACGCCTTGGCGGAGCGCCACCGGTGAGCGCCTGCCGTGAGTTCGCGATCAGAGCCGAGGCGGTCTCACTCGATAGGGTAAGGGGCTTCATCGCCCGCGGTGGCAATCGTGATCTCGACCGCCTAACCGGGTGGCGGCGGACGTGGATGTTGAAGGTTACCGGTGAGCTGGCGGCCGGGCCGCGATATCGCGTGCGCCGGCCCGACATCAGCCCGCAGCGCGAAACCGTACGTAGCTCATCTCAAGCAACAAAGGATCGGGTTGCTCCTTGCGGATGCGCGGCAGTGCCATGAGCGGCTGGCCGTGCTGCTCCTTTAACCCGTGCTGCAGCATTGGCCCGTCGATCTCGCTCAGGAGGTCGGTGCGGATCTCAACGACCTTGTCCGGTCGGATGCCGAGGATGCCCGAGTCGTAGGCGGCGTGGTGGATCTTGCACAGTGCGAGGCCGTTGCGCACGACCGGGATACCTGCTTCCTCCGAGTCCGCCACGATATGTGCGGCGTCGAGCAACTCGCCGTGCCGCAGGGCGCATACCGCGCATCGCGTCTCGTAGGCGCGCATCACGGTCGCGCGAAAGACGGGCTGATGCAACCGCCGCTTGGTCTCCGCGATGATGTAGCGGCGAAGTTGTGCTTCGACCGGAGTATCCGGGCGGGCCAGGTCGCGCCCTACCTCGGTGGCAACGGCGAACTGGTGCTGTTCAGACTCCTCGGAAAAGATGAAGACGGGGAACACGGGTTGGTACTGGGCGACACCCACCCCGAAGAACCAAATCATCGGGACTCTTTGCTCCATGGCGGCCCGCAGTGCACGGTTTTCAGCGTGATCAGGGTCGTCGCCTCGCCACTTGTAGCGGAGGAAGCCGTCTGCGCCCATGACGTCCTCGTAGGGGCGCGCCGCCCCCTCCGGGCGGTAGACGGTGCGGATCGACAACGCCGCGGAGAGTTGTCGCGGCTTACGTATTCCGCGCTGTGCGTCCATAAGTCGGAAGGATTCGCCGTCAAAAATGAAGTCGCGTAGCTCATCAGTGGACAGCGAACGCAGACCGTCATGGGTCCTCACCGTCAGCCACGCCATCGCCTCGCGGCGCAGGCGAGCATCGAGGTCGGCGGACATGACGCCTATCCAATCAGCTTGGGATGCCAGGCGCGGCCGTCGAGTGCGGCAAGATGGACGTCAGACTCGGCCGAAAGGAGCGCACGATGACGATGCTCGAAGAAGAGACCGGCGTTCTCGACCGATTCCGTACTCCGCTTTACACAGTCAGGGAAGCCGCGCGCTACCTCGACGTGCCGGTGAGCACGTTCGCGATCTGGGCGCACGGCTATCGCCACCAGTCCCCCCGGCGCCGCATGGTTGTCGGGTCACCTGTGTTGACGGCGCTGCCCAAGGGCGGTCAGCGCGGCCCGGCCATCCCCTTCATCGGACTTGCCGAGGGACTCGTGCTCACCGCCATGCGGCGCAGCGGCGTCCCCCTGCAACGAATCCGTCCCGCCCTCGCCGCGCTGGACGAACAGTTCGGGCTGTCGCATGCGCTCGCGAGCGAGCGGCTGTACACCGACGGGGCTGAAATCCTGTTCGACTATGCCGAGACCGGTGCCGATCCCCGCGCGGCCCGGGCCGCACGCGAGCTTGTCGTCGTGCGTAACGGTCAGGGAGTATTTAACGCGACCATCGAGTCGTACTTGCGTCGAGTCGTCTTCGGTGACGATGGTTACGCCCGGCTGATTCAACTGCCGGTGTACGAGGTGGCCGAGGTGGTCGTCGATCCCAACCGCGGATTCGGCCAGCCGATCTTCGTTCACGGTGGGGCGCGAGTCGAGGACGCCATCGGGATGTTCCGCGCCGGCGAACCGTTCGACGCGGTTGCCGAGGAGTACGGCGTGCCACGCGAGCACCTGGAGGACGCCGTGCGCATCGCCGTGCCTCCTGCCGCCTGAGGTGAGGACTGGGCACCCTGCGGGGGCTGCCTGTTCTGTTCCTTGACCGCAGTCTCGGGCGGCGCCAGGTTCCTGACCTGCTCAGAGCGGCCGGTATTCGGCTGCACACTCTCGCGGAGGTCTACGGAATTTCCGCTGACGAGCAAGTATCTGACGTCGACTGGCTGGGCCACGCTAGTGATCGGGGCTGGCCTGTCCTCATGAAGGACGACCGCATCCGCTACCGGCCTGCCGAACGCGCAGCCCTCATTGCTCACGGCGTCCAGGCGTTCTGCCTCAGCAGCGGAAATCTGCGTGCTTCAGCGATGGCGCACCAGTTCCCTGCTGTCCTTGATGACCTCGCCGCAGCTTGTCAACAACCGGGCCCGTTCCTGTACACCGTTTCTCGAACCGGCCTACGACGGACTGATCTCACCGCTTGATTCACCCCGCGCCATCGGTCAGAGGCGAAAGGCGGGTCAACAATGTTTATGCGCCTGGCCGGCACCGATAGCCAGAGCGCACACCCACCAACGGAGGCTGAAATGAATGAGCCCCAGCAGCAGATCGTCGACCAGCTCACCGAGATCGCCTGGATCCTGGACCACAAAGAGTGGGACCGCCTCGGCGAGATTTTCACCGAGGACGCCGAAGGCTACGGCCAGCAAGTTCTGGCGTCGATCACCGCCAACACCATCCGCTACCTCGGCCGCTGCGGGCCCACCCAGCACCTGACCGGCAACCACCGCATTCGCCTCGACGGCGACCGCGCCACCTCCACGAGCTACATCCGGGCCATCCACTTCTCCGTGCCCGGCCGCCCGGTGCAGCACTGGGACTTCGTCGGGATCTACGACGACGCGTGGTTGCGCACCGACGCGGGCTGGCGGATCACTCGTCGCCGGTGTGAGCCCTTGGGCACCGTCGGCGACCTCGTGCTCCCGGTGGACGACGCGACCTGAGGACGCCGGACTAGCGCGTCGCCCGCGCCCTGCATTCCCTTGCCGGTCCGGGGCGTCGGGATGGTCACCAGTCTGTGCGGAGGAGGATCGGGCCGATGTCGAAGTCGTCATCGTCGCTACGAACCCCTTCCGGGGCCGCTGGGTCGGGCTGCTGCCCGAGCTCGGCCAGCTGATGCTCACCGACGCGGGCCAGCTCCTTCTCCTCCTCCGACATCGCGTCCCAGCGGTCGGCACAAGCGTGCACCTGAGCATCCACGACCCGTGTGTAGGGCGGGGTCGGTGTACGCCTCCGGAGGCTGCGCTTACCGGACAGCACGTCGTCGATCAGGCGGGAAATGCCGGTTCGTCGCTGCGTTTGGCCAGCAGCCGCAACGAGTCCTTGAGGTGCCGAGACAGACCGATGTCACCGCCGGCAATGTCGAGCGTGGAGTCAGGCGGGGTGGACATCGTCAGACTCCCGGATGGTCGTAGGAGGCGGTCGGCAGAGCATGCACGTTGAGGTCTTCGATACACCGAGGTACCCGGCCATGACGCCGACGAGACCCTGGGCCGCATTCCAGGCTGTTGTATGGGCTTCGAGCACCCCGCCTACCTCGACTTTGTCACCCCGGGGGCGCTGCCGGACGGTTACGCCGCCGACGACGGGTGCGCCCTGCTGTGGCGCGGCGGCCGCCGGAGAAGGGGGTGAGGGAACGGCCCGTCGGACAGGCGTTTCGCGTGACGCGTCACGAGGGCAGAACCGTGGAGACCCCGCTGGCCGTGCGCTTCTTGGGGTGAACGCTCAGGTGGAGGGCGGGACGAGCGGCCCACCGAACCGCACCGGTACCCCGTCGGTGACCAGCACGCTCTCCGGCGGCCCCGACGGCTGGGGCAGGCCCGTGGCGGCGACGAGCTCGTCGTTCAGCTCAAGCACCCGCGCCTCGCGCAGCGTCCACGCGCGGTGTGCGTTGGGCAGGTAACGCGTCTGCCCGGTCAGCGTCCGAGTGTGCAAGCCCCAACGGGCGGTGAGAAAGATATCCCGGTCGCTCGGTTGCCCAAGCTCTTCGCCGACCTGCACGGTGAACCGGCTGCGCGCGCCCCGCGGGGCAGGCCACCGTCGGCGGGCGGTGTAGGTGAGCTGCTCGCCTGCGCGCAGCGGTTCGGTGCCGGCGGCGGCCTCCCCGTTTCGCTGCATCGACATCTTCGACCAGGTGTAGGGGATGCGTGGCCACTGCCGGGACACCAGCACCGGCAGCAGACGGGCCGCTTCCAAGCTGAGAAAGACGACACCGCGCCGTCCGAGCGAGTCCACCGAGTACAGCCGGACGTTGGTCTCCAGGAACGAGCCGAAGTACGGCACCCGGCCGAGCGGGCCGAACCCCAGGCCCACCATCCGGAAGCCGATCAGCCCGATCCAACTGGTTTCATCGAACACGTCCGGGCGCACCCCGGGCGGCATGAACGGCTCGAGCACGGCCGGGTCGGCGCGCCAATGTAGGAACGTCAGGTCGCGCCACCACTGCGTCAGCAAGGTGTGACGCAGCGGGCGCGGTGTGGTCGCGGTGATCGGTTCGGACACCATATCCGACCAGCATGACGCCGGCCGGGCGCCGGCGCCACCGCGGGGAAGCCCCGTCTCGCCACCCCCGGTCGCTTGCACCACCGATGCGGGTGCGTTCAGGTTATTTCGGTCCTCGACGACCTGGCCGCAGCGTGCAGACTACCGGGCCCGCTCCTGTACACCGCTTTCTCGAACTGGCCTACGACGGACTGACCTCACCGCTTGATTCACCCGCGCCATCGGTCAGCGGCCACGGGCGGCGCCGACGAGCAAGTAACCGACGTCGCGAACTGGATTGTTCGAACCCGTCACGTAGATGTCGAAGTGCCCGGCCGGCAGCAGCTTGAGTCGCTTCGGCTTGCTTGTACTCGCTTTGCGCCGACTGGTCTTCGGCGACCACGGGCACCATTGCAGGTGTTTCGCCGTTGAAGCGAGCCAGCCGGTCAGCATCAAACTGCGCGCGAAACCCCGCTAGCAGATCGGCGCGGACCAGTCGCCGGATGTTCTGGTATCCGCTGACCATCAGGCCCTGGCTGACCACGGCATCACCCGACGATCGATGGCGGCCCACCACCAGCACGTGTCCGGCGGCGGAGTAGCCGTGGGCCATGACGACGGTGGGGCGCGGACCGTCGCTGTTCCCCGGCGTGGACGGCCACCCCCGCAGGGTGGTTCCGTCGGCGCTCAACTCGATATCGCGTTGGGCAATCGCCGGTGCTCCTGGGTTGGTGGTGTCGTTCCTCCTGCGGCGGGTCAACAATGTTCATGCGCCTGGCCGACCCCGATAGCCAGAGCGCACACCCATCAACGGAGGCCGCGATGAATGACCCCTAGCAGCAGATCGTCGACCAGCTGACCGAGATGGCCTGGATCCTGGACCACAAAGAGGGGGACCTCCTCGGCGAGATTTTCACCGAGGACGCCGAAGGCTACGGCCACCAGGGTCTGGCGGCGATCACCGCCAACACCATCCGCTGCCTCGGCCGCTGTGGGCCCACCCAGCACCTGACCGGCAACCATCGCATTCGACTCGACGGCGACCGGGCCACCTCCACCAGCTACATCCGGGCCATCCACTTCTCCGCGCCCGGCCGCCCGGTGCAGCACTGGGACACTGCGCCGCGGAGCTCCGCCAGCTGACCGCGCTCAGCGACGATCTGCTGGGGCTGGTGCCCGGCTGCGAGCCGCCGATCGGCTTCAGAGGCCGGATGATGAGCAGGCTCGGCTTTGCGTTGGGCGCGTTCAACAACTCGGGCAGCCCATCGCCTTGTGGTGTCCTGCGCTCGACGTTCACCGCGGGGGATCGGCAGGTGGGCACCATCTACACCGCCACGAGCACGCCGTCGTGGGTCTACATGACGATCGACACTGACCACGGCACGGGCACGGTGACCTGCCAGCTGCAGCAGCGCGACGGGCACATCGTCACGCTTGGGACCTTCAGCGTGACGGGCGGCTACGGCTACTGGGGTGCACCCTCGCCGGTGGACGCGGCCACGGTCGCCTTCGCCCGGGTGGTGGCCGGCAATGGCACTGTCGTCGCTATCGCGCAGTTCCCGTCGTAGGTGCTTGCAGTTCAGCATCAGCAGCAGCAGAATGATGCTATGGCCAAGGCGATCACCATCCGTGATGTGCCCGACGACGCTGCCGATGAGCTGGCTGCCCGGGCGGCACTGACCGGCCGCTCACTGCAGGAGTACCTGCGCGCGCAGCTGGTCGAGCTCGCGGCCGCGCCGGACGCTGCGGCGTGGCTGGCCAGGGTTCGCAGCCGCAAGGCCACGACCGGCGGCGTGATCAGCGTCGAGAAGATTCTCGCCCACCGCGATGCCGACCGCGCGTGACGATCGTCGTCGACTCGTCGGTAGTAGTCGCCGCGCTGATCGACACCGGCCTGACGGGGCAGTGGGCAGAATCGGTGCTCGTCTCCGATGCGCTGGCCGCCCCGCATCTCATGCTGGTTGAGGTCGCGAACATCTTGCGTCGTTCGACCGTGGCGGGTGAGGTGTCCAGCGATGTCGCCTCCCTTGCGCACGCCGAGCTGGTCGCGCGGCGGATCGAGCTGTTCCCGTATGCGCCGTTGGCGTCTCGCGTCTGGGAGCTGCGTTCGAACGTCACCGCCTACGACGGGTGGTACGTGGCGCTGGCCGAGGCCCTGTCGGTCCCGCTGATCACCCTCGACCACAAACTGACCCGTGCGCCGGGACCACGCTGCGAGTTCACCGTGCCGCCCCCGTCGTGAGCAGCCCTTCGCCAGCCCGCCTACCCTTTGCCGACGTGCCCGAGTTGAGTCAGCGTCGTCGCCTGCTGGTCCTGGCCATCTGCTGCATGAGCCTGCTCATCGTCGGCATGGACAACACCATCGTCAACGTCGCGCTGCCGTCCATCAGTACCGACCTGCACGCGTCACTGTCCGGTCTACAGTGGACGATCGACGCCTACATTCTGGTGCTCGCCAGCCTGTTGATGCTGTCCGGCTCCACGGCCGATCGGCTCGGGCGGCGCCGCACCTTCCAGGTCGGGCTGCTGATCTTCACGCTGGGCTCGCTGCTGTGCAGCATCGCGCCCAGCCTCGGGTGGCTGATCGCCTTCCGCATGGTCCAGGCGGTCGGCGGCTCGATGCTCAACCCCGTCGCGATGTCCATCATCACCAACGTCTTCACCGAACCACGCGAACGGGCCAGGGCGATCGGGGTATGGGGCGGGGTTGTGGGGCTCAGCCTGGGGCTCGGCCCGGTGCTTGGCGGCGTGCTGATCGACACGGTAGGGTGGCAGTCCATCTTCTGGATCAACATCCCCATCGGGTTGACGGCACTGGTCCTCGCGGCGCGCTTCGTACCCGAGTCGAGGGCGCCGCGAGCGCGCCGGGTAGACGCGTGCGGTCAGCTGCTGGTGATCGTGCTGCTGGCCAGCCTGACCTACGCGATCATCGATGCCCCGCGGTCCGGCTGGGCGTCACCGACGACCGTGAGTCTGCTGGTGCTGGCGCTCGGCGCGCTCGGCGGACTGTTGATCTACGAGCCGCGGCGCACCGATCCGCTGATCGAGCTGCGCTTCTTCCGCAGCATCCCCTTCTCCGGAGCCACCCTGATCGCGATCGCCTCGTTCGGTGCGTTCGCCGGCTTCTTGTTCCTCAACACCCTGTACTTGCAGGATGTGCGCGGCTTCTCGGCGCTCCGCGCCGGCCTGTGCACTTTGCCGCTGGCGGTGACGACGCTGGTCTTCGCGCCGCTGTCGGGTCGTCTGGTCGGGGCGCGCGGTCCGCGCATTCCGCTGCTCACCGCGGGCGTGGCGATGTGTGCGGGAGCGCTGATGCTGGTGGAGCTTCGCGCGGACACCGCGCTGGTGTGGGTGCTGGCCAGCTACGCCGTGTTCGGCTTCGGGTTCGCCATGGTCAACGCGCCGATCACCAACACCGCCATGGCCGGGATGCCGCGTGAGCAGGCGGGGGTGGCCGCGGCCGTGGCGTCGACCAGCCGGCAGATCGGGACTGCGCTCGGTGTCGCGGTGCTCGGTTCAATACTGAACGCGGGGCTGGCCGGGCCACTGCGCACCGGCTTCGCCGCGGCGAGTCACCCGGCGTGGTGGATCGTGGCCGGCTGTGGGCTCGCGGTGCTGGGCGTTGGGGCGCTGACGTCCGGGCCGTGGGCGGTGGCCTCGGCGGACCGGACGGCGCGGCTGTTCGAGGAGGACGAACGGTTGGCCAGCGCCGCCGCGTGAGCCGAATTGCCCGGTGCCCGTAAAGATGTCTACGAGCACCGATGCGCGGGTGAGCCCCAACCGCTGGAGCCGTCGGGGGGCCGGTTCACCGGGCAATCGGGTTGTGCCAGCGCACATCGGCGAAACGACCGAAATCAGCATCGGCAGACGCCACCGTCAGCCCGTGTTCGACAGCAAGGGCGGCGAGGTGGGCATCCGGAACCAGATTCGCTGTCGGGCGAACAGTTGCCACGACCTCACCGAGAACGTAGCGGTGCCTCGGGGTGGGCTGCGGGATCCAGGCCGCCGGGCGGGCCAGCCACTCCTCGACTTGCTGCCACGCCACGGTGATCTCAGCGGGTGCCGCGAATATCCGCGGGTTGGTGATGAGGCGCAGAAACGCCAGCAAGCTTGGCCACGGCAGACCGACTGACTGCGGATGCCCGGAGAGGCGGTCATCGAGCCATTCACGGGCCTGCCCGTGCTGCGGACTGCCCCGGTTGACCGCGTAGATCAACAGGTTGGCGTCCACCAGGTACATCAGCGGAAGTCGTCCTTCTCGGCGATCGCCAACGCCTCGGCGACGTTGTCGATGTCGACCAACTGCCGGCCGAGGTCCATGGGGCGCGTGTGCTGGGGCTGCTCGGCCGAAGGCTCTGAGCACTCAAGAGCGGGCAGGCCGGCGCGCAAAGCCTCGTTGAGCGCGTCCTTGAACGTCTGTTGCCGCTGCTGCCGCGCTCGTTCCAGGCGCTTGGCGATGTCGTCGTCCAACGTGACCGTCGTTCTCACACATCACAGCATAGTCTCGGTGATGACTTGATGTGCGAACGTCCTCAGCTCGTCGTCGCAGATGTTTGCTTTTGGCTCTTGAGTGCGGCGGCACGCGGAGACCGGTCGAAGCTGACCCCGGCGCGGCTACTGCCCTTGTGGCACATCCCATAACAGGGAAGCAGACCCCCGCCGCTGCGGTTGTGCGTGCCATGACTGCCCTCGCTTCCGACTCCTCGCTGCTCGCACCCATCACCGTCGGCGACATCGTCGCCAACAACCGGGTGTTCATGGCCCCGCTGACCCGCAGCCGCGCCACCGACGACGGCGTGCCCACCGACCTGCAGGTGGAGTACTACCGCCAAAGAGCCCGCGCCGGATTGATCATCGCCGAAGGCACCCAGCCCTCGCAGGTCGGTAAGGGCTACACCAACACCCCCGGCCTGCACACCGAAGCGCAGCAAGACGGCTGGGCCCGGATCGCCGACGCCGTGCACGCCGAGGGTGGCCGCATCGTCGTCCAGCTGATGCACGCCGGCCGTATGTCGCACCCGGACAACTCCGGCCACCAGTCGATCGCCCCCTCGGCGATCGCACCTGCCGGTGCCCAGATGTTCACCAAGACCGGCATGCAGGACATCCCGGCCCCTCGCGCACTGGACATCGACGAACTGCCCGGTGTGGTGGCGGACTTCGTCGACGCCAGCAAGCGGGCGGTCGCCGCCGGGCTGGACGGGGTGGAGCTGCACGCCGCCAACGGCTACCTGCTGCACGAGTTCCTCTCCAACGGGGAAAATCTCCGCACCGACTCCTATGGCGGAAGCGCCGCGAACCGGGCCCGCTTCGTCACCGAGGTGGTCACCGCGGTGGCCGAGGTCATCGGCGCCGAAAGGGTCGGCATCCGCATCTCGCCCGGGCACGAGGCCGCCGGCATGACCGAGACCGACAACTGGGACACCTACGCCGAGCTCCTCGCGGAGATCGACACCCTGGGCCTGGCCTACCTGCACGTGCTGATCGCGCCGGACGACCCGATGCTGAGCAAAATTCGCGACGCGTGGTCCGGCGAGCTGGTGCTCAACACCGGCTTCGGCGTGCTCAGCGAGCGTGACGACATGGAGGCACTGTTGGCCGACGGTCCGGCTGACGCGGTGGCGGTCGGACGCCCCTACATCGCCAACCCTGATCTCGTCGAGCGGTGGACGATCGGCGCCGAGCTCAACGAGGCGCAGCAGGCGACGTTCTACGGCGGCGGCGCCGAGGGCTACACGGACTATCCGACGCTGAACTGACGTCGACAAGTTCGGCACTCTGCGCCGCAGCCGCGTACTGTCGCGCAGCGGCGGGGTTAGCCGGGGAGCTCACGGCTCGGGCGGCGATGAGCAGGCACATCACCGGGGCAGGGCCGCTGCTCGCGGAACACCTGGACAGGTCGGGCGATCTTGCTGAACGGGACTGACCCGGACAACGCCGTACCGGCGCGTGTTATCCCTGCAACCGTGACTACGGAACTCAGATGGGCCGACGGGCACACCCAAGCTGCCCGTGTCGCCAGCGGCGAGCTCTCCCCGCTGGAACTGGTCGACGCCGCAATCGAGCGCATCGAACAACTCGACCCGGAGGTGAACGCGGTCATCCACCGCCGCTTCGAACGCGCCAGGGAGGAAGCGCAGGCCACGTTGCCCGACGGACCGTTCCGTGGTGTGCCGATGCTGCTCAAGGACCTCGGTAACCACTCGAACGGCGACCCGTTTCACATCGGCACCCGGTTCCTCCGCGACCGCGACTGGCGCAGCGACCACGACAGCGCCTTCGTCGCCCGGCTCCGCCGTGCAGGTTTCGTCATCCTCGGCCGGACCAGCACGCCCGAGTTCGCTGGCGCGATCACTACCGAGCCGCTGGCCACCGGGCCCACTCGTAACCCCTGGGACACCACTCGCTCCACCGGCGGGTCCTCCGGCGGGTCGGCGGCCGCGGTGGCGGCGGGAATGGTGCCGTTGGCGCACGCCAGCGACGGGGGTGGTTCGATCCGCATTCCGGCCAGCGAGTGCGGGCTCGTCGGACTCAAACCGACCCGAGCGCGGGTCAGCATGGCCCCCGATGCCGGTGAGGGCTGGATGGGTCTGTCCACCCACGGCGTGGTCAGCCGCACCGTCCGCGATACCGCGGCGGCGCTGGACTGCATGACCGGACCGGAGCCCGGTGACCCGTACGCGGCACCATCGCTGCTACGGCCACTGACCCAGGAGGTCGGCGCCGATCCCGGGTGCTTGCGGATCGGCTTCCTGGACCACCCGGCGCGGCCGGCCACCGTCGCCGACCCGATCGTTGCCGCGGCTGTCACGTCGACGGCGAAGCTCCTGGCCGAGCTCGGCCACCACGTCGAGGCGGCCTACCCCGATGCGCTGGGCGACCCGGAGCTGCCGCAGCATTCCGGGGCGTTGATGTCGAGCTCGATGGCCGCGGAAGCCAACCGGTGGAGCGAGGTGCTGGGTGTGCCGATCGACGGCTCCGTGCTTGAGCCGATGACCGCTCTCAGCGTGGAGTACGGCCGGAGCCTTCGCGCGACCGACCTCGTGGCCAGTCTCGCCTGGATCCACGCCTACCAGCGACGGATAGCACCGTGGTGGAACGACTTCGACATCCTTCTCACCCCGGTGCTGAACGGTCCGCCGCCACCGATCGGGTGGTTCGACGACCTGAACACCTCCTACGCGCGGATCGGTGAGCTGCTGCAGTACACCGCGCAGTTCAACGTCTCCGGACAGCCGGCCATTTCATTGCCCCTGCACAACAGCGAGGACGGTCTGCCGATCGGTGTGCAGCTGGTCGGTGGTTATGGGCGAGAGGATGTACTGGTCCGGTTGGCAGCGCAGCTGGAGCAGGCGCAGCCCTGGGCACACCGGCACGCACCGCTGTAGGGCGTGTTGGTGCCGAAAACCAATACTTGAGGAGTGCGGTTGATGCGTGAGGACATCGAGTTCAAGGCCAGCGACGGCACCGTCCTGCGAGGGTGGCACTATCGTCCCGATGGGCCGAGCGCCCCCCCGCAGCCGGTGATCGTGATCAGCCACGGCTACGGTGCCGTCAAGGAGATGGCGCTGGAGGTGTTCGCACAGCAGTTCAGCGGCGCAGGACTCGCCTGCCTGGTCTACGACCACCGTTGCTTCGGTGACAGCGACGGTCAGCCGCGCCAGGAAATCGCCCCCTTCGTGCAGGTCAGTGATACCCACGACGCGATTACCTTCGCGAGCGGGCTCGCCGGTGTCGACCCGGCCAGGGTTGGTCTTTGGGGCACCAGCTACAGCGGTGGTCACAGCCTGCAGGTCGCGGCGACCGATTCGCGGGTTCGGTGTGTCGTCGCCCAGGTACCGACCATCAGCGGTTCCCGCAACACCATGCGCCGCTTTCCTGGCGACGCATTGGCCGAAGCGCAGCGGGCCTGGGCGGAAGATCGCGCTGCACGCGCGAACGGCGAGCAGCCGAGCATGGTGGCCGTAGCACCTGAGTTGACCGAGGCGGATGTGTCGTCCACCGGCGACGCGGCGAACCTCCGTAACGACATGGGTGCCTGGGTGAAGGCCACGCCGGCCGAGGACCTGCGTACCTGGCGCAATGAGACGACACTGCGCTCGCAGGAGCTCTACGCCGCCTACGAACCGGGTAGTTACATAGACCGGATTGCACCGACCCCGCTGCTGATGATCTGCATGAGCCAAGACACGATCACCCCGACCGACGAGATCCTGCACGCCTACCGCGACGCCTGTGAGCCAAAACGTTTGGTGCTCTTGCCCGGCGGGCACTGCGATGTCTACGGCGCGCAGCGGTCAGCGGCGGCCGAGGCCGCGGCCGGATGGTTCCACGAGCACCTTGCGGGGCAGGCATGACGACCGTGCACGAGGTCCGCCTGGCGCAGGTACCCGCGAGAGCGGTGTGCGCTGAGGACTTCGAGGTGGCCGAGGCGGGCGCGGTCCCAGAGCTCACCGATGGACACGTACTGGTGGGTATACGTCGGCTCGGACTCAACGCGGGGCTGGCCAACCGCATCGGCGGCAGCGATACCGCCTACGGGCCGGGTATCGGGGTCGGCGACGTCCCCGCGAGTGACGCCGTCGTCGAGGTGCTGGCCTCGGCGAGCGATGAGTACCAGGTCGGCGAGCTGGCGGTGCGGACCTCGCCGTGGCGCGACGTCGACGTCGCGGTCCCGGACGAGTTGCGCCGGATTCCTCAGCCGGACGACGACATTCCGCTCGAGGCCTACCTCACGGTGCTGGGCCACGTCGGCTTCACCGCCTACACCGGCCTGGTGCACGTGGGTGAGGTGCGCGGCGAGGACGTCGTCTTTGTGTCGGGGGCCGCGGGCGGGGTGGGCAGCTGCGCTGTGCAGCTTGCGAAGGCTCGCGGCGCTCGGGTGATCGGCAGCGCGGGCTCGGCGGAGAAGGTGGAACTGCTGACCGAGGAGCTTGGCGCGGACGCTGCCTTCAACTACCACGACGGGGAAGCGGACGAGTTGTTGCGCGCCGCCACACCCGAGGGCATCGACCTGTACTTCGACACCGTCGGTGGTGACCAGCTCGACGCGGCGTTGGGCGCGCTGCGCTACCGGGGGCGGGTCGTCATCTGTGGCGCGAGCTCGCAGTACGGCAGCCACGGCGAGCGGCGCGGTCCCGCCAACTACACACAGATGATCTATCAAGAGCTGACGATGCGGGGCTTCACGGTCACCGACCATGAAGACCTTCGGTCGGGGTTTGAGGACGAGGTGGGCGAGCTGGTGCGCGCCGGCACCGTCCGCAGCCTGCACACGGTGCTGGAGGGTTTCCAGCGGATCCCCGAGGCGTTCGCGGCGCTGCTCGCCGGTGGCCACAGTGGTCGCGTCATCGTCTCCGTCTAGGCGGCCTGGCCGTTACGTACTCGTGCGGCACGCTGATCTTTAGGTCCCATTTGGCCCGCGACCGGGCAGTCACCCCGCCGACTACATCAGGTAACCCGGGAGTCACTGCTGCTGGTGCTCCAGGACGACGCAGCACCGACCCCCGGCGGGGTCGAGCCGGGCGCAGAGGTCGGTGTCCGGGCCTGACTGCAGCAGTCCGTCGAGCAGGTTGATATTCATCCCGCACACCAGGTCGGTGTACTCCGTAGCGAGGTTGTGAAACGGGCAGTTGGTCAGCATGATGCCTGCCGCGTCGGTCCGAGGTTCGTACCCGTAGTCGGCGAGCACCGCGCTCCACCGCGTTCGTCCTCTCCGGCGGCGGCGGCCTCGGTGCCGTTCAGGTCGGGATGTTGCAGGCCCTCACCGAGCGAGACGTAACGCCGGACCTGTTGGTGGGAACGCCGGCCGGTGCCCTGAACGCCGTCTTCCTGGCGAGTCACGGCACCGGCCGCTCGGCGCTAGATGAGCTGGCACAGCACTGGGGCCGGCGTGCGTCGCCGCGACGCTTTTCCCTTAGCACCTCCGTGGCGGCTGCTGGCCCGAAGCGGATCGCGCAACGCGCTGTGCTCCGACCGCGGCCTGCGCAAGCTCATCACCGGGCCCCTGTTGTTCGACCGCTTGGAGGACGCGCCGATTCCCGTCCATGTGGTGGCGACAGATCTGCTGTCCGGGGAGGAGGTGCTCCTGTCCTCCGGCGATGCGCTCAGCGCGGTCCTGGCCAGTACGGCCATACCTGGCGTGCTGCCGCCGGTCTACCGCGCAGGGCTGACCCTGGTCGACGGTGGCCTGGCGGACAACACCGCGATCTCCCAAGCCGTGCAGCTCGGCGCCGACCGGGTGTTCGTCCTGCCCACCGGCTACGCGTGTGCGTTGCCTGAGGCGCCAACGGGTCCCCTTGGCGTAGCGCTCCAGGCGATCAGTCTGCTCATCGAACAACGTCTGATCGCCGACGTTGCGCTCTACGACGACCTCGTCGACCTGATGGTGATCCCACCGCTGTGCCCGTTGGCAATCTCCGCAATCGACTTCGGCCACTCGGCAAGCCTGATGCAGCGGGCCTACCACTCCGCGGCCGCGTGGCTGGACACCGGCGGCGGCTCGCGGCCGCATCGGGAGCGCTCCCTTTCGATGCACGGTCACTCAACGGCGGCACGCAGGACGCGCACTGCGTCGTCGATCATGCCGGGGGCGATCGGCCCCGCCGGTAGCGCGGAGATCAACGCGGCGCGCAGCAGCTCGTCGCTGCGCTCAGCAAAGACATTGCCGGACGGACGAACAGGATCGACCGCACCCCGCGGCGAGAAGTAGTCGTCCACGCAGTCGGCCAGCTCTGGCTCCGCGGCGGGCGCGTCGGGGGCGAGCAGCTGCTCCAGCTCCAGACCGCGCAGCGCCAGCAGTTGCAACGGGTCGTCGTCGAGTCGTTCGGCGAGCAGGTACACCAGCGCCGCCGCATGCTTACAAGGCCAACCCCAGTCCAGGCAGCTGCAGTCGAAGTCGACGTCCGCCGTGGACTCGGGCAGCAGGCCGACGCCCGCTGAGGCCAGGGCCGCCTCCAGCTCCTGCGGGAGCTCACCGGCCAGCAGGCCGGCAACCAGCTGGGGCGATCCGGCCACCACCTGAGCGGCAATCTCCTGATCTTCCGCGCCGAAGCACCGCAGGCGCACCTCGGACTCGTACGGGGACTCCTCTGAACCCTGCACCCGGCCCACGGCCCGACCCGGCTCGACGCTCAGGCTGAGCACCTGGCCGGAGCGGGCGTAGGACTTGCCGCGCGATACCCGGCCGCTGTCGACCACGGCCTCCATCGTTTCGATCAGCCGCCGCCCCCACCACGTCGAGCCCACCGCTCCGCGCGTGGAGCGCAGCCGGATGCCGTCGCCGGGGCGCGTACGCCCGAAACGCTCCCAGTCCGCCATATCAAGGGTGCGGGACCGTCGACGGCTGCGGGGTGGATGTACCGGCAGCGGTGCGCGGAAAGCACGGCGAGCTGCCGATAATGCTGAGTCCTCCAAATCCGTTGTCGATGACGGTGAGCGAATAGTTCTCGGGGCTCGTTGCCCTACCCCGCAGGAAGCCCGACGTCGAGTCTTCTTCGATGTGCCACTTCCAGTCCCGCCAGATTTGAACAACCTTATGAAAATATTCCGCGTTTTCTGCGGGCGCGACTCCGTGAACCCAGTAGTTCAGACCCAAATTGACCGGTCCGCTACCGCTCTTGTCCTTGTCGTCGCAGGGAGCCGCCGTGCCGGCGTTGTACTTAGCTGCATCGCCGGGAGCGGCAGGCTCAAGTGCGAGGGATACGAATTTTGGGAGGCTTGTGAGTGTCTCTCGGAAGTAGTCGATGAGGTGTACGCGCGCCGTTTCCTCGGTCAATGAAGGGTTCACGTCGTTACCTTTCGTCGAAGTGCATGAGGCGCAAACACTCAGCGCCAAGCAGAGCAGCAGCACGAGGATGGCCGCGGGAGAGCCCGAAGGGCGAGAGTTCATGAGACGCGGTCTCCGTGGCCTGCGATGATCAAACCCAGGTTGGTCAGTGCTTTGTTGCCTGGGTCCCAGTATTCGCTGTGTACGTGTGGATTGAATCCGGCCCACCAGCCAGGAGAACCGGGATCCGAAGAAAACGTGTGAGTGCCGAAGGCCGGGCCGTCTGGGTTGGGGCCGAACACGCCCGTTCCTGAAAACAACGGCACCGGATCCCAGCGGGCAGCAGTTGCATACGCATGTTCTCCGATATCCGAAGGTCCGACACCGTCCAGCTTGAAGTCGGAGACGTTACCAACATTCGCGCCCGGACTGGCTACGAGTGCGATGTCGTCCGCATTCAGGTGGTGACCGCCGCTGGCCGCAGTCCCAATCACTGTTGTTCCGTAACTGTGTCCGACGACCACATTATGCGACGGCACGCCGTCGTGAGTCGCCCGCAAGCCCTTCTGGAAACTGTCCAAAGCGGGAGCACCGTCCTCGGCGTAGCTTGCATCGGTCGCATCGGTAAGGCCTGCAGGTGCGTTGTAGCCATACCAGGTGACGACTGAGGTAGAAGGTGAGTTGGCCGTAGTGGCGGCATCGAGCATTCTCTGGGAGCGCTCCAGGTCCCCGTTGATGCCGCTGAGCTTGGACCCAGTGCCGGGAACGAAGGTGGCCACATTTTTAGAGGTGTCGGGGTTGCCGGTGGCGATGATGCCGCGCCCCTTGTCGTCGATGCCCATCAGGTACTTCGGTGGTTGGGCTTGAGGGCCGCCACCCACTCCCTTGCTGACCGCGTCGTAACCAGCAGACTCCGTTTCGGCGGCGTCATAACGGCGTTTCCAGGCGTCGTACTCGGTGTAAGCCTGCATCTGGGCAGGGGTGGGGTCCGGTGCGTTGGGGCCGCCCCCGGGCCGGTGTGGGATGTTGTGCCCGTCGGCCCAGTCGGGGTGCTGCGCGGTGGCTTGGGTGAGTGCGTCGTGCCCGGTGCTCTGCAGGTCGGCAAGGTGTTGGCGGTTGTAGTAATCGCGGTCCGTGACGGGGATGCCGTCGTGGTTGCCGAGGTTGTGATCATGGTTGTACAAGGCGTCTTTGCCGGCCGGGCTCAGCGTGTCCCACAGGGTCTTCAGCTCGACCGGGTCGCCGGGCAGCCCAGATTTCCCCTCGATGATCGCCTGAACTGCCGGGTTGAGGGCACGGCTGCCGGGCGGGGCGGCGGCTGCCGCGGCCAAGGCGTCCAAGCTTTTGGTGAGCGCTTGCGCCAGTCGTGCGTCGGCCGCGGCGACCGCATCGAGAGCCCGACCAAGGGCGGCGGCCCGGTCGCGGGCGTCGGTGTTGAGTACCTCTTGCACCAGGGCCGGGTCACCTCCGAGTGCCACGGTGATCGGGCCACCCCCGACCGTGCTGGCCGCGGGTGCGGTCACCGTCCCGTCGTCGGCCACGCTGCATCCGGTCGCCACTGCGTCATCGACCACTCCCAGCGCGTGCTGCTGCGCAGACGCGATGTCGGGTGCCCCGGCGTTGAGCGCATCGATGATGCCCAGGATCGCCGCCGACACGTGGTTGGCTGCGGCCTGTTCCCCCATCGTGCGAGCCGCGGCCGCTGCGGCCCCTTCGCCTTTCCAGTGCTCCTGCGTGCCGTCGACCTGGCGCACCATGGTCTGCATCTGGGTGTCGAAGGTCTGCGTCATGCCATCGAGCTGGGTGCCCGCGGCGCTCAGCACGTCGGGATGCCAGTCCCGCAGCACGGGGATCGTCGGCCGCATCAACGCGGCCCGATGGACTTCAACGCGTCGGCAAACGCCGCATCGGCGGCCTCGTAGGTGCTGGCCCCGGAGGACGCCGCCGTCGCCATCGCCCGCACCCGCGCACCCACCGCCTTCACCGCGGCCTCGACGCGCTCACCGGCACCGGCAGCGACCCGCGCCGAGTCCGCGCCGGCCAACCCGGACGGCACACCAGCCAACCCGGAGCTGCCATCCAGCCCGGCGACCGCGTCCGCCACCGCAGTCAGGTTGCTGCCCAATGTGCGCAGCAGCGCAATGTCCACGTCCAACATCCCCGCCACCGTTGCCCCTCTCCTGAGCTGTGGCCGACGGTATCGCACGGCCCGCGCCCGGCGCACCGGCTTCGTACCTATTCGCCGACTGCCTCCTCGCCCAGGGTGAGCAGCTCCCGGAGTGCCTCGGTGCCCAGCTCGGTCACCCAGCCTTCACCGGTGCCCACGGCCAGGTCGGCGAGCTCCTGCTTGCCCGCGATGAGGGCGTCGATGCGCTCCTCCACGGTGCCTACGCACACCAGCTTGCGCACCTGCACGTCCCGTCGTTGCCCGATCCGGAAGGCGCGGTCAGTGGCCTGGTTCTCCACCGCCGGGTTCCACCAACGGTCCAGGTGCACTACGTGATTGGCTGCCGTCAGGTTCAGCCCCGTACCCCCGGCCTTCAGCGAGAGCACCATCACCGGCGCTCCGCCCTCGCTCTGGAAGTCGGCCACCATGGCGTCTCGCCCGCGTTTGCTCACTCCGCCGTGCAGGAACGGGACCTCGATGCCGAAGCGCTCGGCGAACCACGGCGCGACCAGGTCGCCGAACTGTCGGAACTGGGTGAACAGCAAGGCTTTCTCGCCGTCCCCGAGCACCGCGTCCAGCACGTCTTCCACCAGCCCGAGCTTGCCCGAGCGATGCTGGCCCCGGCGCACCACCGCAGAACCGTCGGCCAGGAAGTGTGCCGGGTGGTTGCACACCTGCTTGAGTCGCGTCAGCGTCGTCAACACCATTGCCTTGCGCTCCATGCCCTCGGCGGCTGCGATCTTGGCCAGCATCTCCTCCACCACCGCCTGGTACAGGCCGGCCTGTTCGGTGGTCAGGTTGGCGCGGACCGTCATCTCAAACTTGTCGGGCAGGTCGGTGATGATCGAGGGATCGGTCTTGAGCCGGCGCAGCAGGAACGGCCCGGTGGCAGCCCGCAGGCGCGACACGGCAGCGGGATCGCGATCGCGCTCGATGGGCTGGGCGAATCGTCGACGGAAGCCCTGCGCCGAGCCGAGCATCCCGGGGTTGGCGAAGTCGAGCACCGAGCGCAGTTCCTCAAGGCGATTCTCCACCGGGGTGCCGGTCAGCGCCACGCGATGGCGAGCGGGCAGGGCTCGCGCCGCACGAGACTGGGCGGTGGTGGAGTTCTTGATGTGCTGAGCCTCGTCCAGCGCGACCCGCTCCCACTCGACACCGCGCAGGTCGGTGTCGCGCGCCACGACGGCGTAGGTGGTGAGCACGAGGTCGTGCGCGCTTGCGGCAGTAACGAGCTCAGCGCCCTTCCGTCGTCCCGCGCCGTGGTGCACCAATACCCGGAGTGTTGGGGTGAACTTCGCCGCCTCACGCTCCCAGTTGCCCACCACGGACATCGGGCACACGAGAAGCGTTGGTCGCTCGGAATTTTCGTGCAACAGCAGCGACAGCAGCTGGATGGTCTTGCCGAGGCCCATGTCGTCGGCCAGCACCACGCCGAGGCCGATGCTGCTCATGAACGCCAACCAGTCCAGGCCGCGCTGCTGGTACGGGCGCAGCTGCGCCTGCAGCCCCGGCGGTTGGCCCACCGTGGACAGCTGACGTTGCGGGCCGCCGAGTACCTGTTCCCACCAGCCGCTGGCCTGCACGTCGGCGACGGGCACTTCGGGTGGGTCGGCCCCGGTGAGCACGGTGAGCATCCCGGCGAGCGTCCCGTCGGTCTGGCTGTGCTTGGCGACGTAGCGCGCGGCGCGGGCCAGGACAGCCCCGTCCACCTGCACCCACTCGCCGCGCAGCTGCACCAGCGGCGCGTTGGCGTGGGCGAGCTGCTGCATCTCCTGCTCGGTCAGCTCCACGTCGCCTAGGGAGAGCTGCCACTGGTAGTCGACCAGGGCGTCCAGCCCCAGCCGCCCCGGTGTGTCGCTCGGCTCGGGAGTATCGACCTTGAGCCGCAGAGTGGGCTCGGCCTTTGTCCAGGCGCGGGGCAGCAGCAGCGCGATGCCCGCCTCGGCCAGCGCCGTCGCGCCGAGCCCGACCAGCCCAACGGCGTCTTGGGCGGACAACGCCAGGGTGAAGGGCGCGTCGGCGGCGGGCACGGTGCGCAAGGGCGGATAGGCAGACAGCGCGTGGCCCAGCCCCTCGATGGCGTCGCGCGTGGTGCTCGCCGAGCGCGGCAGCTCGGCCACCGGGACGGGCGCCCCACCCTCGGTACGCAGGCAGACCTGCAGGCACCAGATCGGCTCGTCGCTGTCCTCGGGCTCCAGCAGTCGCAACACCACGGCAGGTCTTGCGTGGGTGCCGCTGTCGGCCCACCGCTGCAGCCCCTGCTCGAGCGCGGTGTACTGGCGGGCAAGCAGGTCCAGCTCGTCGCCGGTCAGCAGCGCTGCGACGAACGCATGCTCGGGGACGGCGACGTCGGCGGTTCGCGCGCGGACAATCCCGTCGGTCAGCTCTGCGGTGAGGTCGTCCATGAGCGCGGCACCCGAGAATGCTCCCGGTAGGGCGCGGAGCACTGGTGGCAGCCCTGCGATGCGTTGCGATCGCCATTGGAGCAGCGCGGGGTTGTCGGCCAGTGTCCAGCGCGCCCAGTGGCTTCCGTCAATGCTCGTCACCATCGGAACCGCTCGGCCGGCGTCGACCCAGGCGGCGACATCGGCTGCAGTATCCGCGAGGTAGCGGAGGTCCGCGGCGATGGTGAGCTCACCGACGGTGCCCGAGTGTTGGGCAGCGGCCAGCAGCAGCGGTGCCGCGGCGCGGGGTGCGAGCGCGGTCGCAGGCACTGTCCAGTTCCGCAGCTCACCCTCGAAGGGGAGCTGGATGTCGACCCGGCGCCGCAGTCCACGCATTGCCTTGGGCGCCAACAGCTTCGCGAGCGGGCCGTGCCCTGGGTCGTAGCGCGGTGTGGTCACTACGTAGGGGTACAGCCCCTTTCCGCCGACAGCTTCTGCGGACTCTAGCCACAGCAACAGGCCCGTGCCTGCCGACCAGAGGCCATGGATGATCACCCGACCCGTTGTACCAGCACGTACTCAAGGCCCAGAATGCCGCGACAGCTGGCCGCCAAGGCGCTGCCCAAGCTCCGCAACGCGGCCGTACCCGCATCAACCTCGGCTGCCATCACTACCCCATCGATTGCACAAACCCACCCCGAGCCGAGGCGAATGTTAGCCCAAGCGCCGACACGCGGTGGCGCATTCGAGGAACGTCGGGGCATGAGAGTCTGGAGGTCAACGACCCCGAGGAGTAACCATGACCGTAACGGTGATGTCGATCAGCCGTTTCCCGGTGAAGTCGATGCTCGGCGAGGACCTACAGCAGTGCGTCATCGACGAGCACGGTGTGGTGGGGGACCGGGCCTACGCCTTGCTGGACGCCGACGACGGCGTGGTTGCCAGCGCTAAGAATCCACGCAAGTGGGCGTCGCTGCTCACCATGAGCGCGCGCTACGTCGCCGAGCCGCTGGCCGGGCAGGCGCCGCCACCGGTGGAGATCACCTTCACCGATGGCAGCGTGCTGCGCAGCGACGACGAGGGGATGGACGAAGCACTGTCCGCCGCGGTCGGCCGCCGCGTCCGCCTGGTCAGCGAGCACCCCGGTGACGCGCGCTTCGAGGAGGTATGGCCGGAGCTGGAAGGCCTTGCCCCGCAAGCGTTCATCGACGGCACCGCCTCTGGCAAGGAGGCGACCGGCGAGACGGTGAGCACCATCGATCTCGCGATGCTGGCGCCGGGCACCTTCCTCGACCTGGCCCCGCTGCACGTGCTGACCACCTCCACACTGGACAAGCTGAGCGAGCTGTCTCCGGGCAGCGACTTCGATGCCCGCCGCTACCGCCCGAACCTGCTGCTAGACACGGGGCGGCCCGGCTTCACCGAGGACGCGTGGGTGGGACAGACCGTGACAGTGGGCGACGGCATGCAAATGAACGTGATCATGCTGACCATGCGCTGCGTGATGACCACCCTCGTCCAGCGCGACCTCCCGTCGGATCCCAGCACGCTGCGCACCGTCGCCAAGCACAACCGTCAGGAGATTCCCGGCCTCGGCGTGTGGGCCTGTGCGGGTGTCTATGCCGGAGTGACGGCCGGGGGAAACGTGGGCGTCGGCGACGCGGTGCAGCTCTGATGGCTGAGCTCTCCCGCATCTCGGTCACCCCGGTCAAGGGGACCGCATTGCACCATCCGAGCGAAGTCATGTTGGGCTCCAACGGCTTCGAGCACAACCGACGATTTCACCTCATCGACGACCGCGGACTCCTGATCAACGGCAAGCAGTGTGGCGGCCTCGTCGCGCTGCGGTGCAGCTACGACGGCGAGACACTGGCAATCGAGTCCCCGGACCGGGCTACGGTCAGCGAGCGGGTGGTGCTGACGAGCGAGCGAGTGGAAACCAACTTCTACTCGCGCCGGTTGGTGCCGGGCACAGTTGTGGGCGGAGGATTCGCTGAGGCCGTAAGCGAGTACGCCGGCCGTCCACTGCGACTGGTGGAGGTGGGCGAGACCGGCCTGGGGGTGGACGTGCACCCGGTGACGCTGATCTCGACGGCCACCCTAAACCACCTTCAGTCCACTGTGGATGCGCCAGCGACGTACTGGGCCGACCGTTTCCGGATGCTGTTGGAGCTCGATGGGTTGGAGCCGTATGAGGAGGAGACCTGGGCGGGGCTCGAAATCACGGTGGGGGACGCGGTCCTCACGGTGGACAATCGGGTGCCGCGTTGTGTCGTCACCAAGCAGAATCCCCGCAGTGGTGCGCGGGACTTCAACACGCTCGATGCGCTGCAAACTAACCGGGGCGGGCTGCTGCTGGGGATGTACGCCACGGTGACCCGCCCGGGCATTGTACGCCGGGGCGACGCGATCTCGGCCTGATCATGGCCGACGTCCGTATCGGTATCTCCGGGTGGACCTATGCCCCGTGGCGCAAGACCTTCTACCCAGAGGGTCTGCCGCACCGCCGCGAGCTCGCCCACGCCGCGAGCCTGCTGCGCACCATCGAGATCAACGGATCGTTCTACGCACTGCAGAAGCCGAGCAGCTACCGCCGCTGGTTCACCGACACCCCCGACGACTTCGTGTTCTCGGTGAAGGCACCACGGTTCATCACCCACATGAAGAAGCTCAAAGACGTCGAGACGCCACTGGCGAATTTCTTCGCCTCCGGCGTGCTGGGGCTGGAGCACAAGTTCGGGCCGGTGTTGTGGCAGCTGCCGCCATCGCTGGGGTTCAACCAGGAGCGGCTGAGAACATTCTTCGACCTGCTGCCGCGGACCACGGCCGAGGCGGCTCGCTTGGCCGAGCGGCACGACGAGCGGATGGAGAACCGGGCGTGGACGAGCACTGAGGTCGATCGTGCGCTGCGGCACGTCCTCGAGGTACGACACGACAGCTTCCGCACGCCGGAGTTCGCAAAGCTGCTGCGCGAGCACGATGTCGGCCTGGTTGTGGCCGACACGGCGGGGCGGTGGCCGCAGTTCGACGAGGTGACGGCCGACCTGGTGTACGTGCGGTTGCACGGCGACACCGAGCTCTATGTCAGTGGGTACAGCGGTGAGGCGATCGACGCGTGGGCCGCCAAAGTGCGGACCTGGGCGGCGCAGGACCATGATGTGTTCGTCTATTTCGACAACGACGCCAAGGTGCACGCGCCGTTCGACGCGATGACGCTGGCGGGCAAGGTCGTTGGCTAGCGCGCCTGTTCGGCCGAGCACCACCAGGTGGTTCGGCCACCGACCTTGCCGCGCTCCATCGGCGCCCCGCAGCGCGGGCACGTCGCGTCGGCTTTACGGGAGCCGACCACATCGCCGGTGTGTACACCACCCTTGCGGATGGCCGAACGGATGGACCGGCGTAGCACCCGGCGCAGCTCATCCAAGTCCGTTATGGACAACATCTTGGCTGGCCGTTGCGGCGACAGCTGCGCGTGCCAGAGCACCTCGTCGGCGAGCAGGTTGCCGATGCCGGCGAGCACCGCCTGGTCCAGCAGGCGGGCCTTGATCGGCGCCGTTCCGCGGCCGACGCGGTCACGGAAATCCTGGCGGCTGATGTGCTCGGCGTCCGGGCCCAATGCGGCGATGTTCGGCTCCAGCCGCACCCGGCCGAGCCTGCGCTTGTCGAACAACCGCAACTCGCCGCCGTCGTCGAAGCGCAGGCGAAACCGAGTCCACTCGGCCTTGTCCGCCGGCCCGCTAAGCAGGAAGGGGTCCCCCCCGGAGTGACCCTCGCCGGCACTCGTCGGCGGCGACACGTACATCCGCCCGCCCATGCCGAGGTGCATCCCCAGCCGCGGTCCCTCGTTTCCGGAGACGGTGACCGTGTCACACCACATCGTTTTGCCCTGACGATGCGCCGCAGTGAGCTGTCCGCCCGTCAGTGCGGCAGCGATGTCACCGGGCGCGTGCGGGCGGCAGACGAAGGCGTCACGGTCATCGATGTCCACGATCGTTCGGTGCAGCGCCTGCTCGACGACCTGGCGCGCGTTCTCGACCTCGGGCAGCTCCGGCATAGCAATCAGTCTGGCTCAGTACCGGCGAGCGGTGGAGTAGACCCAAGCGAACCCATGCTGGTGTAGTGCGCGAACTCGCCGACGTCGGGCGCGCAGCACCTGGTTGTTGACTGCATAGAGACCCACATGGCTGTTCCCGTCGAAGAACACCAGATCGCCGGGTTGGAGCCGCAGCCTCTAGGTCCGGACGTGTCGTGCAGCCGATCACCTTGCTACCGATGACCGTCCGCCCCAGGGCGATGCTCTTGACGGAGCCACCGGATCGGGTCAAATTCAGCTGGGACATCGGCCAGCAGTGGCAAATCGAGACTGACTCCGACCACACCAGCGAGGTCGAGGTCAGGTTCATCGCCGAGACCCCGAGACGCACCCGCCTGGAGCTGGAGCACCGCCACATCCACCAGCACGGGCCGGGCTGGCAGGCCGTCAGCAAAGGTGTCGGCGAGGACGCCAGATGGCCGTTGTACCTGGCCCGGTACGCGCCCCTGTTCACCCAGGAGAGCTGATGGTGCCGACCACCCCTGCACCGACCTCAACCGTCCGGCCGGGGACGTGTTCGCCGCCGCCGATTCGATTCGCTTGTGGGAATCCGGCCGAGCCCGAGAGCTGGGAATCGTGGATGTGAAGCAGCACGCCGCCGAGGAACGCAGTGACCTGTGGCCGCCTGACCTTCGTTGAACTACGGCAGGTCGAGGCCGCGCGAGGAGTCGGCTGCACGCGATCTCTTTCCGTTTGCCGTTACTTGGCCTAAGTTTCTCGTAATCGCCGACATGGGAGTGGGCGTTGCAGAGGGGTGTACACCGTGCGCAAAGTTCCGATCATGCTCGCTGCCCTGGTGGTGGCCGGGGGTTTCGCTGCTGGTGTACCCGCGGCCGCCGACCCGGCAGGCCCCGTGTCGCTGCCGGGCTCCGGTGCTGGGTATGCAAGCCCGCAGAATCGGGTTGCCGCCGTCCCCGCCGCTGCGGGCGTCGGCTTCCGCATGTACCTGAAGACCAGGGACGACGCGGGCGCCGCGGCAGTCGCACGAAACGTGTCCGATCCGCATTCAGCTCAGTACGGCCATTTCCTGTCCACCGACCAGGTCCGGGCGCAGTTCGCGCCGACACCGGCGACGGTCGATGCGGTCAGGTCGTGGCTGAGCACCGGTGGCTTCCAGGTGGGCTCCGTACCGGCGAACAACGCCTATGTGGAGGCCACGGGTTCGGTCGCGCAGATCGAGAAGGCGTTCGCCGTGACGGTCGGTGAGTACGCCGTAGCCGGGCGGCGCCTGCGCTCGGCGGACCGGGATCTCTCGGTGCCGGCAGGCATCGCCTCCGATGTGCTGGGCGTCGCGGGCATCAACGAACCCCCCACGCACGCCACCCCGTTGCACACCACCGGGGCGGGCTCCCAGACCGGGAACGCTGCGCCCGCGGCCAGCAAGCCCGGGGTGGTCCCGCCGCCGGCCGGCTTCCGCAACGCACCGCCGTGCGGCGCCTACTACGGCGAGAAGGTCGACACCGCAGACCCGGCGTATCAGGGGCAGCAGTTGCCCTACGCGCCGTGCGGGTACAAGCCCGGACAGATCCGCTCCGCCACCGGTCTCGCGGACCCGGTCGGCCGGGGTATCGATGGCACGGGAACGACGGTGGCGATCGTAGATGCCTTCGGCTCACCCACGCTGTTCGATGACGCCGCCGAGTACGCCCGACGCAACGACCCCGCGCATCCGCTGACCGCCGGCCAGTTCACCCAGGAGGTCGCACCGCCCACCCCGGGACAGGAGGCGCCCAACCAGTGCGACGCCGCTGGCTGGTACGGCGAGCAGACCCTGGACGTGGAGGCCGTGCACGCCACCGCACCCGGCGCGCACATCCTCTACGTCGGGGGCGCCGACTGTCAGGATTCCTCACTGGACACCGCGCTGAACTCGATCGTCGCCACCCACAGCGCCGACATCGTGTCCAACTCCTACGGCGACAACGGGGAGGACCTGCCTGCCACCCTCATCCGGGAGTTCAACCAGATAGCGGTGCAAGCGGCGATGGAAGGTATCGGCCTGTACTTCTCCTCCGGGGACAACGGTGACGAGGCCGCCCGGGTCGGCCGCCCGGAACCGGACTTCGCCGCCTCCGACCCGTGGGTGACCGCCGTCGGCGGCACCAGCCTGGGTATCGGCGCCACCGGGAACAAGGTCGTGGAAACGGGCTGGGAGACCGCCCGCAGCCAACTGAACGGCGGCACATATTCGCAGGCCGCCTATCAGAGCGGCAGCGGCGGCGGCACCAGCCGGTTGTTCGCCGAGCCCTGGTACCAGCAAGGCGTAGTGCCGGATGCCTTGGCCCGACAGAACCAGACCGGCTCCGCCACGGGACGGGTCGTGCCCGACGTCTCCAACCTGGCCGATCCGAACACCGGTTTTCTCATCGGCGAGACCCAGACGTTCCCCGAAGGGGAGCACTATGACCAGTACCGGATCGGGGGCACCAGCCTCGCCTCGCCGCTGATGGCCGGGACGATGGCGGTCGCCGATCAGCTCGACGGCTTCCACCACGGGTTCAGCAACCCCGCCTTCTACCAGCTCACCGCGCGCACGGGCGGGCTGACCGACGTCACCCCGGTCAGCGCGCTCGGCGTTGCCCGGGTGGACTACGTCAACCGGGTCGATGCCAGCGCGGGACTGGTCAAGTCGGTGCGCACGTTCGACGACCAGTCCTTGACCATCCACACCACCCCGGGATACGACAACGTCACCGGGTTGGGCACGCCGAACGGACTGCTGGCCGCGGCTCCCAGCCCGTTGGCCGACCTGAGTATCGCGGTGGGCGCACCCACCCAGTCCGGAACCGGGACGTACACCAGCACGGTGACCGTCACCAACAACGGACCCACCACGGCGACCGGCGTGTTCACCGGTCTGTTCGCCGGCGGCGGACTCACGGTCACCGCCGCTCCCGGTGGTGGAGTCTTCTTCTTCGGCCACACCGCCGTCTACGCCATCCCCTCCGTCGGCGCAGGTCTGACGATCAGCCTCCCGGTGAGCTTCACCGCCAACCCCGGCGCCCACGGCATCCAATACCTCGCCGCGGCCACCGGCACCGTGCAGACACCCGACCCCAACTACTTCAACAACGTCACCGCCACGTCGATCCTTCTGCCGTGATTTTGGGCATACAACTTCCGGCATAGCTGGGGCACTGCAGGTGTGTCCGTCCGACTGATGCGCAGCGTTGTTCGTGCGTTCTAGCGTTGTGGGGGCTCGAGCCAAACGGCGCTCGGCCTACGACGGAGGCGTACACCCATGATCGAAGTTCGAGGCGTGACGAAGCGCTATGGCGAGAAGGTTGCCGTCCGTGATCTGACCTTCACGGTGCGGCCGGGGATTGTCACCGGGTTCTTAGGCCCCAACGGGGCCGGTAAGTCCACCACCATGCGGATGATCGCCGGCTTGGATGCCCCCACCGAGGGCTCGGTCAGCGTGAATGGCGGCACCTACGCGCACACCAAGGCGCCCATGGCCGAGCTCGGAACCCTGCTCGAAGCCAAGGCCGTGCACACCAGCCGGTCGGCATTCAACCACCTGCTGGCCATGGCCCAGACCAACGGTGTTCCGCGCAGCAGGGTGGACGAGGTGATCGATCAGGTTGGTCTCAGCGAGGTTGCGAAGAAGCGGGCCGGGGGTTTCTCCCTGGGCATGGGCCAACGTCTCGGTGTCGCCTCGGCCCTGCTGGGCAACCCCCGCACCGTCATCTTGGACGAGCCCGTCAACGGCCTCGACCCGGAGGGCATCCTCTGGATCCGCAACCTGCTCAAGCAGCTGGCCGCCGAAGGTCGCACCGTGTTCGTCTCCTCGCACCTGATGAGCGAGATGGCGTTGACGGCCGAGCACCTCATCGTCGTCGGTCGCGGCGCGCTGATCGCCGACACCAGCGTTGCCGACTTCGTCGCCAGGGCCTCCACCAACGTGGTCACCGTGCGCTCCCCCCAGGCCGCTGCGCTGGGTGACCATTCGGGTCCTGCTGGTCGACGACCAAGCCCTGCTCCGTCTGGGTTTTCGCATGGTCCTCGAAGCTCAGGACGACATCTCGATCGTCGGTGAGGCCAAGGACGGCGCCGGTGCCATCGCCATGGCCAACTCGCTGCGCCCGGACGTGATGCTGATGGACGTCCGGATGCCCGGCATCGACGGCATCGACGCCACCGAGTCGATCGTCCAGGCCGATCTCGATACTAAAGTCCTGATCCTGACGACCTTCGACATGGACGAGTACGTCTATGCCGGGCTGCGCGCCGGAGCCAGCGGGTTCTTGCTCAAGGACGTTTTGCCCGCGGAGCTGATCTCGGCGTTGCGCGCGGTGGCCGCAGGCGACGCCGTGATCGCGCCGAGTGCAACCCGTCGACTGTTGGTCGCGTGCACGCCGATGCTCCCGACACCGCAGCGCGGACAGCAGCGTGAGCAGATACTCCAGGCTCTCACCGAACGGGAACGGGAAGTCTTCCCGATGGTCGCCGCTGCATTGACCAACCGCGAGATCAGTCTGCGGCTGCACGTCTCGAAAAGCACCGTCAAGATGCATGTGAGCCGAATACTGGCCAAGCTCCAGATCGTGGTGCTCGCCTACGAGAGCGGCTTGGTCGTTCCGACCAGCTGATCAACTCGACCGGTGTTTGGAACGTTCACCCGATTGCGGGCCGCCAGCAGCGGAGCGATCTCCGGTGCCGGTAGGGCAGGCGCCCAGAGATAGCCCTGGGCGTGGGTGCAGCCGATGCTCAGGGCGCGCTCGGCTTGGCGCCGTGTTTCCACGCCTTCGATGACCGTTTCCAAGTTGAGGTCAGCGGCCAGGCCGAGAAAAGCGCGAATGACCGCGTCGCCTTCTCGGGTGCCCAACGCTGCGGTGGCCACCTGGTCGATCTTAATGCCGTCGAGGGGAAGCCTCAGCACCTGTTCCATCACGGAGAAAGCGGTGGCGAAGTCATCGAGCAAGATGCGGAAGCCTCGGCTGCGAAGATCGAGCAGAAAGTTGCGGTGGCCGGAGTTTGCCGTCATCGCGGTGGTCTCGGTGATTTCCAGATCCACCGCGTCGGGGGGTACGCCAGCGTCGGTGACCGCTGCGCCGATGCGCTCGACACAATCGGGGTGGTCGAAGTGCTTGGCGGAGAGGTTCGCGTTCAACCGCAGCGGCGGATAATTCCGCCGCCACCGTGCGAAGTCCACTGCTGCCTGATGAAGTATGGCCACGTCGAGGTCGATGATGATCTCGGTGTCCTCGGCCAGTGGTATGAACTGTGCCGGTGCCAGCATCCCCCGCACGGGATGGCGCCACCGGGCCAGCGCCTCCACCCCGGTCACCTGCCCGGTGCGGAGATCCACAACGGGTTGATAGTAGGGCACCACTTGTCCGGTGTGCACCGCATCGGTGAGCTCAGCGGCGTCGGCGGCCGACCCAGTCGGTTGCGGACCACGGCGCCGCAGCATCTCCAGCTGATCCTGCACCACGGCGCCGATCGCCACAAGCTGCACCATCTGCTGGGCGCTGAACTGACGGGGGCGGGTGTCGAGCAGACAGATCGTGCCGATCACCAGCCCCTCCCGCCCGGTCAGTGGCACCGCGACGTACGCGCGGGCTTGAGGTGCGGACGCCGGGGGCTCGGTCAGGTTGCCGATGACCACGGGGTGCCCCCCGCTGACCGTCTTGTCACACAGGGTGCTCTTGCGCGGCACTTCATTGAGCGGGGCACCCACCGAGGCGATGGTGTGCCGGGTCCCGGCATCCAAGACATTGATCACGACGATGGGAAAGGTGAATAACTCGGCCGCCAGATTCGCCGACTGCTGCAGCGCAGAATCGCTGATCGCCGTGTCGAGATATTGCCGGGCGGAGGCATCTTGGCGACGCTCGTGTTCATCTCCCATAAGCCACCCACGCTCATCGACAGCCAGCACAGCAGCACACCTTTTGGGCGCTGACGAATTTTACCTGATTCGGGTGAACAATACGCGGTGAGTTTGCGCCTGGCGGTCCCGCTCAGAGTTGATCTTTCAGCGCCTCCGCGGCCACAGCGGAGAATGCCACTATGCGCACTTCCGATACCCGCGTGCAGGCCGCGCGAATGGCGCTGACGGCTTGGCGCGCTGCGTCCTCCAACGGCCACCCGTACACCCCGGCGGAAATCAGCGGGAACGCCACGGCGCTCGCACCGAGCTCGTCGGCCACCGCCAGGCTGCTGTTGTAGGCCGAGCGCAGAATGGCGGAGCGGTCCTCGTGGCGTGAGTACACCGGTCCGACGGTGTGGATCACCCACTCGGCGGGCAACCGTCCAGCGGTGGTAGCCACGGCCTGCCCGGCCGGAAGCCCGTCCGGGAGCGTGGTGGCGCGCAGCTCACGGCAGGCCGCGAGGATCTCGGGTCCGCCGGCTCGGTGGATGGCCCCGTCCACGCCGCCGCCGCCCAACAGTCCGGAGTTGGCGGCGTTCACGATGGCGTCCACGGCGACCGTGGTGATGTCCCCCTCGATGACCCGGAGGACGGTGGGTCTCGGACTCATGTGGCTACCCTTCCATCGACGCGGGTAGTACGCGATTCATGATCGAGATGTGCGAAAGGAAGTCGATGACGCAGCTCGAGACCGGCTTCGCCGTGCCGGAGGACACCGGTCCGCGGACGGCCACGGCAATCGAGCTGGTGGCGCAGGCCGGTCAACGGGTGGCCGACGCCTTGCTGCGCACTCAGCTGTCCGACGGTGAGCTCGACGGCGTCGCCGACCAGCTCGTCGCCGTCGCCAAGCAGCTCGAGAAGGGTGCCCTGAAACACGCCGCCATCGTCGAGGAGCTGCGGACGTGGAGCAGGCAACCCCAGCACGATCCGGCCTCCGGTGCCCGCAACATGATGGCGCCGCCCCTGCGGATGCGCGGCGACGGCCCACGCACGATGGTCGGCGAGGTCACCCTCGGCTACCTTCACCAAGGTCCGCCCGGGCACGCCCACGGCGGCATCACCGCGCTGATCCTGGACCATGCACTCGGGGTGACCAACGGGTGGGCTGGCAAGTCGGGCGTCACCGGGACACTCACGCTGCGCTATCACCGGCTGACCCCGCTGTGCACTCCACTGACCGTGCGCACCGAATGCGTCGACGTGCAGGGGCGCAAAATACGCACCGTCGGGCGCATCGAGCACGATGGCGTCACCTGCGTCTCGGCTGAAGGCGTATTCATCGAGTTGACGGGCTTGCCGCGCTGACGGCGGGCAGGTCGGTCTCGGAAACTTCGGCGGACCCGAACACCGCGACCGCCACGGCACCACCGACCGCGAGGGCAAAACCGAGCACGGCCAGCCACTCCAGTCCCGGCTTCGAGGTGTCACCGAGCAGCAGTACCCCGACGATTCCCGGAACCACCGTCTCGCCGGCCACCAGCGCGGCGGTCGCACCGTTCACCGAACCCAGCTGCAACGCCACGGTGTGCAGGTAAAATCCACCGATCCCAGCGATGGCGATGGTCCAGGCGGCAGGGTCGACCACCAGCACCGACCACTGCATAGGGTCGACACCATCAACGATTCGCACGGCGATGGCCAGCGCACCGAACAGCAGGCCGGCGACGAGTCCGGCGGCCACGGCGCCCCCGGAGCCCAGTCGCCGCACCACCAGCTGACCGAGCACAAGCACGAGCACCGACGCGACGAGGATGCCCCAGTGCATCGCGGGGTCTGCGGCGCCGCCACCCTCGTGCCCGGCGACCACCCCGAGCGCCACCAACGCCAGGATCACCGTGGTGATCGCCGCCCAGTCCCGTGAGTGCAGCCGGATGCCGAGTACCGCGATGCCCAGTACCGCGGTGACGATGAGGTTGGCACTGATGATCGTCTGCGACAGGAACAGGGGAATGAGCCTGGCGGAGACCGAGCCCCCGACGAAGCCGATCACGTCGAGGCAGCTACCGATGACAAACCACACGGTCAGCGCCGCCGCCATGGTCGAGGCAACAGTCGGTGCCCCGGTCGCGGTGACCTGGCCGGTGGCTCCTCGCGCCTGTGCGGCGGCAGCCGAACGACGCGCCCCGTAGGCCTGCAGCACCGAGGAGACTCCGTAGCCGAGGCAGGCGATCAGCGCGGCTAGGAGCCCGGTCAGCATGCGGGGACGGTACCAACCGCCAGCGGGTCAGCAGGCTCAGCGATAGCGGTGGGTCAGGCTGACGACTCGGGAGGTGCAGA